>WNGJ01005263.1_pt1 | contig 23436 bp, 21 predicted proteins | sample 5400611 | NCBI WGS metagenome assembly WNGJ01 (sample SAMN13153375, study PRJNA577476) | soil metagenome | isolation source: 40 cm soil or saprolite under Garry oak tree replicate 1 | place: USA:California | collected 2016-06-15
GATCGTCGACCTGATGATGCCCGAGATGGATGGCGCGGCCGTTGCCGCTGCGATGCGGTCGGACGCGGCGCTGCAGGATCTCGCGGTGATCCTGCTTACATCAGCTGGAAAATCAGAGAGGGACATGCCCGGCGTCGACGCTGAGATGGTGAAGCCGGTGCGCCCGTCGCAGCTGTTCGATGTCCTGCACACGCTGCTCGCGGGTCGTTCTGGGCGCGCCCCGGTCGAGCCCGCGCCGCATGAGGCGGGCGCGCGAGGACATGGGGCGCGCGTGCTCGTGGTGGACGACAACGCGGCCAACCAAAAGGTTGCGCTCCGCATGGTCGAGCGCCTTGGCTATCGGGGCGACGTCGCCGGCACCGGCGCGGAGGCGGTGGCGATGGTCGGTCACGGGCACTACGACGCGGTGCTCATGGACTGCCAGATGCCGGCGATGGACGGCTACGAGGCCAGCCGGCAGATCCGCCACAACGAGCGCGGCGGAAGGCACGTCCCGATCATCGCCATGACGGCCGACGCGCTGTCGGGCGAGCGCGAACGATGCCTGGCGGCGGGCATGGACGACTACATCACCAAGCCGGTCAGGCTCCACGTGGTAGGCGCCGTCCTCCAACGCTGGCTGGCAACGAAAGAGGCTGTTTAAAAAGACAGCTCCTCCCCATTCATGGGGAGGTGGCGGCGACGCCGCCGGAGGGGCCGCCGAGGACTACAACCGCTTCAGCGCCAGCACCGTCACGTCGTCGAACAGCTCTTTGTCGCGGGCGCCGTGGGCGAGGATGTCGACCATCTCCTGCGCGGTCGCGGCGCGGCGCGCCTCATTTGGCAGCTGCACCTCTTTGGTCGCCAGGTCTGGTCGGAGGTCGAGAAGCCCGTCCGAAAAAACCACCAGTGAGTCGCCCGGCCCCAGTCGGGCCTTCCCCGACAGAAACTGGCTATCCGGAAAGATGCCGATCGGAGCGCTGCGCTGCGGCAGCAGCTCCTGGCCCGTGGCTCCCCGCAGCAGTCGGGCATGCCCGTGGCCCGCATCCACGTAATCCACATCTCCAGAGTCCGGATCGAACGTGCAGTGGAAGACGGTGACGTAGGCGTGATTGACCTCGAGCGCCGCTGACATCACGCCCGCGGCCTGTTTGACGCCCGCCTCGAGCGGCTCGACGCCGGCCGCGCCCCGCAGAGCCGCGCGTGCGGTCGCCATCATCAGCGAGGCGGGCAACCCCTTGCCCATGACGTCGCCGAGCGTCAGTGCGATGCGTCCGTTGGCGGCGCGATACCAGTCATAGAAATCACCGCTGATCTCGCGCGCCGCGGTGAAGTGGGCCGCGATCTCGAATCCGTTCTCTTTGAAAGGAGAGGCAGGCAGCATCCCCGCCTGGAGCTCGGAGGCGCGGCGCATCTGCTCGGCCCGCTCCGCAATCATTCCCTCCAGCCGATCGACGTTGGCACGATTGTCGATCTCCAGGCTGCGCCGCCGGAGGTTGTTGACGACGAGCAGGTAGAGCTGCGTGGCGCCGACCGGTTTGACGTGATAGGCAAAGGCACCATGCTCGAGCGCGGCCTTGCCGAGCTCGGGGTCGTCGACGCCGGAAATCATGACCACAGCGGTGTCCGGCCGCGTCGACCGCAGCTCCTCTAGGAGGCCGTAGCCCGAATCGTCGGGCAGGCGGACGTCGAGCAGGGCGACGGCATACTCCTGTGCCGCGAGCAGGCGCCTTGCTTCCGACGCGGTGAGGGCGACGTCGCACTCAAAACCCCGGCTGCGGAGGACGCGCGCCATGACCCGGGCGAGAGGTTCGTCGTCATCCACCACCAGGATCCGTTCGGCGGCTGCAGATCGGGCCACGGCCATGCAGTGTAGAGAGGCTAAAGTCCCTACTTTCTGCCATATGCTCTTCCGGCTGTGGCACTTGCCGTCGAAACCCGCCAGGCCGGCAACGGCGTGACCGTGGTCGCCCCGACCGGGCGGCTGGACGTCGCAGGCGCGCCCGCCCTCAAGGAAGCCATCTCCGAAGCCGTGAAAAACGGGCCCCCCAGGGTCGTCATCGACATGGAGGGCGTCAGCTTCGTCGACTCGACCGGGCTGGGTTCGGTCATCTCGGCGCTGAAGCAGATCCGCGGCAGCCAGGGCGACCTGCGCCTGGCCGCCCCCAATCAGCAGGCTCGCGTGGTGCTGGAGCTCACCACCCTGGACCGCGTGTTCCCGTACTTCGCCACAGTGGAGGAAGCCCTCGCTGGCTTCTAAAGCCGTGAGGACCAGCCACGAGCAGTTTGAGTTCCGGGCCACTTTTTCCGAGCTTGAGGAAGGACTGGACGTACTGCACCGGTCCGTTCAGCGCCTGCGCGCGGCCACCGGCCGAGCGCCGGATGACCGGGCCCTCATGCTCTTCGAGACGGCGCTGGGCGAGATCGGCAGCAACGTCCTCACTCACGGGCGCCCCCCGGGCACCGAGAGGCCGGTCGAATATGCCCTGCGCTTCGATGGTGGCACCGTCGTCGCCTCGCTCGATGATTCGGGTTCGCCCGTCCATGAGCACCTTGCGCGCGAGATGCCCGCGCATCACAGCGAATCCGGACGCGGCCTCGCGATGGCGCGCTCGCTGCTCGACGAGCTCGGTTACGAACGTGATGGCGAGGTCAACCGGTGGAGGCTCGTGAAGAGGCTGTGAACGCGACCTCTGCGGACGATCCCTGGGGGGCGATGATCCACGAGTTCCGAAACCTGCTCGCGGTGATCGTCAACTACAGCGAGCTGATCGCGGACGAAACGGACAACCCGGAGGCGGTCAAGGCCGATATCCAGGAGGTCCGCACGGCCGCGGAGCGCGCCATCGCGCTGACTGAAAAGCTGCCGCGGCACGGGCAGGTGGCGCCATGACGGTCGCGAGAAGGGCCGGCACGGCCAGCGACCGGCCGCACTCCGCGCTCGTCCATCGCGACATCGCCCTTGTCGTCGACGACGACGAGCAGGTCTTGCGGCTGGTCAAGCGCGTGCTCGAGCGCGCGGGCTTCGAGTGCGTCACCGTCAGCGACGGCGGCGGCGCGCATGATGCCGCGGTCGAGTGGCGGCCGGACATCATCCTGCTCGACCTGATGCTCGGAGACACGACGGGCGACCAGATCATGGCTGAGCTTCGGGAAGACTTCCGCACCCGACTCATCCCGGTCGTCTTCCTGACCGTGCGCGATTCGCTCAAGGACAAGGTCGAGCACCTGCTGTCGGGCGCCGACGACTATGTGACCAAACCTTTCGTGCCCGAGGAGCTGGTGGCCAGGCTCCGGGCAGTGATGTCGAGATCGACCACCACCCGCGGGCTTAGCCCGCTCACCGGTATGAGTGGGAACAGCGACATCCTGCGCGAGATCAGCCGCCGTCTGGCTCAGAACCTGCGGTTCGCGACGCTCTATCCCGACATCGATTCGTTCAAGAGCTACAACGACCACTACGGCTTCCTGCGAGGCGACGACGTGATCAAGACGCTCGCGACGATCATTCTCGAGGTCCTGGAGGAAAACCCCTCCGGCCAGCACTTCGCGGGCCACGTCGGCGGCGACGACTTCGTGGTCCTGACCGAGCCGAGCATGGCCGAGACGATCGCGACCGAGATCACCCGGCGCTTCGACGCGGCGATTCCGGCGCTCTACGACCCGATCGATCGCGACCGAGGCTGGATCGAGTCGGAAGAGCGGAACGGGAGCATGCTGCGCACGCCTCTCGTCTCGGTCTCGATCGGGATCGTGATCGCCGAGCCTGGGACGTACAGCAGCGCCGCCGCGGTGGCGGCCCGCGCCTCCGAGGTCAAAGGCGTGGCCAAGCGCATGCCGGGTTCGAAATGGGTCCTCGATCGACGCCGGCCGCCGGAGCGCTACAGATGACGCGACCTCTATCCCTGCCGGCTTTGAGGAAACTGGCACCGTGAGCGAGGTCAGGACCGAAACGCTGGCCGGCCAGCCTGACGACACGCCCCAGCGGGCGCCGCGCGCCAAGGTCGTCGTCCACCGCCTCGACGGTGGGCTCGAAGAAGGCGAGTCGGATGCCCGGACCATCTCAGCGGCGGGGTTCCCCATTTACTCGGGGAGCGACTCACAGCGCCCACGCCTGGTCCCCACCCGCGACATCAAGTACGTCGTCTTCGGGTCGGTCGACGACCCCGCGCTCGAGGCCGACCCTGGCGACAAGACGAGCGCGCGCAGAGCCATCCTTCGTTTTCGCGACGGTGAGTGGATCGCGGCGTACATCGATCAAGGCGTGCAGCCGGAGGGTGACGGTCTCGCGCTCAAGATCCGCCTCGCCGAGCTGCAGAGGGTCATCCCCGCCGTGGCCGCTTCCCCCTCCCTGCTGGAGATGCAGTTCGTCGACACGTGGGCCACAACCACTGCCACGCCGCAGGGCGGCCAGCCGCGGCGGCGCCGGTCGGACATCCTCGAGGCCGCCGCGAGCCAGGGCCGCGACCTCAACAAGCTCGCCAACGATTTTCGTGACCGCCTCGCGCTCATCCGCGACGTCGGCCTCACGACAGGCGACACGCTCGCCTTCTCTCGCGCGGTGCGCACCCACCTCGACCGCTTCCTGCTCGAAGACAGCATCTTGCTCAACTCGCAGGAGAAGTCGGCGCTGGCCGACATCATCCTTCGCGCCGCGGTCGGTTATGGACCGCTCGACAGCCTCCTTCACGACCGCTCGGTGAGCGAGATCATGGTCAACGGACCCGACCAGATCTTCATCGAGCGCCGCGGCGTGCTGACCAAAGCCGATGTCCGTTTCGAGGATGAGAACCAGCTGCTCGAGACGATCCGCCGCATGGTCGCGACCACCGGGCGCCACATCGACGGCCTCAACCCGATGGTCGACGCGCGCCTGCCAGACGGCAGCCGCGTCAACGCCATCATCCGGCCGGCGGCCATCCACGGCGCGGCGCTGACCATCCGCAAGTTCAAGGACGCGGTGCTCGGCATCGACGACCTGAAGCACGAGGGGAGCCTGAGTCCCGCCATGGCGGAATTCCTCCAGGCCGCCGTGCTTGGACGCATGAACATCCTCGTTTCCGGAGGCACCGGCTCCGGCAAGACGACCACCCTGAACGTGGTGGCGCGCTTCATCCCCCACAACCAGCGCGTGATCACCATCGAGGACGCTGCCGAGCTGCAGATCGACCACCCGCACGTAATCGCGCTCGAGCACCGTCCGCCCAACGTCGAGGGCAAAGGCGAGCTGACGATTCGCCAGCTGCTTCGCAACAGCCTGCGAATGCGACCTGACCGAATCCTGATCGGCGAGGTCCGCGGCGCCGAGGCGCTCGACATGCTGCAGGCGATGAACACCGGCCACGACGGCTCGATGTCGACCATCCACTCCAACTCCGCGCGTGACGCCCTGTCGCGTCTGGAGACGATGGTGATGATGGCCTCGATCGACATCCCGTTCGAGGCGGTGCGCGCGCAAATTGCTTCCGCGGTCAACCTGATCGTGCACCAGGCGCGCATGCCGGATGGCAGGCGCAAGGTCGCACAGATTGCCGAGGTCGTCGGTTACGACTCTAACGGGGCGATCCTCCGCGACATCTTCCTGCTCGGCATGGGACCGGACCTGAGGCTCGAATACAACGCCACCGGTTATGTTCCGACCGCGCTCGACAAAGCCGCGTTCTACGGCGTGCAGGTCGACCAGGACCTGTTCGACCCGGTCAAGTCGCGGTTCGTCCCCGCCGGGTCGGACAGCATGATGCCGGTGGTCAAGGATCCGTTGATCGCCGGCCAGGGCAAGACCGAAAACATCGTTCGCCAGGTCGTCGTGGTTCCGTTCAGCTCCGATCGGCCCGCGGCCGCGACCGCGGCCCCAGCAGCCGCCACTCCTGCGCCTCCGGCCCAGACTCCCGAGATGCAGGAGGAGATGCGCAAGCTCATCGACGCCGCCCGGGCCGCCGTCGCGGACCTGCAGGCGGCGAGCCCGAGCGCCCCCGCCGAAACATCTGCGGCGCCGGCTTTCGCCGCCCAGCCTCCATCCGGCGCTCCGCCCTCGCTGGTGTACCCGCGGTCGGCCCCTGCGGGCCAGGGATTCGAACCGGCGACGCCTCTGCCCGCGGCCGCCTACAGCCCGGTGTCCGACAGTCACGCGCACCAGGCCCTCGAGGCGGCTACCGCCATGGCCCGGGCAACCACAGCTCTCGGCCAGCTGGCGGCGGCCTCCAACGGGTTCACCGGCATGCTGCCCACGATCCGGGCGGCGGAGAGCGGACAGACGGGGGGCGCCTCGCGCCGGATCCAGGCGGTGATCGAGAGCATCATCACCCGCCGCGGCCTGAGCCTCCGCCTCGCCCCGGCGCTCACCCAGGCCTTTGAGGGCGCGGAGCTCAAGGGCAGCGACTACGCCGCCGACAACAAGATCAGCAAGGATTCCGCCGGTCGCGAGCTGCGGCTGGCAACCGAGGCCGGCCTCCTGCAGACGGTTCGCTACCCGCAAGGCGAGGCGGGCTTCCGCGCCTCCCAAGGCCTGCTCCGGGAGATCGCCGAAGGGCTCGGCCAGCCCATCAACGCCGCGGCACCCCTGACCGCCGAGACGATCATCGGCAGCCTAGCTGTCGGCCAGACCGAGGGCACGGTCACGATCATGTTCACCGATGTCGAAGAGTCGACGCGCCTTCTGTCCACGCGCGGTTTCACGGCCTCCCACGAGATCATGAAGGCGTACGAGACGATCATCGATGAGAAGGTCGGCCAGCACGCGGGCCGACGGATCAAGGGTCTCGGCGACGGTTTCATGATCAGCTTCGGCTCCGCGCGGCATGGCGTCGAGTGCGCGCTGGACATCCAGCAGGCGATCGCCGAGTACAGCAAGCAGAACCCCGAGCGAAAGCTGCGCATCCGGATCGGGGTCAACACCGGCGAGGTGGTGGAGGAAGCGGGCGATATCTTCGGCGCCGCGGTCAACGTGGCGGCTCGCGTCGCCGGCAAGGCCAAGGGCGGCGAGATCCTGGTCTCGGAGATCGTGCGCCAGCTCGTCGGACCCATCGCGGAGATGAAGTTCGAGTTCCGCGGCCGTTACAAGCTGAAGGGATTCCCAGACCGATGGCGTCTGCACCAGGTCACGCCGGGTGAAACAAAAGAGGTGTCGCAGGTGCTGACGTCCGGCGAGGGGTTCGTCGATCGCGAGCACGAGAGGCTGGACATCCGCATGGTCATGGATCGCGCCGCGACTGGCAACGGCTCGCTGATCTTCCTCACCGGCGCTCCCGGCATCGGCACATCGAGGCTTGCCTCTGAGATCGCCGGGGAAGCCGCCGCGAAGGGCTGGCTCGTCCTCACCGGCCGGTGCCTGGAGAAAGACGGGGACGCTTACGGGCCGTTCCGCGAGGTCCTCGCAGCCGCGGTCGCGGCATCGACGGCCAAATCGCTCCAAGAGGCGGCCGGCCACCATGGCCCGCTGCTGGCGACGCTCGCGCCCAGCCTGCGCCAGAAGATGCGCGGCATGCCGGCCGCCCCTGAGGTCGCGGCCGACAGGATCCGCGAGCAGCTGTTCAAGGCCTTGCACGCGATGCTCACGGGAGTGCAGGGCAACAAGCCGCTGCTGATCGTGATCGACGACATGCACTGGGCCGATGAGGGCACCTTGATGCTCCTGCGCGATCTGGCCGAACGTATCAACGGGAGCCGGATGGTCGTCATCGCGACGTACTGGGATACCGAGCTCGACTCCGGGAGGCCGTTCGCCACGGCGGCGTCTCGTCTCCTGAGACGCCGGCGCGCGCAGCGCGTCACGCTCAGCCGCCTGTCCGACCACGACGTGGAAAGGATCGTCGCCGGCATGGCCGAGATTCCGCTCACGCCGGTGCAGCTGCTCGGCATCCAGGCAGCCACCGAGGGCAACCCATTGTTCGTGGAGCACTCGTTCCTCTACATGGCCGAGTCGGAGAGCATGCTCGGCGGCGGCGGACGTGCCCAGGCGAGCTACACGGAGGAAGACCTCGAGCTCGCTCAGAGCGTGCGCGGCCTGATCGGGCGCCGCATCCAGCGCCTCAGCGAGCCGGCGCAACGCATGCTGGTCGCAGCCGGGATCATCGGCCGCGATTTCGACATCCCGCTGCTTGAAGCCTTTGGCGAGCTCGCCGGCCATGAGCTTCGCGATGCGCTGGAGGAGGCCATGCGCGGCCACTTCCTGGCGGCGGCGGGCAAAGAGACCTATCGGTTCGCGCACGAGCTCGTTCGACAGCGCGTGCTCGCCGCGCTGCCGCTGCCGCGCCTCCAGGCGTATCACCTCGCCGTCGCGGACACCCTGGAGCGCGTTTACGAGAAGACCTCGCATGAGCACGCATCGGAGATCGGCTATCACCTCTACCAGGCGGGCACCGCCGCAGACGCGTCGCGAACGGCGTTCTTTCTCGGCCAGGCCGCTCGGAACGCGCTCGGGGTGGGCGCCTTCGAAGAGGTCCTTCGTCTTGTCGAGTCCACCCTCCAGCTGCTGCCGCCCGACCAAACGCAGGAGCGCGCCGAAGCGCTGACGAGCCGCGCCAACGCGCTGTGGGGCCTCGGCCGCATGGACGACGCCAAGGCGGCCTGGAGGGGCGCCATCCAGCGCTACGACGAGCTCGGTGACGCCAAGGCTGCCGGCGCGCTCCACAGCCGTATCGCCCACCTGGAGAGTCGAGGCGAGGCACACGAGACGAATGGAGCGGGACCGGCCGCGATCAACGCCACCTCCGAGGTCGAGGTCCCGAGCTAGATAACGTTCAGCTGGTCAGGCGGCTTGCCGGCGGTACCGGCGCGTAGCTCGAGCTGTAAGTGATTCTCGGCATCGTCCCAGCGAACCCGAAGCTATCCGCGATGACTCCGCCCGTGCCGGCCGCTTCGAACGTGTAAGGAGAGGCGACCCCCACATAAGCGGCGGGCGCGTACACGAGGCCGATGTAAGCCGAGTTCCCCTGGGCGCCCATGACCACCGGGCAGGCGTTGGCAGCCGGTTGAAACACACTCACCCAGTTGTACTGGTAGCCACTGAAGACGTACGTATCGCCGCCATTCCCGGTGACCAGGCATCCGCCCGCCGGAAAGTAGAGCTCGACGGCGCCAGGCGTGATCGGGCTCGGACAGGAGACGAACGCCCCCGCGCTCGACTTGCAGTTGTTCTCATTCGCCCTGTCTCCAGCCGCCGCGGCGCCTCTGCCTGAATTCTGGTTCGGGAGGCCGGCCGTGAGCGGGGCGGTCTCGGGATCGGGCGGATAGGCGCCGGTGGTGCCGGGCGCGGCGCCGGCGTTGGGGGCAAAGGGCGGCGCGAGCTCAGCGCTCAACGTCGTCGACTCGTTGCCTAGCGAGCAGCCGTTGCCGGTGACAAGCGGGCACGGGTTCACGTTGCTGTTCAGCACCGGGCCGCTCACCGGGAGGTTGGCCGCCAGGCCGAATGGCCCGCTGCATCCGTTGCCCGGTGGCGCGGCGTAGATGTTGTAGGACGTTGCCCCGGGCACGTTGCTGATCGAGATCTGCACATCGTCGAAGTGGTTGTTGAGATTCACCTGGTTGCACATCGAGGGCGCGCTCTCACGCTGGTAGCTGACTCCGTTGTAGGCGTCGCTTCGGACCGACGTGACGACGAAAGACCATATCCCGGTGGGAATGTCGCGAGGGCCGCTTACCTTCGAAACCTCGAAGGATCCCGCGCAATGGACGCCGTTGGTGTCCCAGAACTGGTTGGCCGCCCGCACCGTGTTGTTCGATGCGCTCGGCTCGTCAGGCGGTTTCAGCTCGTTGCTCACGAAATCGCCCACGTTCGTCAGCCCCGCCTGAAAGTCGTAAACGCCGCCGCTCAAAAACCAGCAGTGAGCTCCGTTGAGAAAGGGCAGCGCCGAATAGACGCCAGAGAGGAGAACGACGTTGCTGTTCGGCAAGCCCTGGCCACCACCCAGCATGGTGGGCGCTGGATAGCTCGGGTCCGCCAGCCGGAACCCAGACCTGGTGGCTCCAGCGACGTCCGGGTACGTGCAGGGGGTCGAGGCCCCACTGGGATAGCACGCGTTCGAGACCGAGCCGGGTACGGGCGCCTGGCAGCGCGCGTAGATGTCCCCGGCAACCCGGAGGCTGCCGCTGGAGACCGCGATGGTTCCGTTGGCCACGACATCCCCGTTGACGTTCAAGGTGCCGCTGCCGGCGAGCGCGATCGCGCTGCCGCCCGCCCCGCCGCACCCGGCCTGGTTGAGCGCCGCCAGGGCCGGCGTGTAGCGGAGGTTGTTGACGTTGCCGGTCGCCGACGCCGCCAGCGTGGGGCTCGAGCCGTTGGTCAGGATGCGCGCGAACTGCAGCTGGAGCGACCGGTTGGCGCTGATCACGAACTGGCTGCCCTGCGGACCCATGGTCGACACGACCTGTCTGAAGACGGTCCCGTCGGAGTACGTGCACGTCACCGTGAAGGGCGCCCCGCCGGGCGATCCGTAGCCAGGAGCGCACGCGGGAGCGGAGTAGAGACGAAGGTTGGCGCCGAAGCTCGCGGTCGCGGCTTGTTCCGCGCTCACGTAGCTGCCTGTCTGTTGAAGCTTGTCGGCGGCGGCCAGACCGCCGGCATCCACCGCCGCCTGGAGGTCGCGCCGCAGCGCGTAGGCGCGCGAGCCGTCGATGGCGAGGGCCGCCATCCCGATCAGAACGGTGAGCATGATCGCGATCAGGACGATTGCTTGACCGGACTGGGCATTTGCCCTCCCCACCCCGCTCAGTACTCCGTCCTGAAGACCGCCGCGGCCGACATCACGATGTGATTCGCGGTCGCTTGCGCGACGACAGGGGTGATCAGCACGAGGTTGAACCGAACCGTCACCTGCAGCTGCTTGTTGCCGCCGGCCGGGTTGACCGCACTGCACGAGCCATTCGCATTCGCCGAGTACTCGCCGCCCGGAGCGTTCGGCGGCGGGGTGGCCTCAACCGTGCCGGGGGGATTGGGCTCAGTGATGTACAGCCACGCCGAGTTGTCTGGGGGGGTGGCGCCCGTCACCGGCCCCTGGGGACAGGGCGCGGTCACGGGCGTGCCGAGCATCTGGCTGTTGACGGTGCCCAGCACATCGCTGTTCGTGGGCAGCTGGTTCGATGCCCGCACCGCCACCCGCGCACCCTCACGCGCGGCGTGGTTGATCGTGTCGTAGTAGAAGATGGCGCGGCCGATATCGACGACGCCGAACAGCAGCAGCAGCAGCACCGGGGAGACCAGGGCGAACTCGATCAAGGCCTGGGACCGCTGTGCCTTGTCCCGGCGGGTGCCCATCAGCTGCCCTGCACCGTCATGTGCTGATTGACCGCAACCTGGAACACCCCGAACTGGGACTTGACGAGGGGCGTCAGCGGGCCATACGTGTACAGGACGATCACGTTGATGTCGAGCTGGCCGAGGTTGGTGGCGGGGCTGGTGTAGTCGAGGCCGGGCGTGTTGTTGTAACAGATGTAGAGCCACGGCTGGTTCGCGGTGGCCGGATAGGCCGAGGACGCGAAGGGCGGGTTGTGGAGGGCGTTCCCGTCCGTCGCGGCGGGGCAGGTGGTGCCTGGATTCTTCAGCACTGAGGCCGGCAGCGAGATCGACGCCAGCTCGGTGTCGACCGCGGCTTTGATCGAGGCGTCGTAGAGGTAAGGGTGGGAAAGGTTCGCCGCGTCGTACCAGGCGCCGTGGCGCGCCCCCTCACGCGCGGCGTTCGACAGCGCCTCGGACACGTAAATGGACCGCCCGATGTCGACCAGTCCGCCGACCAGCAATAGCAACACTACTGAAGACACGGCGAACTCGACTAGCGACTGCCCGCCCTGGCGCAAAAGTGGTCGTTTGACTGTCAGGTAAGGGGGGCTCGCCACCGGGATATCTTGCCTATGATGGGTCGGCCTTGCGGACCCTTAGCGCAATTACTTCGCGGCGTCCATTCACGCTCCTCGGTGTTTTGCTGGCCGTCGTCGTGATTGCCGCCTTTGTCCTCGTAGCTCTCAATGCCAGCCAGTCCGGCAGCAGTCCCTTCCAGACCGTGGTCGTGGCGAACCAGGACCTGCAGCCCAGGATCCCGATCTCGGCCGGCGCTCTGGCCGTCCGCTCGATTCCCGTGCCGGCCACCTACCCGAAGGTTTACTTCACCCGAGTCGCCGACGTCCAGGGCATGGTGCCGCTGGTCACCATAACCTCAGGCCAGGCCGTGGCCGCGAACGACGTCACCAAGCCCAACCAGGCCCTCGGCTCGCAGTCCGAGTTTCTGCCGATCCCGACTGGTTACGTCGCGCTGACCATCCCGACGAGCGAGCAGCAGGGGGTCGCCGACTACATCCAGCCTGGCGACTACATCTCGGTCATCGCGACCAACTCCACCGCCGGCAAGGTCGCGTCGAAAACGATCTTCACGCAGCTGCACGTGATCAAAGTCGGCCTGCAGGGAGCGTCAGCCAACGCGGGCGCAACCAGCCTTACGGTGGTGGTCTCACAGTGCCAGGCCGAGATCATCACCTGGTTCTTGGTGTACGCGGCGCTCAAGTACACGCTCGAGTCGTATCGCGACTACAAGCCTGGCGAGCAGGCGCCGGATCCGAACTGCAAGACCGTGGAGGATGCCCATGGCGTGACCCTGCAGTTCATCCAGGCCAATTACCCCAGCCTGTTCAAGTGACGCTGCCCCCGGAGACGATCGTCGCGGTCCCCATGGCCGCGGCGATACTGGTTTTCTTCTGGGCCCTGGACAAGGTGCGCAAGGAACGCGTGCCTGCGGCTACCCTTCCCGCTCCCGCGCGTGCCACACCTCGCGAGCTCGTCGAGCGCCTGCTCAAGCCTGCGGCTGAGAATTTGAGCCAGCGTCGAAGGGCCGAGGGCAAGCCAACGCTGACCGAGGACCTTGCCCGCGCCGGGCTCAACATCACAGCGCCCGAGTACCTGTTGATCCGCATCGGCGCTGTCGGCGTCGGCGCGCTGATCGGTCTTGTCCGCTTCGGCTTTTCCCTGGGACCGATCATCATCGGCGCGGTCGGGTTCGTGATCCCGCCGCTTGTGGTCGCCTATCTCCAGCGGCGGCGCCTGACATTGTTCAACGAGCAGCTGGGCAGCATGCTGCAGCTTCTCTCGAACTCCCTGAAGACCGGATACGCGATCGACCGCGCACTCGAAACGGTGGCCGCGAAATCGCAGCCGCCTGTCTCCACGGAGTTCGAACGAGTGGCGACGGAGATCACGCTGGGCACCTCGGTCGAAGATGCCCTCAGCGCGCTGTTGCTTCGCATCAACAGCCCCGATCTCGAGTTCATAGTGACCGCGATCCTCCTGCATGTCCGCGTCGGCGGAAACCTGGCCGAGGTCCTGGACAACATCTCCGACACGCTCCGAGACCGGCTGCAGACCAAGCGCGACATGAGCGTGCTGACCGCGCAGTCGCGAGCGTCGGCGAGCATCATCACCGGCCTCCCCATCCTGCTCGCGCTCGGCCTCTACGTCTTCGTCCCCGGTTACTACGCGCCTATGACCAGCACCTGGGTCGGGTACGCCATGCTGGCATTCGCCGGGTTCATGATCCTCATCGGCAACCTGCTGATCCGGCGCATGACGTCCCTCGAGGCCTGACGTGCTGCCGATCGCAATCGCCTCGCCGGCTGCACCGCGCCGCACGTTCGTCAAGCAGCTCGAGTCACTTCTGCGTCCCGTCTCGCGGCTTCCCGCGCGCACCGCCATCCAGGTGCGCCAGAAGCTGAGCCAGGCCGGGAACCCGGGCAACCTGACCCCGGCCGGATTTCAGGCGTTGCGCTACAGCCTGGCCGCCCTCCTGGCGATCGTCGGCCTGGGCCTCGGCGTCGCCCTGCCACTCGGCGTGAGCGACCTGGCTTCGGCCCCACTGGCAGGCCTTGTGTTCGCCGCGATCGGCTACATGGCGCCGAGCCTGTGGCTCGAGCAGCGCATCGGGCAGCGGCGGCGTCAGATCCAGCGCTCCCTCGCGGAAGCCACCGACCTGCTCACGCTGGTGGTTGAGTCGGGGATGAGCCTCGACGAGGGACTGCTCAGCATCACGGAGCGGTTTCACAACGCCCTCGGGGATGAGATCGGCAAGGTGCTGCGCGAGATCCGCCTGGGTCGGCCGCGCATGTCGGCGCTCGAGCACATGGCCGACGCAGCTGGGGTGCCGGACTTGCACCACCTCGTCGAATCGATCGTGCAGTCGGACCAGATGGGAGTGCCGATCGCGCGCTTGCTGCGCGTGCAGGCCACGGAGATGCGTCGCCGCCAGCGCCAGGGCGCTCAGGAACGTGCCGCCCAGGCGTCGTCGCGCATGGTCTTCCCGATGGTGGGATGCATCTTCCCTGTGCTGTGGGTGGTGCTGCTGGGGCCAGCCGTCATCCAGGTCCTGAAGTCTCTCAAGTGATGGCAGGAACCAACCGCGGCCTGCGGGCCAATCACCATTCGTTCAGCGATCTCGACAAGCCCCTTTACACGATCAGCGTCGCCGCCGAGATCCTGGAAACGCATCCTCGTACCTTGATGCTGTACGAGGACGCGCAGCTGATCGAGCCGCACCGCACAAACACCAACCGCCGCCGTTACTCGCAGCGAGACATCAGCAAGGTGCAGGTCATCCAGCACCTCACGCGCGAGAAAGGTGTGACGCTTGCCGGCGTCCGCCACATCCTCAGCCTTTTCGATGTGATGAAGAAGCACCGCGTCGAGCCGCCGGCCGAGCTAAGGGAAATCTACGACCGGTACGCGCAACTGATTTGAGAGGGAACCCGGATGGTTCCCTCTCATCGGCCGGTCGCTGCGCGACGGGCCTGCTCTCTTTCCGGTATACGGTTGGGATTGTCTTAGTTAGTCACTCGAGGCGGCGCTTGGGAGACATCTAAGGCATAGTCGCGGCCGGGTTAAACCCGGCCGCCATGGCAACGCTGGTTATGACACGATCGGGGCTAAGCGCTAGCCGCTCTTCTCCGTCTCCTCGCCGCCGGCGCCCACAAACTCTCCAGGTCGTAATACGAACGCTCGCCGGGCAAGAAGACGTGCGCGAGCACTGAGTCGAAATCAAGCAGGATCCAGCCCGCGTCGTCGTAACCGTCCACCGCCAGCGGCCTGCGGTCCCTCGTCTTGGCCGCTTCCATCATCGCGTCGGCGATGGCGCGCACCTGGCGGTCGGTCTCACCCTCGCAGATGACGAAGTAGTCGGCGATTGAGGTCTGCTCGCGCACATCGATCACGACCGGGTCCCAGGCCTTTTTCTCGGTTGCGGCACTGCGCAGCAAGCGAGCCAGCTGCAACGGCGTAAGTCGCCTCGTCCGATCAGCAGCCAACCTACCGATTATCCACATAGAGGCGGTTCTTGGCGATGTACCCCTCGACGGCCGCCGGCAGCCTATCGCCCACCGGCTCCCCCTGCGCGATCGCACGGCGGAGGGCGCTGCCGGAGATGTCAGGGGTGGCGCGCGGGCACAGGATCACCCGCGCCGCATCGAGGCCGGCGGCCTTCAACGCGGCCGCATCAGGGGTTCCGCTGCCTGGCCGGCTGACGACCACGACCGTCGCCAGTCGGCTGATCTCATCGGGTACGCGCCAGGTGGCGAACAACCTGGCCGCATCCCATCCCAGGATCAGGAAAAGCTCGGCGGTCGGATAGATCCGCCTCAGCTCGGTCAGCGTGTCCGCCGTGTACGAGATTCCGCCACGCCGGACCTCCAGATCCGAAACCTCAAATGTGCTGTCGCCGTCGATCGCGAGCCGGCACATCTCCAGGCGCTGCCTGGCATCCGCCACGGCCGCGCTTCGATGGGGTGGCTGCCCGGTAGGGATCAAGAGCACTCGGTCCAGGCCGGCGCAATCGATGGCGGCGCGCGCGGCCGCGAGATGGCCGAGGTGGATCGGATCGAATGTGCCGCCGAGGATGCCGATCCTCACGGCTGGAACTCGAATTCCACGCCGGCGATGCTGACGTTGTCTCCGGGCTTCACCCCGGCCGCTTCGAGGGCGGCGTTGACGCCCAAGCGGTCGAGCTCCGACTGAAACCGCGCCAGTCCGCCCTCGGAATCGAGGTTGGTTCGCGTCACCAGTCGCTCGACGCGCTCGCCGCGCACGACAAAGCCAGATGGCTTTCGCTCCACGACCAGCTCATCGCTCCGCCGGACGGGAAGCCTCGTCACCTTCACTGGAGCCGGCACGGGGGGTTGTGGCGCCGAGGCAACCAGCTTTGCGATTGCGTGAAGCAGCTCCGGCAACCCTTCGCCCGTCAACGCGGAAGCGAAGTGAACGCCCGCACGCCGTGTCCTGCCACGCAAACGACGGGCCGGCTCGAGATCGACTTTGTTCAGGACGACAAGGTGTGGCCGGCGCGTCAGCTCAGCGGAGAACTGCGAGACCTCCTTGCGCACGGTCTCGAGATCCTCCCACGGATGCGCCGAAGACCCGTCAAGGACGTAGACGAGGGCCTTGGTTCGCTCCACGTGGCGCAGGAAGCGCTGCCCCAGACCGGCTCCTTGCGCCGCCCCTTCGATGAGGCCCGGGATATCCGCCAGCACGATGCGGCCGGTGTCGGTTTCCGCCACACCCAGCTCGGGGTCGAGGGTCGTGAACGGATAGGCCGCGACCTTCGGCCGCGCTGCCGTGAGCGAACGCAGCAGTGAGGACTTACCTGCATTGGGCGGGCCGACGAGGCCGACGTCGGCGATGAGCTTGAGGTCGAGGGTGATCTCCCGCTCCTCACCCGCCAGGCCTGGCTCGGCGTAGTCGGGTGTACGCCGCGTCGAGCTCTTGAAGTGCACGTTGCCTCGCCCGCCGCTGCCTCCGCGTGCCAACACCGACGTGGCGCCGGGGCGGTCGAGGTCGGCGATCAGCGAGCCGTCGGCGTCGAGTGCGATGGTGCCGACGGGCACTTTGACGATGACGTCGGCACCGCCGCGACCGGTCTTCCGCCCCCCCGCGCCGTCAGCGCCCGCTTCCCCATGCCACTGGGCACGGCGTTTGAACAGCGATAGGTCACTGACATCGTTCGTGGCTTCGACGACTACGGAGCCGCCGCGCCCGCCGTCGCCGCCGTCGGGTCCGCCTCGGGGGACAAACGGCTCGTGACGAAACGAGGCCGACCCTTTGCCGCCGTGTCCGCCGCGAACGACGATGCGGGCGGAATCGACGAAATGTCGGCCGTCAGCCTTACTCGGCAGACTTCTTGATCGGAGGTGCGCCCTGCGTTCGCCCGGCGCCTGTAGGTGCGCCCCGCGCAAGTTCGGTTTCGATCACCACTCGCCGTCGGTCCTTGCCCACTCGCTCGTACTTGACATGGCCCGGGACCAGCGCAAAGAGGGTGTCATCGCGACCCACGCCGACGCCTTCACCGGGCGCGATCTTGGTTCCGCGCTGGCGGACCAGGATGGCGCCCGCGCTGACGAGCTGCCCGCCGTAAATCTTCACGCCGAGCATTTGCGGGTTGGAGTCGCGGCCATTGCGCGATGAGCCGCCGCCCTTCTTGTGTGCCAACTACTCCGTCTCCTTCCTGGATCGACGCCGGGACGCCTTCTTCGGCGACTCGACCTTTTCGCCGGCGACCGGCTCGCTCTTCTCATCGGCGACCTCGGCCGTCGGCGCCGCCGCCTTCTTCTTGGGCGTCGCCTTGGCCCGGCCTTTCGTCTTCGTCTTCGTCTCGGCCTGTTCCCTTTCCGCAGTCTCCAGGACGATGCCGCCCACCGCGATGATCTCGAGCGCGGTCAGATGCGCGCGGCCGCCTCGGTGCACGCGGACTCGCTTCTTTGACTTGTACCGGATGCTCTCCAGTCTCGGGCCGCGCTGGTGGGCGATCACCTTGGCGTCGACATCGAGCCCGTCCACGGCCGGAGCGCCGACTTTGATCTCTTTGCCGTCGCTGAAAAGCAGCACGGGGCCGAGCTTCACCGAGGCACCCGGCTCCGCAACGAGGCGATCGACAAGAATGCGGTCGCCCGGCGCGACGCGGTACTGCTTGCCGCCGCTGACGATGACAGCCGACAGCGAACTATCAGGCTTGGGCACAGCCGGTGATTGTACCAAGCAAAGACTCCTCCCCATTCACGGGGAGGTGGCGCCGAAGGCGCCCGATGGGGACTACAGCTAGCGCATCAAGATCGACGTCAGCACCACGATCGCGAGCACCAGAACCGCGAACGGCGTGACCGCTTTCGTGTAGGTGCCGCGCACGATCGCAGGGCCGCGTCGCTGCACCACCACTCCGGCCAGGATCACAACCACGGCGACCACAAGCGTGAGCCCGAAGAAACGCAGCAGTCCCGTTGCGTCGTCTGCCGACGGCGAGATGAAGAGAGTTGTGAAAAGGCCGCAGTAAGGAAACCAGGTGAGGATCCGCCGCGCGTCCAGCCTCGGCCGGCCACGCCTTTCAGTCGCCGGCGCCAGCGGCCACAATCGCAGCAGCGCCGGAAGGCACAAGAGATAAAGGAATGCGCACCCGACCTTCACGGGCAACAGCCCCGGCACGAGCACGTTGCCGAGCACCTGCGGGCGCAAGCTTTCCGGCTGCACCGCGGGTCCAAGCACCGCGAGCAGCCAGCACAGCTGGATGACGAGCAGCAGGCCGGGCTCGGCCACAAACTCGACGGTCAGGGCCAGCTCGGCCCAAGCGGTGAAGGCCAGCGCCACCGCGGCCAGAACCACGCTCCGCTCCTCGCCCGGGACGAGGTTCCATGGCACCGCAAGCTGGACCGCCGCGAGCATCGAGCAGAGCGCGATGGTGCCCACGACCGGGCTTGGGCGGCGTCGCGGAAGCTCCGGCCACTCCCGGCCGCGCAGGCTCAGGCGCATCCACAGCAGCTCGACGACAGTGCCAAATGCGACCAGCGCGGCGAGGCCCGGATACAGGAGCAGCGCCACAGAGTGGGTCGCGATCCCGGACAGGATCTGGATCACAATCGCGCCGCCTCCAGAAGCGGCAGCGGGTAGAGCCCGGCGGCGATGTTGGCGGCGAGCATCAGCGCCACGCCAAGCGCCTGCCGGCGGCGGGGAGCACCGATGCTGCGGCCGAGCCGCAACGATCCGGGAAGCCAGAGCAGCATCCCCGCGGCCAGCACTAGCGCCAGCGGCCAGTAGAGCTGGGTGGCGCCGCGGAGCAGGAGCACGCGGGCCGCGAAGCCGGCGAATGGCGCCGACCCGGCCAGCATGGCGGCGACGACGAGGTTGACCGGGCGCTCGGTCGCAGTTTTCGCCGCTGCGGCCTGCCGGAACACCAGGTAGAGGGGAAGACGGCCGAGCACGATAGTCAACAGCACCAGCAGGGCGCCACGGCGGCCGTCACTCACCGTCAGGCCGATTCCGCACAGGGCGAGGCCCCAGTCGGCGATGAAGGAGTAGCGCCAGGCGGCCGTGGTGCTCTCCGTGAGCCAGGTTGCGATCCCGCCCCACGCCATGTTGAGCAAACCGAGGCCGATGAGCATCGCACCGAAGGCTCCGCCTGCGTCGGCCGTCAGCAGGCCCTGCGCCCGCGCCACCACCACCGCCGCCAGCACCGGCCCGATGAAGGCGATCCAGGCGACTGGCGACGAGGCCGCCGCGTCGTCGGCGTCGAAGGGATGAAGGTAGGGCAGGAGCCCGATCCCAGCCGCGAGGCCCGCGACCAACCCCACCGCGGCAAATCGGGCCAGCACGTCGGGTCCCTCCACCCGCGCCAGGACCACCGCCAGCGCGAGCATGGCGACTGCGAGCAACGGTGCCCGCAGGCGGATTGCAAACGCGCGTTTTCCGCCGGCAGCCGCGTGAAGCACGCCAAGCGTCAGCAGGACGAGGATCGCAAGGTCGAACGTGGGAACGGCCGCGATCGCGACAGTGCCGGCCAGACCAGTGCCCCCTCTGACAAGCAGCGATCGACGCGGCGACTGCGCCGGAGCGAATGCCAGGGCGAAGCCCAGAACGAGCGCGATGAAAACGATGATCTCCGTCGCGTCAGGCGGCATCAGGGGTCCTCACCGGAAGCCAGCCGACGGCGGCCGCGATCAGCCCCGCCGCAACGTACGGCCACATCCCGGGCGCGCTATGGCTTAGGCCGGCCGCCGCCGCGATGGCGAGCGCGAGCAGAGCCACGGCCGTCAACAACACGGCGGGATCGTCGCTGGCCAGCACCCGCGCCCCGGCCAGCCCGACCACCGACATGACCGCAAATCGCAAAGCCGCCCCCGTGCCCGTGGTGATGCCAAATCCGATTCGCGGCGAGGCCCAGGCCGGCCAGCGCCACGCCGAGGCCCAGGCCGCGTCGCCCGTCCGCGAGGACGATCATCGACACCCCAAGCCAGGCGACGAACGCAGCGGCGGCTTCGACCACTAACGGGTCACAGCAAAGGCGAGCGCCACCAGGGCGGCGAGCCACAGCACAGGGCTTGCGCCGACGGCGGCGGCTTCGAGCTCGCGCACGCTCAGGATGGAGCGGTATTGCTCGGGCACGGTCGCCGCCCGGATGCCCGCCCAAACCCTCCCCGAGGCGCTGCCGACGGGAAGCTTGAACAGCGCTGGGCGTGCCTGCGTACGGATCGGCGAGGTGCCCGTGGACGCATAGATGGCGACACCGATCACGAGCAACGGCACGAACAGGATGACCACAGGCAGGACGCTCGAGACGGTGACCACCGAGGCCAGACCACCCCCGAGCGAGCCGGCGGACGACGGCATCACTTCAGCAGCGACCGGGGCCGCGAAGCCGAACTGGATCGCAGCCAGGGCCGGACCGCTGATCAGGGTCAAGGCGGCGATCAGCATGGACACGCGGGGAAAGGTCTCCGCCGCGGGGTGGCCGCGGCCGCCGGGCAGACCGATGGCGCGCGCGCCGCCGACCATCCAGGTCGCCCACGCCGCGGCGGCGGCGACGCCGATCAGACCGAGGAAGTCACCCGCCTCGAAAGTCGCTTCGATGCCGATGGCCCGGGCACCGAATGCGATCCCCGGCGGAAGGCCCACCGCGGCGGCGATGGTCAGCAGGGGTGCGATCCCCGCGCGGTCGGGCAGCAGCGCCAGGCACGCCACCAGGGCGGATGCGGTCGCCAGCAGGATCAGACCCGCGACCAGGCCGAGCGCCGTGCCGAGCGCGATCGCCGTCAGCGCGAACCCGCCGAAGCCAGGAATGACCTCACCGAGAAACTCCCGGCGAGTGGCCGCCGCCTGCGCGCGGGCGGCTGCGGCCGCCGCGGCGGCGATGCCGATCACCGCCAGGAGCACGTTGAACAGCGGATGGGGGTAGTGGCCATCCCCCAGCTCGTAAGCGCGCACCAGCAAGTAGAAGCCGAGGGGATAGAGAGTCGCAATGGTGACGCCGGCCGCGCGCAGCGAAGGGCGCGCCCACAGCTCGGCCGGCCAGGTGCGCCAGGGAAAAAGACATGACGCGAGCACCGCCGATGCGGCAACGAGCGCAAAGATGGGCCCGTTGACGGTCGCCACCGGCACGGCCGAGTAGACGGCGGTGCCGCCGCCCACCTGCAGGATCACCCCCACCCAGGTAAGGGCGAGCCAGCCCGCGAGCAGCAGGCCCCAGCTTGGCCGTCGGGCGCGCGGGTCCTCGGTGTCGAGGAGCACCATCGCAATCGTGGCCGCGGTGCCGCCCGCAATCGCGGTCAGGACGACGCCGCCCGCCTCCACCGCCGCCATCGCGGCGGTCAACCCGAGCATCGACAACACAACCTCTTGCCAGGCTCGCGGCTGGAGCGTGAGCAGCAGCGCGGCGGGCAGGGCGATCATCATCCCGAAGGCGAACGTGACGCCGTCGATGCGCAGGTCGAAAGCGGATCCGTAACCGAGCTGCCCGAGGGTCAGCTCGAGCGAGGAGCGGACGGGGAGCCAGATCGCCAGGAGCGTGGCCACCACGCTCCATCCCCCGGCGGCGGCGGCGATGCGGCCGAGGTTGAAACCGGCCAGGCCGAAAATGGCGATCACGGCCGCGGCCGCCAGGGGGAGGGCAACGGGCGCGAGGACGGCGGCTGACGGCATTCGCCGTCTAACTTAGCTGGCTTGGCTTAGCTGGCTTGGTCTCGGAGCCGGTCGAGGGCCTCGCGGACCGAAGCCGCGCGCTCCTCGAGGTTTGCCACCACCTCGGGAGGCGCCTTGGCCTGCAAATCAGCGTTCGCGAGCTTGGCTGTGATCTTGGCCAGGTCCTCCTCGAGGCGCTTGATCTCCTTCTGCCGCCGCGCGTCGCCCGAGCCCGCAGGAAACGCGACGCGGCCCGGAGCAACCGCGAGAGGCACACCGCGATCCATCTCCTGCACCAGCTCGACCTGCCCCAGGCGAGCGGCGAGCCCCGCCACCGAACCGTTGATGCTCTCGAGGTGAAGCTGCCCACCGCGCGATGGCGCTCCGGCTGCCTGCCGGTGACCGCGTATCTCCTCCACGATCGCGGTCACCTGCTGAAATTCCTCCTCCGCACCGGGGTCGACGAACCGGTCGAGCAAATCCGGCCACTCCGCTCGCATCACGTAGCCGCGATCGCCTGGCAGCCGGGACCACAACTCCTCGGTGACGAACGGCATGAACGGATGCAGAAGACGCATGAGGTTGTCGAGGCAGAAGTACGCGACGTCTTGCGCGGCGGCGTCACCCGCTCGCAGGCGCTCTTTGATGGACTCGAGGTACCAGTCGCAGAACTCGTTCCACGCGAAGCCGTACGCGGCGTTGATCGAATCCTGAAACGCGAACCCGTCAATCCCGGCGGTCACATCACGCCTCGCGACCGAGAGCCGCGAGAGAATCCAGCGATCCTCCAGGTGCTCGCGGGCCTCCAGCATGCCCGGCGATTCGGCCGGCGGCGTGCCCGGCGAGCCAAGGATCAGTCGCGTTGCGTTCCATAGCTTGTTGCAAAAGCGCCGGTAGCCCTCGACGCGCGTCTCGTCGAAGCGAACGTCCTGGCTCGACATCGCCACTGACGCGGCCCAAGCACGCAGTGCATCCGTACCGTATTTCGTGATCAGGTCGCGCGGGTCGACGCCCGTACCGAGGGACTTCGACATCCGGCGGCCGTCCGCCGCCTGGACCTGACAGTGGATGACGACGTCCGAGAACGGCACCTCGCCCATGAACTCGATGCCGGTCATGATCATCCGGCTGACCCAGAGGTTGATGATCTCCCGCGCGGTGCAGTTCATGTCCGTCGGATAGAAGGCCTCGAGGTCTTCGGTCTCGTCCGGCCAACCGAGGGTGGCAAACGGCCAGAGAGCCGACGAGAACCACGTGTCGAGAACATCCGGATCCTGGGTCAGCCTCGTACTTCCGCACTCGGGGCAGTCGCCCGGAGGATCGACCGACACGACCACATGGCCGTTGTCGCAGTGGTAGACAGGCACGCGGTGTCCAAGCCACAGCTGCCGGCCGATGTTCCAGTCGCGCAGCCCGCGCAGCCAGTCGAGGTACGTGCGCTCGTAGCGCTCGGGATGCCAGCGCACCTTTCCTGCCTCCGACGCGTCGAGCGCCTTGTCGCGCATCTCGTCCATTTGTAGCCACCACTGCTCGCTGATCAACGGCTCGATGACGGTGTG
>WNGJ01010828.1_pt1 | contig 23430 bp, 20 predicted proteins | sample 5400611 | NCBI WGS metagenome assembly WNGJ01 (sample SAMN13153375, study PRJNA577476) | soil metagenome | isolation source: 40 cm soil or saprolite under Garry oak tree replicate 1 | place: USA:California | collected 2016-06-15
TACGGGGTGCCGTTCGTCGCGGTCACCGCGGGGGCGGCCCCGGTCCGCTGGTGGTCCGGCACGGGGTCCGGGGAGGTGCCGGTGCCTGCGGTGGCGGCGGTGGACACCCTGGGCGCCGGGGACGCCTTTCACGGTGCGGTCGCGTACGCGGTCAGCGGTAGCCAGGGACCGGTGCCGGCGGAGGCGGCGGTCGCGGCGCTGGCGTACGCCTCCGGGGTGGCCGCGGTGCGCTGCCAGACCGCCGGCCCGCGCGCCTGGCTGGCCGATCCCCGGCTGAAGCGGATGTCCTGAGGCCGGCTGCCCGGGGGCCGCTCCCGGGTCGGGTGCCCCGGGGCCGGCTGCCCCCAGGCCGGCCGCTGAGGTCGGACGGTCCAAGGTCGGGGCGCGCCTGCGGAAGCTCCCCAACCGACCTGCCCCAGGCCTGCGTCCCTGCTTCGGGCGGCCCAGGCCGGCTGCCCGGTCCGCCGCTCGGGTCGGGTGCTCCCGCGTTGGCTGCGCGGGTCGGGTGCTCTCGTGTTGGCTACCGGGTCGGCTGGTCACGGGCGGGTAGCCAAGGCCCGATGCCGCCGGGCGGATGGTCCGGGGCGAGGATTGACCGGGGACCGTCCGGGAGACGATTCGAGGATGCATCCGCCGGACCTCGCCGCCGCGCTGACCACTCTGCGCGACCAGGTGGATGCACTGCGACTCGAGCTGGAGATCCCCGGCTCAGCCGAGGCCCGCAGGTCCCGGCTGGAGATCGTCCGGCAGGTCGACGACTACCTGCTGCCCCGGCTCGGCCGGTTGGACGCGCCGCTGCTCGCGGTCGTCGGAGGTTCCACCGGCGCGGGCAAGTCGACGCTGGTCAACACCCTGGTCGGCGCGGACGTCAGTCCGGCCGGCGTGCTCCGGCCAACCACCAGGTCGCCGGTGCTGGTCTGCTCGCCGGACGAGGCGCGGTGGTTCGAGCCGGGCCGGGTGCTGCCGGGGCTCGCCCGCACGACCGGCGAGGACGGTCGCAGCGCGGGCGAGGGATCGCGCAGCCTGCGCCTCGTGCCGCATCCCGGGGTGCCGCCCGGGCTCGCGCTGCTCGACGCGCCGGACATCGACTCGGTCATCGCCGGAAACCGAGAGCTGGCCGCCCAGCTGCTTGCCGCGGCCGACCTGTGGATCTTCGTCACCACCGCCGCCCGGTACGCCGACGCGGTGCCCTGGGACCTGCTGCACACCGCCGAGCAGCGCGGGACGTCGCTGGCCGTGGTGCTCAACCGGGTGCCACCCGAAGCGATGGACGAGGTGTCGTCCCACCTCGGCGCGATGCTCGTGGAGAACGGGCTCAGCCGGGCGGCGCTGTTCCCCGTGCCCGAGGTGCCGCTGGCGTCCGCGCGCATCCCGGCGGTCGCGGTCGCCGTGCTGCACGACTGGCTGATGGGCCTGGCCGCGGACGCCGCGGCCCGCGCCGAGGTGGTGCGCGGCACCCTGGACGGGGCGCTGCGCAGCATGGGGCAGCGGGTGCCGGCGCTGGCCCGGCACGCCGAGTCCCAGAGCACGGCGGCGGCGCTGCTGCGCGACGAGGTGGACGAGCGGTACGCGGCCGCGTGCCGGGAGATCGACGACGGCGTCCGCGGGGGCAGCGTGCTGCGCGGGGAGGTGCTCGCCCGCTGGCAGGAGTTCGTCGGCACCGGCGAGCTGCTGCGGACGCTGCAGGCGCGGGTCGGCCGGCTGCGGGACCGGATCGCGTCCGCCTTCACCGGCCGGCCGCTGCCGGACGCCGAGGTCGCGCAGGCCGTGGAGACCAGCGTCGAGTCGCTGGTGCGGGCCGCGGCGGACAGGGCGGCGGAGCTGACCGCGCAGGCGTGGCGGGCCCGGCCGGCAGGTGCGGCGCTGCTGGGGTCGTCCGGGTCGCTGGGCCGCGTCTCGCCCGGGTTCGCCGACCGGCTGCGCGACATGGTCCGGGCCTGGCAGGGCGCCGTACTGCAACTGGTGTCCGAGCAGGGCGCGCAGCGGCGTACGGCGGCACGGCTGGCGTCGTTCAGCGTCAACGGCGCCGGGCTGCTGGTGATGCTCGCGGTCTTCGCGCAGACCGGCGGGTTGACCGGCACCGAGGTGATCGTCGCGGGCGGGACGTCCGCCCTGAGCCAGAAGGTGCTCGAGGCGGTCTTCGGCGACACCGCCGTGCGGGCGCTGGCCGCGGACGCCCGGGGCGACCTGCTGGAGCGGGTCGACCTGCTGCTGTCGGACGAGGCGGAGCGGTTCCGGTCGCTGGTCTCGTCCGCGGCACCAGATCCGGACGCCGCCGCCAGGCTGCGGGCGGCCGCGACCGACCTCGAAGGCGCCCGCCGCGGTTCGGCGGCGGTGAGCCGGCCAGCGGCCCAGGAGCGGCCGCCGGTCCGGCCCGGTGTCACTCGGTGGCCGGCCTGGGTACGGCGCCCGGGGAGCGGCTGGTGAGCCGAGAGGGCGGGCGGGGGCGGTGAGCCGGGGCGGGAGCGCGTTGGCGGAGCGGCTGGCCGCGCTGGACGAGGTGGTGGCGCTGGCGCGCGGCCGGCTGGACCCGCCGGTGGTCGACCAGGCCGCCCGGGTGGCCGGCAAGGCCGGCGCGCGGCTCCGGCTCGGGGCCGAGCACACCGTGGTCGCGCTGGCGGGGGCGACGGGCAGCGGCAAGTCGTCGCTGCTGAACGCGTTGGCCGGAGCCGATGTCTCCGCGGTGGGTGTACGGCGGCCGACGACGTCCGCCGCCGCCGCGGTCGTGTGGGGGGCGGACGGCTCCGGCGGTGCGGGGACATTGCTCGACTGGCTCGAGGTGCCGCGCCGGCACGCCGCCGGCGACCCCGGCGCCGCCGGCCCGGCCGCCGCGGACGGGTTGGTGCTGCTCGACCTGCCCGACTTCGACTCGGTCCGGCTGTCCCACCGGCTGGAGGTGGACCGGCTGGTCGAGCTGGTCGACCTGCTGGTCTGGGTGCTGGACCCGCAGAAGTACGCCGACGCCGCCCTGCACGAGCATTACCTGCGTCCGCTGGCCGGGCACTCCGGGGTCATGCTCGTCGTGCTGAACCAGGTCGACCGGCTCGAGCCGGCCGCCCGGGACGCGTGCCTGGCCGACCTGCGCCGGCTGCTGGACCGCGAAGGGCTGGGCGGGGTGCCGGTGCTCGCGACCTCGGCGACCACGGGCGAGGGCCTGGACGCGCTGCGCCGGGCACTGGCCGAACGGGCGGCGGCGCGGCGCGCGGCGGTGCACCGGCTGGAAGCGGACGTGCAGCGGACCGCGGTCGCGCTGCGCCCGTCCTGCGCCTCGGCGCCTCCCCGGCGGGGCGCTCAGGGGGCCGGACCAGGCTCGGGTGCGGTGCGCCCGGCGGGGGACTGGTCCGAAGTGGCGCCCGCGGTCAACAGCCGCACGCCGCATGCCGGGCGGGCCGGCATGCGGCGGGAGGACCGTACGGCGCTGGTGGAAGCGCTGACGGACGCGGCCGGCGCCGAGACGATCGCGACCGCGGTGGCCCGCTCGCACCGCGCCCGGGCCGCGACGGCGACGGGCTGGCCGTTCAGCCGGTGGGTGCGCAAGCTGCGCCCGGACCCGGTCCGCCGGTTGCGGCTGCCGCCGGCACCGAGCGAGCTGGTCCGCACCTCGCTGCCCGGGCCGTCCGCGGTGCAGCGCGCGCGGGTCGACACCGCCCTGCGCACCCTGACCGACCACGCCACCGACGGGCTGCCGGATCCCTGGCCGGCCGTGGTCCGCCGCGCCGCGACGGCCGCGACCGCGGACCTGCCGGACCAACTCGACCGCACGGCGGCCGGCACCGACCTCGGGCTCGGCCGGCAGCCGCGCTGGTGGATGCTGGCCGGCTTCCTGCAGGCCGTGCTCGCCGTCGCGGCGGTGGCCGGCCTGGTCTGGCTGCTCGGGCTGCTCGCGCTGGACTGGCTGCGCCTCCCCGAGCCGCCGCTGCCGCACCTGGGACGTGTGCCGCTGCCGACGCTGCTGCTGGCCGGCGGCGCGCTGGCCGGGCTGCTGCTCGCGCTGCTGGCCCGCCGGCTCGCCGCGGCCGGTGCCCGCCGCCGGGCCCGCACCGCGCGCCGCCGGGTGCGGGACCGGGTCGAGCAGCTCGCCGACGAGCGGGTGCTCGCCCCGGTCCAGGCCGAGCTCTCCGTCCACAAGCGACTGTGTGAGGCGGTGGACCGGCTCGGCCGCTGAGACCACGACCAGATGCGCGACCGCGGCCCGTCGACTCGCGCGCCCCCCGTCACAGCCGTGCGTGCAGAGGCGGGCGGATCGGGCCGCCGCGACGGCGACCGCGGCCGACTCGGGTGCGCTCGCCCTGGTCACGGCCGTCCGTCCAGAGGGAAGCGGACCGGCTGCGGCCTGCTGAACGGACGGCGTTGCCGAGGCGGCTCAGGCGGGCGGCTCGCGGGAGGGGACGCGGGCCTCGCCGGGGGTGGCGTAGCGGGCGCCGGCCCGCTCGGCGAGGGCGCGAACCCGGGCGGCGAGCGCCTTCTGCTCGGCGTCGGGCAGGTAGGCCCGCCGGTAGCGGCGCTCGTAGTCGTCGGCCAAGGCGGGATTGCGCGGGCGCAGCCAGCCCAGGAAGTGCTCCCGGACGCCAGGACGCAGGTGCAGCGCGATCGCGGTGACCGAGGCGGCGCCGGCCCGCACGCACGCGGTCACCACCTCCTCCAACTGCGCCGAGGAGTCGGAGAGGCCGGGCAGCACCGGTGCGACCAGCACGCCGGTGCGGATGCCGGCCTCGGACAGCACGCGGACCGCGTCAACCCGGCGGCGCGGGTGCGGCGCCGCGGGCTCCGTCGCCCGCCACACGGCCTCGTCCAGCGTGCCGATCGACAGGCTGACCGACACCCGGGTGCGCCTCGCCGCGGCGGTCAGCACGTCGAGGTCGCGCAGCACCAGCGCGGACTTGGTCAGCACCGAGAACGGGTTGCGCGCGCTGCCGAGCACCTCGACGATCCCGCGGGTCAGCCGGTATTTCCCCTCGCACCGCTGGTAGGGGTCGGTGTTGGTGCCCATCGCGATCGGCTCACCTGTCCACTTCGGACTCCTCAGCTCCGACCGCAGCCGGTCGACCGCGTTCACCTTGACCACGATGCGGCGCTCGAAGTCCTCACCGATGTCGAGCCCGAGGTATTCGTGGGTGGGCCGGGCGAAGCAATATGTGCAGGCGTGCGAGCAGCCGCGGTAGGCGTTGATCGTGTAGCGGAAGGGCATCCTGGACGCCGCCGGCACCTCGTTGATGATCCGCCGCGCGTGCACGTGCAGGAAGTCCATCCCCGACAGCCGTCCGGTGCCGCGCTCCAGGGTGACCAGGTCGTCCGAGGAGAACAGGCTGGCCTGACCGGGCGCGTCGGGGCCCGGCTCGTCGGCGAGCAGCCAGCGCAGGCCCCCGCCGGAACTCGTCGCGGCGGCATCGGCGTTGCCGGCGCTCACCGGAAGTCCCGCGACGTCGAGCGGACCGACAGCTCGAGCCGCTCGATCCGCTCCGCCAGCACGTTCGTCACCCCGTCCACCCGCTCCAGCATGCCTCGGACCACGAGCGCGGCGGACTCCCTGGCGACCCGCCGGTGCCGCGCCCACACCGCCTCGGAGCAGATGACGTTCACCAGGCCGGTCTCGTCCTCCAGGTTGAGGAACGTGATCCCGCTCGCCGTCGTCGGCCGCTGCCGGTGGGTCACCACCCCGCCGACCAGAACCCGCGACCCGTCGTCCACATGCGACAGTCCCCGGGCCGGCACCACCCCGATCGCGTCCAGCCGGTCGCGGACGAACTGGGTCGGGTAGCTGTCCGGAGAGACGCCGGTGGCCCACACGTCGGCCATCGCCTGCTCCACATCGGACAGTTCGGGCAGGGTCGGCGCGCCGGCGCCGACCACCAGCCCGCCGAGCCGGTCCGGCCGGTCCTGCGCCACCGCGCCGGCCGCCCACAGCGCCTCCCGCCGGGACAGGCCGAAGCAGCCGAACGCGCCCGCCGTCGCCAGCGCCTCCAGCTGCCGGGTGTCCAGCGCGGCGCGGCGCGCCACGTCGGCCATGTCCCGGTAGGGCCGGCCGGCGGCGATCCGCTCGGCGACCTCCTCCCCGATCGCCCGCACCGACGACAGGCCCATCCGCACGGCCCGGCCGGTCTCGCTGTCGTCGTCCTTCTCCAGCGTCGCCTTGGCGTCCGACGCGGCGAGGTCCGGGCCCCGGACCACCACCCCGTGCCGACGCGCGTCGGCGACCAGCGTCTGCGGCGAGTAGAACCCCATCGGCTGCGCGTTGAGCAGCGCCGCACAGAATGCTGCCGGGTAGTGGCGCTTGAAGAAGGCACTCGCGTACACCAGGTAGGCGAAGCTGATCGAGTGGCTCTCCGCGAATCCGAAGTTGGCGAACGCGGCGAGCTTCTCGTAGATCTCGTCCGCCGTGGCGCCGACGATGCCGTTGCGAGCCATCCCGGCGTAGAGCCGGTCCTTGAGTGCGGCCATCCGCTCGACCGACCGCTTCGAGCCCATCGCCCGGCGCAGCAGGTCCGCGTCCGTGGCGGTGCAGCCGGCCGCGTCCATCGCCATCTGCATCAGCTGCTCCTGGAACAGCGGCACCCCGAGCGTCCGCCGCAGCGACTTCTCCAGCAGCGGGTGCGCGTACGTCACCGGCTCCAGGCCCTGCCGGCGGCGGATGAACGGGTGCACCGAGCCGCCCTGGATCGGGCCCGGCCGGATCAGCGCCACCTCGACCACCAGGTCGTAGAACGTGCGTGGCCGCAGCCTCGGCAGCGTCGCCATCTGCGCCCGGCTCTCCACCTGGAAGACGCCGATCGAGTCGGCCTCGCAGAGCATGTCGAAGACGCCGTCGTCGTTCTGCGGCAGGGTGGCGAGCTCGATCTCCTCGCCGTGGTGCTCGCGGATCAGGTCCATCGTGTAGCGCAGGACCGACAGCATGCCGAGCCCGAGCAGGTCGAACTTCACCAGCCCGGCGACCGCGCAGTCGTCCTTGTCCCACTGCAGGACGGAGCGGTCGGCGAAGGTCGCCCACTCCACCGGGCACACCTCGGCCACCGGGCGGTCGCAGATCACCATGCCGCCGGAGTGGATGCCGAGGTGACGCGGGAAGTGCATCAGCTCGGTCGCCAGCCCCACCACCTCGTCGGGGATGTCGTGGTCGACGGTGTCGGTCAGCGGGCCCCACCGCTCGATCTGCTTGGACCACGCGTCCTGCTGGCCGGGCGCGTAGCCGAGCGCGCGGGCCATGTCCCGCACCGCCAGCCGCGGCCGGTACGTGATCACGTTGGCCACCTGGGCGGCGCGGTCCCGGCCGTACCGCTCGTAGACGTGCTGAATGACCTCCTCCCGCCGGCCGGACTCGATGTCGACGTCGATGTCCGGCGGCCCGTCCCGCTCCGGCGCGAGGAACCGCTCGAACAGCAGCTTGTAGCCGACCGGCTCGACCGCGGTGATGCCGAGCGCGTAGCACACCGCGGAGTTCGCCGCCGAGCCGCGGCCCTGGCAGAGGATGTGGTTGACCCGGCAGAAGTCGACGATCTCCGCGACGATGAGGAAGTAGCCCGGGAAGTCGAGCTGCTCGATCAGCTCCAGCTCGTGCTCCAACTGCTTGTACGCCCCGGGGATGCGCTCGTCGTCCGGTGGCCCGTAGTGGATCCGGGCCCCGTCCATCGTCATCTGCCGCAGCCAGCTCATCTCAGTGTGCCCCGGGGGGACGTCCCAGGCCGGCAGCTTCGGCGCGACGAGCTTGAGGTCGAACGCGCAGGCGAGCCCCAGCTCGGCGGCACGGGCGACGGCGCCGGGGAAGCGGGCGAAGCGGGCCGCCATCTCCGTGCCCGAACGCAGGTGCGCGGTGCCGGCCGCGGGCAGCCAGCCGTCCATCTCGTCCAGGCTGCGCCGGGCCCGGACCGCGGCCAGCGCGGTGGCCAGCCGGCGGCGGTGCGGGGCGGCGAAGTGGGCGTTGCCGGTGGCGACGACGTCCAGCCCGCGGACGGCGGCCAGCTCGGCGAGGGCGTCGTTGCGGGCGTCGTCGAGCGGGTCGCCGTGGTGCCACAGCTCGACCGCGACGTTGTCCCGGCCGAACCGGCCGACCAGCTCGTCCAGCTCGCCGCGGGCCGCCTCCAGGTCGCCCCGGGCGACGGCGGCGGGCACCGCCCCCTTGCGGCAGCCGGTGAGCACCAGCCAGTGGCCGTCGTGGGCACCGGCCAGCTCGTCCAGGTCGTACCGCGGGCGGCCCTTGGCCCCGCCGGCCAGCTGCGCCGCGCTGATCTGCCGGCACAATCGCCGGTAGCCGTCGGGGTCGCGGGCGAGCACCAGCAGGTGCCGGCCCTCCGGGTCGGGGTTGCCGCCCTGCGGCGCGGTCAGGCCGAGGGACAGCTCGGCCCCGTAGATCGCTCGCATCTCGTACGCCTTCGCCGCCTCGGCGAACCGGACCACGCCGTACATCCCGTCGTGGTCGGTGAGCGCGATCGCCTCCAGCCCGAGCCGGACGGCCTCCTCGACCAGCTCCTCCGGGTGGCTGGCGCCGTCGAGGAAGCTGAAGTTGGAGTGGCAGTGCAGCTCCGCGTACGCCACGTGGTCGGTGCGGGCCGCATCTGGACGCTCGGGCGGCAGGTAGCGGCCGCGGCGCTTGGACCAGGCCGGGCTGTCGCCCCCGTCACCCGGGTGCGCGCTGTCCGGCCGCCGTCCGGACAGCTTGCGCTCCAGCTCCGCCCACGGAATCGGCGGGTTGTCCCACCCCATGACCACCCTCTCGTCGACGAGGTAGCCATGTTCTCGAACATACGTTCGAGCGTCAACCTGCGCTCGAGCGAATCCGGGACAGCCGAACGCCCAGCACCTCCGGCACCGCGCCGCCGCCGCGCTCGATCACCCGCTCCAGCCGGGTGCCCGGGGCGAGGAAGGCGGACAGCAGTCGCTCCAGCGGCAGGTGGTGGACGCCGACCCGGCGACGGACCGCCACGCCGGTGAACGGCGTGGGCGCCTGCCACCCGGGCACCCGGTAGCCCGGGTGCACCCGGACTCCGTCCGGCAGCGGCTCGACGAACGGAGCGACGAAGCAGGGGTGGACGCCGACGTAGACGAACGCGGCCCCCGGCGCGAGGACGCGCACGGCCTCCCCGACGAGCCGGTCGAAACCATCCAGATCAGTGTGGGTGAGCACGGAGAGGGCGAGCCCGACCGAGCCGGTGGGCAGCGGCAGCGCACGGGCGTCGGCACGGGTCACCAGGACCCGGGGCCGGGCCAGCCGGAGCTGGTCGGCGCTGACGTCCAAGCCGAGGACTCGGAAGCCGTGGCGCGCCGGCAGATCGGCGTTCAGGCCGGTCCCGCACCCGACGTCGACGGCGAGCCCAGAGCCGTACGGCATCAGCTCGTCCAGGGCCGCCCGAGCCTGGGACATGAAGGCGGCGCCCGTCGATCGGGCCCAGGCGTCGTACCACTCGGCGTGGCCGTCGTACCGGGCCGGCATCGCCTCGCCGACAGGTTTCACCCACCCATCGTCGCGCTGGTCAGTCGTAGGCGGCTTCGAGCCACCAGCGCCCGCCGGCGAGGGTGACCAGCCACGCGGTGCCGTCCGCGGCCAGCACCTGGAACCGGGCCCGGCGGCTCGCGGCCTGCGGGTCCCACCACCGCTCGTCCACCGGCCACGGGCCGGTCCACGCCACCACTTCGGTCGGGGTGCGGCCGGGGGCGGACAGCACGGCCGGTGGGGCCGTCACCGCGTACCGCCCGGTGACCCCGACCGGGGCGCCGGTCGCGTCCAGGACCTCGGCGGGCAGCGGCACAGGCCGAGCTGCAGCCCGCCGTGCCGGATCACCTCGTCCGGGACCAGCCGCAGCAACACGATCCCGGCGCTCGGCCGCTCCACCGGCGCACCGGCGACCGGAGCCGCCCTCGTCATCGCCGACTCGTCCGCGGCCGCTCCCTCGCCGGTGGTGCCCGCCCCGATCACCGCAGGCGGGGTGGGCGGGGAGCCCGCGGGAGGCGCGCCCGTGGTGGTGTGCCCGGAACGGCCGTCAGCACCGGCGACGCCCGCGGAGTCGGCACGGGGAAGAACGCGAGCCGTACCCGTGAGCCAGCCGTCGAGCTGCCAGCGCACCCGGTCGGCGATGGCGGCCGGGGTGAGCACGCCCTCGTGCCGCCACAGTCGGGTGAGCTGCTCGCCGTGCTCGGTCTGCGCCTCGATCGCCACCCGGGTGCAGGCGAGGCCGCGGCGGGCGAGTCGCTCGTGCAGCCGCTCGGCCAGCGTCCTGGCCGCGAAGGCCGCCGTGTCGACCCGCTCCACCGGGGGGTCGAGCTCGGTCTGCACGCTCAGCTCGGGCACCGGCAGCCGGGCGGCGAGCGGGCGGTCGTCCAGCCCGCGGGCCAGCCGGTGTCCCCGGGCGCCGTCCGGTCCGAACCGGGCCAGCACGTCCCGGGCCGGCAGCTCGGCGAACGCGCCGAGCGTGCGCAGCCCGAGCCGGCGCAGCAGGTCGGGCAGCTCCGGCAGGCCGAGCGCCTCCACGGGGAAGGGAGCGAGGTACGCCCGGGAGCCGCCGCGGGGGACCACCGCGCCCCGCCGGGCCGCCAGCGCCGCGGCGAAGCGGCCGTCCGCCACGCCGACGGAGCACGTCACGCCGGTCCGTGCCGCGACCTGGCGGGCGAGCCGGTCGGCCACCGCGCGGTCGCCGCCGAAGTAGCGGGCGGGACCGCGGGCGCCGACCGCGCACGTCCCCGGCCGGACCACCTCCACCCCGGGCGCCAGCTCCTCGACCGCCGCGACCACCGGCTCGAACGCGCGGGCGTCGCGGGCCGGGTCATGCGGCAGGACGACGAGCCGCGGGCAGCGCGACTGCGCCTCGCGCCGGCGCAGGTCGAGGCGTACGCCCTCCGCGCGGGCGGCCGGAGTGCAGGAGATCACCCGGTTCGCGAAGACCACCGCGGCCGGGATGTCGGTCGCACCCTCGGCGGCCACGCCGGCCGCGGCCATCGCCGTCACCACCGGCCAGTCCGGGCACCAGAGCACCACCGTGCGCACGGCCACGCCGGTCACCCCCGTCCCTCGGCCACCGCCGCGCCCGTCGCGGGCGGGCACTCCGGTCCTCCGGCCGCCACCGCGCACGGCTGCGGCGGTCCCGGCGGTCCGGGCGGTCGCGGTCCGGGCGGTCCGGGCGGTCGCGGTTCGGGTGGTCGCGGTTCGGGTGGTCCGGGCGGTCGCGGTTCGGGCGGTCCGGGCGGTCCGGGCGGTCGCGGCGGCCGGGGCAGGCTGGACGCGGGGCGTAGCCGGGCCAGCACCTCGGCGGGGATCTCCGGCCGCCCCCGCCCCGCCGCACCCCACCCGGCCGCGGCCGCCAACGGCGACTCCGGAGCGGGTGGAGGGGACCTGGTCGGCTGGCGTGCCCCCGCGGTGGGTTGCCCGGCCGGCACGGGGCGAGCGGCCGGACGTGATCCGGGCGCTGGGCCGAGCCGGCGCGCCGGGCCTTGAGGCATCCGGCTGAACCGAGTCGCGGGATCGGGCCGGCTCGGCTGCTGGGGCAGGAGGGCTCGCGGGGAGTCCGCGCCACGCTGCGGGGATCCGCTGGGGCGGCTGGCCGCCGGGTCGGGCGCGGTCGCCACAGGAGGGGCCTGGACCGGCGGCCGGGGCGCGGAACCGTGGCGGGAAGCGGCCGCCACTGGCCGGGCAGGCGTGGTCCCGGGGTGAGTGTGTCCGGACAGCCCGAGAGCCGCTGGCCGGGACGCGGCGGGTGGCGAGGGGGGGTCGTGCGGGGGAGTGCCGGGGACGACCCGCAGCGGTGGCCTGCGCCCGGGCGCGGGTGGGGGCGGAACGCCGGTGGTCGAGACGGGGCCGCTCGGGACCGCACGCAGCGGCGGGGTGACCGGCTCGAGGTCAGGCTCGACGCCGCCGCCGGATGCCGGCAGCCACAGCCGCACCTCACGCGGCCGGGCCGCCGCGCCCCGGCCCTCGCCGCGGACGACCGCGCGCCGGGCCCGCAGGTGGCCGCACCCCTCGCCGAGGCCCTCCCACTTCCCGGACGTCACGCTCAGGCGCAGGTCGACCCCGGGCCAGGCGACCGGCCCGTAAGGCACCAGCACCGCCCCACGCTGCCGCGCCCGCGCCGCCAGGCGCAGCACCTCCCCGTCAAGCACCCGCCCGTGCGGGGCGACCACCACCACGTCGACCGCGTCGAGCAGGGCCGCCGCCACCGACGCCCAGTCCCGACCGAGGTCCGGGACGAGCGCGAGCCGGTCGAGCGCCAGCCCCGCCTCTCCCGCCGCCACCAGCCCCAGCGACGGCAGCCCGACCACCGCGCACCACGCCCCCTCGCGGGAGGGGCCGGCCAGCAGCGCGAGCAGCAGCGACGCCGACCCACGGACCGCCACCGTCGACCCGCGGCGCAACCCGCTCGTGCCGAACAGCGGCTCGAGCGGCGGCAGCACCGGTAGCGGGCGGGTGTCCGCCACCCGCCCCGCCCCCGTCCGGACCCGTTCGGCTGGCGGGAAAGGGTTGACAGCCGTGCTTCCATACTTGACGTGATCGTCGACGGGTCGTGCTGGGTGGGTCGCCGCGCCCACCACTTCGACCAGCGCTGTCGCTGACGCCGCCAGACCCGGCACCCGCGGGTCCCGCAGATGCGTCCCTGACCGTCCCGTCCCGAGCGAGTCCTCATGCCTCCCGCCGCTCCGGCGATCGCCCGCTCCCGTACGACCCCGGCCGCACCGGCCGCTCGGGGCTCCCTGGCCGGCCGGTGCGCCGTGGTCCTGCACGCCCACCCCGACGACGAGGCCATCTTCACGGCGGCGACCGTGCACCGGCTCGCCCGGGCCGGCGCCCGCGTCGTGCTGGTGACCGCCACCGCCGGTGAGCTGGGTCCCGTGCTGCGTCCGCTGCACGCCGGCGAGACCCTGGCCGACCGCCGGCGGGTCGAGCTCGAGCGCGCTTGCGCGCGGCTCGGCGTGGCCAGGCTCGTGCTGCTCGGCCATCGTGACTCCGGCATGGCCGGCTGGTCGAGCAACGCGCATCCGGACGCGCTGGCGGCAGCCGACGTGCCCACGGTGGCCCGGCGGCTCGCCGAGATCTGCGTGGCGGAGAGCGCCGAGACGCTGGTCCACTACGACCCGGGCGGGATCTACGGTCATCCCGACCACGTCGCGGTGCACCGGATCGGGGTGGCCGCGGCCGCGCTCGCCGGCCTGACCACGTACGAGGCGACCGTCGACAGCGCGGATCGTCGCGGCCGCCACCTGGTCGACCTCGCCGCCGGCGGCGGGACCGTGGGCTGGGACACCAGCGGGATCGCCACCGTCGTCGACGCCGACGCGGTCGACCTCGCGGCGAAGCGTGCGGCCATGGCGGCGCACGCCAGCCAGGTGCCGCGGGAGGCGGTACGCCGGTCCGGGTTCGCCGCCGCGTACGGGCGGGAGTGGTACCGCCGCGACGGCGTCCCCGGCCTGCTCGACGAGGTCGCCTCCGTCGCCGTCCGCTGACGGCGTACGGCCGGAACTGGTCGATCCGGCACGGGAAGGGTCGCTCGACCGTTGACGGGGTAGGACGCCGAGACCGAGCCGAGGAGGCGAGAGGGAGTGGGACTCCTGGACCGACTGCTGGGCCGGCGCGACGATCAGTACCGACCTGCCTGGACTGGCGGGCGGGACGCGCGGCCGGCAGCCCAGTCCGCGGGGCGTAGCGAGGACGAGGTCGCAATCGAGCGCTATCGCTACCTGTTGCGCACCGCGCCACCGGAGCAGGTCGAGCAGGCGCACGCCGAGGCATTCGCCAAGCTGACGCCCGAGCAGCGGCGGCAGGTGCTGGCGGAGCTCAGCGCCTACGTGCCGCCCGGCGAGCGCGCCCAGTCCGACGACCCCAGGGCGCTGGCCCGGATGGCGACCCGGGCGGAGATGCGCCAGCCCGGGACGATGGAGCGTGCCCTCGGCCGCGGCGGCATGGGCGGCGGGATCGGCATGGGCGGCCTGCTGGCCGGCGGCCTGCTGGCCAGCGTGGCCGGTGCGTTCATCGGCACCGCGATCGCCGACGCGATGTTCGACTCCAACGACTCCGGTGCGGGAGGGGACGCCTCCGGGGATGGCGGCGACGCCCAGGGAGCGGCCGACACCGGCAACGGCGGCGGCGACTACGGCAGCGGCGGCGATTTCGGCGGGGGCGACTTCGGCGGCGACATGGGGGGGTTCTGATGGCACGCCGGGCACCAGAGCCGCCGAGGGACCCCGAGGAGGTGCGCCGGGACGTGATGTCCTCGCCTGGGCCGCCGGAGGTACGGAAGGACCGGCGCGTCCACGGCGGCGTGCCGCCCCAGGTGGACGACGACGACCTCGACGAGCGCACCGAGCACGAGCGGGCGGACCTGGGCCTCGAGCCCTACGACGACCTCGACGTGCCACCGGCCACGGACGATCCGGTCCCGGTCGACATCACCGAGACGGAGGAGTACAGGGGGGAGGTCGAGGAGATAGACCGTGAGGTTCGGCAGGGGCTGCTGCCGTCGGGGGAGAAGCCCGAGTTCCCGCCGACGCGCTACCCCGACCGGTAGCGCCGACGATCACGGTTCGGAGCCGAGCTGAACGATTCCGTACCGTACGATGGGGCGCCTGTAGGCACCCACAAGCGGCCGCGGCCGCACCGCGCAGCGATCCACTCTCCCGGATGGCGCATGACGTTGATGACCGAGCCGGTGATCTTGCCGGCCAAGCCGCACAGCAGCTTTCGACACGAGGCTTTTCTCTACAAGGGCGACGAGGAGTTCTTGGCCGGCATCCTGCCGTTCGTGCGGGACGGCATCGCGGCCGGCGAGCCGGTGATGGTCGCGGTGATCGAGCAGCGCGCGGACCGCCTGCGCGACGCGCTCGGAGCGGACGCGGCCGAGGCCCACTTCGTCGACATGGCCGAACTCGGGCACAACCCGGCCCGGATCATCCCGGGCTGGCGTCGCTTCCTGGACGAGCACTGCAAGGACGAGCACCCGGTCCGCGGCGTCGGCGAGCCGGTCTGGGCCGGGCGCCGCGACGCGGAGGTCGTCGAGAGCCAACTGCACGAGGCGCTGCTCAACCTCGCCGTCGAGCCGGACACCCCGATGTGGCTGCGCTGCCCGTACGACGTGGAGGCGCTCGGCTCGGACGTGATCAAGGAGGCGCACCGCAGCCACCCGATCCTGGTCGGCACCGAGGGCTATGCCGGCAGCCGGCACTACCTCGGCGCCCAGCACATCAGCGACGTCTTCGGTCGCGACCTGCCCGACCCCGACAGCGCCGCCGACCCGCTCGTGTTCGGGGTGGACCAGTTGCCCGCGGTGCGGGAGTTGGTGACCGGGCACGCCGGAGCGGCCGGGCTCGAGGCGGATCGGGTGTGGGAGCTCGCGCTGGCCGTGCATGAGGTGGCGACCAACAGCGTCCGCCATGGTGGCGGCAAGGGCAGCCTGCGGGTCTGGTTCGAGTCGGACGCGCTGGTGTGCGAGGTCCGCGACGCCGGCAACCTGGACGACCCGCTGGTCGGGCGCCGGCGGCCGCCGGCGACCGAGGAGGACGGGCGGGGTCTGTGGCTGGCCAACCAGCTGTGCGATCTGGTCCAGGTGCGGTCCACCGCCGGCGGCGCGGTCGTCCGCCTCGTCACCTGGCTCTGACCGTCACGGACCCCCGGGCCGCCAGCGCACCTGGCTCTGATCGTCAGGCCACCAGCACCTTCGCATCCTCGCCGGCCTCCGGCCAGGGGCAAATCCTCAGGGCTCCTCGGGGACGAGGATCCACATCGCCAGGTAGAGGATCAGGCCGGAGCCGCCGAGCACGGCCAGGGCGACGAACAACGCCCTGATCAACGTCGGGTCGACGTTGAGGTACTGGGCGAGCCCGCCGGCCACGCCCGCGACCTTCCTGTCGGTCCGGCTGCGGTAGAGCTTGCGGATGTCGGCCATGGCGCCCCGCCTCTCAGGATGCTCGAACCCGGCTGCCGAATGACCGCGAGCGTACGCGCGTCGAAGCGGACCCCGAGCGCCTTCGTGGGGTTGCGGCGGGCCGCGCGGACCGGCCGGGTCTCGGCCTTGCCCGCGACCCCGGCGACGCCGCCGATCGGTCAGTCGCCGTCTTCGCCGACGGCGATCAGGACCTTGCCAACAGCGGAGTCCTGCACTGCCGCGTGGGCGTCGGCCGCCCGCTCGAGCGGGTAGTGGTGCAGCGGGAGGCCAGCCTCGGTGCCCATCCGGACGGCGCCGTCGACCACCGCCGCGGCGACGTCCTGCACGGCGGCCGCCTTGGCCGCGGGCGGGTCGGTGTAGACGAGCACGAACTGCCAGCGGACGTTCCGCGCCATCATCGACCCGATCGGCACGGTCATGTGCGCACCCTCGGCGGAGTACATCGCCACCGTCCCGCCGGAGCCGATGACCCGCGCGTCGCTGCCGGCGTTGGCGACGGGTGCGACCTCGACGACGACATCGACGCCGTGCGGCACGATCTTCCTGACCTCGGTCGCGACGTCCTGCTGGCGGTAGTCGACGACGTCCGAGGCCCCGGCCGCGGCGGCGAGCTGCGCCTTCGCCGGGCTGCTGACGGTGGCGATCACGGTGGCGTCCGCCCACCGGGCGAGCTGGATGGCGGCGTTGCCGACCGCGCCGGCCCCGCCCTGGACGAGCACCGTGCGGCCCGTCAGCGAGCCCGGTCCGAGGCGGTCGGGCACGGTCTCGCCGACGGTCAGGCAGCGGTGGGCGGTCAGGAAGGGGATGCCGAGGCTCGCGCCGAGGTCGTACGACGCGGTCGGGCCGAGCAGCACGGTCTGCCTCGCCGGCACCGTCGTGTACTCGGCCGCCGTCCCCCACGGTCGCTGCCAGGCAGCCTCCCAGATCCACACCCGCTCGCCGACGAGTACGGGATCGAGGCCGTTGCCCACCGCCTCCACAACGCCGGCACCGTCCTGGTTCGGCACCTGCCAGCCGAACGGCGGGGGAGCGCCGTCGCCCTGCCGGGACTTCCAGTCGGTCGGGTTGACGCCCGACCGGGTCACCCGCACGAGGACCTCGCCGGGTCCCGGCTCCGGGATCGGCCGATCCACCAGTTGGAGCACGTCCGGTGGGCCGGTCCGGGTGTAGACGATCGCCTTCATGGGCGTCTCCTCGCTGAGTGCGGCGGTCCAGCGACCGTACCGGCGGAGCGCCCTTGTCACGGTGACGGTGGAGGAGTGCCGGCCCTCACCGCCGTGCCGCTGTTTGCCTGTTGTGAGGGCGGGGAACGGCACCGTTACGGGCCGGAGCGACGTGCTCGGCACCGAGGACGAAGGCCGGGAGCTTGCCATGCGCAGGTTGCTCGTCGTGTTGGCGCTGTCCGTCGTCTCCGTCGCGGGCGTCCCCAGGACGGCCGACGCGGCGAGCGCTCCGCCGCTTCCGAGCAGCATGGCCGCGGTCGGAGACTCCATCACCCAGGCGTTCGACGCCTGCTGCTGGTACGGCAACCACCCGGCCGACTCCTGGAGCACGGGGGATGCGAGCTGGGACGGCGTGCGAAGCCACTACGAGCGCATCCGGGCCGTGAAGCCCGCCATCGGCGGCAACCAGCACAACGACTCCGTGTCCGGAGCGAAGATGAGCGACGCGCCGGCGCAGGCGGCGACAGCGGTCGCCCAGCAGGCGAAGTACGTGACGGTCCTCATGGGCGCCAACGACCTCTGCACGTCCTCGACCTCGACCATGACGTCCGTCGACGCCTTCCGCACTCAGTTCAGCCAGGCGCTGGCGACGCTCGAGGCCGGCCTACCAGCCCAGTCCCATGTCTTCGTGGTGAGCATTCCCGACGTGTATCACCTCTGGGGGCTCTACCACACCGACAGCATCGCCCGATGGGTGTGGAGCACGGCGGGGATCTGCCAGTCGCTGCTGTCGCCGGCCAATACGGACGCCCAGCGGCAGGCCGTCCGTGACCGCGAGGCGGCGTTCAACGCCGTGCTCGCCCAGGTGTGCGGTCAGTACCCCACCTGCCGCTTCGACGGATACGCCGTTTTCCACTACCAGTTCGCCAGGAGCCAGGTCAGCAAGCTGGACTACTTCCACCCCAGCCTGTCCGGCCAGGCGGCCCTCGCGGACGTCACCTGGGCCGCGTCCTGGTGGAGTGCCTAGCCCCGGTGCGAGGACATCAGGAATCTTCCCGGGGGAGCTGCCCCGACGCCGGGCCCGGCGGCAACGCACCGCAGGACCCGGCGTACTGAGCCCGCAGGGGGCGCTGTCCTACGTCGGCATCGGGACGAGCTCGAAGATCTCGATGCTGAACCGACCCTTGCCTTCGGACAGGAACGGGTGCTTGTCGAGCAGGCCACGCGCGGCGTCGAGGCTGTCCGCCTCGACGACCGTGTAGCCGTTCTGGCCCGTCGTCGGCGACCGCCGACCGCGCACCGAAGGGCGCACCGCCGTCGACGATCGCCGGCCCCACCCGGCCCATCCACTCGCCCCACGCCCGGGTCTGCTCGGCAGACTGCTCGGGCGTGAAGTCCTCCATGGGGGTGGCCGGACCCCGGTACAGGTACAGGAACTTGCTCACGTGCGGCTCCTCTCGCGGGACGGGGAGATCGGCGACGAGCGCTGCCGAGCTCCCGGGTAGCGCGCCGGTGCGCGCCTACTGCGCCGTCGAACGGGGCCGCCCGAAATCGACAGCCTCCCGGAAACTCCCAGCCGCGAGCACCGGGACACCTGCGTCGCCGCCGGTGATCAGTGAAGATCGATCCACGCAGGACGGATCGAGCCCGAGGAGAAGCAGATGTCAGCCACCCAGCCCACCGGCCGTCAGCAGCACCCGGTGGTCGTTGCTCAGTGGGCCAAGCGGAGGGAGGATCCGCAACTGCGGATCGCGGACGCTATCACCGCGTTCGCCGGCTCGATGCCGTTCGTCTACGTCCATGCCGTCCTGTTCACGGTCTGGATCCTCTTCGTCGAGTCGAAGCCGTGGCCGACGCTGACGTTGATCGTCTCGCTCGAGGCGATCTTCCTGTCCACGTTCGTCATGATCGGGCAGAACCGGCAGGCGGCGTTCCAGCAGGCGAAGGCGGATCACGACTTCAACGAGCAGGAGCTCGAGCTCAAGACGAACACCGAGATCACCCGCGCGATCCACAAGCTGACGACCGAACTCCACAGCCGGTTGCTGGCGGACGCGACGGAGTAGCGACGGCTACGGCCCGCCGAGGAGAAGCTCAGCCCAGGCGCACACACTCTCGCAGCCGCACCGCTACTGGCAGGGAAACAGGTCGGTGACGCCGGTCGGGAACTCCGTGCCGAACACGTTGTCGGCGAAGCAGTTGTCGTGGCCGGTCGCGTCGTAGGCGATGTCCACGCCCGGAGTCTGCGCGCGTACGGGATCGGGATGGTGCCCGTTCTGCAGGACGGTGTTCGCCCGAACCTCGTTGCCGTCGGGGTTCACCTCCAGCCGCGGGTCGAGCGGGCCGAACGGGCTGTGGACGATCCCCACCCCCACGGAGTCGTTCCCGATCACCACGTTGCGTCGGATCGACACGTGGTCGCCGCCGACGTTGAGGATGCCGCTCCCGGTGGGCAGCAGGCCCACGTCGTCCCCGCTGCCGGCGGGGATCGGGTTGGGGAGGTTGTTCCGGTCGACGACGTTCCCCTCGATCACCGTGTCGTCGTTGACCGCCACCGGGACACCGGGAACGAGGGAGACGAGTATCCCGACGGTATTGCCGATCGCCTTGTTGTCCTGGACCACCGACTGCCGGGAGTTCTCGATCTCCACGCCGATGGCGCAGCCCGTCACGTGGTTCTTCCTGACCGTCACCCCGAGGTCGTTGCCGACGTAGATCCCGGCGTCGTCGGTGCCGCTGACCTGGTTGAACTCGATCACACCGTGCTGGGAGCAGACCGGGAACGGGCCGTAATCCTCGTTGTCCGCGTACCGGCCGTGCGCGATGCGGAAGCCGTCCACACCGATCATGAACAGGCCGGTGTCGTCGGCGTCGCGGATCGTCAGGCCGTCGACCGTGACATCGTGCACGGTGGCGGGCGGGCACACCGGAACACCGCCCGGCCCGACGGTGATCTGTCCTGTCCCCACCCGGATGCCGTACCGGTGACCGGTGGCGTCGATCACGGCCGCCCGGCTGCCTCGGATGGTGATCCCGCTCTTGTCGATCACTACGCCGCCCTCGTACGTTCCCGGAGGGACGACGATCGTGTCGCCCGGGCTGGCCGCGTCCACGGCCGCCTGGATGGACCCGGTTACCACGATCACCTGCCGACCGGTGGCACCGGCGGGCGGAGCGGCCGCGCCGAGACCCAGCAGACCGACGAGCGCGACGAGCGCGACAGACGCCGTCCTTCGACCCATGGTTCGTCACTCCCCAGTCAAGGGTCAGCACGCCTGGATCCGATGCCAGCGACGTCATCCGACGCCGCCAACGCGATCAAGACATTAGCCCTCAGTACGGCGACAAGCCAGCCAGATCCCGCAAGACGACCAAGAGACGCCGGCCGGGGACGCCTTGCCTCCCGCAGGTCTGATCGGGCGCGGACCAGCGTTGGTCGACTGTTTACCCCCGGGGTCGGTCGGCTGTCTTGGCCGCTCGACAGCGCGGCCATCAGTGTCCGCGCACGTTCCTGCCCAGCCGCCTCGGCTATGACGGCGCCTCGCCGGATGAGGGCCGGTTGTGGTCAGCGTTGTGGTCAAGGGGAGCGCTCGGCTTGAGGGCCTGACCTCACGGCTGCCAGGCCTTTCGAGGACGGACGCGCGTCAAGGCCGCCGGGCTGCCACCGGTGGGTGCGCTGAGTCCCGGCCTGGATGCGTTGCCGGCGGCGGCAAGGACGCTGGGCAGTTGGGAGGGCTGGCCCGGAGGTGACGTGACTGGGGTAGCCGGTGCGCGCGCGAGGGTCCGCTTTGCGGTCGCCTGGCTTCGGCCGGTTCTAGGATCGCTCTGCGAGCCACTCGCTGATCACTGTGGCGGCTTCGCTGACGTTCGACGTCTCGGTTCTCTGGGTGTTGCTCTCGATGGTGAAGGGTGGATGGCCGTCCGGGCATGTGTCGACCTGAACCCGATTCGGGTCGTACTCGTCGCCGAGAAAGTAGACGTTGTCGTCGTCCGCCCTGTGCGTGACGGTGAGGCGTTCGACCCGGACGCCCGGGCATCGGTCTCGGACCTGGGCCAGCACGCAGTCGAGAGGTCCTCCTGTCTTGTCGGTCGGCTCCCACGGCCGGCTCCCTGCTGTCGGACGCGTCACGCTGCCATCGTGCTTCGCGGGCGACCCTTTCAGGAGTAGCCGCAGCGATCAGAGAGGGGTGCGCCCGGCAGGACTCGAACCTGCGACCAAGTGCTTAGAAGGCACCTGCTCTGTCCACTGAGCTACGGGCGCGCGGACGAACCGTCGCAGGTTACCGTGAACGGTCCTTACGAGTGGTCCGCGGCACCGGGCGTGGCGGTTCACAGCAAGCCCCCAGGTTCCGCACAGGGCTCCCCCATGGTGCGGGCACAGGGTCGACGCATGAGCGAGACGCCGAACCTCGGGCCGCAGCCGCCGGAGCCGCCGCAGACCCCGCGGAACCCGGACCCGCAGGCCCCGTTCCAGCAGCACCCGGACCCGCAGGGCGCCTTCGAACAGCAGCATGCCGACCCGCAGGCCCCGTACCAGCACCCGGACCACCCCCAGCCGGAGCAGCCTCCGCAGCCGCACCAGCCACCGCAGCCCCAGCGGCCGGAGCGGGACCCGTACGTCGGGCAGGAGTGGCGCCGCCCGGATGCCGCGAGCACGCAGCCGGGGCCGCCGTACCCCGGTCCGGCCGGCGAGCAGGCCCAGGCTCCCGGCGGCCCTCCCTGGCCGTATGCGGCGCCGGCCTACGCGACGCCACCGCCCTCGGACAGCCGTCCCCGCCGCACCGGCCGGCAACTCGCCGCCGTCGCGGCGATCACCGCCGTGCTCGGCGGCCTCGTCGGGGGCGGCGCGGTGGCGGTGTTTGACCGCGGCGGCACGACCACGGTTGCCACGGCGAGCGTCCCCCGGGACTCCAGCCCGGCACCGACGTCGGCCAGCCAGAGCGGCACCGTCGAGGCGGCCGCCGCGACCGCGACCAAGAGCGTGGTGACGCTGGCGGTCCGCGGTGGCTCGGAGGGCGGGACCGGCTCCGGCGTCGTGATCCGTTCCGACGGCTACATCCTGACCAACGAGCACGTCGTCGCGGCGGCCGGCGGCACCGGCACGATCACGGTCACCTTCAACGACGGGCGTACGGCCAGCGCGACCGTCGTCGGGACCGACACGGCGACCGATCTCGCGGTGGTCAAGGTCAACGGCGTCTCCGGCCTCACCGCGGCCACCTTCGCCGACTCCAGCCAGGTCAAGGTAGGACAGACCGTGATCGCGATCGGCTCGCCGCTCGGCCTGGACGGCACCGTCACCGAGGGGATCGTCAGCGCGCTGCACCGCCCGACCCGCGGTGGCAGCAACGACACCGCGGTCATCGACGCGGTGCAGACGGACGCGCCGATCAACCCCGGCAACTCCGGTGGCCCGCTGGTCGACCTCGCCGGCCGTGTCGTTGGTATCAACAGCTCGATCGCGACCAGCGGCTCCGGCGGCGCTGTCCCCGGCCAGAGCAGCAGCTCCGGCAACATCGGCATCGGTTTCGCGATCCCGGCGAACACCGCCGCCAACATCGCCGGTCAGCTGATCGCCAGCGGCAAGGCGGTGCATGCCTTCCTCGGCGTTCAGGCCGGTGGCAGCTCGTCGTCGTCCACCGGCACGAGCACGGGAGCGACCGTGGCCAGCGTCGAGTCCGGTGGGCCGGCCGCTGACGCCGGCCTGCGCGCCGGCGACGTGGTGACCAAGGTGGACACCCGGAAGATCGCCGACTCCGAGGAGCTGGTCGCCGCCGTCCGCTCGTACCAGCCGGGCGACAAGGTGACGCTGACCATCCTCCGCGGCGGCGCCGAGCGGACGGTCACGGTGACCCTCGGCTCAGACGCCAAGCAGTAGCCCCCTCGAGAGGAGTGGTGGGGCCGGCGGGCCCCGCCACTCCGTCCACACGCTCGGTCAGGCCTGCACCGTCAGCTTGCGCAGCGGCTCGGCGAGGAGTGGGACGGTCCACCACCCGCGCCCACGCCGGACTACTCGCAGGCGATCCCGTCGCCGTCCCGGTCCAGACCGGCCCGGTAGCCAGGCTCGCCTCGCAGGATCGGCGCCGCCCCGGCCGCACGGGCCGCGGAGCAGTTCGCGTAGTAGACGCTGCTGTCGGCGGGCGGCGGGGGAGGTGCCGCCGTCGCACCGGCCATCAGGTCGGGAGTACGGGTTGCTCGCAGATGTCCCCCTATATGGCACTGTCCGTGTTCGGACTCGGGGGAGGATAGGCACAGGCATGGCACGACCGGGCGCCTTTGGCGGAATCCGTCCGGATCCCCTGCCGGGGCGTACGGTCAGCGGACGACCTCGCGCACCTGTGCGGCGATCTCCAGGTCCTCGCCGGAGGTGACGACCACGACACCGCCCGGGGATCCCGGCGCGGACACGATCCCGT
>WNGJ01002394.1_pt1 | contig 23426 bp, 32 predicted proteins | sample 5400611 | NCBI WGS metagenome assembly WNGJ01 (sample SAMN13153375, study PRJNA577476) | soil metagenome | isolation source: 40 cm soil or saprolite under Garry oak tree replicate 1 | place: USA:California | collected 2016-06-15
AGCTGTGTGCGGGTCCTCGCCTTTCGGGTCGGGGATCTTGAATTCCGTCACGGCCCCTGTCCGCGGATCGAGCTTCCCGATGTACCCCTTAAAATTACCCGTGAACCAGATGTTGCCATGGGAGTCGGCAACCAGGCCGTGGGGACCGGAATCTTCGATCTTAAGCGGATACTCTTTGAACTCGCCGCTCTTGGGATCCAGTCGCCCCAACTTGTTTGCCATTTGCTCCGTGAACCACAGCGCGCCGTCCGGCCCAACGGCAGGATCATGGGGATGCGCGCCCTTCGTGGGAACGTCCCATTCGTGGATTTTGACCTTGAGTTCGCTGACTTCCGTTGCTGGCGCGGCCCCATGCGACGCGAAGGCAACTCCCAGGCTCAGAATTACACCGCCCAAAATAATTTGATTTCTCCCCTTCATCGGTACCTCCCTGCCAAATTTTGTGGCCGCAGTGAGCCGACCTGCATCTATCCCTGACCTCAGGAAAGCACGCTGCGTTTGCCCGGGCCCTTGCAGGCCCCTCTCCGATTTGCTAGCTTAATCTTCAGAGCGGGCGTCGTACAATGGCAGTATAGAAGCTTCCCAAGCTTCGGACGTGGGTTCGATTCCCATCGCCCGCTCCATAACTCACGATGATCCAATTGGTCTTACACGGCTAAGCTACCTGAATCCAGCATAAAAATGGACCGTTTTGGACCCCAAATGGACCCCAGTGGGTTCAATTGGACCCCAATTTTTTCTCACTCACATCACACGCGAAAAAGAGCGCTTGACTCTGGACTATACTCCAGGGTGTACGGTACACAAAGGAGCCAAGCAGAATGCAAATTGGCACCGTAGCGAAAAGGATCGGCCTCAGCGTTGATGCGATTCGGTTCTACGAACGAAACGCACTGCTCCCGCGAGCACCAAGAACACAGGGCGGATTCCGTCAATACGCGGAAACCGATGTGGAGACACTCGCCTTTATCCGCCGCGTACAGGGCTTGGGATTCAAACTTAGTGAGATTCGCGGACTCTTGAATCTGAGGGGAACCCGCCTACAGCCGTGTGCGCCAGTGCGCCGCCGACTAGAAGAAAAGCTCTCTGACGTCCGCCGGAAGCTCGCCGACCTCCAGAAGCTGGAACACGAGCTGCGCTTGGCCCTGCGGAGTTGCAAGAGAGAACTACACAACCAACCTGCTCATTGCCCTATCTTGCGAGAAAAGAATATCCGTAAACCGGAGAGTGCCGAGTGAAAGTTGAGGTCTTATACGTCGCAGACTGCCCGACTCACCCCGCGGCGGTGAAGCTCGTCAGAGATATCTTGGCCGCAGAAGGTATCGAGACGAAGATCCATGAAGTGCTCATCAGGGACGAAGGGATGGCGAGCGAGCTTAAGTTTGGCGGTTCTCCGACCATCCGAATCAATGGACAGGATGTCGCTGGAGAATCGCAGGATCCTGAGAGGTTCTCGCTGAGCTGCCGTCTGTATTCCGGATCGAAACAAGTCGGTCTTCCGCCAGCGGACATGATTCATCAGGCAGTGCTGAAAGCTCGGCAAGTCGCTAGACCGTAAAAACCAGCGCGGGTCTCTCGGCATCCTTGGCGGCGATGCTGAGTTCCGTGAATAGGGGTGCAAGTCATGACAGAGCCCAAAGAAGCTTGCTGCAGCTCGCCGGCAGCGATTTGCTACTGGTTCGCTGCGTCTCTGATTGCGTGGGGAGTACTCAGCCTAATTGGAGTTTATTGGCGCCCTCTCCATGCCTCCTCTGCTACCACGATCCTTTTCGCGATGGCAATCGGCTGCTTTGCTAACTGGCTTAGGCATCGCACTCTGCACTGCGCTATCACTGGGCCACTATTCTTGCTCGCTGCCGTTGTCTTCCTAGTGTCGGACGCGAGTTTGGTTCACGTCAACAACCTCCTGGTATGGCCATTCGTTCTCATCGGAGTCGGCATTGCGTTTCTAGTGGAATGGCGCTATGCGCAGCGTTCCGCATCGCGGTTGTGAGGATGCGAATGCGCTCTCCCTGCGTTTGTCATTTGCTCTTAGAGGAGAGGAATGAGCATCCATGAATACTGAGGCCGTTGGCACGACTGGCAAACCCTCCTCGAAGGGGGCGCTCGCCGCGGCGCTCTCAGCGGTTGGGAGTGTTCTGGCTGCTTTGACCTGTTGCCTGCCGGTGCTTCCGTTTGTGCTCGCTGCTGGAACGGCAAGCAGCGCTAGCTTTCTCGCTCGTTACGTCGGGGCCCTTCGGCCATATCTTTTGGCGGTTTCCGTTCTCTTCATTGCTCTCGGGTTTTATCAAAGCAGGCGCGCCACGCAATGCAATTGCAAACCGAGTGTTCTCAGCCAAGTGGTTCTGTGGCTGTCGGCTCTGATTGTGGCCATCTCAATTCTGCTTCCGCAGGCATTTGCAGATCTTGTGGAGAGGCTGCTATGAAGCGTCGGAACATTGAGTTAGGTCTCACCGCTCTCGTCGTTTTTGCTGGCTTGTTTTACCTGTATGGGGGACACCAGACTCCGAGCGGTCAAGCACCTCTCGCCGATCTAAGTTCGGCGAATCTGAGCGAACTCAAGGATGAGTTTAACGGCAGCCACGCCAGCGTTCGTGTGCTGGTGCTTCTTTCACCGACTTGACCGGTCTGCGTGCGGGGGGCCTCCGCACTCCAATCGTTACTTCGAACACAAAAAGACTCGCATCTGCGCGTGTTCGTAATTTGGGAGCCCGTGCTGGCCAGTGACCTGAGCGCGCCTTCGACCATCACTCTTCGGCGCATTCACGATGAGCGGGTCAAGCAATACTGGGACCGAAACCGAGTGCTCTCCCATGCGATGGGAGAGCATGATCGTCCGAGTGTCGTCTGGGACTACATCGCAGTCTATAAGCCAGAACAACTCTGGACAGACGCGCCGCCTCAACCGGAATTCAAGGGCCGTCCGGTGGTGCGCTTCATCGATGGTACGCGTGAGGCATTGCAGACCATTTATTCCGAGAAGAAAAACTGAAGCTAGAGGCTTGATAATTGTCCAAATGAGCTTGCTGCGCGACGGAGTAGACTGCGGATATGGCTGAGACCGCAATCATGGAACGAACCGAGGTGGTGCGCCGCGGTCGAAGGCTTGAATATTTCACCGTCACATGGAACGCCCTTGAGGGTTTAGTCGTCGGTGTCATCGCAGGCGCCCTCGCAGGCAGCATCTCGCTTGTCGGCTTCGGAATCGCCAGCTTCATCGAAGTGGCGTCCGGGGCGGCGCTGCTTTGGCGCATGTCGGTCGATGCAGACGTACATAAGCCGAGTCCGAGTAATCAAAGCCGCTCGCGAAAGGCAGCAACTTTCGCCCGATTGCCACACAGTTCCATGCTGCACCAGCGGCGACTGTGATTCTTGCTGCTGTCGTAGAACCAAAGTATGCATTTGGGATCTTCACACTTGCGGATAGCTAGGTAGTCCGCTGTCGCGAAGAAGTTGGCGGCACAATGCGCTAAGGGGACCAAAAGATCCCGAGGCTTTTCCAGGATCCAACGCGGCTTCGTTCTCAGCTTCCCTTGAGATTGCATGACCTCTGTCGCCAGACGCGGGTGCTGCAACTCCTTCCCCAGCACGCCTGCGAGTTCCCTTGGTAGGCGCCCAGTTTTGGCGATTCGCTCTACGGCCTGCCGGAGAAGACTGCGCAGAGCGCGCACCTCTTGAAGCGTATCTCTGGCCTCTGGAGCGTCCGTCAAGACCTTTGCCAACCTTTGCATTTCGTTCGCTGAAGCCAAGTTTGCCTGCTTTAACCACTGGGTAAGGTCTTCGAAGCTCTGCAAGAGGTCGGTGTGGATCCCGTCGAGGATAACTTCTGTGTTTACAAGGTCTAAGGTTGGATGGTTGCCGACGAACAAGAAATCAGGCATGAGCCCTCCCAAACAAGGAAGATTTTTGAAACCTTTTGCCGTTTCCCGTCTCTAAACACGTAACCTTCAAAACAGCTATATTGGAGGTTACTCTAATTAGATGCAAAGGAGAATCATAATGTCTCGTCTTCCGATCATTGACCCGGAGAAGTCCACCGGCAAAGCACACGAACTTCTCACCGCCGTACAGAAGAAGCTTGGCCTCGTTCCCAACATGACGCGCGTGATGGTGAATTCGCCCGCGGTGCTGGAAGCCTACATCGCGTTCAGCGGCGCTCTGGATGGAGGCAGCCTGAATGCCAAGATTCGGGAACGCATTGCACTGGGAACTGCTGAGGCAAACCAGTGCAACTACTGCCTGTCAGCTCATTCCACAATCGGCAAGCTGGTGGGATTGAGCGACGCAGAAGTTCTCGAAAGCCGCCGCGGACAGGCGGCCGACGTCAAGCCAGCCGCTGCTCTTCAGTTGTCACGCGCGCTGGTCGAAAAGCGCGGCGCCGTAAGCGAAGCCGACGTGGATGCCGCGCGCAAGGGCGGACTTACCGATGGGGAGATCGCCGAAGTCGTGGCGCTCACCGCTTTGAACATTTTCACAAACTATTTCAACACCGCTTTCCAAGTGGACGTGGACTTTCCGGTCGTGAAACCACTGGCGGCTGCAGCTCGCTGAAAGCGGGGGCACATCGCGAAAGGCTGAAAAACTATGACCACTTACAATCGTGTTGCTGTCAAAGGTCTTGAATTATTCTACCGCGAGGCGGGTCCAAAGGATGCACCAGCAATCGTGCTTCTCCATGGATTTCCGTCCTCGTCGCACATGTTCCGCGAGTTGATCCCCCGGCTTGCGGACCGTTTCCGCGTTATCGCGCCGGACTACATCGGTTTCGGCTACAGCGCACAGCCGGCGGCGACGGAATTCAAATACACGTTCGAGAATTTGACCGAACACGTAGAAAAGCTGCTCTTCGAAGTTATTGGCCTCCGCAAGTTCAGCATCTACGTTCAGGACTACGGCGCGCCGGTTGGATTCCGCATCGCCTCAAGGCATCCGGAAGCTATCGACGCCATCATCGTCCAGAATGGCAACGCGTACGTCGAAGGCATCAGCGCGGCATTTGAACCTCTGAAGGCCTTCTGGGCCAACCGGAATTCAGAGACCGAAAAGCCCGTTAGGGCACTTCTTACGGCCGAGACTACGCGGTTTCAGTACACCCAAGGAGGGAAGAATCCCGAGCGCATCAGCCCGGATTCGTACACACACGATCAGCACTTTCTCGATCGCCCGGGAAATGATGCCATCCAACTTGACCTGTTCCACAACTATCCGTCGAACGTAGCGCTCTATGACGAATGGCACCAATACTTCCGCGAGAAGCAGCCAAGAACGCTGATCGTCTGGGGGCAGAACGATCCGTTCTTCAGTGTCCACGGCGCAAAGGCATTCTTGAGCGACTTGCCGAATGCGGAGCTTCACCTTCTGAATGCTGGGCACTTCGCGCTTGAAGAGGAGGGCGTCTTCATTGCGGAGCGAATCCGTGAATTCCTCGGTCGCGCCAGCGGGAAAGCGGCGTCCCTATGAGCTCCGCTGCCAACCCAGTTTCGACAAGTGTGCTGACCCTTCCCAAGGCCATCCTGTGGGGCGGGCTCGTGGCCGGAGTGCTCGACGCTGTGGATGGCGTCGTTGCCTTCGGGACCAAGGGACTTAACCCGATCCAAGTATTGCAATACATCGCCAGCGGGTTACTTGGGCCTTCCTCTTTCAATGGTGGGCTTGGGACCGCCGCATTGGGAACCGCGCTTCACTTCTTCATCGCATTCGTGGCCGCGGCAGTGTATGTGCTGGCGAGCGCCTGGATGCCGGTTCTCAAGAGCAAGGCCATCCTCTTCGGGTTGCTGTTCGGTGCCGCCGTGTACTTCTTTATGAACTATCTGGTGCTGCCGCTGTCCGCGGTTGCGCACACTCCGTTTTCTCTAGGCCTCTTCCTAAACGGAGTGATCGGACACGCAGTATTCGTCGGTCTGCCGATCGCAGTCTACGCAAGGAGGACAGCAAAATGAGCGATCAAGGGAACCCAAGCACTACCGTTGTCCTCGTGCACGCAGCTTGGGCGGATGGGTCGAGTTGGAACAAAGTCATCCCCCCACTGCAGCACCTCGGCCTCAACGTCGTGTCCGCGCAAATCCCGCTCACCTCGTTGACGGACGACATCGTGGCCGTCCGGTGTGTCCTTGGCAGGGTGAGTGGGCCCGTAGTCCTTGCGGCCCACTCTTACGGAGGCGCGGTGATCACTGCCGTCGCCTCCGGCCTATCGAGGGTAAAAGCTTTGGTCTTCATCGCTGCCATAGTCCCGGATGAAGGCGAAACAGTCGGCCAGTTGTTTCATCGGGCTGAGCCACACCCAAAGGCGCCGCAACTTATTCCCGATGAAGACGGCCTTCTTTGGATGTCGGCAGAGGGATTCGCCAATGCTGTCGCACCCGAAGCTACCTCCGATGAGATCGCCTTTATGACCGCGACCCAAAAGCCGATTGCCTTGAAATGCCTTGGCGAGTCAATGACCAAGCCCGGCTGGACGGAAAAGCCATCGTGGTACATGCTGGCCGAAGAGGATCGCATGATTTCACCGGCCACGCAGCGTTTCATGGCTGAGCGGATTAAAGCCCACATCGATTCCCAGGCTGTGGACCACACGCCGCTCGCTTCGGCTCCTGAGTCCGTCGTCCGGCTCATCGTGGGGGCCGTCGATGGCACACATTAACTGGATGTCTTATCAAATTATCTTGGAGGCGAGCAGTGACTGATGTGGTTTCAGTTGTGCAGGAGTTCTATGACGTTTTGCGTGTCGGAGACGTGACACGTGCGGTGGCGTTGCTCTCTCCTGATCTTGAATGGACCGAAGCAGAGGGCTTTCCCTAGTACAGCGGTACATGGCGAGGTCCACAGGCCGTAGTTGACAAGTTACTCATTCCATTAGCAAACGATTGGGTTGTCTTTTCTGTGACGCCCCATGAGTTTATTGCCGCAGACGAGCGCGTTGTTTCCTTCGGTACTTATGCAGGCACTTTCAGGACTACAGGTCGAAGCATGTCCGCTCCCTTCGCGCATCGGTGGGTGGTGCGCGATGGGAAAATCGTTCGATTCAACATGTACACGGACACGGTTAAGGTGCTTGAAGCGATGGGCGCGGCTTCGCTAGCGAATAGTTATCTTCCATGAAATCCGGGAGCTTCGATGTATGTCAAAGAGCTGTGGCGTTATCCAGTGAAATCGTTGGGGGGTGAACGTGTCGAAGAATGTTCAGTTGGCGAACTCGGCCTCACTGGCGACCGCATAGTCCTTGTACAAGGGCCAGCCGGGCGGCTCATTACCTCTCGCACTCATCCGCAGCTGCTAGCGCTGCAGGGCTCTCTCGGCGACGACGGCCAGCCCCAGATCAACGGAATTCAATGGGCCGCGCCTGAAGCGTTAAACTTCATCCGCGCCGCGGCTGGCGCGGCTGCAACGCTCTTCTATTGGGAAGGTCCCGAGCGGTTTGATGTGTTGCCTCTCTCCGTCGCCACAGACGGTGCGATTCAACATGTGAAATTCGATGCGCGCCGACTGCGTCCCAATATCCTTATTGGTGGGGTCGAAGGCCTCGCGGAGCGAACCTGGCCTGGTCGGAATCTCAAAATCGGTTCGCTGCCCATCCACGCAGAACGTCTTCGCCCTCGATGCGTCATGACCACCTGGGATCCCGATACACAGGAGCAGGACATCAGCGTACTCAAACGCATTGTGAGAGAGCTCAAGGGGGAAATGTCACTCGACTGCGCTGTCCTTAATCCTGGAGTCGTGCGAGTGGGAGACGAGGTCACCTTGGCTTAAGCATTCCATTGACCTGCCTCGGATAAGAGAGGACCACGCCGGTTTTTTGAATCAGTGAGCAAGTCTTATCGCTCCGGTGAAGTGCGAAACAAATGACCTCCTTAGCTTGCTGCGGCCGCCGTCTGCGCGCCTTCGATTGCCGCGACTTCGCAATACACCTTGATTGATCCCTTGGAATCCGTGAGCAGGCGAATGATTTCCTCGAAGTTCTCTAATCCTTTCACGGGGTGCGTAAGAAGTTTTTTCAGCCACCCGGGGTATTGGAGTTCCGCCGTCGAGAGGTCCTTTACACCCGTTTCGAAGTATTCGCGATTCGCGTTCACGCTGCCGAAGGCAACCTTATTGCCGAGCACAAAACCGAGACTGATCTTGTCAGCGGGTACCTCAAGCTGGCGCGAGCCGCCTGTAACGCTCACCATCGCGAGCACGCCATTCTTCGCGAGGATATTCATGGCTTCGAACACGAGCGGTGAATAACCGGTTCCTTCGAGAATCAGATCGAACGGGCCGTATTTCGTAGAGGCATCTGTTAGCGACGTCTCTTTGGTGCTGACGTAACGGACGCCAAGTTCTTCGAGGAGCCTCGAATTCAGGAACGGTGGCATCGTGTTCCCAAAGGTCGTGACTTCAAGGCCGCGCAGTCGCAGAACAAGCGATGACAGCAGGCCGAGTGTGCTTGCTCCGAGTACCGCTGCCCGTTTGGGACGCCATACGCGGAGGCGCTGCTGGATGCGGTAAGCCTGTTCAATCGCTTTCTGCGCTACACTCATCGGCTCCATCAGGACGCCGACTTCTTTTAGGTTTTCCGGCACCCGAATGATGTATTCCGGTTCATCAACGACGTACTCCGTGAGAAAGCCGTGCCGGAGGTTGATGCCGCGCTCGAAGTAGGTGTCGTCGGTCGTCATGTCGTAGGTGCCGATCTGATCGTAGAGACTCGAACCAGGACGGCGCACCGTGAGCGCGACGTAATCGCCCGGCTTGAATTCCGTAACGCTTGGGCCAATCTCTTCCACGCGACCAAAGCTTTCGTGCCCGAGTATCAGATAGTCGCTGCCGTCCGGGGCGGCTCCATATTCGGCCGCATTGATTTCCTTGTCCGTGCCGTCCACACCGACGCGAAGAATCTTGACCAGCACGCCGCGGCCGTTCGGAACATCGGCGACGCTTGGCTTTGGGACCTGCGCCAGATGCACGCTCCCTGCTTTGCCAGGTAATACCGCTATTGCTTTCATTAAGTTCTCCTTATCTCGCAGCACTTTTTGATCGAAACTCAGTGTTCTTCTCGCGGACTTCGCCGCTCTGGGCCAACAGCTTCGCGACGAGTCCGGTCCATCCAGTTTGGTGATTTGCACCGACGCCGCTGCCGGTATCTCCGTGGAAATACTCGTGGAACAGGACGAGGTCGTTCCAGTGGGGGTCGTTCTGGAAAATCTCCAGATTTCCAGCCACGGGACGGCGACCATCTTCACCGCGCAGAAAGATTCTGTTCAAGCGACGAGAAATCTCTCCAGCTACTTCGGCTAACGTGAACATCTGTCCGCTACCGGTCGGGAACTCGACTTTGAATTCGTTTCCAAAGTAGTGATGGAATTTTTGGAGAGACTCGACAAGCAGGAAATTCATGGGGAACCAGATCGGCCCCCTCCAGTTGGAGTTCCCGCCGAATAGGGACGTCTTGGATTCCGCGGGCTGATAGTCGACGCGGTGTTCCGTCCCATGGACGCTCAAGACGTATGGATTGTCCATGTGATAGCGCGAGAGAGCGCGAATTCCATGAGGCGACAGGAACTCGTTTTCATCCAGCATGTAACGGAGTGCATGACGCAATTTGTCGGCATCGACGATGGAGAGGAGTCTTCGTTCGCGATTCCCCGGGGTACGCATACAGGCGATGTTGGATGTCAGGTCGCGACGGTTCTCGATAAACCATTCGAGCCTGCGTTTGAAATTGGGGAGCCGCTCCAGAAGTTCGGGTTCAAGGGTCTGAACCGCAAAGAGCGGGATCAATCCGACCATGGAGCGGACCTTCATCGGCGTGCGTTCGCCGTTTGGAAGGTGCAACACGTCATAGAAGAATCCGTCTTCGCTGTTCCACATCGAGTCCATACCGTCGCCGCGATGGCTCATGGCGTTTGCGATGTAGAGGAAGTGTTCCCAGAACTTGCTGGCGACGTCTTCGTAGACGGGATTTTCGCTGGCGAGCTCAAGGGCGATGGCCAGCATGTTGAGGGTGTACATGGCCATCCAGGCTGTCCCATCGGACTGTTCAATATGGCCACCAGTCGGAAGCGGTGCGCTGCGATCAAAGACGCCGATGTTGTCGAGGCCGAGAAAGCCGCCTTGGAATACATTCATGCCTTCCGCGTCCTTGCGATTTACCCACCAGGTGAAGTTGAGCATGAGTTTCTGAAACACGCGCTCAAGAAAGACCCGGTCGCCTTTACCGCGGGCCTTTTTTTCAATTTTGTACACGCGCCATGCGGACCAGGCGTGAACGGGAGGGTTCACATCACCGAGCGCCCATTCGTACGCGGGGAGTTGACCGTTGGGATGCATGTACCATTCGCGAAGGAAAAGAACTAGTTGTTCTTTGGCGAAATCCGCATCCACTAATGCCAATGGCACGCAATGGAAAGCGAGATCCCACGCGGCATACCAAGGGTACTCCCACTTGTCAGGCATCGAAATCACGTCGGCGTTGTAAACGTGCGACCAGTCGCTGTTGCGGCCGTGCTTGCGTTGTTCGGGAGGAGCCGGTTGCGCCGGATCGCCGGCAAGCCAATCCCTTTGCGCATAGTGATAGAACTGTTTGGACCACAGGAGTCCAGCAAAGGCTTGGCGCTGGACGTTTCGGGCGTCTTCTGACAGCGAGGCCGGCATTACCTTGGCGTAGAACTCATCGGCTTCTTTCTGGCGCTGCACGAAGATGCGGTCAAATTCGCTGTCGAGGGGATTCTTCTGGGAAGCGGGGCTTTCTTTCGTGAGGCGCAGTTTGATCGTCACGCTACCACCTGGAGGAACCACGGGGGAATAGTGCGCAGCAGCCTTAGTGCCAGACTGCGCTGGATTCACTGCATCCCTGTTGCCAACGACGATGTAGTCGTTGATGCCGTCCTTGGCATACGCTGGCCCGGAATGTCCGTAGAGGCGCTGCGTATTCGTTTCATTTTCCGTGAATAGTGTCTCAACCGCACCCTCGCAATGGAGCCAAAGCCTGCTAGTTTCAGGATGCTCAAGCGCGAGTGTGGTGATTTTGCCGGGAGCATCGACCTTTTTTACGACTGGCTTGGTCCGGCCTTGATTCCAGGACCAGGTGTTGCGGAACCAAATTGTCGGCAATAGATGCACGCGCGCCGGTTCGGGTCCGCGATTGTGCGCGGTGATACGAATGAGGATGTCTTCGGAGGCGGCTTTGGCATACTCGACGACCACATCGAAATATCGATTTTCGGCGAAGACGCCAGTATCGAGCAGCTCAAATTCGGGATCTTGTTTCGAACGGCGCCGGTTTTCTTCCAGCAATTGTCCGTAGGGATAGGCGCGCTGCGGATACTTGTAGAGGAATTTCATGTAGGAGTGCGTCGGCGTGCTGTCAAGGTGGAAGTAATACTCCTTTACGTCCTCGCCGTGATTGCCTTCGTTACCGGTAAGGCCGAAGAGACGTTCTTTGAGGATGGGATCTGCTTCGTTCCAAAGTGCGAGCCCGAAGCAGACGAATTGGTGACGGTCGCAAATCGCGGCGAGGCCGTCCTCGTTCCAGCGATATGCACGGGAGCGGGCGTGATCATGAGGAAAATATTCCCACGCTTCACCGGTCGCACTATAGTCCTCGCGCACTGTTCCCCAGGCGCGATCGCTGACGTACGGGCCCCATCGCTTCCAATGCGCTTTGCGCGAACGTGCTTCTTCGAGTCGCTTTTCTTCGGCATTCATAGTTGTTCACCACGTTTTGATTGCTTCAGAGCAATCAATTTCTGGAGCAGGGCTCCCAGTTCTCTCGTGTGCTTGCGAATCTTCTCCAGCCATTCCCGCGCTGGATGGGAATCTTCGATTGCGTGAAGTGCCAGTTCGCTATAACCGATCACAGCGGTGAGCATGTTCGTGAACTCATGAATCAACTCGCTCGTGAACCGTATCGATCTCTCGTGATTCGCATCCTTGTAGATTGGCTGTTCATTCTTATCTTCGTGCTTCGTCAAAAACCACACTCCTACTTCCGGAACTGCTCATTGAGCCGCAATTTCGATTGCATGGCCGTCGGGGTCACGCACGAGAAATGCCTTGCTAAAGTCGAGCATTTGCATGTGATTCGCGACAACGCCAGAAGATACAAACCTCACTCTTGCTGCGCTGAGCTGGGATGCCGCTGCATCTGCATCCGGCGTCATCAAAATTGTTTCTCGATGGACAAGGTCGTTCGCGTGCTCATCGACAGGGAAGGGGCGCCCATCGCGCGGGCTCAAGTACTCCAAGAGTTCGATTCCGGGGCCGGTCGGGGCGCGTAGCGCGGTGATCCGGAGATGGGCGCCGAATACATTATTGAGGTGTTCTTGCTCTGTTCCGTAGTTTTCGCTCTCTCCGGCCACCCGCAAACCGAGCAGATCGCGGTAGAACTTGAGGCTTGTATCTGTGTCCGAGACGGCGATGGCCGTATGATCGATCCCGAGAAAGAGGCGTTCACTGCCGCGATGCCATTTCGGATCTCCCTTGCCCTCTGGAAACTCGAGGATTTCAATAGGGTGCTCATCCGGATCCTTAAAATAAAAAGCCTTGATGCCACCGGCACTCTTGTTCCAATCGGGTAGGCGTTGCGGTCCAGAGGAGGCATGTTCAACCTTATTTTGCCGAAGGATCTGATAGGCACGATCCATGTCGCTTACGATGACGGCGATATGCTGGAACCAAAGATCGTTGCTTCGGGAATCGACAGGAATCGAACGTCCGAGCGGCGCGAGAAATTGGGCAAGTTCGATAGATTCACCGCCAAGCTTCATCCGAACAACTCGCACGCGTGCCCCAAATACTCCGAAGAGGTGTTCGACATCGTCGCCAGCTACCTCCGTGTCCGACACCTTCTCGAATGTAAGGACGTGCGAATAGAAATCCAGAGATCGGTCCATATCAGCCACCGTGATTAGAATGGCGCCGATACTGCGAATCTTTACTCCGGCAGGCGAGGAGATCTGAGGCGCTGCCTGAGTGAATGACGAAAGCGTCCATCCGAACGACAGCGCCGTAGCCAGAAGTAGGGCCCGGAGTGGCTTAGACCGCATTTTGTACCCCTGCAAACGACGGCACTCGGGAGTTTTCCGCCGAGGAGGTTGTGACGCTCAATCGCTGTCTCAAGTGGTCTCCGACGCGGAGTGCATTGGCCATGATGGTCAGCGCGGGGTTAACGGCGGCGCTGGAAGGGAAGAAGCTGCCGTCCACGACATATAGATTGTCGATCTCATGGGCTTTGCAATTTGTGTCCAGCGCGGACGTCTTGGGATCACTCCCAAAACGAATCGTGCCGTTCTGGTGCGCCACACCTGCAAGTGGAATGCGGTCGCCGAGGAACAAATTCCTCGCGAATAGTCCTTCATGGCACTCGTGGCCATGAACACCGCATTTGGTCTGCTGCTTCATAAGCTCTTTGAGTTTGGCAATTAGACGACGGTGTGGTTCTTCGTTGTTCGGGGTGTACTGCAAAACGATCTTTCCTTCACGGTCGACGGTGACGCGATTGTTCGGATCCGGTAAATCTTCCGAGGTGAGCCAAAAGCTGAGGGTGTGCTTGGCCATTAGGTCCAGAGTCCAACCGGGGGCGATGGCCGGAGCGCCGGCGGAAAGCGCCGTTCCATCGAGCTTGGCGACGAAGGAGATGTGGCCCATCGGATGGTTCCACTCTTTCGAGCCAAAGTAGAAGTCGTTTACGGCGAGCGATTTCTGGTACAGCGTGGGATTGGGGCACTTTGAGAGCGCGAGCATGACGGAATTTGTGTGACCCATGTAGTGGCGACCGACTACATCCGAGCCATTGGCCAGTCCTCGCGGGTGCTTGTCGTTTGCAGAGCGAAGCAGCAGCGCGGCGGAATTAATCGCCCCACATGAAACGACCACGAGACCTGCGGAGTAGCCCTCTCTCGCGCCGTTACGGCTCACAACTACTCGTGATATTTCTCTGCCCGAGGCGTTTGTTTCCAGGCGTTCCACATATGCGTTGGTCAGCAAACTCACATTGGGAAAGCGTAGCGCGGGATCGACGCAGAGCACTTGCGCGTCGGACTTTGCATCTACAAGGCAGGGATAGCCGTCACAGGTATCGCAGCGGATGCACTTGCTGGCATGAGGGTTTTGCTCATCGAGCTGCAAACCGAGGGGCGTATGGAACGGTTTCAGTCCAAGTCGCTCAAAGTCGTCGCTGAGTTGCTGGATGCGAGGCTCGTGGCTGATGGCCGGATGCGGGTAAGGGCCGCTCGCGTAAGGTTCCGTGGGATCCTCGCCGCGCGTCCCGTGAACGTGATAGAGCCTTTCTGCTTTCAGATAGTACGGTTCGAGATCTTCGTACGAGATGGGCCAGGCTGGCGAGATTCCGCCGAAATGGCGGATTTCCCTAAAATCTTCTTTGCGGAGTCGGAAGAGTGCGGCGCCGTAAAATTTGGTATTGCCTCCGACGTAGTAGTTGGTGTGCGGATGGAGCGGCTTGCCATCCTTGTCCCGCCACTCTTCCTTAGTCTGGTACTTGGCCTCGACATTGACGGCACGTGAATCCCAATTGGCCTTCTCCCGGCGCACGTAGTCACCGCGCTCGAGTATTAGGATGCTCTTTCCTGTGGAAGCGAGTGCGTGCACGAGGGTTCCCCCACCCGCGCCGGTTCCGATGATGATTACGTCGTAGTGTTTGTCCTGGGCCATCGTGTTTGCCTCCACAGCAAATGTTTCAAATCGAATTTATGACATGGTTCCTAAAGTCTTCGGGTTCTGTAGCTCGGCGAAGCGGCAACGAAAAATGCATCGCTTATCGTTGTTGTGATGATATTTGGCACAGTGGACCGCACGGATGGAGCGCAGCCCTACATACACCTCAGCGGCCGCCAGCATTCCGATCGGGGGCGCTACAAAATAAAGCCACAGCGCGTCGAAAGATCTTGCTAGGAATGCGGAACCGAACGTCCGCGCCGGATTCATGCTCATGCCAGAGAGCGGCGCTTCGAACGTGATATAGGAGGCGATCAGCATTCCGCCAAACAATCCCGTGTATCGCGCCAACTTCTTGTTATTGGAAACCGTGAGGACCGTCAGAAGCAGTACGAAAGAGATGAGCACCTCGGCCACGAACGCGACTTTCACCCCCAAAGGACCTGGCCTCGTAATGGCGTAATTCACCGAGGGATGGGCAATCACCATGCCAAGAAGGAGCGAAGCAACTGCCACACCGAAAACTCCGCCGAGGAACTGCGCGATCACGTAGAAGAAAGCATCCCAAGGCTCAATCTTTCCCAGACGGAAGAAGGTGAGCGTCATCGCAGGGTTCATATGTGCGCCCGACTGTTTCCCCCACCTGGAGTAAATGATCGACACGGCTGTCAGCGCCATGGCTAACCCGATCAGTGCGTTTCTCACAAAGGAGTTCGGAATTAGCCTCAGCGCCGGAGAAGCGGGATGTTCTAGCAGAGCTGTGAAGAAACAGGCGGAAATCATGAAGATTCCGAGTTCGGAACCTTCCATCAAGTATTCCGGCCAATGCCGAGCCAGTGCATAACCAGCGCCACGGGTGAGCCATGCGGCGTTATTACCAGTAGGCAAGGATGTAGCGAGACCGTGTTGTGTACCAGGCGCTCGCGAGATGTGGGTGTCGGTCACGCGGGATAGGATTCGGATAGGCGATAGAAGTGACAAAGATCAGCCGAAAAACTTCCACGAACGAGCAGTCACACTCATCTAAAAATTCTTGAAAATAGTTGCGACTTCTTGAAAGTTCCCACATCCGATAGACATTCAAGAGTGACATTTGGTGATTTACTACCGAATTTTTCAGGCCATCGGACAGCGCAAAAACATGGATAGTTCTAGGGTAATTCGCAAATTCCTTAGTTTGTGTTAGTTAAGGCGGGAATTCGTGTCGACGGGGACAGCCAAGCCAAATTTTGACACAACCGAGTCGGAGCTGATCCAGCGCGTCTGCCAGGGCGACAAGGAGGCTTTCTACAGCCTTGTACAACCTTGTGAACGCGGTGTCTTTACCGCCGCCATGTCGATTCTCAATAATCCCGCAGACGCTGAGGAAGTGGCACAAGAAGCTGTTCTGAAGGCGTTCTCAGCCCTACCCCGATTCCGCGGCGAATCAAAGTTCAGCACCTGGCTGATCCAGATCACCATTAATGAGGCGCGGCTTAAGGTCCGCAAGGACCGCAAACACCTCTATGAGTCCGTTGATGAGCAGAAGACGGACGAGCAAGGGGACTATTTTCCCAAAGACTACGCCGACTGGCGGGAAATCCCCTCAGAAGCCCTTCACCGGAAGGAGTTGAGAGAGGCCCTGCAGCGGGCTTTGAACTCCCTACCCACGAAATACAGGGAAGTGCTTATACTGAGGGACGTCCAGCACTTGAGTATTCAAGAAACGGCTCAGGTTCTGGGCATTACGGAAGGCAGTGTCAAAACGAGGCTTCTGCGGGCACGCTTCCAGATGCGGGATGCCTTGGCGCCGGGTATCGACGGGAGCTGGTACTCCGGCAAGCAGGAATATGAGAAGGTGAGGCCGTGGTAAGGCTAGGTTGCGCCACGGACATGAAACTAAAAGGGACCCTCTGTATCCAATGAAGGTGATTGAAATAAGCTGCCTTGAGGTCTGGCGAGAGATCTCCAATTTTCTGGACGGGGAGGTCGACCCGGAGATGCGCGCACGCATGGAAGCGCATTTCAAGGTTTGCGCCCACTGCACCGCGATCTTGGATGGGACGAAGAACGTCGTGAAGCTGGTGGGTGATGGTGTCGAATACCAGATGCCCGAGGGATTCAGCAAACGCCTTTACGACAAGATTAAAGCCAAGTAGCCACAGACCTGACCAGGTGACTCCCGGCAGCTCCGCAAGCCCGACTGTCAGTTGACCGTCGCGGAGTGCTCCTCGCTGAGGAACCAGTGGCTCACGCTTCCGCCGAGCTCTTCGCGCACATCCTGATTGTTGATGTGGAAGGCGATCTTCCAGTCCCCCGAAGAATCCTTGCTCCACAGCTCAAAGTAGCGCAGCCGCTTTCGGATGGGTTCGCCGCCATCCCTTGGCCTTAGTGTGAATTCGTGCCATCCGTAGTCGTAAGCGGTGCTGCCCTGGACGACGATGTCTATGATGATTACGCTTATTTGCACTGAATAGTCGGCGAACAGCTTGACCACCTCTTCACGAAGGCTGGAACGCGCCCGGCCGCCGAATTGGCTTGGTCCACCTTCGAACATGCTCGTAAACCCGTCATTGGTGAACACAGCAAGCAGCCGGTCCACATCCCCGGTGTTATAAGCTTCCCGAAACTCGGTCTTGGCTACATTGATTTTGTAGATGTCATCCATGGAAAAAAGACCTCCTAGCGAAAGCTGCCAGTACACCTGAACTGAAACGGGTTTGAAGAGTTCCGCAACGCTGCCAATCCGCGATAGGCATGAGATGACGGCTGGCTATCATGGGATTCGAGAAAAGCGGAGAAAATTTGAGAGGGCCCCTTTTACGGCAGGGGGAAAATGGCAGACGGCTGTGTTTTCATATACAGAGTCTCGCCGGTTTTAATAACCTTTCCCCGGATGCGCACGGGTTGCGCCACGAGTTTTAGGAAGGACTCCTTGGGAAGAGGTTTCTGATCGAGGTCCGTAAGCAGGAGGATGGCGGGAGAACCGTTGAAGTCATTCGTTGCGAAGACGGGAGGAATGCCTCCGCTGATACAACGCACTGCGCAGTCCCGATGGACCTTGCCGCTTCCCGGGTTCATCACTCCCAGATAACATTTGCTGTCCACAATCTCTCCTGACAGTTCGAAAGCGCCTAGTTCCTGGCTTGATGGAACAGATTGCGCAGGGTCACCTTTCAGCGAAATCGAGCCGCCCGCCACCTCAAGCATCGTCTGGTTATCGCGATAGATCCTCGTTCCCCGAAGTTGCACGTTTTTTCCAGTAAAGGCGGCCACTTGGCTATCGGCGCCATGCTTGCCTTCCGCGACCAGCAAATACCGTAAAGCCTTAGGCTCTGTCGAGCCTGGCCCTGCCACAATCAGGATTGGATACGGGGTTGCTTCAATCGTGCCTTCAAAGGTACCCACTTTGCCGTATTCGAAAACCGATGGAGCGAACGTGCGTTGGACCCTTGCGAATACCATCGCTGTGATCGCCGCGAAGATAAACAGCAGCACCACTACGGCACGGATTCGGCGCGCGATACCAACAGGTGCTTTTGGAAGATACCCGACATAGAACTCATTCATGCCCGCACTCCTGCCTCCGGAATTCTTGATGGCTCGACGCGAGTACCCGGCGGATTCGGTTTGGGGTCGATCCATACGCGCCCGTTTACGATTTGGGTATAGAAAGTTGAGATCTTTTCTGTAAACGGCGGCGGCGAAGCTCCCGTTTCCGGCAAATACTGATAACCGTGCCAGGGGCAAGTCACGCATCCGTCGATGATCTTGCCTTCTCCCAAAGGACCATTCTGGTGGCGGCACACATTCGAAATCGCAGAGATCTTTCCGTCAAATTTGAAGATGGCGACACGCTCGCCGCTCACGGAGACAACCGCCGCGCATTTCTCCGGAATGCTTTCCACTGAGCAGGCGTCAACAAACCCTTTACCAACTTGATTTAGCTTTCTCCGATCAACCTCACGCTCGCGCGAGCCCGCCGCGAGATGCAAACTCAAGACGCTTACGAATCCGGCGCCGGTTGCAACCGCCAGCACCGGACTAGTTTCCGATTGCAGCAAGCCCAGCGTAACGTGACCAATCAAAAGGGCGTACGCCACGTAGACCAACATGTGAAGGGTTTTCCAGATAGGCGGAGTCAAGTTCCTCAGCCAAAAATCATGGCTGGTGGCTGCCATAACAAAAAGAATCACAAGGGCTAGAAAACCGAGTTGTTGAAACGGAAAATCGGGCAAGCTCTCGAAGTTTTGGTTTGAAGTCAGGAGGCTGACGAGCGGGTCCTTATCTCCTAGAGCAGAAAGGTGACGACTCCTAGATGGCGGCGGTTGTACAGCAAGGGAAGGAATCGCGAATCCAGCCTACAGAGCGGACCGATGCACAAAACCACGTGCAAAAGCAGAAACGCCGCGGAGCCTGCGGCCCGAATAATAAGCGTTTCGGCCGTGGCATAGGGAAACAGCAATGCGCCGAATCCGATGAAAAGCGCGATATAGAGAGTGACTCCGGTAAGAACCACCACGTCGTAGACGCGCTTTTGGCGATTCCAACCAATGGCTTGATATTGGTGGCTCATCGCGTCGCTCCCGGGGGAACTGAGCTCAGGGCGGCACTCTTCGATTTCGGAGAGACTGGCCACCTGTGGCGGAAAGCAATGCCGCTCAGAAACAGCGCGGGCAGTAACAAAGCGAGCGCAAGGAATATGCGGCGATGGGTCCTGCGAAGAGGCTGAATCATCGGTGCGGATTCCTCTCCTCGGGCGGTTCATTCCTCCCTGCAATCCATCGGCGAAGCAGCAGGGGCCAGAAAGCAACAGACCCTGAAAAGATGAGTAGCCGAAAGGCTGCGCCGCTGCCGTTGGCTTGAGAATCGATGCGCTTTACTCCGACCGTCACGAAGGCGACAGCAAACACGAGTCCGAGAAACGCATAAAAATAGAATGCGTCAACGAGCAAGACGGCGATGCGCTCATACATTGGTGCCATCGATCGGGATAACCGTACCCGTAACTTGTGCAGCGCGATCTTCTGCGAGGAACAACGCGAGCTCAGCCACGGCTCCTGGCTGCACCCACTTCGATGGATCGGCTGAAGGCATCGCCTTGCGGTTCGCCGGTGTATCCATCGTTCCCGGCAAAATTAGATTTGCCGTTAGCCCCGCGTCCTTGTTTTCGAGCGCTACAGTGCGGACCAGAGTTGCGAGTGCGGACTTAAAAGTCACATACGCGCCGAGGCCGGCGTGTGGTTCCACTGCGGTCAAGCTCCCGATCGCGACAATGCGGCCGTTCCCCGATTTCCGAAGCTGCGGTATTGCGGCACGAAGGACATAGAATGCCGAGGTTAAATTAAGATCGCGCATCTGTTCCCAGGTCGCATCATCGGTTTCCGCGACGGTTTTGCCACCGGCGAAGCCCCCCAGCACGTGCACCAGCACATCCAGTTTGCCGAAGCGGCTAACTACCGACTCAACCGCTTCGCGAACAGCGACCGATTTGGTGAAGTCAACTGGCAGAGGAACAAAATTGGGTTCAGGAAAATCTTCTTTGGTGATGCTGCGGGACGTCCCTACGACCGTCGCGCCCGTTCCAAGGAAACGCTGAGTCACAAACGACCCCAGCCCGCCCCTGGCACCTGTTATGAGAACTACTTTGTCTTTCATCTCGTTTCGTAGACCCCGCCGCAGTTTGCTTACACAGGGGGTAAGAGCAGGCAGCTGGACAAAAGTTTCATCAAATTTGGAGCTTGGGCAGGTTGCTGTGGACTAGCGGATCCTTCAGGGTCAGGCTTGTAAACTCATCAAAACCGTTCTTCAGGCACGGATTCCCGTCGAGATAGTCCATCGAGATCTGCGTTCCGCCACACCATACCTCGGTGTAACTGACGGTCGCCGCATCCTGCCGGTGGACACAAACCGAAAAGGGACCTGGCCCGGGAATGTGCGAGCGATGAAGGCGGCGAAGCCAGCCATCGCTCCCAGCCGCGGGCTCGCCCGCTGCAGCTTCGCACGTCCGGCCCCGCTCTTTTGCTGCAAGCGAATCTGAGAGACTCGATGAAAACCAGTGTTTGCGAGCCCAGGAAAATTCCAGTTTCCGCCTCGCCATGCCGTCCCAGCGCCACTCGTTAATGATCCTTTCGTTCCGGAAAAACCCAACCAAACGGAAAGGAAACACCCCATGCAAATTCATCCTCCGAAAATTGGAATCGGTCGCAGGTAAATCGGACTCACCCGCGAGCTCGGGAATCACGAGACCACGCGTCTTGCGTTTTTCGCCTAAGTTGTAGGACTCGTTCCCATTCCAGTTCAAAAGCGCTAGCAAGTTGCCCTGACTATTGCAGGCGATCCACGTCCCGCCGGATGGCTCCCGCGGGTAAACCATCTCCATGGCACCTTTCACAAAGATCTTCGGGGGAAGGGCTCTTGGACGACTGAACAGTTCGTCCCGGTTCATTCCAGCCAGGTATCCATCTTCTGTCGGAACAAAGGTGAGAGTGCACATGGGCTAATCGGCTAGAGGATACTCCATCGCCTGCCGGGAAAACTCCATCCAATCTCGGAAGACTGCGAGCGGGCTTGCCGGGCGGTGTCCGCGACTGCGATTTGCCGCCCCGATCTGAAACACCAGCTTCCATTGCCGGTACACTGTGTTGTACGCCGACCAGAGCGAATTGCCTTCATCATAAATGTTTGTAGCTTCGGAGGCCGCGCCATTGAGTTCGATGATCTGAAATCCTTTTCCGGCTCGGAGCTCGTCATCGTTGTTATATCGAATGTCGTATCGACCGATGTAGAATCCCGGGAGCTTCTGACTTATTTCGTCAAACGCGGTGCGCAGTTCCTCTGAGTTAAGGTCGCCGCCTTCTTTGAAAATGCAACCCTGGCAATGATTGCCGGCCTCCACGAGGCGTATGGATTCGCCTTGCGATAGTATTCGGTCTACCGCTGATCCAAACCTCTCCAGGTAAGTCCGTGCAATCAATCTTGCGCGAGGGTCCGCTTCAATCAATTCCCGAATAGAATGGACACCGTCGCCCACAAGACGAGGGAATTGTTTACGAGTGATGCCGAATATGTGTCCTCTTTGTTCTCTTGGGAATCGATAGTAGAAAATTCCGGCTTCCTCCGGGCCTTCTACGTACCTCTGAAGTACGAGAGGCACAGACACCTGATTAAGGTATTTCTCAGCGTCATCGAATGATGAGACTCTTCTAAATCCCGCACCACGTTGCGCAATATCGGGCTTCAACACAAAAGGGAAGCTGATTTCGTGCCGCCGGCAAACCTCTTCGATGACCTCAATTCTTTTTTGGGCGGAGCCTGTTGGCACAGGGTATCCGTCCGACGTGAATTCCGGCGAGGTTTCCATCAGCGTTTGAAGAATGCCAATCTTGGATTCCCCTACAATGCCGCCATTCTTTTGATTCAGGTTGGCAATCGTTGGCAGAGAGAGTCCCCGGTACCGAAGACCTAACCACACGCAAATGACCGCCACCGGCGAGTAGAAGAGCCAAGCTGGCCAGAATTCCCATCTCACGATGCGGTCGAAGGAAATGCTGAGCGAGCGCCGAATCCGATGGCCCCAACGGCGCCATGCCGACAGAAGTGCGAAGAGACCCAGTCCGAACAAACTGAATAGGGCTAACTGCTGTTTCGCGGAACTGCTTCGCGAAGGTGCCAGTTGAATCGTGGCGAACACCAGCACGATCCAGGCGACCGCCGAAACCCCCGTAATCGCCGCAAACGCAAGCCCGGGCATGCGGTCCAAACCGGCCGAGACATACGCAGGCAGCCTGGTACCAGGAAAGAACCGGCTCAAGGCGAGGCTGAGCAGGCCATTACTTCCACTTGGATTGCTCTTGCGTGTTTTTTCCTTCGGAAACCATCCCGCAAACCACCGATGTTGCATGATCCGTGGGCCAATTCTCCGCGTCAGCGCGTAAACCGCTAGATCACCACCCCAGAGCCCCGCGAAGGCGCTGAGGAAAGCCAATCTAAAATCGAGCACGCTCGAGGCCGCCAAAGTGGCTGCCGTAATCGTCGCGCCATCTTCAGAGATGAATGCGCCAAGTACGATCGTTACGATGAGTGCTATGGCGCTTCCGTGGTGGATTGTAGGAATGCCCATGAAAGTTCCTCAATCTGCGGCAAGTGAATTCATGTGTCTCAGTGTTGACGGTGCTACTCCGAATTCGGCAGGCACCGTGATATCAATTTCATGGCAGATCAAGCGAATGATCGCGAAGTGATGGACGGCATGCCCGATGCAGTAGGCCAGTTCACGGCTCACGTTAGAATCGAGGCGAGACGGCTGAGAGGTGCTGTATCCCACGCTGTTGATGACCTTGCAATCGCGAGCAAGAGTTTCGTTTGTGTATTTTTTCAGGGCGCGAAGAACGTCACAGGTCGCGATACTTGCGTATGTCACGTCGCTTTGTAAGCGCTGATTTCTCTCTCGGGCGTCGTAATTGATTTCCCCTGCGCGCAGACCTCTGATCAGGCTCTGGAAGTGATCCAGCACGTGCCGGTAGTGCTGTCCTACCGACGCATTGAACGGCGTTCCTGCAACGTGCGAGTACGTCCTGTCACCCAACTCAAAGAGCAGACCCAACCCCTGCAGCAGGACGTCTTGCGCGGCCACAATTAGCTCAGGCGAATGCTCTTGAGTCTCCATTTGTGGCCTGAAATCCTGAAGTACTTCGACTGGGCTAAACGTGTTCATGCGAGTCTCCTTCCGATTACGGGGATTTCACTGCGATGGAGGAGCAGGTTTGCCGTGGAACAGACAAATACGATCAGTG
>WNGJ01001616.1_pt1 | contig 23405 bp, 20 predicted proteins | sample 5400611 | NCBI WGS metagenome assembly WNGJ01 (sample SAMN13153375, study PRJNA577476) | soil metagenome | isolation source: 40 cm soil or saprolite under Garry oak tree replicate 1 | place: USA:California | collected 2016-06-15
GGCCGACACGGACGGCAATCCGGCGACGATTGGCGATCCGACCTGGACGCCCCTCGCGGTCACGGCAGCCGACCCGTCGTACCCGGGCGCCCACAGCACCATCAGTGCGGCCGGCGCAGCCGTGCTTACGGCCTTCTTCGGCAATCGTGACGAGATCCACGTGACCTCGCCTGCCGTACCGGGCGTGGTGAGGAACTTTGACAGCTATTCGGAGGTGGCAACCGAGGCCGGCCTCAGCCGCATCTTCGCCGGGCAGCACACGCGAATCGATCACGAGGCGGGCCAGCAGCTCGGACGTGACGTTGCGCAATTCGTACTTCGCGAATCCGGCCTCGGCCATTCGGGCCGAGCGGACGCCAACTGATGACCCAGGAGTAAGAACATGGAACGCGAACTGACCTCTCGCTCGGACGTGCAGCAAGCGCGACCCCACGTCCCCGAGATCACGATGGTGTCGCCCGCCCGAAGCGCCGCTCTTCCAACAGCGGCCTTGCGGATCCTCCTTGGATTGGCCTGGACCGCCAACGCCGCCTTGAAGTGGTTCCCGGCCTTCGGCGCGAGCTTCCTCTCGATGCTGACCGGTGAGTCGCAGGACCAGCCAGCATTCCTGAAGCCCTGGTTCAATCTCGTGACCGGGATTGCGTCGGACGGCCGGGCACCGTTCCTGGCGCTTGGAACCGCCGCAATGGAGACCTACCTCGCGGTAGCGCTGCTCACCGGGTTCGCTCGGAAAGTGACTTACGTCGTCGGAGCCGTGTACACGGCCCTGATCTGGGCAACCGCGGAAGGGTTCGGCGGGCCGTACGTTCCGGGCGCGAGCACCGACGTCGGCGCCGCCATCATCTACACGCTCCTATTCCTGACGCTCCTCATCAATGACGCGGGCGTCGGGTTCAGCCGGCTCAGCCTGGACAGCATCCTCGAGCGTCGGCTGCCTGGCTGGCGTCGGGTCGCCGAGCTCGACTGGGGACGTCCGCGGGTTAGCCGCGTGGCCGACCGATGAACGCGCTTCGCCAGTTCAGCCTATTCGCGGGGCACAGTTGGGCGCTCGCGCGCCTGGTAGTCGTTCTCCTGCCCCTGATCCTCGCGGCCTGCTCGAACGGTGGAAGCGGTGGGGGAGGGTACTGACCCTTTCATCCTCGACGTGGAGAACTGGCATGACCCGCCTGAGGCTGTACGTAGCTCAAGGCGGGTCAGGCTGTCTATCGACTTCTTACTCGCTCGCCGCCGGTCGCCATCCCACCCAGGAGATGCATGATCATGTAACCGGCCAGGCGCAGCGAGATCATGGCCGGGTTGTCGTACGCCGGGATCAACTCGACGATGGCAGGCTTTCGTGCTCCGATCAACTCGCACGCCCGGAGAATCTCGTGCGATGTGAGGCCACCCGGCTCCGGAGCATCCGTTCCGGGCATCGCCGAGGCGTCGACGACATCGGAATCCAGGCTGCAGTAGAAGGCATCCGTGCCGAGCGTGACGATGTCGAGAGCCTCGGTAACGACCTCGCGGATACCGCGCTCCTCGATCTCGTTCATTCGATACACCCGGATGCCGTGTTGATCGACGAAGTCCCATTGTTCTGGCGGGTTGAGAGCTCCCCGCGCCCCGACGATCGCGACGTTCTTCGGGTCGACGTTCGGTAGCTCGATCATCCGTGCGACGTGCGACCAGTTCGTGAACCGCTCGCCGGCAAAGTTCGGCTGGCAGTCGATGTGCGCGTCGAAGTGGATGTAGCCCATCGCGCCGGTCACCCGCTTGCTGAGGGCCGCCCCGATCGGAATTGGGATCGAGTGGTCGCCGCCAATGCAGATGGGCATCGCGTCGGCCGCCAGGATCTCGTTGACATAGCGCTCGATATACGACCGCGAGCGCGCGGCGTCGGCAGGGATCATCGGAACATCGCCGACGTCGGCGATGTGAAACTCGTCGAAGACGTTGATATCGAAGTCGCCGAGATACGGCAGGAACATCTCCGACACATAGCGGAGGGCCCGCGGGGCGTGACTCGAGCCCGACCGGTACACCGTTGCCTGGTCGTACGGCACACCGAGGAACGCCGCCTTCGAGCCCATGTCCCGCAGCGTCTGCGTGCGGCAGGGGATCCAGGGCGCACCCATGAAAGACGGCAGATTGGACTGCGGCAAACCCGGTCCTTCCCATCCATCGGGTCCCAACGCATACGGCTTGCGCGCGGCCATGGAAGACCTCCTGTCTATGTGCTCGGTGCGGCACGGTCGTCGCGCGCATCCGAGAGTGGTTCAGCGAGCAGCCCATAGAGCTCCGGTCGACGCTGGGCCATGTAGGACAGCGCGGGGTCGGCGGGGCCACCAGGCGCGATGTCGGCCACCAGCAACTCTTCGGTCGTGCCTGCCTGTGCCACGATCTGGCCCCTCTGATCGACGATGACGCTTCGCCCAAAGTAGGACCACTGCCCCTCGCTGCCGATTCTGTTCGCGACCAGCACTGGGCATTCATTCTCGATCGCGCGCGTCGCGAAGATGACGTCCTGGTCATGCTCGTATGGCGTCATGTTCGTCGCCGGGATCGCAAGAATTTCGGCTCCTGCGAGCCGGGTCATCCTCGGAACCTCGGGAAACTCCGCGTCGTAGCAGATTGTCATGCCAACACGGGCGCCATCGACCAGGCCGACCCGTGTCCCACTGCCGGAGGACCACCAGGCTCGCTCCTCACCGAACAGATGCATCTTCAGGTAGTCGATGCGCTCCCCGTTGCCCTGGAGTAGGACGGCGGCGTTCGCCAGGCTGAAACCGGGCCCGGGCGGAGCGTCCGCAAGAATTGGCTCTCCGACGAGGATTGCCAACCCGTGGGCCGCCGCCGCTCCACGGCGGGTCGGGAGTGCGATCTCCTCCACCTCGTTGGCCAAACGGTGGCGCACGGCGTCGTCGCGCAGGGTCCAGCCAGTGAGGCACATCTCGGGCGCAACCAGCAGCCTCGCGCCGGCCGCCGCTGCCTCTGCCGCGGCCGCGATGACGATGTCGAGGTTGGGTTGCAGCCGACCCAGCACCGGCCCGAACTGGACGATCGCCACGCGCACAGCTGGTCGCCAGCCTCGCCCGCTCGCCTGCCGAAGACCGTCTCGCCGCGAAGAGGCTAGTAACCCCAGCGGACGGGCAGATCCTCCGTCAGGATCTCGACCGACCCGTCGCGGTTCACGACGACCATGTCCTCGAACCCTGCGGCGCGCCCGTTGCGACCGACCTGGATCTCGATCGACCAGACGGTTCCCGCGGCGACCGCCACGCCTTCGTCGGGCGTGTTCCGGGCCAGCCACGGGTCGTCGAAGGCGTGCCCGTCCTGGTGTCCGAAGCAGGGAAAGCTCGTGTTGAATGCGACCTCGTCGGTGAAGCCGTTTTCGATGAGGTACGCCTTGCCCACGTCGAAGAGCTCGCCGGCGGTAATTCCCACTCGCATCGCCCCGATCACTGCGCGGACGCAGCCGGCCGCTCCGTCGATGATCTCCGTCTGCCAGTCGGCCGGGTGGTCTCCGGCCACCCGCGTCCGGACGATGTCGTAGATGTAGCCGTTCGCGTAGCCGTAGTTGTCCGGGTGGACGATGTCGCCAATCGCATAGGGAGTCGCCGCGTCCCAGCTCGGCAGCCTGGCGTACTGGAAGTGTCCCGAGCATGATCCGGATGCCAGCGGGATATCCCACTGCGCGATGCCCGGGATTCGCGCGCCTATCGATAGCGCGGCGGCGGCGAGGTCGCCGTCGGTGTTGCCCGGCTCGACCTGCTCCATCATCGCCCGGGTGATCGCCGCGCCGACCTTCGCCGAGTAGCGCAGCATCGCGATCTCGGCGTCGCTCTTCTCCATGCGGAGCTGCATGACGAGATCGTCCGCGTCGTGCAGGTTTGCCGCAGGGAGTCCGGCAACCAGGGCTCGATAGGCCGAAGCAGGCATCGCTTCGAGCCCGACCAGGCCGACATCGCCCTCGTCGAGTCCGTGTTTGCGGGCGGTATCGATGACGCCTCGGTACAGGTTCCGATCGGCATGCACGGTGTCGACATTGACGAGGTCCGCGCGCCAATCGGTCACATCGGTCACGAGCTCAGACGCGCCGTCGGCGGTGAGCACGACCGCTGAGTGACTGCGGCCGGACCAGAGGGGCGGCTTGTCGTTGATCCACGGGAACGGGCCGTAGTGATTGGTGAGGTACAGGACGTCGCCGAAGTTGTCGTACGTGGCGCCGCCCCGCGACCACACGATCAGCCCGCGAAACCCGAGCTCGCTCGCTCGCGCCGCGGCCCGAGCACGTCGGGCGGCGAACTCCTGGGCTGGAATCCGGGGCTGTTCATCGACTCCGGTCATCGCCATTCTCCTCATCCCGGTGTCATGCCAGTGCTCGCGCTGGCGGAATCGGAAGGTGCCATTGGCTTGCCGAACGTACCACGCTTTTCGTCGTGCCACAATCAGATCTTGACGCATTCTGAATCCGTGACTAGGCTCAGGTTTGGAACGGACCATCGGACCGAGGAGGCACACCTCCCAGTGCGCGTCGTCTACAGCCCTCGCCATCGACTGCACGATCCGGGTTTCGAGGTCACAGGCGGTGAGCGCATTCCCGCGTATGAGGTGGTCGGGCGCGTAGAGGCCATTCGGGAGGCTCTCGACTCCGACCCGGCGTTCTCGTTCGTTGACCCACGCGCGTTCGGCCTGGATCCCGTGCGCGCCGTGCATGACGATGGGCTCATCCGCTATCTCGAGAACGCCTGGTCGGACTGGCTGGCCGGCGGCACAGGCGCCGGGGCAATCCTGCCCGATGCCTTTCTGCACCCGGCCCTGCGAGCAGGGATGGGCGACGCGCCCGAGCCATCCTCGCCCTGTGGCCAGGCCGGCTTCTACTGCTTCGACACGGGTACGCCGATCGTGCCGGGAACCTACGAGGCGACGCGGATGGCGTGCGACGTCGCGCTCACCGCCGCCGAGGAGGTGTTCGGGGGGGAGCCGCTGGTCTACGCGTTGACTCGGCCGCCCGGCCACCATTCGGCCCGCTCGGTCTACGGCGGCTACTGCTATCTCAACCAGGCGGCGGTCGCGGTCGAATGGCTCGTCGGCAAGGCGAAGGGAACCGTGGCGGTCCTCGATGTCGACTACCACCACGGCAACGGGACGCAGCAGATCTTCTACGACCGATCCGACGTCCTCTACGCGAGCCTCCACGCCGACCCACTGCAAACGTACCCGTACTTCGCCGGCCACGCGGACGAGATCGGGGTCGGCGCGGGATCAGGGGCGACCTTCAACCAGCCGCTCCCGGCCGGCACCACCGATACGGGGTACCTGGCTGCGCTCGATCGAGCGCTCGATCGAATCGGGGAGTTCGGGCCCGCCTTCGTCGTCGTGAGTCTCGGCTTCGACACATACGGCCAGGACCCGATCGGGAGCTTCGCCTTGACCACGCCGGTCTATCACGAGGTCGGACGGCGAGCGGCACGTCTGGATCGTCCCCTCCTCGTCATCCAGGAGGGCGGGTACGACGTGTCGACCATCGGCCGGAACGCGCGCGAGTGGCTGCGCGGAGCTGCCGGGTTGCCGTCGGCCTTCGAGGCGGAGGTGGCGTCATGACCGCCGAGGGTCGCGTGCTCGACGACCTCGATGCCATCGACCTGGCCATCGTCCGCCTGCTCCAGGACCAGGGGCGTACGACGAACGCGCACATCGCTCGCACCCTGGGCGTGTCCGAGCCCACCGTCAGGAAGCGGATCGATCGGCTCATGGCGGACGAGATCATCAAGGTCGTGGCGGTGCTGAACCCGCGCAAGACCGGATACGCCACCGACGTCCTGGTCGGGATCAGCGTCGAGCCAGGGAGCCTGCTGACCGTGGGCGAGGCGCTGTCACGCTGCGAGGAGGTGGTCTATCTCGGGTACACGACGGGTCGCCACGACATCCTCGTGGAGATGCTGTTCCGCGACGACGAAGCGCTCTTCGAGTTCCTCAACAGCCGGCTGCCGCCCCTCGGACCGATCATCGGCACCGAGACTTACCACGTCCTGCGCACGGGGAAGATCAACTACGACTGGAAGCTGCCCATCGAATTCGGAGCCGCCGGTGCGCGCGAAGCACACCGGTTACCCGACGGCTGGGCTCAGGAGATGTCCGGGGGCGATGGGAGCGAAGCAGCGGCCTCGCCGCTGACGCAGTGAAGGAGGCCACGGAATGAGCGCGAACGTAGCGCAGGACCAGGCGCCCGGCGGAACCGATCGATTCTTCACCAGGCAGGCGACCGGGCTGGTGCGCGAGGTGACGTGGGTCGACGCGGCCATCTACAACCTGATCTGGTCGTCGGTGCCGTTGTCGATTGCCTTCATCCTCGCGTTCGGGCCAGCCTTCTACATCGGGGGCAACCTCGTGCTCGCGACGGTGCTGGCCTTCCTGTTTGCGCTCCCGTGCGCGGTGCTGTACGCCGTCCTGAGCGCGGCCGTACCCCGTTCGGGAGGCGATTACACGTGGGTGAGCCGCAGCCTCCATCCGGCGCTCGGACTGGCGAGCAACCTCGGGTTCTGTTTCTGGGCGACGTTCTTCATCGGCATCTACGCGGTCTATCTCGGCTTCTACGGAATTGGACCGGTGCTCCGCGTCATCGCTGTCAATACGGGCAACAGTGCCGTCCTCAGCGCCGCCGACTTCTTCTTCAGCGCGACCGGGGTGATCATCACGGGCGCCATCCTCGTCGTCGTCTCGGCCCTGGTCCTGTCCTTCGGCCGTGGCCTTCGAGGATTCATGCGGTTTCAGCGCTGGGCATTCGTCGTGTGGGTCCTCGGCTCCGTCGTGCTGCCGATCGTGGTCCTCGCGCTCGTCGGTCACGACACGCTGAAGGCCAACTTTGACGCCTACGCCACCAAGCTCGGCGGGGCGGCGGGGGCCTACGACGCGTACGCCGCGGCCGGCAAATTCGCCAGCCCGGCGATCGATCTCGGCGAGACGCTGCTCACGGTCACACTCGCGTACTACACGCTCGGCTTCATCTTCCAGTCGGCCTACTTCGGTGGCGAGATCAAGCAGGGCGCCCGGAATACCTTGCTGGCGATCCCCGGCGCGCAGGTCATCGCGGTGGTGATGATCCTGGCGAGCATCGCGGTCTTCCAGCCGGTGTCCGATCTCCTCGCCGGCACGGGAGCGCAACTCTTCGGGACCGACATGAGCAAGACGGGCTTCGCCTTTGCCCCCCTCTACACGGAAGTTGCCGCGATCGCCTCGGGGAACCTGATCGTGGGCCTGTTCATCACCGTGGCGATGCTCCTGCTGTTCATCCTGTTCGTGCCCCAGACGATGATCCTGCTCAGCCGCAGCCTCTTCGCCTGGTCGTTCGATCGGTTGATGCCCGACCGGATAGCGGAGGTGAATGAGCGGACGCACTCGCCGCTCAATGCGATGATCGTGATCGCGGTCATCAGCCTGATCAGCGTTGTGATCGTCGGCACCAATCAGAGCCTGACATTCATCGTCGGCCTCTTCGGACTCACCGTGACGTACCTGTTCGTCTCGGTTGCGGGGATCGCCTTTCCGTATCGTCAGCGTGAAGCGTTCGAGGCCTCGCCGTACAACGCCCGCGTTGGCGGCATCCCGGTCGTGTCGCTGGTGGGTGTGCTCAGCCTCGTGGGCATGGCGCTGATCTCCTACATCCTGCTGAACGACCAGAATTCCGGTACGGCACTCGCGGTCAATCCGGAACGGGTCGCGTTGGCCCTGATCGTGCCGGCCATCGGGTTCGTGGCCTACTTCGTGATCAAGGCGCTGCAGGCGAACAGAGGCGTGAACGTCGACCTCGCATATCGCGAGATCCCACCCGAGTGATCAGCTCACGCCCGATATGCCCCGGCTGAAGGGCGGGGCCCGACCGGGGCGGTACTCGATCTTTTACGTCGCGGACATCCACGGATCGGAAAAGTGCTTCCGCAAGTTCATCAACGCCGGCAAGTTCTACGGCGTCGACGCCTTGATCCTCGGCGGCGATGTGACCGGCAAGGCGTTCGTACCGCTCGTTCGACTTGACGACGGCGCCTACGAGGCGAGGTTCATCGGTCGAACCGAGTTTGCCAGGAACGATGACGAGCTGGCCAGGCTCGAGAGCCAGATTCGGTTCAACGGCTTCTACCCATTCCGGACCACGACAACCGAACTCGAGGACTTCGCCGCGCGCCCGCAGCGCAGGGAGGCCCACTTCGAGAAGGTCATCGGCGACTCCGTCCGTGCCTGGGTCGCCCTGGCTGACGAGCGGCTCGATGGGTCAGGCATCGCCTGCCTGGTCATGCCCGGAAATGACGACGGGTCGTTCGTCGGCGAGATTCTTTCGGGGGGCCGCGTCCTGCAGAATCCCGAGGGGCGGCCCATCGAGCTCGGTCCGTTCCAGGTCCTGAGCTACGGCTGGTCAAACATCACGCCGTGGCACAGCCCGCGCGAACTCCCGGAGAGCGAGCTCGAAGCGCGCATCTCCGCGCTCGTCGCGGATCTCGAACCCGGCCGGCCCGCGATCTACAACCTGCACGTTCCCCCATACGGAACCCGGATCGACGACGCACCCGAGATTCGGGCCGACCTCAGCCTGGTCGGCGGATCGAGCGCCCGGATGGTTCCGGTGGGCAGTACCGCGGTCCGACGGGTCATCGAGCGCGACGGGCCCGTGCTTGGTCTTCACGGGCACATCCACGAATCGCGCGGAAGCGCTCGTCTTGGGCCGACGCTTTGCCTCAACCCGGGAAGTGACTACAACTCGGGCATTCTCAAGGGCGTCATCGTGCGACTGCAGGGTGGGGCAGTGGCGGACGTCCAATGCGTCGCCGCCTGATGGTTGGTCGGCTCGGCCTCATCCTCGGCCGTGCTCGACCTCCTCCGGCTCCTCGTACCACACCATCCGATCGCCGACCCGGGCTCGAAGCTTCCACTTCGTCGATTTCGGCGCGCTGTCGACAGCCTCGCGCAGCGCGGCGATCTGAGCCGACGGCCGGAAGCGCGGGGGCCGCCCGAACTCGAGCTCGCCCGGTTGCAGGTCGGCGTCGGCGATCGTCTGCAGGTTGTCCAGGTTATTGGTGATCGTTCGCCACCAGCCCCAGTCGTTCGACGTCAGCCCCGTGATCCGCCGCAGTGAAATCGCGTCTCCCGCCTCGTCGCCGTCCGCAAGCGGGTAGTCGGCGAGGAGGGCGAGCGCGTCCAGCACGTCCTTGCGGTTGATCTTGACGACCTGCAGCTTGGAGAGGAGCAGCTCGGCGGGCGGCAGCGTCACGGCGGCGACCGTAAGGCGATCCGCGAACCCGAAGCGGTGGGCCATCTCGAGGCGATCGACGAGGACGTCGACGGGCCGCTGCCGCGCCTCGTCGACGAAGTAGAGCTGCTTGTGGCCGTACAGGGCGTTGTACTGCCTGTCCGCCGTGTAGCCCTCGGCCACCATCAGGTCGCTGAGCGCCTTTCGGTCCTTGCTGCGGGTGGCCAGATCGATGTCGCGACGCTTGCGATCGACGGTCGCGGTCCAATCGGGGACCCGGGCGTGGAAGGCCAGGCCACCCATGAGCCGGACCTGGAGGCCGCGGTCGTTCGCCAGCGCGACAAGTCGGAGCGCCTCGGCCAGCGGGTCGCCGAGCGTCGGTCCGACGACGCCGCTCGATGTGACCTGGCGGGCAGTCGTTTCCACGGGGCGGCCAGTATACTTTCCGCTCTTCGCGGTCCTCGCACAGCGCCGCCTGAGGGTTGGGACGGCGACCGGTGCGCTGAGCATGCGTCGTCACGGCTCACTGGTGTCGGCACAGCAGAGGAGGGCCCTGAAATGGGCGTCGCCGGGCGGACCCTGTTCACGCGTCAGTCGTCGGGCCTCGTGCGTGAGGTCAGCGTCGTCAACGCGCTCTTCTTCAACACAGCCGCCTTTATCGGCGGGACTCTGGGCGGCGCCTACGGCATTGCGGTCCTGGCCGGCGTGCCGGTGGTGGTCGTCGGGCTCGTTACGAACTGGTCAGTCGTCGCGTTCGTCGTCGGTGCGTTCTGCGTCCTCCTGGCGTTGATCTTCGCCTCGCTGACGACGGTGATGCCAAGGTCGGGCGGCGACTACGTCTTCACCAGCCGGATCGTGCCTCGTATCGGCCCGTTCCTGGGCTGGCTCGAGAGCTGGATGCTCGCGTTCGCGTCGATCGCGCTCCTGCAATTCGAGACTGCGCTCACCCTGCGCGGGATCCAGATGGAAGGCCGGATCATCGGCATCGGCACGGGCAACGACTTCTTCAACGGCGCCAACAGCTGGTTCACCGAGGGCAGCAGCGGCGACATCACGGGCGTGCCAGGCATGATCGCCGGACTGCTGGTGATCGCTCTCGTAGCGTTCGTCGTGCTCCAGCCGACTCGGACCTTCCATCGGATCGTGACGTGGTTGACGGTCATTGGGATCGGCGGCTGGATCCTGATGGCCGTATTCGGGCTCCTGACCTTCGATGCGGGCTCGTTCGCGGCGAATCTGCCCAAATACGCGGACGGCGTCACGGTTGACCAGCTGGCGCAAGCGGCGACCACGGCCAATCTGACAGGCACGAGCTTCAGCTTTGGACCGGTCGACGCCACGACGTGGCCGTTCTTCCTGCTGGCCAGCGCCATGCTGTTCCAGTTCATCGGGTTCCAGTACAGCGCATACATCTCCGGCGAGGTTCGTGGCAACATCACCCGCGGGATTCTCGTGGCGGTGCTCGGCGCCCTCGTGCTCGCGGTGCTGATGAACTCGATCTATGCAGAGATGCTTCCCCGGCGTCTGGGGCTCGATCCGCAGACCGGCTGGGCGGGTGCCTTCTGGGGCTACGTCGGCAATCCGCCGGGCCTGCCGCTGGGCCAGCCGAACTACTTCCAGCTCGTTGGCGCGGTGACCCAACCGGGCCTATGGCCAATCTGGGCTCTCGTCGGAGCAGCCTCGACCCTCTTCCCGTTCCTGCTCATGCCCGTATACGTGATCTTCATCAGCCGGATGGCCCTTGCATGGAGCCTCGACCGGCAGGTGCCCGAATGGCTGGGCGCGGTCTCCGAACGGCTGCGGGCGCCGGCGAACGCGATCGTCGCGACCCTCGCCATGGCGGTGATCTTCCTGCTGTTCTCGAACTTCGCGATCCTGAAAGCGGTGGGCCTGGGGTACCTGGCCTCGAACGCCGATCCGGCATTGGACGGCAAGCTCAATCTCGTCGCGTCGGCCTGGTTCACGATCCTGGCCTCGTCGCTGAGCTGGATCATGCCGGGCATCAACGCGGTCCTGGCACGATTCACCCGGCCGGACCTGGTGAAGAATGCGCCGTGGATCCGGGCGCTGCCCTGGATTGGACTCGTCTGGCTGATCTTCGCGGTCGCCCTGTACTGGTTCGCGGGAGTAGGCCCAATCATCAGCAACCTGACGAAGCCGGAGGCGGACCCCCTGACGTACCTGAACGGCAGTGGTGTCACGTTCGTCGGGATCGTCCTGGTCATCGGCATCGTGTGGTACGCAATCAAGGCGTTCCTGAACCGGCGCGCCGGGGTCGAGACCGAGCTGATGTACCAGATGCTGCCACCCGACTGAGCGTGGAGGCGGCGACCGGGAGCCACGCCGACCTCGTCTTCACCGGCGGATCGGTCGTCACGATGGACGCAGTCCGTCGGACGGCCAACGCGGTCGCCATCCGGGATGGGCACATCATGGCTGTCGGGACGGACGCCGAAGTCCGTGCCCTGGCGGGACCGAAGACCCGGCGGATTGACCTCGCCGGGCGAACCCTGATGCCTTCGTTCCAGGATGCCCACGTCCACCCGTGCATGGCCGGGGTCAGCCTTCTTCGCTGTCCGCTGCACGAGCTGCCGCATACGCTCGCCGCCTATCTCGAGGCGATCGACGGGTACGCGAAAAGCCATCCGGGGGCCGGCTGGATACTGGGCGACGGGTGGTACATGGACGCCTTCCCGGGCGGAACGCCCTCCCGCCACGCGCTGGACCGCGTCGTTCCGCAGCGGCCCGCGTTGTTCGTCAATCGCGACGGCCATGGCGCCTGGGTAAACACTCGGGCGCTGGAGCTCGCCGGCCTCACCGCCGACAGCCCGGATCCGCCGGACGGCCGGATCGAACGCGAACCGGACGGCGCGCCGAGTGGCACGCTCCACGAAGGAGCCTTCGAGCGAGTCCGGCGGCTCCTGCCTGAGACGACCCTCCAGGAACGGGTGGCGGGCCTCGAACTCGCGCAGGAGCGGCTGCTCCGGCTCGGCATCAGTGCGTGGCAGGACGCGTGGGTCGACGCGGAAGACTTCGAGGCCTATCTCCTGCTCGCCGGTGAGGGCCGCCTGATCGCCCGGGCTACGGTCTGTCACTGGTGGCATCGCGAGGAGGGCGACGAGCAGATCGAGCAATTCGTGGAACGGCGCGACCGCGGCGGAATGGGCCGCCTGCGCGCCAACACGGTCAAGATCATGCAGGACGGCGTGGCCGAGAATTTCACGGCCGCGATGCTCGAGCCGTATCTCGGTCCGGACGGGCGGCCCACGACCAACCGTGGCATCAGTTTCGTGGACCCTGAATCGCTGAAGAGGTCGGTGGCCCGCCTCGACGCGCTCGGCTTCCAGGTGCATTTCCACGCGCTCGGGGATCGGGCTGTCCGCGAGGCCCTCGACGCGATCGAGGCCGCGCGAGCTGCGAATGGACCTTCGGACGGGCGGCATCACCTGGCTCATCTCCAGGTAGTGGACCCGGCGGACGTCGTCCGCTTCCGGCCGCTCGGCGCGGTCGCGACCATCCAGCCCTACTGGGCCTGTAACGACCGTCAGATGGTGGAGCTCACACTGCCGTTCCTCGCTCCGGAACGCGCGGCGCTCCAGTACCCGTTCGGATCGTTACACCGGACGGGAGCCATCATCGCCGGGGGCAGCGACTGGACCGTGAGCACCCCGAATGTGCTCATGGAAGTCGAGACGGCCGTCAAACGGGTCTTCCCCGAGGACCGGTCGGCGCCGCCGTTCCTGCCGGAGCAGGCTCTGGACCCAATCGATGCGTTCGCCGCGTTCACCATCGGCAGCGCGTACGTCAACCATCTCGACGACGTCACCGGTTCGGTCGAAGTGGGGAAGCTGGCCGATCTCGTCGTCCTCGATCGAGACGTCTTCGCCCCGGACGCCGCTCCCCTCGGCGATGCGCGCGTGCTACTCACGCTGATCGAAGGAGATGCGGTGTACGAAGACCCCGCGCTGGAGGCTGCATGACCGAGCTCGCGCGCCTCGACGCGGTCGGCCAGGCGGATCTCGTCCGAAGAGGAGAGGCTACGGCCGTCGAGCTGGTCGACGCCGCGATCGAGCGCATCGAGGCGCTGAACCCGAGGATCAACGCCGTCGTCACGCCGCTCTTCGAGCCGGCCCGCGAGGAGGCCCGCCGGCCACTGCCGCAAGGGCCGCTGGCTGGAGTGCCGTTCTTGCTCAAGGACCTCGGGGCGGGCCAGGCGGGCGTGCCCCAGACGGCCGGATCGCGCGCGTTCCGGGACTTCCGGCCCACGTCCGACAGCCCGCTCGTGAGTGCCTACCGGTCGGCCGGCCTCCTCATCGTCGGTCGCACCAACACGCCGGAATTCGGCAACCACTCCACGACCGAGCCCGTCCTGTTCGGCCCGACACTGAATCCCTGGGACCTCGAGCGGACCGTGGGCGGGTCCTCCGGGGGCTCCGCGGCAGCCGTGGCAGCCGGCATGGTTCCCGCGGCGAGCGGGGGCGACGGTGCTGGTTCGATTCGCATCCCGGCGTCGTGCTGCGGGGTCTTCGGCCTCAAGCCGAGTCGCGGACGCGTGTCGCGTACGCCTGCCGGCGAGGAAATCGGCGGGTTCAACGTCCGCCATGCGATCACTCGCACGGTCCGTGACAGCGCCGCCCTGCTGGACGTCATCGCCGGTCCGGTGGCGGGGGATCCATATTTCGCCATCCCGCCGGAGCGGCCGTACCTCGAAGAGGTTGGCAGAAGCCCGGGTCGCCTGCGGATCGCCTGGTCGGACCAGGCGCCGCTCGGCACTGCCGTCGATCCAGAGTGTGTCGCCGCCGTGCGCGACACCGCGGAGCTCCTGGCCTCGCTCGGCCACCAGGTGGAGGAGGCGGCGCCGATGTTCGACGCCGAGGTCATGATAGGTCCCATGGTCCTCGTCTGGGCGGTGGGAAATCTCGAGGACGCGACAGAGGCGGAGCGCCTCCTCGGCCGTCCGCTCCAGCCACACGAGCTGGAGGACACGACCTGGGAGCTCGTCGAGCATGGCCGCCGGTTCTCTGCCCTGGACCTTGTCCGCGCTGTGGAAGAGCTGGGTGCGGCAGCCCGCGCGATCGGGCCCTTCTTCGAGATATTCGACGCCTGGCTCACCCCGACACTGGCTCGTCCACCGGAGCGGCTCGGTGTCCTGAATCGCTCGCAGGGCGGCGCGGATGAATGGTGGCGGTTCGATTGCGAGTTCAATGCGTGGAATCCGATCGCGAACATCACCGGCCAGCCCGCGATGTCCCTCCCTCTTCACTTCACGCACGGCGGGCTCCCGATCGGATCGCTGATCAGCGGGCGATACGGGCACGAAGCGACGCTCTTCCGACTCGGTGGCCAACTGGAGGGGGCCCGGCCCTGGGCTGACCGAATCCCGCCGACCTACGCCTCAACGGAGGTCGTTCGTGGCTAAGCCCTTCCGCCTCTACATCTGCAGCGACATCCACGCCTCCGAGCGCGCCTGGCGAAAGTTCGTCAACGCCATGAAGGCCAACGTCTACAAGGTGGATGCCGCGCTGATCGCGGGCGATCTGACTGGCAAAGCGCTCATTGCGGTCGTTGCTTCGGGCGGCGGCGACGTGTGGACCGCCGATGTCCTCGGCCAGCGCCGGGTCGCGCGATCGGAGGGTGAGCTGGCGGATCTGGAGCGCTCGATCGCCGATCTCGGGTATTACGCGGTGCGGGTCTCCGAGCAGGATCGAGCAGCGATGGAGGCGGATCCCGCGGTGGTCCGGCGTGCCTTCGACGAGCACATCACGCGCCGGGTGCGCGAGTGGATGGATCTCGCCGCGGAGCGCCTCGATGGCTCCGGGGTTCCGGTCTACCTGATGCCTGGCAACGATGACGACTTCCAGATCGACCCGATCCTGGCGGACTCGGCCTACTGCCGCAACGTCAACGAGCAGGTGGTCGAGCTGACGCCCTGGCACCAGCTCGTGAGCATGGGCTGGTCGTCGCCGACACCGTGGTCGACCCCGCGCGAGCTGCCCGAGGAGGAGTTTCTCGACCGGCTGTCGGCGCTCATGCGTGGTGTCCGTGACGCGCGCAAGTCGGTGATCATGACCCACGTCCCGCCGTTCGACTCTGGTCTGGACACGGCCCCCCTCCTCTCGCCGTCGCTGCAGCCGACGGTCTCGGCCGGCGACCTTCTGCGCGGCCCCGTGGGCTCGACCGGCGTCCGGAAGGCGATCGAGACGTTCAAGCCGGTCCTCGGAGTTCACGGCCACATCCACGAGTCGGGCGGCGAGCGACGAATCGGCGAGACGCTGTGCGTAAACGCCGGCTCCGAGGCGAACCACGGTGTGCTGCGCGGCTATCTGATCGATCTGAGCGCGAATGGGGTCGAGCGAGCCCTGCGCGTGGAGGGTTGAGCCGCCGCCAAGGAGGAGGAACGCGGGACCGGGCTGCCGCGTTCCCAACCAGCAGGGATGGGCTGATTAGGAGGAGGGACCCAATGACAACCGAGACCGACACCTCGCCGCCGAGGGAGAAGACCCCTGACGCCCTGGTAGGGAGGCTCTTCGAGGCCAGCCTGGGGATGTTCGACCTGATGACCGTCTATCTCGGCGACCAGTTGGGGTTGTATCGGGCCCTGCGTGACGATGGTGCGGCCGCTCCTTCTCAGCTCGCGAGGCGCGCCGGAATTGACGTGCGCTACGCGCGCGAGTGGCTCGAGCAACAGGCGGCGACCGGGATCCTCGAGGTGGACGACGTCGGCGCCGCGCCGGGCGATCGCCGGTACACGCTCCCGGATGCGCATGCAGACCCGCTCCTCGACAAGGAGAGCCCGTACTCGATCTCGCCGCTTGCCCGGTCGATCGTCGCCTGCGCGAAGGTGGTGCCGGAGCTCATGGAGGCGTTCCGCTCCGGCGGCGGCGTGTCCTGGGCCCACTACGGCCCGGACATGATCGAGGCGCAGGGCGATTTCAACCGCCCATGGCTGGTGGGCTCGTTCGGGACCGAGATCCTGCCGGCCATTCCTTCGATCGACAGCCGGCTTCGCGCCGATCCGCCGGCGCGCGTCGCCGACGTTGCTTGCGGTGTCGGCTGGGCGTCCATCGCCATCGCGCGCGCCTATCCGAACGTGAAGGTGGACGGGTTCGATCTCGACGAATCGTCGATCGAGATGGCGCGGCAGAACGCGCGCGAGGCGGGCCTGAGCGATCGAGTCACGTACCGGGCGCGCGACGTCGCCGAGGCCGAGCCTGGCCAGTATGACGTCGGCGTCATCATCGAGGCTGTTCACGACATGGCGCAGCCGGTCGCGGTTCTGTCCTCGTTGCGCCGGATGCTGCGGCCCGATGGTGTCGTCCTGGTCGCGGACGAGAAGACGGCCGACGCGTTCACGGCGCCGGCCGACGAGCTGGACCGGCTGTATTACGGGTTCAGCGTATTCACATGTCTTCCAGCAGCCATGACGGAACGCCCGACCGCAGCGCTCGGCGCCGTGATGCGGGCGGACACGATGCAGCGCGTCGCCTCAGAGGCGGGCTTCACGGGCTTCGAGCGCCTCGCGAAGCCCGAGCTCGACATGCTCCGCTTCTACCTGTTGACGCCTTAGCCTCGCGGGGCCGCTCGGATCGGTGCCCCCTGGGCGTGCCCGGTTTACCCTGAGGCATGCCCCGGCTACGGTGTTCCACCTCCGTCGCTGATCGGCCGTGATCGAACCGTCGCCCGAGCCCGGAAGGCTGGTTCCGGCCGACCCGAGCGGCCCCAGAGCGAGCGTGGTGGTCGCACTGCTCGTCGCGACGTTCGTGGGGATCGCTCTCGCGAAGCCTTGGGGCACCCAGGTCCTGCCACCCGCGTCCTCCGCGCAACCGTCGGGCGGCATCGCGGGGACGACACTGCCGCCCGTCACGGGCCAGAGCGCGGCTCCGCGCGGGCCAGTCGCCGATGCCTTCACGATCGCGTCGCCGCCAGCCGCCTCAGCCGTGTGGTCCGCCGTCCGCTGGCGACGTCTCGAGCCTCGCGACCCGCTCAACCTGGTGAGGTCCGCGCTGCGCTGGCGGGGCGGTTTCATCGCGCTCGGTTGGGACCCAAGTGCAACCGAGACATCGACGCCGATGTGGACGTCGCGGGATGGGTCGCACTGGGAACCCTTGCCCTTCAACACGTCCACCACGTTCTGGCCGGGCGTGGCCGTCGTCGGCATTGCCGAGGTGCCCTCGGGCCTCGTGGCCCTGACGGAACGGGTTAGGACCGACTGCACCAGCACCTCCTGCATCAGCCCGTATGCGCCGCCGGTAGTGTCATGGACCTCGCCGGACGCGCGGTCGTGGACACCGCACGTCGCGGTTGCCCTCGAGCGCGCCCTCACAACGGGCGCGGTGCAGATGGTGCTCGCGACGGGTCCCGCCGGGCTCGTTGCGGCAACCAACAACCCCACAAGTCTTGCTGCGACCTCGCTCGACGGCGTCGACTGGCATGTGCTCCCCAACGGCACGTTTCCCAAGCAGTTCGTCATCAACGACCTCCGAGGTACGGCAACGGGCTATATGGCTGGTGGACTCTGGGTGACCGGCCACACCCATTGGGACGCAGCCGCCCTTTGGTCGGCTGACGGGCGCACTTGGACGCAGTCACCGTCGCTCCCCGCGGCATCGACGCCCGCGACCGTGCCCAAGGGCTCCGGCCACACGTTGTCGGCTGTCACGTCGTTTGTCTCGGGAGAGGGTGGACTGATCGCGGTCGGCCGGGAGATCGTGGCACCTGGCAGGACCCTCTGGTGGCACTCGTCGGACGGGAAAGCCTGGCTATCCCTGCCCGCCTACCCTCCGCTCGGACCGATACCCTGCCCCGGGCAAAGTTGCGGGCTCCAGCCCGATGGTGCGCTCGTCGCGGACGGCGAGCGTTTGATCGCCGTGCGGGGCGGCCGGGATGCTGGGGTATGGATTTCTGCCGATGGCAAGGCCTGGCGACGTCTCACGGTGACCGGGGATCCGCCTCAGCAGACGACGCAGGCGGTTTTGTTGCCCGGCGGAGTCCTGCTGTCGGACGGCGCGACAACGTGGTACGGCGAGGCGGCCGGGGAGTGAGGCATCCCGGTTCGTAGCAGCCGCACCACCCCATCGTCTGTACCATGATCGATCATCGATGACACGCCAACCTGGTGTCCGCCGTTTCTGAGAAGACACCCTGGAGGACCCGCCCGTGGCTGTGACAGAGGAGATCCTCGGCCAGTTTCTGGGAGACGAGACGTTCCCGGTCAGCTGGGAGTCCGAGGTCGAGAAGGATTTCTTCTGGGTGTACGACGATCTCCACATACCGCACCCGGTCAGCCCGATGTTCTTCGATATCGGTGGGTGGTGGCTCAGCTGCGACCACATGTTCCGGCGCTTTGGGACGCCGTTCGCCGTCGATTGGCTGGCCAAGAACGTCAACGGCTACGTGTACACCACGGCCATCCCGGCCGATCCCGACCTCCGCATCGAGGGGACCGAATACAGCTCACGCTACGAGGCACGGGTGCCGCGCGACGCCACCTTTGCAGCGACCATGGGGCCGTATCTCGACACGGTCCTACCCGTATACGGCCGTGACTTTGCCGACTGGTGGCGGGACCGCCTGCGGCCGGAGATGGAGCGCAATTTCGCCTACCTCGAGGCGCGGCTCGACGCCGCCGACTCGATGAGCCTGGCCGATGTGGCCTGCCTCCTCGAGGACGCAATCGACATCCACGATCGCCACTGGAAGATCCACTGGATGCTCAACTTCGCCCAGCTGTCGGCCACGCTCAAACTGCGCGCGGTGATGGAGAAGACGCGCGGCAAGGTCGACGAGAAGCTTCTGGGGCGCCTCCAGAACTCTGCATCGGACCGCAACTGGGACTCGATCGAAGCGCTGTGGCGGATGAAGAACGAGGTGCGCGACGACAGCGAGTTGCGGGCCGCGTTCTCCTCCGAACGCGTCGCCGAGATCGCACGGGCCCTCAGGGCGAGCGAAGGCGGCCGGCGTTTCATCGCCGAGCGGGTCGAGCCGTATCAGCGCGAGTTCGGATGGCATGCCGTCTGGAGCCACGAGTTCATTTTCCCGACGGTCCGCGAGCAGATGGAACCGGTCCTCGAGCTCGTCCGCGGTTACCTGGCCACGGATTACGACTTTCCGAGCGCAATCGAGGCGATGCGCCTCGACATCGCGGCCGCCTCGGAGGAGATCCTTGAAGGGCTGACTGGCGATGGTCTCGAGGAGATGCGAGCGGCCAACGCCGTCAACCTTCGAATGGCGCCATTGACCCCCGATCACCACTTCTACATCGACCAGGGCGCAAACGCGCACCTTCGCCTCGTCCTCATGGAGGTCGGCCGGAAGCTCGTGGATGGCGGCCGCCTCGATCGGCAGGACGACGTGATGTATCTCCGCTACAACGAGCTCCGAGCCCTCATCGGCAGCGCAGACGCTATCGAAGCCCGCGCGCTCGTCGCGATGCGCCGTCGGGAGCGCGAGGAGGCCGCCAAGGTGCGTCCGCGCGACTGGGTCGGCACGGTCACGCCCTCGCAACTCGCGTTCCCCTACCTGGTGAACTGGGGCTACCCGGGCCGCTTCTACCAGAAGCAATCTGAGGATCGGGCGGTCATCACGGGCATCGGCGCGTCGCCGGGCGCTCTCGAGGGCACGGCCCGCGTCGTCCTCACCGTCGACGAGTTCGATCAGGTGCAGCAGGGCGACATCCTCGTCTGCCAGATGACGAACCCGGCCTGGGTCGTTCTCTTCACGAAGATCGCCGGGCTCGTGACGGACACGGGCGGCACGACCTCCCATCCCGCGGTCCTCTCGCGCGAGTTCGGGATTCCGGCGGTCGTCGGGACGTCGGTGGCCACGGAGAGGATCGCCACTGGTGACCGAATCAGGATCGACGGGACGGCTGGACGCGTCGAGGTCATCGCTCATGGCCACATCGATTCCGGGTCTGCCGCGACCGCGGTCATCGGGAGTTAGCGCACGTGGTGGTCGCCCGGGCCTTGTCGCGCAGCCTCCTGGCGGACCAGGTCAAGGACCGCATCCTGGAAGGGATCCTGAGCGGTCACTATCCACCCGATTCGCGGATCGTCGAGACACAGGTCGCCCGCGAGCTCGGAACCAGCCAGGCCCCGGTCCGCGAAGCCTTGCGTGGCCTCCAGGCGCTGGGCGTCGTCGAGATCGCACCGTTTCGGGGCGCGCGCGTACGGCGACCCGCGAAGCGCGAGATCCTCGAGGCATACATGGTTCGCTCGACGCTCGAAGCTCTCGCGGCGCGGCTCGCCGTCCCGAGGCTGGCCAGGGCCGACCTGCGGACGCTGGCGGAGGACCTCGATGCGATGCAGGCCGCCGCTCGAACCGGCGACGATCACGCACTCGCCGAGGCCGATGCGCGCTTCCATGGTCGGATCGTCGAGATAGCAGGCAACCCGACGCTCGAGAAGCTCTGGCGCTCGCTCGAGCCCCACTCACGCACCTTCCTCACTCTCGTGGTGCCCGGTGCCGACCCCCAATGGTCCGCCGATCTCCATGTCCCGATCCTGGCTGCGCTCGAGCGCCGCGACGTGGAGGCGGTTGTCGAGGCACTTGGCCGCCACTTCGACGAGGTGAGCCAGAACATGGCCCGTCGGCTGCCTGATGACGAGCCGCCCGATGTCACCAGCCTCCCACGACGAGGGTCGGGCAGATGAGCGTTGCGGCCCAGCTCTCCGAGGAGTTCGCCGCGGGACCCGCGAGGCTCCGGGTCGACGTGTACGGTGCACGCCCGATCGAGCATGTCCTCGACGACATGAGCTTCCTCAACTACCGGCTCGCCGAGGTCCGGATCGCCCCGGAGGTGACAGTTCCGGAGCCGGACATCGTGTTACAGAAGGACGCCCCGAAGGACGTCGCCTACGACGGCCATGCGATGTCGTTCCATGGCGACTGGCCTGCCGGCCCGATCCAGAAGGTGATCGTCACGATGCTGGCCCTCAGGATGGAAGATCTCGGGCTCCATCCCTTCCACGGATCGGCGGTCCGCTATAGAGACCGCACGATCCTCTTTCTCGGTGGCGAGTCGAACCATGGCAAGTCGATGGGCCAGATCGAAGCCTGTCGGCGTGGCGCGCTGCTCGTGTCCACTGAAACGACGGTGATCGACGAATCGGGCAAGACCGTGATGGGTTCGCTCCAGCCGTTTCTCAGGAAGCGGACCGAGGGCACGGAGCGGGCGGACAAGGCCGGCGCCGAAGCCGGGGCACTCAAATTCTTCGGTTCGATGCCGACCTGGTCGACATACACGGAACCCAGCGACGTCGACCTCGTGATCGTGCCCGCGATCGACGGCAACTACGACCCGTCATGTGCGGAAATGATCCCGTTCGAGCGCCAATTCCAGACGTTTCACGCGCTGCAGAACTACTTCCTGCTGAACGAAGTCCTCGCGCCCGGCTTTCCGATGCCGCTCGTGGACACGAACGATCTGCGGCGGGCTCGCGCCGACTTCGTCCGGCGCTTCAGCGATCGGTCGTACTACTTCGTTCGCGCCGCGACGCCGCAGGTGCTCCTCGACCAGGTGGACCGGGTGCTCTAGGGCAGGACCCATGCGAGCCTTCGCCTACGAGCGTCCGACCAGGCTCGATGACGCCATCGCCCTGATCGACGGGCACGGCGCCGATGCCCGGCCGCTCGCCGGCGGCACAGACCTGATCATCCGCCTGCGCGATGGGTCGCTTCGCCCCCGGATCGTCGTCGATGTCAAGGGCGTCGCCGAGCTGGACGCCGAGATTCGCGAGGAGGACGGGTTCCTCGCGTTCGGCGCGCTGACGACGATGACCGACATCGTGGTGGATGGGCGGGTCGGGCGCGACTATCCGGCACTCGCGGAAGCGGCGCTGTTCGTCGGTTCGGTCCAGATCCGGAACCGGGCCACCCTTGTGGGGAACATGTGCAACGCGTCACCGGCAGCCGACACGTCGCCGGCGCTGCTCGCGTACGGAGCACGGATCGTGGCCACCGGTCCTTCGGGAACGAGGCGCGTTCCCCTCGACGAGTTCTTCATCCGATCGGGAGTGACAACCCTGGCGCGTGGCGAGCTCGTCCAGGCGATTGAACTCCCTCGGCCGACCAGCCGGCGTGGCAGCGTCCACCTCCGGCGCACCCGCCGGCGCGGGCACGACCTGGCGTCGGTCACCCTGGCGTGCGCCGTGACGCCCGACGGCGTGACCCGACTCGCCTATGGCAGCGTCGGTCCGCGGCCCGTCCTTGTCCTGGACGACACCGGGCTGCTGGCCGACCCGACTGCGCCCGCGGCCGACAAGGTACGCCGCCTCGAGATGCTGTTCGCGGGAGCGAGCCCTTCGCCGACGTCGATGCGGGCGAGCCCGCAGTACCGCCTGGCGATGCTCCACGTTCTGGGGCTCCGCGCCGTGGCGACGGCGATCGAGCGGCTTGCGAGCGGAGCGTCGCAGTGAGCGGCATGAACGCTATGGGCGCTCGACATCCAATCGACCTCACGGTCAACGGTCAACGCCGGTCGATCGAGGTCTTTGCGCACCACACCCTCCTCGATGTCCTGCGCGAGGACCTGGGTCTGACGGGGACGAAGGAGTGCTGCCTCGTCGGGGAGTGTGGAGCGTGCACGGTCATCATCGACGGACGGAGCGTGGACTCCTGCCTCGTGCTCGGCGTCGAGGCCGATGGTGCGGAGGTCACGACCGTGGAGGGCCTGGCGGTTGACGGCAGGTTGAGTGCGGTCCAGCGCACGTTTCTGGAGACCGGCGCCGCGCAGTGCGGCTTCTGCATCCCCGGCCAGCTGGTTTCGGCCCACGCGCTGCTCGCGGACGTGCCGCATCCGACGAGACCGCAGGTAGAGGAAGGCCTCGCCGGGAACCTGTGCCGTTGCGCCGGATACGAGCAGATCATCGAGGCCGTGCTTTCCGGCGCCGACCTGGGCTCCTCGACGGCCGACGATGGGCGCGACCAGGGCCGGCTGTCGACCCCCGCCATGGGGGATCGTTCCGCCACGCCGGACGCCGAGCTGGCTCCCCAATGAGCAGCAACCACGGCGCGGAGGCAGGGGCCTTCGGCGTCGGGGCGACTGCGCCGAGGGTTGGCGGCCTCGAGCGCGTGACCGGCCGGCAGGAGTACGTCGCCGACCTCCCCCACGGAGACGCCCTTCACGTCAAGCTCGTCACCGTCGACGCCGCACGCGCTCGCGTCGACGTGATCGACGGCACTC
>WNGJ01003286.1_pt1 | contig 23402 bp, 12 predicted proteins | sample 5400611 | NCBI WGS metagenome assembly WNGJ01 (sample SAMN13153375, study PRJNA577476) | soil metagenome | isolation source: 40 cm soil or saprolite under Garry oak tree replicate 1 | place: USA:California | collected 2016-06-15
CTACGCCACCCCCGCCGCCGCCCGTGCGGCCATCGCCAACCTGATCACCCCCAGCCCGCGGCCGCCGCCCAGCACCGGCAAGAACACACCCAGCATCCCGAACGGCTCATGCGCCCTGACGCACCCAGACAGCGGGTCTCACCCCGCCCTGCACGACAGCGTCCGCCCACCCGGCGCCCCGTTGAACGGGCAATCGCCTGCGGCCGTCGCCATCGGCGCAGACCACAGCGAACCGGCCCGCCCCGGACCAGCGGAACCAGGATCTGGCCGCGCCGCGCCCCCAACGGCCGGGCCGTCCCCGCTGCCCGGACCGCCCCCGGGTGAACCCGCCGCCCAAGATGCCGCGCTGGCCGAGGCGGCGGCCCGGATTGTCGCGGACGCCAGGCGCGACGGCGTGCGGCTCAGCCAGGCCGCGCTCGCCGCCCAGGTCCGCGCCCAGGGCCACCGCGTCGCCAATAACCGGCTGCCCTGGCTGTCGTCGGCCAGCGGCCTCGAACCCCGCAGGCGGGCATGACCACGCCCAGACTCTCGCGGTGCGCCAGACGGGTGCAGCCCTTGAATGCCGCTGCGGCGGCAGGGATTCAGTTACCGGCTGTGACCCCAACATTTGAGGACGGCGCCGTAACCGACTGTGACCCCAACAGCGATCGCTAACCGCCGTTCTGCGTGGCGAGGCCAGCCCAATTGTGACCGTCGGTTGCACGCAGAGACAGGAATTATCTGCTCTGAGCCGGGAAGTCCCCGAAGGTCACGCCGGGCTGCTGCTTGGTGAGCGCGACGGGGGTGCCGCTGCCCGGAATCGCGGTCAGCCCCAGCTAACCCTATCGACCCGCTCAACCGTGATCAGATCACCTTCGACTGCATACATGATCCGGTACCTGCCGACGCGGAGCCGGAGCATGTTTCCCACCGGAAGGATTCCGTAGGATACGGATTTCCAGCCAGGGCGTCTAACGCCGCCACCACGTCCCTCATGCCGCCGGTGTCGTCCAGGAACCGGGAAGCCGTGGTGACCGCTCTCGGCGACCACTCGCCCTCACCCGTCTTCACCGAGCAGCAGCCTGCGCGCCTGCTCGTGCGAGATGGCCCCAGGCCGCCCCGCCGCCGACCACTCCCGGTACTCCTCCAGGGCTGCCGCGGTCTCAGCGTCCTCCCGCTCCTGCGGGGACGCCAGCTGTTCCAGCGCCCGCAGCCGCCGGTATTCAGCCACTGGAACCACCACAGCGGCTTCCCCGCCCAGATGAATCACCTCGTGCGGGCCGGCACCGGCGGGCCCAGCAGGCTGTGTGGTCATACCGGCAACGGTACCTGCTCCTGCCGACAATCCCACGCTGACATGCCACGACGCCAGCGCACGCAGAGCCGGGGAGTAGCCCACGTAAACGCCTGGCAAGTTCCATCGCCGCGATTCGCCAGCGACTTCACCCCATGTTGTCCTGACGTCCTATGTGGACCTGGCCGGCGCCGACAGACGGATCGCGGCACTGGCCGCAAAGCTCCGCCCGGCCGGGGACGTGCTGGAGATCGCCTGCGGGACCGGGACTTCACCCAGGTACTGGGTGCCAGTCCGGCAGCCGTTCGGGAAATAAGAGCGGCAACCGCCGTCAGGCGGCCCCGGCCGGCGGGTGGCGCCCGCCGGCCGGTTGCCCGGTCCTGCTCAGCCAGGGGCCGAGCCACACCATCGGCCGCCCGGGATCACGCGGCTGGCCAGCCCGGCCTATTGCGGCCAGCACCAGCCGTAAGGTACCGCCCAGGTGCAGGCGACCCAGCATCGGCCGCCAGGCAGCCAGCGAGGCGCCTCATCCGCGCGCTCCGCAGACCGGCCACGCGCCGATGCCCTGCCCGGCCAGCACCCGGTTCGCCACCGCGATCTGCTGGCTTGCCGATGCTTGACTGGCGGATGGGGCGTATGCACCGCCACCGTAGGCATCCCAGGTCGACTGCGTGAACTGCAGGCCGCCAGAGAACCCGTTACCGGTGTTGATCGCCCAGTTGCCGCCGGACTCGCACCGCGCGACGGCAGACCAGTTCACCCCGGAGCCGCTGGGTGCTGCGGATGCCGGGGCGCTCACCGCAGGTTGGCCGGTTTCGCTCGAGCTAGGCACGTCAGACACAGCCTGAAGAGGCGGCGACGGGGGTGGCAAGGGCCCGAGCTGCGCCGGTGCCGCCGGGATGTGCGCAGGCAGCGGCGGCAGCGCCAGCACCTGGCCCACCGTGATGACATCAGCCCAGCCGACCTGCGCCCGGTTATGCCAGTAGATCACAGGCCACGCCGCCGCGTTCCGGTAGACACGGGCCGCGATCGAGCTGAGGGAGTCCCCGGGCCGGACGGCATAGGCGATATTCGACGCCCGGATCCGGGCCACCTTCTTGACCTGGGCGTTTTCCTGCGCCAACCGGAGAGCCCACAGGTCAGGAGCATCGGCGACGGAGGTCATCCGGGCTGCGGCCAGGTGAACACGGAAACCAGCGGGCGCGGGCGCCGTGCCTGCCATGGCGGCTGTCCCGCCGGAGGCGATGCCAGTCACGGCGATGGCGCAGCCTGCTGTTGCAAGAGTGAGTTGGGCAGATTTACGTCGGGTTGCCGGTCGGTAGCCCAAGACTTTCCTTCGATTGCGCGCCGTTGGGCGCTCGGGTTCCACCCACAGTCACTGGGCCTCGCCGACAAACAAACACCGGCGAGGACAGTGGCGTGCCGATCTGGCGCGGGTCAGGGCGCCGGTCACCTGCTTGGCGACAATCACGCACGCTGGGTGCTTGAGCCACCCACCATCGCAAGGCGAGCGCCGCCATGTCCGAAGAATCCCGATATCAGCTATATGACATAGATCACACATATCTGAGTGGTTTATCGTTCATGTCACTTCGCCACTGATGGCCCCGTGGCTTCAACACGGTGAGCGCTCGGTGCTGCAGCGCCCCTTTATCTGCATCGGCGGCGATGCCGAGTACCACTGACTGACCGCGAGCACATCCTTTCGTCGTGACAACCTTCTGGCCCGCTGCTGGCGTATGAAGGGGAGAAGGGCCGCGAAGGAGGTTCCGTGGCTGACCGTTCGGACTACCCGTTGTTCGTGGCAGCCCGCTGGACGCGATTGCTGCGTACCGCTTATCTGCTGTCGCTCGCCCATGCGGTCGCGGACGCGATCGCGTGTCGCATGGGCCGATTGGCTTCAAAGGCAGCGCTTCGCGCTTTCCCGCGGGCCACCCACGAGCATCGAGTCACTGGCGCAGTTGCGGCTGGGCGCGCAGCCGTTAAGGATCACTGCGGTCGAACGCCGTGTGGCGGCGCACGCAGCCGGGCTCCGAACCCTCCGCCGTCATCTGTCATCCCAGGACCTCATCAACTATGCCGGTGAGACTGCCGGTTAGTCTTCCTGTTCTGCGCCTGCTGTGCGGCGTTATGTTCAGCGCGACCACAGCGAGCGACGGCGGTGACGATGGCCGGGAGCAGGTTATGAAGTCAGGCCGGCGGCTGTTGCTGTCCGTGCCGCACATCCTCGCGGCGCTTCGTGGGAGAGGCCGCGGCGCGGCGGCTGCCGCTCCCGGTCGCCGCCGGCCGGGGGCATCGCGGTGGTCATCGGGCGGGAGGGCCGGGTTTGCGGCCGGGCCGGTGGCTGTGGTCGCGGTGACGGTCTTGCTGGCTGGCTGCGCGTCGCCGGCTGGCGGGAATGCGGGGAATCAGGGCAGTCAGGCGGGCCCGGCCGGGGTGCTGCGGCTCGGGTACCTGCTGGAGCTGGCCGACGCGCCGGCGCTGGCCGGCGTGCAGATGGGTTTCTTCGGGGCGGCGCTGGGCCGGGTGCGGCTGGAACAGGTTGCGTTTGCGTCGAATGCGGCGGAGGTGGCCGCGGTGGAGCATGGCCAGCTGGATGCGGCGTACATGGATCCGGTCGCCGCGGTGACGGTGTGGCAGTCCTCACCCGGCGGGCTGGTCAGGGTGGTCGCGGGCGCGGCGTCGGGCGGCGCTGAGCTGGTGGTCCGGACCGGGATCACCAGTGCCCGCCAGCTTGCGGGCGGGCATCTGGTGGCGCCGGCCGGGGGGGCGCAGCAGGTTGCGCTGCGCTACTGGCTGGGCCGCCGCGGCGTCCATCCCCCGGATGCGGGCAGGGTGACGATGACGAGCGCCTATCTGGTGCGGGCGCTGAGGTCCGGGCAGATCGCGGGCGGGTGGGAGCCAGCTCCGGCCGACACGGAGATGGCCGCGGCCGGCGGCCGGGTGCTGGTGAACGAGGCGAGCCTGTGGCCAGGTGGCAGGTACGCGACCGCCGTCTTGGTCGTGGGCCGGCGGTATCTGTCCGCTCATCGGGCCGCCGTCACGTTGCTGTTGAAAGGCCAGATCCAGGCCACTGCCTTCCTGACGGCCGCCCCGGCATCCGCCGCGGCGGCAGTGAACCAGAAGCTTGCCGCCATGCAGAGCACTCATATTCCACCGGCCGTCCTGGCCCGGTCGTTCGCGCAGCTCACCTTCACCGTTGACCCGCTGGCCGCCTCGATGCTGACCGAGGCGCAGCGCGCCGCGGCGGCCGGGCTGCTCAAACCGGTGCGCTCCCTGGCCGGTTTGTATGACCTCAGCCCGCTCAACACGCTGCTTCGCTCCGCCGGGGAACGTCCGGTACCCGGATAGCTGGCACACCCTGCCCCCGAACGGCTGCGCTACCGGGCGCCGGGCGCTGAGGGGGCAATGATGCCCGGTAGCCGCCTCGGATGGTGCCGCATATCCAACATGTATGACCCAGGGAAAGCCGTTACAGATAGCCGTTCCCGCACCTAGTCACTGCGTCGTTTGGTGCTTTGCTGATCCGCTGCGTCCCCGCCGCTGCGGGCCGTGGCCTGGCTGAGAGGTCTGCTGGCGATGATGATGTTGCGTGCGCTGCGGGGAATCGCGGGCGGCCCGGCGGCGGGCGCGGGCGCCGGGGCGCGGTCCCGCCGCCGCTGGCGCCGCGCCCGGCGGGTGCTGGCGGCTGGGCTGGGGCCGGTGCTGGTGGCGAGCACGTCGGTGGCGCCGGTGGCGGTGGCCGCGGGTGTGGCCGCCGGGGTCGCGGCCGCCGGGGTCGCGGGGGCGCCGCCGGCGAAGGCGGCGGCCGGGGCACCGGTGCTCGTGCTGCTGCAGAACGGCGAGACCACGGCGCCGGAGACCACGGTCTTGCAGAACGCTGGCTATTCGGTGACGCAGGTGACCCCGCCGGTGTGGCAGGGGATGTCGGCGTCGCAGTTTGAGGGGTATGCGGCGCTGGTGATCGGCGACCCGTCCAGCGGCGGGTCGTGTTCCGCGCTGACGCCGACCACCGGCACGTCCGGCAGTGACGCTTTGGGCACGACCTGGCAGGGTGCGGTGAGCGGGAACGTGGCGGTGCTGGGCACCGCGCCGGCGCTGCCGGGCAGTTCGGCGGCGAACACGCTGATCTCGGATGCGGCCGGGTACGCGGGGGCGGGGTTCTCCCCGGCCAACTCGGGTACCGCGGCGTCGGGGACGGGCGTGTACGTGTCGCTGAACTGCGAGTACTCCACAGCCCCGGCGGGCACGAGCGTGCCGTTGCTGAACGGGGTGGAGGGTATCGGCACCGCGGGCGGGCTGGCGGTGCGGGGCGGCGTGTCGTGTTCGGATGCGGGCACGGTGAACACCTGGGAGGCGGGCAGGGCGGGGACGTTCGGCGGGTTCACCAGCGGTTCGCTGGCGGCAGCGTCATGGTCGCCGGGGTGCCCGCTGCAGGAGGGGTTTGACTCCTGGCCGGCGATGTTCACCCCGGTCGCCTATGACGCGGCCCCGGGCGCGGCGCCGGTTTTCACCGCCTCGAATGGGACCACGGGTCAGCCGTATGTCCTGCTCGGCGCGCCGGTGACCGCGGCCACGGCCGCACTGGCGCCGTCGGCCGGCGGGGAGGTGCTGGCCGGGACGACCACGGGCGGGACCTCCAACCCGGCCGCGCCGGGCGTGCAGCAGGCATCGGCGGGCGACCCGGTGAACACCGAGAACGGGGACTTCACCCAGTCCGGCACGGACCTGAGCGTCCCGGGGTTCGGGCCGCCGCTGGGCTTCACCCGCACCTATGACGCGGCCGCGGCGCGGCAGCAGACCCAGGCGGGCACGGCGGGGCCGCTGGGGTACGGGTGGACCGACAACTGGGCGTCCTCGCTGGCCACCGCCAGCCCGGTGCCCGGTGCCATCTACGCGGCCGGCGGGCTGCGCACCGGGAACGGGAACGGCGGGCCCGGCTCGCAGTCGGTGGTGCAGCTGCCGGGCAACACCTATGCCGACGGGGCGGGGGACATCTACATCGCCGACACGCAGGACAACCGGGTCCAGGAGATCGCCGGGTCCACCGGCACCCAGTGGGGGATCTCGATGACCGCGGGCGATGTGTACACGGTCGCGGGCAGCCCGGCCGGGTACCTGCCGAACTTCACCGGGCTGGCGAACGGGACCCCGGCGGCGCAGACGCGGCTGAACCACCCCGGCGGTGTCGCGGTGAGCTCCTCCGGCCTGTACATCGCCGACACCCTGGACTGCCGGGTGGTGGAGATCGCGGCCACCACCGGGACCCAGTGGGGCATCGCGATGACCGCCGGGGACCTGTACACGGTCGCCGGGGTGACCGGCTCGTGTGGCGCCAGCGGCGACGGGGGCCCGGCGGCCTCGGCCGGGCTGAACGAGCCGGCCAGCATCCATTTCGGGGCGGGCAGCCATGCCGGGGACCTGTACATCGCCGACTGGCAGAACAACCGGATCCAGGAGGTCGCCGCGTCCGGCGGGACCGAGTGGGGCCAGCCGATGACCGCTAACGACATCTACACGGTGGCTGGCAGCGCGGCGGGCGCGTCCGGGATGTCGGGCAACGGCACCAGGGCCACCAGCGCCTTGCTGAACGCCCCGAAGGGCGTCACGATCGACGGGGCCGGGAACCTGCTGATCGCCGACACCAACAACTGCCGGATCGTGGAAGTCCCGTGGTCGGGCGGCACCTACTGGGGCATCACCGGGATGATCGCCGCCGACATGTACACCGTCGCCGGGCGCGGCGGCACCAGCAACTGCACGATCGGCAACGACAACAAGTCCCAGCTGCAGTCCAACCTGAACTACCCCGCCTCGGTCCGGGTCCCGAACGGCAACATGTACATCGCCGACACCGCCAACAACCGGGTGCAGGAGGTCGCCGGGACCACGCACGCCGAGTTCGGCCAGAACATGACCGCCGATTTCGTGTACACGGTCGCGGGCAGCGCGGCCGGCACCGGCGGCAACTTTGGCGACGGCGGCGCGGCCAGCTCGGCGCTGCTGAACAGTCCCGGCGCGGTGTGGCTGGACGCCACCGGCAACATCTACCTCTCCGACACCGCCAACAACGAGGTCCGCAAGGTCACCAAGTCCACCGCGGCCATCTCCGCCCTGGCCGGGAACGGGCACACGCTGCGCAACACCGGCGACGGCGGCCCGGCGGTGCTGTCGGGCCTGTACAACCCGGGCGCGGTGGCCTCCGACGCGCACGGCGACGTCTTCGTCGCCGACGCCGGCAACAACCGGGTGCAGGAGATCGCGGCGTCCAGCCATACTCAGTTCGGCGTCGCGATGACCGCCGGGGACATCTACACCGTGGCCGGAAGCTCCACCGGCGCGGTGGGCGACGCCGGGGACGGCGGGCCCGCCACCTCGGCGCTGCTGAATGACCCATTCGCCGTGGCAGTGGACCCAGCGGGGAACCTGTACATCGCCGACCAGGGCAACGCCCTGATCCGGGAGGTGCCCGCGGCCACCGGCCACATCTCCACCATCGCCGGAACCCCCGGCGTGTCCGGCTACTTCGGCGACGGCGGCCCGGCCACCAGCGCGGTGCTGGCCACCCCGGACGCGATCGCCGTCGACGCCGCCGGGGACGTCGTCATCGCCGACTCCACCAACAGCGTGGTGCAGGAGATCCCGGCCACCTCGGGCACCCACTACGGGACCGCGATGACCGCCGGGAACATCTACGCCATCGCCGGGATCCCCCAGCAGCCCGGCGACTTCGGCAACGGCGGCGCGGCCAGCTCGGCGACCCTGGGCCAGCCCACCGGGCTGGCCATCGACACCGCCGCGAACGTGTACATCGCCGACTCCACCTACAACCAGGTCCGGGAAGTCGCCGCCGTCACCGGCGCCCACTGGGGCCAGCCGATGACCGCCGGGGACATCTACGGCGTCGCGGGCAGCACCTCGGGTACCTCTGGCAACACCGGCGACGGCGGCCCGGCCGCCGCCGCGCTGCTGCACGGCCCGGCGCAGATAGCGCTGGATACGGCCGGCGACCTGTACATCGCCGACTCCGGCAACGCCCGGGTCCGGGAGATCGCCGCCGCCAACGGCACCCAGTGGGGCCAGTCGATGACCGCCGCCGACATCTACAACGTGGCCGGCAGCGCCTCCGGCACCGCCGGGTTCTCCGGCAACGGCGGCCCGGCCACCGCCGCGCAGATGTACCAGCCCTACGGCGTCGGCACCGACCCCGCCGGCGACCTGTACATCCTGCAAACCGGCGCAGGCTGGGCCACCAGCATCCTGCAGGAGGTCACCGCCTCCGCCACCCCGGCCATCCCGGCCGCCCCCGGCCAGACCAGCTCCCTGTCCCCCGCCCCGGGCGGCATCACCGTCACCCAGCCCGGCGGCGCCCAGGTCACCTTCTACGCCCAGGCCAACGGCGCCTGCACCGCCCCCTACACCACCGCGGGCCAATACTGCGTCCTGCCCCAGTTCACCGGCGTCACCCTGACCTACAACACCAGCAATCAGACCTACACCTACACCTCTGTCCCCGGCAGCATCACCAGCACCTACTCCTGGACCGGGCAGCTCAGCTCCGAGACCAACACCGCCGGGAACACCCTCACCATCACCTACAACTCTCCGGCCCCCGGCACCGGCAACTGCCCCTCCACCGCCAGCTCGTGTGCGACGATCACAGCCGCGTCCGGCCGGACCCTGGTCATCGGGTCCAACAGCACCGGCCTGGTCACCTCCGTCACCGACCCGATGGGCCGCACCTGGACCTACGGCTACAACTCCGCCAGCCAGCTCACCTCGGCCACCAGCCCGATGGGCCATCAGACCAGCTACACCTACGGGCAAGGCACCACCGGCAACCCGCTGCTGGCCAGCGACCTGCTGTCCATCACTGGCCCCAACGCCCAGCCCGGCGGCCCCGACGCCGGCGACGCCACCGTCAACGTCTACAACGCCGCCGGGCAGGTCACCTCCCAGACCGACCCGGCGGGCTTCACGACCACCTTCAACTACTGCGTCAACGCCGCCGCCGGCGACTGCATGAACCCCGCCACCGGCACCGGATTCGTCACCGTCACCGACCCCGACGGCAACACCACCGTCGACGACTACACCCAGGGCACCCTCGCCGCGGAGACCCACATCACCGCCGGCACCATCACCAGCGAACGCGATTACAACCCCCTCACGGCGGCCGGGGTCAGTAACGGCGGCAGCCTCCTCGATGTCACGACCACCGACGGCAACGGCAACACCGCCAGCTACACCTACAACACCAGCGGAAAACCGACATCGACCACCGCGCCCGGCCCGGACGGCCCGGCCATCACCACGACCGGCTACACCGTACAGAACCAGGGCAGCTGCGACGGCACCGCCGAAGCCTCCTCCTCGGCCACCTGCATCCAGAACACCGGACCCACCCCCGTCGCCCCCGGCGGGGTGATCACCCCGCCGTCCTCCGCCCCGCCAAACGGGCTTACCTACACGCTGTATGACACTGATGGCAACGAGCTGTACACCACCACCGGGGTCTATCAGCCCGGCAGCAACAGCGCGTCCTACCTGCGGACCACCTACCAGCTGTTCAACGGCAACAGCGTCACCCTGGGCGGCACCAACATCACCTGCACCACCAGCGCGCCTTCGCAGTCCCTGCCATGCGCAAGGAGCAATGCCGACGGGGTGGTCACCCAGCTCGGCTACGACTCAGCCGGGGACCTGACGTCCTTCTCCACCCCGGACGGCAACGGCCCGCAGATCGCCACCACCACTTACGCCTACGACGCCGGCGGGGAACAGACCTCCACGACGGCGCCCGACGGGAACATCTCCGGCGCCAACCCCGGTAACTACACCACCATCACGGCCTACGACGCCGACGGGAGGAAGACCTCCGTCACCCTGGCCGGCGGCAGCGGCGCCAGCGTCACACCCCGGACCGCCAGCTACGGCTATGACGCGGACGGCAACCAGACCACTGTCCAAGACCCCCGCAGTTACACCACCACTGCCACTTACAACGCCGACGACAAGCCCACCCTGGTCACCGACCCAGCGGGGAACGCCACCCTGATCTGCTACGACGGCGTCGGCAACACTGCCCAGACCGTCCCGCCGGCCGGTGTGGCAGCAGGCAATCTCACCCCGGCGTCCTGCCCCACCTCCTACCCGTCCGGGTACGGCAGCCGGCTCGCGCCCGACGCGGCGGCGTCCACATTCAACGCGCTCGGCAAGCAGACCCAGCAGACCACCCCGGCCCCGGCCGCGCAGTCCGGCTATGAGACCACCACTTACACCTACGACGGCAACGGGAACCCGACTCGGACCACCGCCCCGCCCACCAGCAACGGCGGGCCGAACGAGGTGACCGTCGACACCTACAACAGCGCCGGCCAGCCGGCATCGGAAACGACCGGATACGGCACATCGGCGGCGTCGACGACCACCTACTGCTACGACCCCAACAGGGACAAGACAGCCGTCGTCGCCCCCGACGGCAACACCTCCAGCACCGCGCCCTGCCAGACATCCTCGCCGTGGACGGTGAGTTCCAGCTCCAACCCCACCCAGGCGGGCTACCAGACCACCTACAGCTACGACTCGATCGGCGAACAGGTTTCCACCACCACCCCGGCGACCACCGCCGCCCCGAACGGCGCAACCACCACATCCACCTACGACCCCGCCGGAAACATGCTCACCAGCACCGATCCCGGCGGCGTCACCACCACGTACACCTATACCCCGGCCAGCCTCAAGGCCACTATCACCTACTCCGGGTCATCAGCCCACTCGGTCGGCTACAGCTACGATGCCAACGGCAGCAAGACAGGGATGACCGATGCCACCGGCACCTCCAGCTCCACCTACGACCCGTTCGGCGGGCTGACCTCTGCCACCAACGGCGCAGGGCAGACTACCGGCTACGGATACAACCCCGACGGCCAGGTCACCTCGATCACGTACCCGCTACCGCCCAGCGCGACGTGGGCGGCCTCCGGCACTGTGTCCTACGGATACGACAACGCCGACCGGCTCACCTCTGTAACCGACTTCAACGGCAACAAGATCACCGTCGCCGACACCGCCGACGGCCTGCCCTCCTCAGAATCGCTCGGCTCCACTGGCGACACCGTCACCACCGGCTACGACAACACCGACTCCCCCTCAGCCATCACGCTGAAGAACTCCAGCTCGACGCTACAGTCCTTCGCCTACGCCGAGGCGCCATCGGGGAACATCCTGAGCGAGACCGACACTCCGTCATCACCGACGTCGCCCGCCACCTACAGTTTCGACCCCCAGGGGCGGATAACCTCCATGGCCCCCGGCGCCGGATCCCAGCTCAACTACGGCTTCGACGCCTCCTCCAACCTGACCGCCCTGCCCAGCGGCGCGACCGGCACATACGACCACGCCGGGGAACTCACCTCCTCGGCGCTATCGGGTGCCACGACCAACTACACCTACAACGCCGATGGCGGGCGGCTCGCCGCCACCCAGTCGGGCACCACGCTGGCAACCGGCACCTGGAACGGCGCCAGGCAGCTCACCAGCTATGCAAATAGCGCGGCGAACATGAGCGCCGCCGTCTACGACGGCAACGGCATGCGGGTATCCTCCACCACCACCCCATCCGGCAGATCCGCGGCCACCCAGGGCTATGTGTGGAACACCATCTCGCAGGTTCCGCTGATGATCATGGACTCGGCCAACGCCTACATCTACGGCTGCACGGGAACCCCTGCCGAGCAGGTGAATCTGGCCACTGGCGCCATCACCTACTTGGTCACCGACTCTCTCGGCTCAGTCCGCGGCACCTTGAGCAACTCCGGCAGCCTCACCGGCACCACGAGCTACGACGCCTGGGGCAACCCAGAGACGACTGGTGGGCTCACCGCATCCACCCCCTTCGGCTACGCCGGCGGATACACCGACCCCGGCGGGCTCATCTACCTCATCAACCGCTATTACGAACCCGCCACCGGCCAGTTCATCTCCGTCGACCCGCTACTCAGCCAGACCCAACAACCATATGCCTACGCGGACGGCAACCCGGTCAGCAACAGCGACCCAACCGGTCTACAGTGGTATCCAGTTACCCCCTGGCTAGAAGTCGACTCCTTCCTGTGGTATGCAACAGGCTGGATCACGATAGCTTTGCATCGCCCGCCATGGGGAATTGGCCTCTGGAGCCGAGTCCAGGCCGAGTGGCGGATAATAATGCTAGTGGAAGTGCAAATAGAACACAATTCGTCGACGCGCGCTTATCGTTACCACGTCAAAGAGTATCTCATAAGCCTTATGCGGGAAAGAGGCCAGCTAGCCTGGTTCGGGCGCGGCTGGTGGACGCTATGGATCGGGCCATTCGAAAGAACCTACGAATACGTGTACGCTGATTACTACGAAAACTAAGAAGTTCAAGGAGCCTGCGCCGCAGTTGCGACCCGGGCAGAGACGCACGGCGCGCTGAGCATGGAATCCGACCCGGCCCCATCCGGTAGGCAGGCCCTGACCTACCGGATGGGTAATGCCCACAACCACGCGAAATGTTATGCTACGTTAAGATATCTGAAACGTTCGGCATCAGGCGACGCCAGATTACCTTGGCTCGCGCCCGTTCCGCTCTCACCTGCTCCAGGGTCAGTTCTAGCGCCCGTGCCGCCTCGGCCTCTGTGGTCAGCTTCGCCAGCAGGTCAACCGCAACACTCCGCCGCTCATCCGGGAGGGTTAGACTCATCTCCGAGGACCGGCTCACAGTCTCGCTGGCCCGTTGAGCGAGGGCGCCGCGGTACATCCGCATAATTGACCAGCGCGCAAGGCTTCTCTTGCAAGCATTCAGAATCTTACCGCCACCCGGCATTCGGCAGAGCGCCGGGTGGCGACGTGACAATGGTTCGCGACGCGCGAAATCGCCAGCGGATGCATGTGCCGCTTTAAATTCTTCCATGCGGCGGCCTATGCTCATCTGTACGCGTTCCAGATGTGCTTCGATGTCTGCGGTGCTGAGTCCTGCGCGATCCAGCATTTGCTGTGACTCCAACGCCCCCGAGCATCTGCAGGCGTTCCGCCAGGCCGTCAGGGTGACGGAATTTTCTGTTGCCAGCGGGCAGGAGGAATGGCAATTGCAATTACAGAGCGCGGCAGATCCGTAGTTGGCTGGCGCTGGAGCGCACAGGTGCGGGCAGGCGGCGTGCGCTCCGTCCTCGCAGGCCCTGTGCCGTTGTGGCATCTCGGACGGATTTGACATCCGCGCACTGCTTCTCACAGAGCCAACATACACTCTGTGAACGGACCGGGCTCCGGCGGGATTGCCCGCCGGAGCCCGGTCCGGCCGTGTTATCTGAGGGTGTCAGGTGCCGTAGACCTGGAACTCCCAGAGCGAGTAGCCGTACCCGGTCGCCCGCTGCGTGCCGTACATCCGGGCGTACCGGCCGGTACCTGAGATGTTGAGGGTCTGGGTGCCGCCCGTTCCGCTGGTCGTGGAGTAGATCGTGGTCCAGCTCGTCCCGTCCGCGGACGTCTGGATCTGGAAGGCCTTGGCATATGCGGCCTCCCAGGACAGCACAACCTTGCTGATGGTATGCGTGGCCCCGAGGTCGACCTCCAGCCATTGCGGGTCACTGAACGCGCTGGACCAGCGGGTACTGAGATTGCCGTCAACGGCGTTCGAGGCCGGGTACGAGGCGCTTTCCAGCGACGACGCGGTGGCGGGCTGGCCCTGGGACAGCAGCGTGCCGGATCCGGTCATCGGCGTCGCGCTGGCCTCGTTCGAGCTCGCCGACGTGCCCGCCGAGTTGCTGGCGGTGACCTTGTAATAGTACGTGGTGCCGTTGGTGAGCCCGGTGTCGGTGAAGCTGTTCGACGTGGCGGTGCCTATCGCCGTGGCGCCTTCCGCGCCGGGGGCGGTGCCGCGGTAGATGCCGTAGCTGGTGGCACCGGCGCTGGCCGTCCAGCTCAGTCCGACCGAGCCGTTGCCTGCCGTGGCGGTCAGGCCGGCCGGGGCCGGCGGAACGGTGACGGTGGCAGCGGGTGTCACCGAGACCTCGTTCGAGTCCGGTGACACGCCGACGCTGTTGCTGGCTGCGACGTTGTAGAAGTACGTCTTCCCGTTGGTCAGGCCGGTGTCGGTAAACGTGGTGGTCGTGCCGTTTACGGTGGCAATCGGCGTGTTCGCTTCGCCGTCGGAGATGGTGCCCCGGTAGATGTTGTACGAGGTCGGATTGCCGCTCGTGCTGGCCGTCCAGTGCAGTGCCGCTGTGGTGTTACCTGCCGTCACGCTCAGGTTGGTCGGCCCGCTCGGGACCGATGCGGTCGCCGGAGTGATGGTCATCTGGTCGACCCGGGAGACACCGTGGTCGCTGACCGCGAGCATGCTGACCGAGTTTACGCCGGCGTTCAGGTGAACCTGAAGGAACGAGTGCTGGTAAACGTCGAAACTGCCGGTGATCGGGAAGCGCTCGGTGGTGGTGAAGACGGTACCGTTGACCATGAGCCCCATCTGCCGGTTGTTGACTCCGGGGAAGAGGCCGGACTGGAAGGCGTACCGCCAGTCGACCGTATAAAGACCGCTGGCCGGCACGGCGACGTTGTTGAATGTCATGCTGCCGTGGGTGGCATAGGCCATGTCCACGACCTGTTGGCCCGGGGAGATGGAACCCGAGGAACCGAGTACCTGGGGGAACCACCCGGTCAGCCTCTCGAACCAATCGAAGCCTGCGAGCCGGGCGTCTTTGCAGTAGTAGATCTCGCTGTTGCCAGAAGCCACGCCGCCGACGTTGCCGCCGGTGGACGGCGGCGGCGGGGTCTTCGACGCGTCCTCGGGGGTCCGGGCGGATTCGCCGGCCGAGCTCACCGCGGTGATCTGGTAGAAATAGACGGGCGTGCTGCTGAGGTTCTTATCCGTATAGGTCGTGCTTGTGGTCGACGCGATCGGTACATTGCCCTCGCCACCCGAGCTCGTGCCCCGGTAGATGTTGTAGCTGGTGGCGCCCGCGCTGGCCGACCAGTCGAGAGTGATCGAGGAATCATAGTTGGCGGTCAGCTCCACGTTCGTCGGCGTGGCCGGAACGGCAGTCGCTGCCGCTGCTTCCGGCGCCCGTGTCTGCGCCTGTGCCTGCGCCGCTGCGGTCCCGAGCGCGAGAGAACCCAGGACAAGTAAGGTGGCGAATGCCGCGGCCGGATGGCGACGTGCTCTGTTCATGTGAACTCCTGTCAACCCATTGCCTTTTCTTGACTTTTCACAGCCGGTACGTCATCCAGGGCCTACCGGGCCGAGCCCCCTGGGGGGCCCAGGCAGCTAGGGGACCGGCAGCCCCGGTGTGAGTAAGTTCTCAAATCCTGTCAATGGAAATGATTGTCCAGCCGTCTCCCGCCCGCGCCATCTGAAGATGAGCGTGATACAGCCCGCCTCGTTTCCGGTCGATGGTCATCACGATCAGGGAATGAAAGACCGCAACGGAAAAATTGGTCACCGGCCCCAGCTCGCGATCCATCGTGTGTGCGAGCTGGAGGAACGCTTGCAATGTCAGTCTCCGGCCATCCGGCCCGGTCACATTGGCGGCGAGATGGGTAAATGCCATTCGATAGTTCTGGGCGGCAATTGTCCGGTAGTAATTCGTCGCCACCGCTGCCGCGCTCTTTCCGGCTGGCGCGGTGGCGGGAGACGGTACCCCCGAAGAGCCAGAGTTCTGGGTAGCCGTCACTTTTGCCGCGGGACTGGGCGAGGACGCAGCGGTACTCGCTGCAGAGCATGCGACGATTCCCGCGGTCACGCAACCGGAGAGACAGAGAAACACCAATCGTTTCATCCGAATCAGCTCAGCTCATCGCGTTCGTGCCGCGGCCGCCACCCGGCGAGCGCCGGTGCGGCGCTCGCCGGGGAACCCGGTCGCTTACACCATTCGAAACGGATGAGCTGGTTCTCCTCTTCCTCACGACAAAATCTCGATGCCGTTGACCTGGGCGTTGTCCTTGACGGTAATGAACTGGATCGTGATCTTTCCGTTGCTGTCGGCCTTGGCGGTGAACTGCTCGGCCACTGCCTTGTACTCCACCCCGGCGGTGGCCAGGATGTCAAAGTTGGTCAGCACCTGCTGTCCGTTGACACTGACGTTGAAGATGCGTGAGCCAGCCGCCGTCCAGTAGGTCTCGGCGAAGTGCAGGCGCACCGTGTAGCTCGCGCCCGCGGTCAAACCGGGGACGCCATAGGTGAAGTTGCCGTAGCGGTTGGTCTGGTAGACCGCCTGGGGCGCGGGGTTGGTCACGCCGCTGGTGTCGATCGCGTGCGAGGTGCCCGCGGTCGAGCCGCCGAAAAAGTCGGCGTCGGCCGTAAACGGCGAGACCGCCGGCGATGCCGTTGACCTGGGCGTTGTCCTTAACAGTCGTGAACTGGATGGTGAACTTCCCGGTGCTGTCCGCCGCCGCGGTGAACTGCTCGGCCACTGCCTTGTACTCCGCCCCGGCGGCGGCAATGATGTCGAAGCTGGTCAGCACCTGCTTGCCGTTGATACTGACGTTGAAGATGCGCGAGCCAGCCGCCGTCCAGTAGGTCTCGGCGAAGTGCAGGCGCACCGTATAATTTGCGCCCGCGGTCAAACCGGGCACGACGTAACTGAAGTTGCCGTAGCGGTTGGTCTGGTAGACCGCCTGGGGCGCGGGGTTGGTCACGCCGCTGGTGTCGATCGCGTGCGAGGTGCCCGCGGTCGAGCCGCCGAAAAAGTCGGCGTCGGCCGTAAACGGCGAGACCGCCGGAAGTCCCACGAACACTTCACCGTTGGCCACGACGACTGAACTGAACTTCACATATCCGTTCAGGCCGTCGCGGCTCGAGTCCATGCTGCTGTCGTACAGCTCGTTCCCCAGATTGCTGGCGTCGTAGGCGCGCAGAGTCGCACCCGAGTCGATGCTCCAGACGACACCGGTGCCTGCCGCGGTTCCGTTGCTCGAGACGACCGGATCGCCGCCGGTGAAGCCGAAATTCGCAGATGTCGTGGAGGTGGGCGTGGTCGAGAGCTTCCCGTTGCTCCACGCGAATGCCCTGGTTGGGCCGTTCGCCGACGCGAAATACACGTACTGGCCGTTGGGACCATTCCAGAACCCCGGCGTGCTGAAGACTGGCCCGACGGTACCTGGCGGCAGTTCCTGCTGAACCTTATCTATGTCTGTGCGGTTCACCTCAGAGGTTCCACAGGCGAGACTGGGGTCGGCGGTATACCCCCCCATATTCGTCGTGCTGACCACGTAGGGACGCCCCTCTTTGCCCGCTCCGATCAGTGCGTTCTGCGATGCGAGCAATAACGGGCCGCCTGAGCCGAGGTCCTGGTCGGCCCCGGACAGGCAGCTCTGGTTGAAGGGTGTGAAGTAGTCCTGCCGCTGCATCAGGGCATTCAGGCGCACAAAGCTGTCGCCGACGTCGCCGCCACCTGTGCTGGCATTGAAGGTGCCGTTCCCGCTCATGAAGTAGAGGTTCCCGTTGCTGTCGGCGGCCAGCGCGCCGTCGGCACCCCAGATCCCTCCCTGTATTCCAGCAGGAGTGGTGTTGTAAATATTCGCCAGCTGGAACGAGGAGCCGTTGTAGGCATAGCCGAAGATCCAGCCGTGATAGTTCCCGTTGTCACAGAATGAGGCGAAGGCGATATAGATTTTCCCGTTCGCGAGCACGAGCCCCACGCGCTGGCGCTGCAGGTGGGGATCGAAGGTGATCGTGCCGCCGGAGCTCCCGGCGCCGGTCCCCGGTACCGATCCTTGAATGACGATGGGCGGGCTCTTATCCTTCCCGGTTGTCACATCGAGAGCATGCAGGCGGTAGACGTAGTTCCCGCCTTCGAGGGAGTAGGCGACGACATACATCGTGCCCGTACTGGCATCGATGACCGGCGTGCCGGTGATGCCGATGACCGGTTGCAGGTCGCCGCAGGATACGGCGGTATAGGGAACCGGCGTAGCGCCGCTCGGCAGCAAGCTGGTCTTCCAGAGCGGAGCCACGGCGGTAGTCTGGTCGGCGTCGAGCGCATAGACGGTATCATTCTCGGTGGCTACGAAAACAACGTTGTGCACGCTGCCGCCGATGGTGAGATTCGGGAGATAGAGCGGCTGCGCGTAAATTTGGCCGTCGGCCGGATACGAGACTCTCTTGCCTAGTTCAGACACGTTGACGTTTGATGTGTTAAGAATAGTCTCGTTGGGATATTGCCCGGTGCGGCCGTTATCGTTTCTGTATGTCGTCGCCGCGGAGTTGGCCGGCGCCGCGATGTGCGTCGCCGCGGAGCCGGCCGCCGCTGCCGTGCTGGCCGGCGCTGCATGAGCCACCTGCTGCCCAAGATTCACTGCCATCGACGTTCCTGTCACAAACAGGAGCAGCGCGACGCACAATGTTATGAGAGTGGATCGCTTTGATTCCGTGGAGCTGGCCGATGGAGTTAGCTCACGCATCCTGCATATCCTTTAGCTAACCGGCGCACTGCCGCGGCACGCGCTGGCCCCAGCCGCCAGCCCGGCCGGATTCCGCTCGCGAGATGTCGTGGTAGCCAGCGCGGTGCGGGACGGGAGCCCAGGCGGGTTCATTGGGATCTCCTCGGTTGGGTGGCGGGGTCCCGTGAAGCGGATGGCTCAGCCACGATGGGCGCTGATGGTGTCCGCGCGACACCGGCCGCTGGCCCTGATCACCCGTGTCTGGGTGGCGACTCGGCGGAGAACCGGTTCCAGGGCTTTTGACATGGCTTAATTTATGATGTGAGTTAAGCCTGGGGGAACCACGCTGTCAAGAGGCAGCCGCCAACTTCCCGCGTGCGGCGAGTGAGCCCGCGCCGCACACGCCCGCTGGGACACTTCCCGTAGCCGTCAGGCGATGCGCTCCCAGGCTGAGGTTAAATGTGCTGCGTCGCTCGCATGGGCGATGGGTTCTGGGCGCTATCGAGGTGGTGCTCGTGGGACGAGAAAATAGTGAGCCGCTGGGTGCAAGGCTGCGGCAGCTGCGGGGCGAGGCAGGGCTCACCCAGGAAGAACTGGCGCAACGGTCGGGGCTGAGCGTGCGGATGGTCAGCAACCTGGAGCGTGGCCGGACCCGCAGGCCGTATCCCAGTTCGGTCCGCTCGCCCGCGCACGCGCTCGGCCTGCCGGGCGATGACCTGGTCGCCAGGCACCGGGCCACCCGCTCCGGGCTGCCACAGCCGGCTGGCGAGGCGGCGGCTGTGCCGCGGCAGCTGCTAGCGGCCGTCCCGCATTTCACTGGCCGGGACGCTGAGTTGAAGATCCTGAACGACGTGCTGGAGTCTGGGACCGGAACTGGCGAGACGGTTTGCATCTCGGCGATCGGCGGGACTGCCGGGGTGGGCAAGACGGCGCTGGCCGTGTACTGGGCACACCTGGTGGCCTCCCGTTTCCCCGACGGGCAGCTCTACGTGAACCTGCGCGGCTACGACCCGTCCGGGCGGCCGGCAGACCCCGCGGCGGCGGTCCGCGCCTGCCTGGGCGCGCTTGGCGTCACGAAGGAACACCTTCCGGCGGACCCGGACGGGCAGGGTGCGCTTTACCGCAGTCTGCTGGCCGGCAGGCGCATCCTGATCGTCCTGGACAATGCGCGCGATGCGGCCCAGGTGCGGCCGTTGCTGCCCGGCTCGTCAGAATGCCTGGTGGTCATCACCAGCCGCAGGCAGCTAACCGCGCTGGCCACGGCCGACGGCGCGCAACTGCTCGACCTTGACGTGCTCTCTGAGGCCGAGGCCGCGGAGCTGCTGACCGCTCGGCTGAGCGCCAGCCGGGTCGCCGCCGAATCCGGCGCTGTACACGACCTGATCGAATCGTGCGCACGATTGCCACTGGCACTGTCCATCGTGGAGCCCGGGCCGCCGCGCGGCCAAGATTCCGCCTCTCAGCCCTAGCGAGCGAGCTGAGGGAGACCCGGAGCCGACTGGATGCGCTCGACACCGGCGAGGCCGCCGCCAGCGTCCGCTCCGCCATCTCCTGGTCCTACCAGCAACTATCCGAACCCACTGCACGGATGTTCCGGTTGCTCGGCATCCACCCCGGCCCCGACATCACCGCCGCGGCGGCCGCCAGCCTGGCCGGTATCCCGCCCGCTGCGGCGCGGCGCACATTACAGGAGCTGACCAGCGCGAGCCTGCTCACCGAGCCTTCCCCCGGCCGCTACGCCTGCCACGACCTGCTCCGCGCCTACGCCGCCGAGCGAGCCCAGGCGACAGACAGCCACACCGACCGCCGGGAGGCGGCCGGCCGGATGCTCGATCACTACCTGCACACAGCTCACTCCGGCACCATGCTGCACAACCCGGTCTGGACATCGTTCGCCCTGTCCCCGCCCAGACCCGGCTCGGCACCCGAACTTCTTACCACCGACAGCCAGGCTGCTGGCTGGTTCGAGGCCGAACACAAGGTGCTGCTCGCGGCGATCACCTACGCCGCCGCCAGCGGATTCGAGCTCCATGCCTGGCAGCTAGCGACGACCCTGGGGGTCATCCTCGACGCACGGGGATACTGGCAGGACTGGGCAACCACCTCTCGCGCAGCGCTGGCAGCCGTGCAGGGGCCGGCGCTCTGGCCGGGCAGGCACCCACGCACAGGAACCTTGCCCTGGCCCTGGCGCGGCTCGGCTCGTACCGGGACGCCCAGCATCACATGCAAGAGGCACTCCTGCTCTACCAGCGCCTCGGTGACCGGGTGGGCGAGGCCCGCACGCACCAGTCCTTCTGCATCGTGACCGACTGGGAGGGCGGCCATACCTCCCAGTGCCTCAGGCATGCCATCCGGGCCAGGGAACTCCTGGCCGCCGCGGGCGACACGATCGGGCAGGCCCGGGCGCTCAACAACATCGGCTGGACACACGCGATGCTCGGAGCGGACCAGCAGGCCCTCGAGTGCTGCGGGGAAGCGCTCAGCCTCCTGCGCACGCTCGGCGACCGTACCGGCGAGGCAGCGACATCGCACAGCCTTGGCTACATCCATCAGCACATCGGCAACCATGCCAGGGCCATCACGTACTACGAACGCGCCATCGAGCTACACCGCCAGCTTGGTAACCGGTTTCCTCAGGCCCGCACCTTCAGCGACCTCGGCGACACCCACGAAAACGCCGGGGACGCACCGGCGGCCCGCGATGCGTGGCAGCAGGCGCTGGCCATCCTCGACGATCTGAGTCATCCCGACGCCGACAACGTCCGGGCCAAGCTCACGATCTAGCCGGCAGAGTTGCGTGCGCCTGACCGCATGTCGTAGGTTTCGGTGGCCCGGCCGGCCGGGCGGCTGGTGATCGCTGGGGGCGGACGGGGGCCTGGGTGGCCAGGTCCTCGCGGGTGGTGGGGGTGCCGTCGATGGCCTCGTACGCGGCTTTTGCGCGGCCGAGGGCGCTCATCAGGGTGGGTGGGCCGAAGAACGGCTGCCCGCCGATGTGCCAGCCGTCGCGGGGAAGTTCCTCGACGAGCACCCAGACCACCTCGCGGAAGGCCTCCGAGCCTTCGAAGGCGACCATCACGTCGGTGAGCCTGGCGGCCATCTCGTGCTTCTGCTTCTCGGTGTAGACGCCCTCGGCGAGTCCCTCTAGCTAGCACCCCTGGACCCACCCCGAGATCGTCAACCCCGCCCTCCTGGACTTCCTCGCCAAATAAGCAGCAGCCGGGTCAGCTGCTGGCGGCGGCTGGGGTAGGCAAAGGCGTATGAAACAGTGGCGGCGGATACGGGGCCCGGGGCGCGAGACGGCTGGCACCGCCGTGCATGCGGTCGATGGTTTTCCTGTGGTGTTCCAGTACGGCGAGCCGGTTCCGTCGTTCGACGTGTGCGCGGATCGCCCGGGCGAACGGGAGTACCTCGACCTTGGCGGACGCTGGCGCTTCGCGTTCGACCCGGCCGGCGTCGGCGCGCGGCGCGGCTGGATGTCATCTTCTTTCGACGACGGCGGCTGGCAGGTCGTCGAGGTCCCGCTGCCGTGGGATCTGTACGACACGGCTGGGTTCGGCGGTTACAACGGTGGCCGCTACGGCACGGGGACGGCGTTTCGCGACGGGCACGCCTGGTACCGCACGTGTTTCGGTGTCCCCGCCAGGTGGTCGGGCCGGTTCGTCAAGATCTGTTTCCTGGCCGTGAACTACGCGGCGCGGTTCTACCTCAACGGTGTGCCGGTGGGCGAGCACGAGGGCGGGCACACCCCCTTCGCCCTGGACGTCAGTGCCCTGATCCGGCCCGGTGCCGGCAACGTGCTGGCGGTGCGGGTGTACCGCGGGCCGTGGTATCGCGGTGCCACGGGAGGGCCGGCGGTCTGTCGCCGCACCGCCCTGCCGCACCAGCCGGTGGACTACTGGCCCTACGCCGGGATCACCCGGGCGGTGTTCCTGGAGGCCACGGCGCAGGTCACGGTGAGCAAGCTGATCACAAACGCCCAGCGTGGCCAGCTGGCAGTGGCGGCGGTTGTGTTCAACCACGGCAGCGAGCCCGCCCATGCCCTGCTGGTCCTTGACCCCGGGGCGGGCACGGGTGGCACCCCGGTCAGCGGGGAATTGGACCTGGCTCCAGGCGAGGTGCGCGTGATCCGCCCGGCGCTGCCACTGCCCGGCGCCCTGCCGTGGTCACCGGACGGCCCCCGGCTCTACCGGCTGACGGCAGGCCTGCAGGCCACCCACACCCCGGCGCGCGGCGCGCGCGGGAACGCCCAGACGGCCGATGGCCTGGCCGTGCGCTACGGCATGCGCAGCGTCGAGGTGGCCGGCGGACGCCTGTGCCTGAACGGCGAGCCGATCTTCCTCAAGGGCCTCAACTGGCACGAAGAAACCCCCGACCGCGGGCGCGCGATGCGCGCCGAAGACTACGACAACATCCTCGATATCACCGCTGACCTGGGCGCGAACTTCCTGCGCAACTGCGGCTACACTCGCCACCCGCTTTTCTACCACGCCGCCGACGAACGCGGCGTGCTGGTCTGCGACGAGACCGACAACTTCTGGGTGCAGACCCCCCAGCAGCGGATCCAGCGCCGCTACGGGCTGTCGGCCGCGCTGGTCGCCACGATGGTGTGGAACCAGATCAACCATCCCAGCGTCGTGCTGTGGTCACTGCACAACGAGTCGCAGACCACCGACCGGGCTGTCTACCGCAGCTGGATATCGCAGCTGCGGGCCACGGCAACCAGCATCGACCC
>WNGJ01001883.1_pt1 | contig 23392 bp, 25 predicted proteins | sample 5400611 | NCBI WGS metagenome assembly WNGJ01 (sample SAMN13153375, study PRJNA577476) | soil metagenome | isolation source: 40 cm soil or saprolite under Garry oak tree replicate 1 | place: USA:California | collected 2016-06-15
TCCGGCGCGCCTTCACCTTCGCCGACAAGGTCGTCGTGGCCGTGGCGGTAAACGTGGCAAAGCAGCCGCTCTTCACCCTGGAGGAGCGCGTGGCGCTCATCAGACAGGCGGCGGCCGACCCCAAAGTCGAGGTGCGCGCTTTCGACGGGCTGCTCGCGGATTTCGCGCGGCAGGTGGGCGCGGCAGTGATCGTGCGGGGGTTGCGCGCGGTGAGCGACTTCGAATACGAGTTCCAGATGGCGCTGATGAACCGCAACCTGGCGCCGGGGATCGAGACGGTGTTCCTCGTGCCCGCCTTCGATCTCACTTACCTGAGCTCGAGCCTGGTGCGCGAGGTGGCGCGCTTCGGCGGCGACGTGTCCCAGCTGGTCCACCCGGCGGTGCGGCAGGCGCTCCGGCAGAAGTTCCCGAAGTGACATTCCGCGAGCGCCTGTACGACCGGGCGCGCCGCGCGCGGAAACGCATCGTGCTGCCCGAGGGGAGCGACCCGCGCGTCCGGGCGGCGGCCGCCCGGCTCGAGCAGCTCGGGCTCGGGCACGTCCAGCTGCTCGAGGCTGCTGCTCCCAGCTCCCTGCTCCCTCAGTGCATCCGATTGCTCCGTGCGCGCCACCAGGAGCGGTTCCCAAGCGACGCCGCGGCCACCGCCGCCCTGGAGCATCCGCTGACGTTTGGCGCCTGCCTGGTCGGGCTGGGGCTCGCGGATGTGATGGTGGGCGGGGCGACCTTCCCGAGCGGCGACACGATCCGCGCGGCGCTCTGGGCGGTGGGCCCGGCGCCGGGCATCACCACCGTGAGCGGGGCCTTCTACCTGGTGAAGGACGACACCGTGCTCACGTTCACCGACTGCGCGGTCGTGCCCGAGCCGACGGCGGAGCAGCTCGCCGACGCGGCTGTCGCCGCGGCGGTCGTCGCCTTCCTGTCGTACAGCACCAAGGGCAGCGCCGCGGGGCCGCGGGTGGCGCGGGTGCGGCAGGCGCTCGACGTCCTCGCGGCGCGGCGGCCGCCCCCCGACTTCGTGTTCGACGGCGAGCTGCAGACCGACGCGGCGCTCGTCGCCGACGTCGCGGCGCGCAAGGCCCCGGGCTCGCGCGCGGCGGGGCGCGCCAACGTGCTCGTCTTCCCCGACCTGGACAGCGGCAACATCGGGTACAAGCTGGTGCAACGCCTGGGCGGCTGGGACGCGATCGGCCCGATCCTCCAGGGATTAGCGCGGCCCGTGGCCGACCTGTCGCGCGGCGCCACGGCCGACGATATTGTGGACACGGCGGCGGTCGCCGCGTTGCAGACGAGCCAATCGTGAGGGAGCGGACATGACCTTCAGCCTGACGAAGGACAAGCGTGGCGTCGTGGTCGTCGGCGTGGACGGGCAGCTGATCGTCGGCAACCGCCAGGAGCTGAAACAGAAGGTGATCGAAGCCCTGGAGGGCGGGGCGAAGCAGTTCGTCATCGACTTCACCCGCACCGGCTACATCGATTCCTCGGGGCTCGGCGTGCTCGTGTCGCTCTCGAAGAAGATCCGCGAGCAGGGAGGCGACCTGCGCCTCGCGGGCCTGAACGAGGATCTGCAGACGCTGTTCGAGCTGACCAAGTTGGACACGCTGTTCTCCATCGCGAAGACCCCGGCGGAGGCGCTCGCCGCCTTCTAGCCGTGACTGCGCCGCTGCGCCTCGACGTCCGCCGCGGGGCGGGACGGGGAACGGTGACCGAGATGTCGCTCGACGTGCCGAGCGACCTGGGGTACGTCGGCCCGGCGGTCGAGTTGATCGCGGACCAGTTCCAGGCGGGCGGCGGCGCCCCTCCGCCGCTGCTCTCGCCGCGCCGCGTGCGCTTCAACCTCCGCACCGCGCTCGCCGAAGCGCTCGCCAACGCCATCGCCTACGGCAACCGCCACGATCCCCGCCGCGTCGTGCGGGTGCGCGTCGAAGTGCGCCGGGACGCGGTGCGCATCCACGTCACGGACGACGGCGCGGGCTTCGACCCGGCCGCCGTGCCCGACCCGACGCTCCCCGAACGGCTCGAGCGCGAGGACGGCCGCGGCCTGTTCGTGCTGCGCAGGCTGGTGGACCGCGTCGCCTTCAGCGAGAAGGGAAACTCGGTGTGCCTGACGCTCCGGGCCGGGTGACCGAAGACGCGATCGCGGGAGGCCGGCTCGAGCGGCTCGTGCCCGCGCTCGAGCGCCTCACCGGCGCGCGGCTCCGGGTGTGGCGGTTCGACGGCCAGGCCGTGCGGTCGCTGGCGCCTGACCGGGAAATCTCCCCCACTTGGACGCCGCCGCTGAACGGCCAGGACGCGGGGCGCCGACTCGACACACCCCAGGGTCCCGCCTGGTTCGAGCCGGTGCGCGAGGCCGACGGCGTGTGGCTCGAAGTCGGGGGAGAAGGAGGAGGGAAGAGGGAAGGGGCCGCCGAGCTGGCGGCGATCGTCGGGTCGGTGCTCGGCGCCGAGCGCGATGCCGCGCAGGTCGCGGCCGAGTTGTCCGAGCGCTACGAGGAGATCGACCTGATCTACACGATCAGCGAGATCCTGGGCCACACCATCCGGCTGGACGAGGCGGCGCAGCGCATCCTGAGCGGGCGCGTCGCGCCACGCTGCTGGTGCACGATCCCGAGCAGCGCGTCCTCCGGCTCGTCGCGGCGCGCGGCATGGAGCCGAAGACCGTGGACCCGATCGAAGTGGACGACCCCTGCTCGGTGGCGGCGCGCGTGTTCCGCGAGATGCGGATCGTGAGCTACGACCCGACCGACGCCAAGGCCGTGAACCCGGGGTGTCCCGAGGGCCGGAACTACCGCGGCCAGGCGTTCCTCTCCGTCCCCGTGCTGTACGCCGCCCCGGGCGCGCGCGGCCGGCCGATCGGCGTGATCAACCTGACCGACCGGCTGGGCGAGGATGCGTTCACCGCCGGAGACCGGAAGCTCGTGGCGGCGATCGCGAACCAGATCGGCGCGGCGGTCGAGAACGCGCGGCTCGTCGCCCGGGACCTGAGCCAGCAGCGGGTGCGGCGCGAGCTGGAGCTGGCGCACGACCTGCAGCTCAAGCTGCTCCCGTCGCCCCTCGTCGTCGCCGCGCGCGCCGACGTCGGGGCGCGTTGCCGCCAGGCCGAGTCGGTGGGCGGCGACTTCTACAACCTGCTGAACCTGCGCGGCGACCGCATCGGCGTGATGATCGGCGACGTGACGAGCCACGGCTTCAGCGCCGCCCTGATCATGGCACTCGTGATGGCGGCCTCGGGCATCCACGCCGAGTCCGCCGAAACGCCGGCCGAGGTGCTGCGCCGCATCGAAGAGTCGCTCGGTGAGGAACTCGCGAGCACGGAGATGTTCCTCACGGTGTTCTACGCGGTGATCGATCCTGCGGCCCAGCGGATCGTGTATGCCAACGCGGGCCACCCGCACGCCTTCCTCGTGTCCACCCAGACGGGCGACGCCGTGCGGCTCGAGGCGACCCGGCCGCCGCTCGGCCTCGCCACCGCACCGGGAGAGGACGCAGTGCGGCCCTGGCGGCGGCGGGAGGCGCTGCTCTGCCTCTTCACCGACGGCCTGACGGAAGCGACGGGCTCGGGAGGTGCGGGGACGGGGGCGGGGGCGGGGGGGGGGGCGGGGGGGACGGGGACGGAGCGGTTCGGCGAGGAACGGGTGCTCGGCCACGTGGCGCGGCTCAAGGATCGCCCGGCGCGCGACATCGTCGAGGCGATCTACGCCGATCTCGCCGGCTTCACGGGCGGCGCGTCCGCTACCGACGACCGCACGGTGGTCATCCTCAAGGTGTGAGCACGCGTCCGGACAAGCGGCTCGGTCAGCACTTCCTCAGCGACGCCAACATCCTCGGCAAGATCGTCGACGCCCTCGACCCGGCGCCCGGGGACGTCGTGCTCGAGATCGGGCCGGGGACGGGAACCCTTACTGCCGTCCTCACCCCTCGCGTGCATCGGGTCATCGCGATCGAAAAGGATCGCCGACTGGCGGCGAAACTCGGAACGCGGAACGCGGAGCGTGGAACAGACCGATTGCGTGTCGTAGAGGGGAACGCCCTGCGGTTAGACTGGCACTCATTGCTCGAAGCCGACCCTGCTGTTCCGCGTTCCGCGTTCCGCGTTCCGCACTTCAAGGTGATTGGAAACATCCCCTACAACATCACCTCCCCCCTGCTCGAGAAGGCCCTCACGCCGCCGCTGCCGGAACGGATCGTGTTCCTCGTCCAGGCGGAGGTGGCGGACCGGGTCGCCGCGGCGCCGGGGTCGAAGACGTACGGTGCGCTCTCGATCGGCGTCCAGGCGCTGTGCCGGGTCGAACGGTTGCTCACCGTGCGGGCCGGCGCGTTCCGGCCACGGCCCACGGTGGACAGCGCGCTGCTGCGCCTGACGCCGCTCGCGCAGCCGCTGGTCGCGCCGGAGGAGGTCGCGGCGTTCCGCGCGTTCGTCACCGCCTGCTTCAGCCGGCGGCGCAAGCAGCTCCGCAACGTGGTGATGGCGGCGACGGGGCGTTCCGCGGCAGTCGTCCTGGCGGGGCTCGCCGCGCTGGGCCTTGGTGCGGCGGCGCGACCGGAGACGCTTGCGCCAGCGGCGTTTATGCGGCTGTGGCGCTGGAGCGCACGCTTGTGACGGTGTCCACCCTAGCGGCGCCGATCGGGCTTGCTCCAGTTTCCAGACCGGAGCTGGCCCGGGCGGTGACCGCGGTCCCGAACGACGATCTCGGGCTCTCTGGTACACTCAGGTGGGGGCTCGTGACGGGGGCCGTGGGGCTCGGGCTCATCGTGATCCAATTCTTGCCCTTTCGCTCGGACGAGCCGATCGCCCTCGGCGTGATTCTTGTCTTCGCGGCCGCGGGTCTGCTCACGTACTACGCCCGCGCCCGGCGGCCGGCCCCGCCGACCGAGAGAGGGGGCGCCGTGTAACAGGCTCGCGTGAGGTGGAGTTCTTCAAACGACGCGGGAGGGACGGAGCTGCGTAGGCTCGCGCGGCTCTTGCGTTGGAGCCCACGATTGTGAACTTATTCACAATATGCGGAAGATTTCCGAGAGCACCGTGCGGCGGCTCTCGCTCTACCTCCGGTTCCTCGAGCAGTTCGCCGCCAATGGCCAGACCACCATCTCCTCAGCGGAGCTGGCCCGCCGCGGCGGCACCACGTCGGCCCAGGTGCGCAAGGACCTGTCCTTCTTCGGCTCGTTCGGCAAGCGCGGCCTCGGCTACTCCGTCTCCGAGCTCGCTGCCAAGATCCGAGACATCCTCGGTCTCAAACGTACCTACCGCGTCATCCTCGTCGGCGCGGGGCGGATCGGCGGCGCGCTCGTCCAGTACCCCGGCTTCCGCCAGCGCGGATTCCACGTCACCGCGATCTATGACAAGGATCCGCACAAGGTCGGCTCGCGCTGGAATGGGCTCGTGGTGCGCGACGTCCGCCACATCGAAGCCGACCTCGCCAAGGAGCCGACCGACATCGCCATCGTCGTGACCCCGGCCGAGGCGGCGCAGGACGTCGTGGACCGCCTGGTGCATTCGGGGGTGAAGGCGATTCTCAATTTCGCGCCCGTGCAGCTCGCCGTGCCTGCCGACGTCGTGGTGAAATCGGTGAACATGGCGCTGGAGCTGGAGACGCTGAGTTTCGCGTTGGCGAACCGCTAAAAACGCGGAACGCGGAACGCGAAACGCGGAACAGCATGGCGAGGTCTTTCGCGACAGGACGCTCCCATTGACGTTCCGCGTTCCGACTTCCGCGTTCCGCGTTAGATTTCGTGCCATGGCGCTCGTCCACGTCACGTCGGAAATCGGCCCCTTGCGGGCCGTTCTCGTCCATACCCCCGGCCGCGAGCTCGTGGCCGTCACCCCCGGCAACCGCGAGGACTACCTCTACGACGACATCATCGACCTGGAGCTGGCCCAGCGCGAGCACCGGCGCTTCGTCGCCGTGCTCGAGCGCTTCGCCCAGGTGTACGAGGTGCGCACCCTCCTGACCGAGCTGGTGGCGCGCCCCGACGTGCGGGAGTTCCTGACGACCCGGGCGCTCGAGGTGGTGCCGTCCGACCTGCTCGCCAAGCAGCTCGCCGCGCTCGCCCCGGAGGCGCTGGTCGGCCTGATGATCGAGGGGGCGCTCGAGGAGGCGGGGCCGATCGCGCGGGCGTTGAACGAGGCAGGGTACGCGCTGCCGCCGCTCCCCAACCTGTTCTTCACGCGCGACGTCGGCATCGTGATCGGCGGGCACTCGATCATCGGCTCGATGCGCTACGGCGTGCGCTGGACGGAAGAGCTGCTGATCAAGGCGCTGTTCCGCTACCACCCCTGCCTCGAGAACGCCGGGATCCTGTACGACGGCTCGGAGGAGCGGCGCAACAACTACACGCTCGAGGGCGGCGACGTGCACCCCATCCGCCCCGACCTGCTGTTGCTCGGCTTCAGCGAGCGCTCGAGCCCGGCGGCGCTGGACCACCTGTGCGACCTGGTGTTCGAGCACGGCAGCGTGAAGGACGTGATCGTGGTCGTGCTGCCGAACGAACGGACCGCGATCCACCTCGACATGATCTTCACCCAGCTCGATCGCGAGCTGTGCTGTATCTACCCGCCCCACTTCGTGGGGCCGGAGCGGCTCGCCGTGCTGCACCGGCGCAAGAAGTCCAAAGGCGTGAAGGAGATGCCGAACTTCTTCGCGGCGATGCAGGCGGTGGATCATCCGCTCGAGCCGGTGTTCTGCGGCGGCAGCGACCGCACGCTGCAGGAGCGCGAGCAATGGTCCTCGGCCTGCAACTTCTTCGCGGTGCGGCCGGGCGTCACCGTGACGTACGCCCGCAACGAGGCCACGCTGCGCGAGCTCGAGCACGCGGGCTTCGCGATCGTGTCCGCCGCGACCCTGCCGGCGGAGGAGCAGTCGCGCGACGACCAGCGGGCCGTGATCACGATGGAGGGGAGCGAGCTGGTGCGGGGCGGCGGCGGGCCGAGGTGTATGACGCTGCCGCTGAGGCGGGACGATTTGTGACAACGCGGAAGTCGGAACGCGGAACGCGGAACAGAAGGGCAAGGTGTCTCGCGTCACGACGCCTCCTCTGCTGTTTCGCGTTCCGCGTTCCGCGTTTCGCGTTCCCATGACCCACACGACTTTCCAGTTGGGCCGTCTCACCTGCCACGCCCTCGAGGGGGGAGAGCAGTGGCTCGACGGGGGCGCGATGTTCGGGGTGGTGCCGAAGCCGCTGTGGGAACGGCGCATCACGCCCGACGAGCGCAACCGGATCCGCCTGGCGTTACGCTGCCTGCTCGTGGAGCACGACGCGGGTCTGGTCCTCATCGACACCGGCCTCGGGAACAAGGAAGGCCCCAAGTTCAAGGACATCTACGGCGTCGCGAACGAGGGGGCGGGGGAGGACGGCCGCACCCGGCTCGAGGACGCGCTGCGCGAGCTGGGACACGGGCCCGGGGACGTGCGCTGGGTCATCAACACCCATCTCCACTTCGATCACGCGGGCGGCAACACGTACCGGGACGGCGCTGGCGCGGTGCGGCCCAGCTTCCCTAACGCCCGCTACGTGGTCCAGCGCCGCGAGCTCGACTTCGCCCGCCATACGAACGAGCGTACCGCGGCGAGCTATCTGCCCCACAACTTCGAGCCCGTGGCGTTCGAGCTGCTGGACGGGGAAGCGGAGCCGCTCCCGGGCATCCGCTGCCTCCCCACGCCCGGTCACGTGCCGTTCCACCAGTCGGTGCTCGTGGCGAGCGGCGCGGAGCGGGCCTGCTTTCTCGCCGATTTGGTGCCCACGACCGCCCACGTCCCCCTCCCCTGGATCATGGGGTACGACCTCGAGCCCCTGGTGACGCTCGAGTCGAAGCGCCGGCTGTACGCGCGCGCCGAGGCAGAAGGGTGGCTGCTGGTGTTCGAGCATGACGCGGCGGTCGCGACGGGCCGGCTGGGTCGCGAGGAGAAGGGCTTCGCTCTTGTGGACCAGGTTCTTGCGGGCTAGCTTACGGCCGACAATATGGTAAGCGGGCGCCGCGCGCGCCTCACCCGCCGCCTCTCCGGAAGTCGGAGAGTGCTCTAGGGTTCGAGGGCCTCACCCCTGGAACGGGGGTGAGGGTACGCGGGTTCCGGGGCAGCCGGAGTCCGCTTTTTTCTTGCTTGCGGAGGAGAACAGCACCTGGCGATCGAAAGCCCGAACAACAAAGCGCCGCGCGTCCGAGTCAACCGGCAGATCCGCATCAGTCCCATCCGCGTGATCGCCCCCGACGGAGCGCAACTCGGCGTGCTGACCGTAGAGGAAGCGTTGGCTGCGGCGCAGGAGCGGGGACTCGACCTCGTGGAAGTGGCGCCGCTCGCGCGACCGCCGGTCGCGAAGATCATGGATTACGGGAAGTTCAAGTTCGAGCAGGCCAAGGCGGCGCGGGCGGCCAAGAAAAAGCAGCACGTCATCCACCTGAAGGAAGTGAAGTTCCGGCCGGGGATCGACGATCATGACTTCGCGTTCAAGACGCGGCACGCGCGCGAATTCCTGCAGGACGGCAACAAGGTCAAGGTGACGATGATGTACCGGGGCCGGCAGATGGCTCACCTCGACCTGGGACGTGAGGTGCTGGACCGGGTCGCGAACGAGCTGAAGGACATCGCGAAGATCGAGCAGGACCCGAAGCTCGAAGGCCGTAACATGTCGATGGTGCTGGCGCCGAAATAGAGGAACCAATGCCGAAACAGAAATCCAAGCGGGCCCTCCGGAAGCGCGTCAAGCTGACGGGAACTGGCCGGCTGCGCCGCTATCACGCGTACAAGAGCCACATCCTGACCAAGAAGCATCCCAAGCGGAAGCGGCACCTCCGCAAGCCCGCGCTCGTGTCGCACGCCGACGAGCGCCGTTTGAAGCGCCTGCTAATGGCGTAAGGAGCGCTCCATGCCTCGCGTCAAGAGCAACGTCGCGCGCCTCAAGCGCAAGAACAAGGTCATGAAGCTCGCCAAGGGCTACTTTGGCGGCCGCTCCAAGCTGTGGAAGGCCGCCAAGGAGTCGGTCGAGCGGGCGCAGAAATACGCCTACCGCGACCGTCGCCGCCGTAAGGCGGACTTCCGGCGGCTCTGGATCACGCGCATCAACGCCGCCGCGCGGCTGCACCAGCTATCCTACAGCCGCCTGATGAACGGCCTCAAGAAGGCCGGCGTCGAGATCAACCGCAAAGTGCTCGCCGATCTCGCCGTCCGCGACCCCGTGGCGTTCGAGCAGCTGGCGGAGGTCGCGAAGCAGGCCCTCTGACGATGCGCGACCTCCTGGCAGCCATCGCCCAGCTGCGGGAGCGTCTGGAGGAGATTCCGCAGGCGGACGAGCGCCGGCTCCCCGATCTCAAGACCGAGATCCTGGGGCGCAAGGCTGGCGCCCTCACCACGATCCTCGCCCGCGTGCCCCGGCTCGATGTCGCCTCGAAGAAACAGGTCGGCGCCGCCGCCAACGCCCTGAAGCGCGAGTTCGCAGCCGCGTTCGCCGCGCGCGAGCGCGAGCTCAGGGGGGGGCGCGCCGCCGGTGCCGTCGCAGGTCTCGACCTCACCATGCCCGGGCGCGCCCGCTGGCAGGGCGGCCTCCATCTCGTCACCCAGGTCGTGGACGAGATCTGCGACATCTTCCGCGAGCTGGGCTTCACCCGCGCCGTGGGTCCCGAGGCGGAGACCGAGCGCAACAATTTCTTCGCGCTGAACTTCCCGCGCGATCATCCCGCCCTCGACGCCCAGGACTCGTTCTACCTGGGCGAGGACCTGCTGCTCCGCACCCATACCTCGCCCGTGCAGATCCGCACGCTCGAGCGCTACCCGCCGCCCATCCGCGTCGTCATCCCGGGTCAGGTGTACCGGCGCGATCCCTTCGACGCGTCGCACTCCCCGGTGTTCGAGCAGCTCGAGGGCCTCGCGGTGGACGACGGCATCACGTTCGTGGACTTCAAGGCCACGCTCGCCACGTTCGCGCGCCGCTTCTTCACCGCGGACACGCGGGTGCGGTTCCGGCCGTCGTTCTTCCCGTTCACGGAGCCGTCGGCCGAGATGGACGTGCAGTGCCAGATCTGCGGCGGCACGGGGGGGGCGGGGGGGGGCTGCGCGACCTGCAAGCAGACGGGCTGGATGGAGATCCTCGGCTCCGGCATGGTGCACCCCGCGGTGCTCGAGAACTGCGGCGTGGACAGCGAGCGCTACACCGGCTTCGCCTGGGGCATGGGCCCGGCCCGCATCGCGATGACTCGGCACGGGATTCCCGACATCCGGCTGCTGTATGAGAGCGACGTGCGGTTCCTCGCGCAATTCGCCGGGGGCACCCGATGATCGTCTCGCGCCGCTGGCTCGAGGCGCTGCTGGGCGGGGCGCCGCTCGACGCCCGCGACGCGGCCGAGCGGCTGACGGCGCACGTCGCCGCGGTCGACGCCGTCGTGCCGATCCACGGCGACCTGGGCGACATCGTGATCGGGCGCGTGATCGAGGTGAAGAAGCACCCCAACGCCGACCGCCTGTCGCTCTGTCTCGTGGACGCTGGCGGGCGAAGCGCGGTCGAGGTCGTGTGCGGCGCGCCCAACGTGCGGGCGGGCAGGAGCTATCCCTACGCCCCCGTGGGCGCCGTGCTGCCGGGAGGCGTGAAGCTCGAGCGCAAGACCATCCGCGGCGTGGAGTCGAACGGCATGCTCTGCTCGGCGAAGGAGCTCGGGCTCGGCGAGGATCACGCCGGGATCCTCGAGGTCGACACGAGCGCCGCGCCGGGCACCCGCTTCACCGACGTCGTCCCGGTCGCCGACCACCAGATCGTGATCGACGTGCCGGCAAGCCGGCCGGACCTGCTGTGCCACAAGGGCGTGGCGCGCGAGCTTGGCGCGTCGCTCGCCATCCCGGTGAAGCTCCCGCTCATCCCCGGCTCGCACGGCATCCCCGTTCCGTCGTTCCGTCGGGAGGAGCGGGAGGGAGTGGTGGATTCCGTCGCCGTTCGCTTGGAAGACCCCGAGGGCGCCCCGCGCTACATGATCGCCGTGATCCGCGGTGTGCGGGTGGGGCAGAGCCCCGCCTGGCTCGCCGATCGCCTGGCGGCCGTCGGCCAGCGGCCGATCAACAACGTGGTGGACGCGACGAACTACGTCCTGCTCGAGCTGAATCAGCCGCTGCACGCGTTCGATCTCGCAAAGCTGCGGGGGCCCGCGGTCGTGGTGCGGCGCGCCCGGCCGGCCGAGAAGATCGTGACCCTCGACGGCGTCGCGCGCACCCTGACGCCGGAGATGACGGCGATCTGCGACGCCGAGCGGCCGACGATCGTGGCGGGGGTCATGGGGAGCGCGGAATCCGAGGTGAGTGCGGCCACGACCGACCTGGTGATCGAGTGCGCCTACTTCCAGCCGACGCGCATCCGCCGCACCCGGCGGGCGCTCGAGCTGTCGAGCGAGTCGAGCTACCGCTTCGAGCGGGGCATCGACATGCTGGCCATGCCGGACGCGCTGCGGCGCGCGATCGAGCTCATCGTCGCGGTGGCGGGCGGCGAGCTGCGCGAGCCGCCGCTCGACCTCTGGCCCGAGCCCGTCCAGGAGCGCACGGTGTTTCTCCGCCCCGAGCGCGTCTCCCGGCTGCTCGGCGTGGCGGTCGCGCGCGCCGACATCGAGCGGTACCTCACGTCGGTCGGGTTCTTCGTGGCGCCCAAGGAGGAGCGGCTCGCGGTCCAGGTGCCCGGGTGGCGCCCCGACGTGACGCGCGACGTCGACCTGATCGAAGAGGTCGCGCGGCTCGCGGGCTATGACGCGTTCCCCGACGAGCTGCGGCCCTACCGGCCGGGGACCGTACCCGACGCGCCCGAGGAGCGCGCGCGCGCGCGGGTGCGCGAGCGGCTGGCGCGGTCCGGGTTGTACGAGGCGCGCACGCTTCCCCTGGGGCCCGCCGACGGGCCCGACGCCGTCGCGGTGCTGAACCCGCTGTCGGCCGAGGAGGCGCACCTCCGCAGCCGCCTGTTGCCGGGCCTGATACGACGGGTGGAGCACAACTGGGCGAACCGCAGTCGGGACGTGCGACTCTTCGAAGTGGGCACCGTGTTCCGGTGGACGGCCGGGGAAGAGGGAAGGGGGAAGCGTGCCCTGGAAGAATGGACCTCCGTGGCCGGCGTCCTCACCGGCGGCCGGTACCCGCCCCACTGGTCCGACGGTGCGAAAGTACCTGATATGGACTTATGGGACTTGAAGCACCACTTTGAGTTAGCGGTGGACGTCGCGGCCCCCTCGTGCGTCGTGCAACCGGCAACGGGTGGCGCGGTTGGTTGGGTGGCGGTGCAACGGAGTGGGGAGGTCGTGGGGGAGGCACGTCCCCTCGAGGCCGATGCGCCGGTCTGGGCCGCGTCGCTCTTCGGGTTCGAGGTCCGGCTGCTGGTCGGAAGCGTGGAGCTGGCAACGTACCGTCCGTTGCCGCTGCAGCCACCGGTGGAGCGCGATCTCGCGCTGGTCCTGCCGGCGGGGGTGACGGCGGCGGCGGTGGCCGACGTGCTGCGGCGCGCGGCAGCGCCGCTGCTCGAACGGCTGGACGTGTTCGACGAGTATCGCCGACCGGGAGGTGGAGTCCCGGCGGGCCACCGCAGCGTCGCCTGGCACTGCACCTTCCGCGATCCCACGCGCACGCTGCGCGACCGCGACGTGGACGAGGTGGTGGCGCGCGGTCTCAAGGCGTTGGAGGACGAGCTTGGTGTACGACGGCGAGCGGGCTGATGGAGGCACAGGGGTGGCGGGGGGGGCGGGGGGTGAGCAGGTGCTCGACCAGCTCGAGACGATCCTCCGCCACGTGGCGGACGAGCTGGCCAGTTGGCGCGCGCGCGCGCAAAAAGCCGAAGCCGAGCTGAAGGAGAGTGGCGCGCGCGGCGCAGGAGCCGCCCGGCCCGACCCTGAGGTCAAGGCCCGCGCCGCCGACGTGGAGCAGGAGAACAAGGTGTTGCGCCAGCGAGTCGAAGCGGCGAAGGTCCGGGTGCAGGATCTCCTGAGCCGGCTCACGTTCCTGGAGGAGCAGGCGCGCCAGGCGGGCGATGGGGGCGGGGGGAGCGGGGGGGGCACAGCCGCGGGCGCTGGGGCTGCCGGGGGGGCAGGGGGGGCCGGGGGAGCTGCGCCATGAGCATGAAGAAGCACGCGGTGAAGGTGATGATCGGCGGCGAGGAGTACACGGTGCGGTCCGATCTGCCGCCCGAATACACGCGCGAGGTGGCGGCGTACGTCGATCAGGCGCTAAAGAAGGTCCTGTCGCAGGGGCCGATCGTGGAGACGCACAAGGCCGCGATCCTGGCCGCGCTCGACATCACCAACGAGCTGTTCCAGACGAAGAAGGGCGAGCGGGAGGTCGCGGCGCGGCTCGCCGCGCTGGCGGACGATCTGACGCGGTTGCTCCCGCCCGCCAAGCGGAAGGCGTTGATCGGACAGGCGTGAGATAACATTCCGCTCCGCCCTCCTCGGGGAGGGGGGAGCGGTGCTGGAGATAGAGCGTATGGCGGACTGGCTGGCGATCGTCGCGAGCCTCCTCGGTGGAGGAGCAGCCGCCGGGGCGGCCTTCTATATCGTTGGCCGTCGGGTGCAGCGCGGAGCGGCCGAGGCGGCGGCGCGCGCCGTGGCGGAGGAGAGCGCGCGGCTGCTCGAAGAGGCGCGCCAGCGGATGGTGCTGGCCGCGAAGGAAGAGTTGCTGCGCGCGCGCGAGGCCTGGGACGAGGAGGTGGCCCGGCGGCGGCGTGAGATCGACCGGCGCGAGGAGGGGCTGGAGCAGCGGGTGGCGGCGCTGGAGGAGCGCGACCGCGGGCTCGAGCGCCGGGGTCGCGCGCTGGAAGAGCGGGAGCGCGCCCTCGCGGCCACGGAGCTGGAGGTGCGCGCCCGGCTCGAACGGATCGCCGGACTCACCGCGCAGGAGGCGAAGCAGGAGCTGTTGCGCCGGCTCGAGGACGAGGCGCGCGGCGAGGCCGCGGCCCTCGCCCGTGACTTGAAGGAGCAGGCGAAGCGGAACGCCGACAAAGAGGCGCAGAAGATCCTCGCCCTCGCGATCCAGCGCCTCGCCGCCGAACACACCGCGGAGAGCACCGTCTCGGCGGTCGCGCTGCCGTCCGACGAGATGAAGGGCCGCATCATCGGGCGCGAGGGCCGCAACATCCGGGCCTTCGAAGCCGCCACCGGTGTGGACGTGATCATCGACGACACGCCCGACACCGTGGTGGTGTCGTGCTTCGATCCGGTGCGGCGCGAGGTGGGTCGGCTCGCGCTCGAGCGGCTGATCGCCGACGGGCGGATTCATCCGGGGCGCATCGAGGAAGTCGTGGACAAGGCCCGCGGCGAGGTCGATGCGTCGATCGTCGAGGCGGGCGAGCAGGCGATCTACGAGACAGGGATCAAGGGGATGCATCCCGAGCTGGTCAAGCTGGTGGGTCGCATGAAATACCGGACGTCGTACGGGCAGAACATCCTCGATCACTCGAAGGAAGTAGCCTGGCTCGCCGGGATCATGGCGGCGGAGCTGAAGCTCGACGCGCAGCTCGCGAAGCGGGGTGCGTTGCTGCACGACATCGGCAAGGTGCTGACGCACGAGCACGATGGCACCCACGTGCAGCTGGGGGTGGAGGTGGCGACCAAGTACGGCGAGCACCCCGTGGTCGTCAACTGTATCGCCGCCCACCACGACGACGTGGCGCACGAGTCGCCCGTGAGCGTCATCGTCCAGGCGGCGGACGCCGTCTCGGGCTCGCGGCCCGGCGCCCGGCGCGAGGCGTTCGAGACCTACGTCAAGCGCCTCACCCAGCTCGAGCAGCTCGCGGGCGGGTTCCCCGGCGTCGAGAAGGTGTTCGCCATCCAGGCGGGTCGCGAGGTGCGCGTCGTCGTCACGCCGACCGCCATCGACGACGGCAAGGCGGGCGAGCTGTCCGAGCAGATCGCCCGGAAGATCGAGCGGGAGCTGCAATACCCCGGCCAGATCAAGGTCGTGGTGATCCGCGAGACCCGCGCGGTGGATTTTGCCCGCTAGGATCATCGACGGCGCCGCCGTGGGCGACGCGATGCGCACCGAGCTCCAGCGCGACATCCGCGCGCTGGGCGCGCGGGGCGTCACGCCCGGCCTCGCCGCCGTGCTCGTGGGCGACGACCCCGCGTCGGCCACCTACGTCCGCATGAAGGGCAAGGCCTGCGACGAGGCGGGGTTGTACCACGAGACGATCCGGCTCGCCAAAGAGACCACGGAGGCGGACCTCCTGGCCCTGGTCGAGCGGCTCAACGCCGATCACAAGATCCACGGCATCCTGGTGCAGCTGCCGCTTCCCAAGCAGATCAACACCCAGCGCGTGCTGCACCGCGTGTCGCCCGAGAAGGACGTGGACGGGTTCCATCCGGAGAACGTGGGCAAGGTGTCCATCGGCGACCCCACCGGCTTCCGGCCGGCGACGCCGTACGGCGTGCAACAGCTCCTCGTGCGGAGCGGCGTCGAGACGACCGGCAGCCACGTGGTGATCGTCGGCCGTTCGACCATCGTCGGGCGCCCCATGGCGGCGCTGCTGCTCCAAGACGGCCCGGGCGGGAACGCCACCGTCACCGTGTGCCACTCGCGCACCCGGGACATCAAGTCCGTCACGCGGCAGGGCGACATTCTCATCGTGGCGATCGGGAAGGCCGGGTTCGTCACCGGGGAGATGATCAAGCCGGGCGCGGTGGTGGTCGACGTCGGCGTGAACCGCGTGGACGACCCGTCACTCAAGAAAGGGTACCGGCTGGTGGGCGACGTGGAGTTCGAGGAGGCCAAGAAGGTGGCCGGCGCGATCACGCCGGTGCCGGGGGGCGTGGGGCCGATGACGATCACGATGCTGCTCTACAACACGGTGCAGGCGGCACGCCAGTGGGCGCCGGCCTAGACCTGTTCGCCGCCGTCGCGCCCGAGGGCGCGTGGACCGTCGGCGAGGTGACGCGCCGGGCGCGCGCCGTGCTGGAGGCCGGCCTCGCGCCGCTGTGGGTGCGGGGCGAGATCTCGGGCTTCAAGGCGTGGCAGAGCGGCCATTGGTACTTCACGCTGCGCGACAAGACCGCCCAGATCCGCTGCGTCATGTTCCAGAAGGACAACCGCCGGCTGCCGGCGGCGCCGCAGGACGGCATGCAGGTGTTCGTGTTCGCCCGCCCCACCGTGTGGGAGGAGAAGGGGGAGTTCCGGCTCACCGTCCTGGACCTGCTGTCGACGGAGGCGGGTGGACTGTGGCAGCTCGCGTTCGAGAAGGCGAAGGCCGCGCTCGCGAAGGACGGGCTGCTCGACCCCGCGCGCAAGCGGCCCCTGCCGCCCTACCCGCGCCGTATCGCCGTGGTCACGAGTCCGGACGGCGCCGCGCTGCGCGACATCATCGCCGTGATGACGCGGCGCTGGCCGGTCGCCGAGCTGCTCGTGATCCCCACCCGGGTGCAGGGCGAGGGCGCGGAGCAGGAGATCTGCGCGGCGCTCGCGCTGGCGTGCCGGCTCGACGGGCTCGACCTCGCGATCATCGGGCGTGGCGGCGGCTCGCGCGAGGATCTCTGGACCTTCAATCACGAGCGCGTGGCCCGCGCCGTGGCGGCGCTGCCGGTCCCCGTCGTCTCGGCCGTGGGGCACGAGACCGACGTGACGCTGTGCGACCTGGTCGCCGATCTCCGTGCGCCCACCCCCTCCGCAGCGGCGGAGGCGGCCACGCCCGATCGCAGCGACGTCGCGACGGAGCTCGCGCACCTGGGCGCGCGGCTGGCGCGCGCGCTCGCCGCGCGCTCGGGGCGGATCGCCGAGCGACTCGATCGCACCCTCGACCGCCTCGCGACGGCGATCGAGCGGCGCCTCGAGCGCGGCCGCCACGCCCTCGGCGCGGCCGGCGGCCGCCTCGACGCGCTCTCCCCCTTGAAAATCCTCGCGCGCGGCTACGCGCTCGCCCGCGACGCGGAAGGGCGGGTGCTGAAGCGCGTCGCCCAGCTCACGCCGGGGCTCGCGTTCCGGCTGCGCGTCACCGACGGCGAGGTGGCGGCCCGCGTCGGGAAGCCGTGATGGCCGCGCCGCGCGAGGACGCGAGCTTCGCCCGGCAGCTCGAGCGGCTCGAGGAGATCGTGCGCCGCCTCGAAGGCCAGGAGCTCGATCTCGACGACGCGCTGAAGCTGTTCGAGGAAGGGGTGGAGCGTCTGCGCGAGGCGCGCGACCGGCTCACCGCCGCCGAAGCGAAGGTGAAGCAGGTCCTCACGGATCAGGCGGGCAACCTCAAGGTTGAAGACTTCGACGGCTAATCGCGCCCTCGAGGCCTACCTCTCGGACGCCCGCGCCCGGGTGGACGCCGTGCTCGAGCGCTGGGGCGCCGTGGCGTCGGCCCCGATCCGCTACAGCCTCCTGTCGGCGGGGAAGCGGCTCCGGCCCACCCTCGTGTTCGCGAGCTACGAGGCGTTGGGGGGAGGAGGGGGGGAAGCGGCGCGCGCTATCGCCGAGCTCGCCGCCGCGGTGGAAGTGGTTCACGCCTACTCCCTGGTCCACGACGACCTTCCCTGCATGGACGACGACGACCTGCGGCGCGGCCGGCCCACGACGCATCGCGCCTTCGACGTCGCGACCGCGACCGTCGCGGGCTATCAGATGGTGGCGCTCGCGGCGCGCGTGCTCGCGGCCGGCCTCGAGGCGCTGGGCGAGGGCGCGGGGGGAGCGCTCGCGCCGGCGCAGCGGCAGGCCGTCGCGCTCGAGCTGTTCCGCGCCGCCGGCGCCGGGGGCATGATCGGGGGCCAGGCGCTCGATCTCGAGGCCGAAGGACGGGGGGCCGGGGTGCCGGCGCCCGACCTCGAGGACCTGCACCGCCGCAAGACCGGCGCCCTGATCGCGGCCGCCTGCGTCATCGGCGGGCTCGCGGCGGGGGCGCCCCCGGCCGCGTGCGAGGCGTTGCGCGGCTACGGCGCGGATGTCGGGCTCGCCTTCCAGATCTACGACGACGTGCTGGACGCCACCGGCACGTCCGCGCAACTCGGCAAGACGGCCGGCAAAGACGCGGCGCGCGCGAAAGCCACGTTCGTGACCCTGGGCGGCGTGGGCGCTGCGCGGGCCGAGGCGGAGCGGCTCGCGGCGCGGGCGGTAGACCGGTTGAGGCAAGCGGGGTTAGTTTCTCCTACGCTGGCGGAGCTGGCGCACTACATCGTCACCAGGCCGAACTGAATGAGCGTAAACAAACGCGGAACGCGAAACGCGGAACTCGGAACAAGCGGGCCGACCTTCGTGCTGATGTTCCGCGTTCCGCGTTCCCACTTCCGCGTTTAGCGAGGTTCGATGGCGCTCCTTGAGTCTATCCGGGGTCCCGAGGACGTCAGGCGCCTGACGCGCGACCAGCTCCCGCTCCTCGCCGATGAGGTGCGCCAGCGGCTGATCGACGTCGTGTCCCAGACGGGCGGCCACATCGGGGCCGGGCTGGGCGTCGTCGAGCTCACCGTGGCGCTGTGCTACTGCTTCGAATCCCCCGCGGACAAGGTCGTGTGGGACGTGGGGCACCAGGGCTACCCCTGGAAGATCCTCACCGGCCGCGACGAGCGGCTGCCCACGCTGCGCCAGCCCGGCGGCCTGTCGGGATTCCTGCGGCGCTCCGAGAGCCCGCATGACCAGTTCGGGGCGGGGCATGCCGGCACCGGCCTGTCGGCGGCGTACGGCATGGCCGCGGCGCGCGACCTGCAGGGCGAGCATTACAAAGTGGTGGCGGTGGTGGGTGACGGCGCCCTCACCTGCGGGCTGCCGTACGAGGCGATGAACAACGCCGGTCACTCCGGGCGCGACATCATCATGGTCCTGAACGACAACGGGATGTCGATCGCCCCCAACGTCGGCGCCATCAACAAGTACCTGGGATCGATCATCGCCAGCCCGATCACGGTGCGGATTCGCGAGCGCGTGAAGGGGCTGATCCAGTCGGTGTCGCACCTCGTGGGCGGCCAGAAGCTGGTCGACTTCGCGAAGACGCTCGAGGAGAGCATCAAGAATCTGTGGTCGCCGGGCATGCTGTTCGAGGAGCTCGGCTTCCGTTACTTCGGGCCGATCGACGGGCACAACATCCCCCAGCTGGTGCAGGCCTTCGAGATCGTGAAGACGCTCAAGGGCCCCCGCGTGGTGCACGTCATCACCGAAAAAGGGAAGGGCTTTCCGCTCCCGGAGCCGGACACAGAGAAGTATCATGCGCGCGCGCCCTACGATCCGGTGACGGGCCAGCTCAAGCCGGTGAAGCCCGGGCCGCCGCAGTGGACGCGCGTGTTCGGCGAAGGGCTCACGCAGCTCGCCGCCGAGTACCCGCGACTCGTGGCGATCACGGCCGCGATGCCCTCCGGCACCGGGACCAACCTGTTCCAGAAGAAGTGGCCCGACCGCTTCTTCGACGTGGGGATCGCGGAGGCGCACGCGACCACCTTCGCCGCCGGCCTCGCCACGCAGGGCATCCGGCCCGTGGTGGCGATCTACTCCACGTTCCTGCAGCGCGCGTACGACAGCGTCATTCACGACGTCGCGATCCAGCGGCTGCCCGTGATCTTCTGTCTCGATCGCGCCGGGATGGTGGGCGAGGACGGCCAGACGCACATGGGGCTGTACGACATCGCCTACCTGCTCGCCGTCCCCCACATGACAGTGACCGCGCCGAAGGACGGGGCCGAGCTGATCGGGCTGCTGCGCTGCGCGCTCGAGCACACGGAGGGGCCGTTCGCGCTGCGCTATCCGCGCGACAAGGCGCCGGGGGAGACGCCGCCCGCCGCCGAGGTGGCCCTCTTGCCGTACGGCAGCTGGGACGTGCTGCGTCCCAGCAAGGGGAAGAAGGACTGCGCCATTCTCGCAGTTGGGGTGATGTGCCAGCCGGCGCTCGCGGCCGCGGAGGCGCTCGCGGCCGAGGGACTCGACGTCACCGTCGTGAACTGCCGCTTCCTGAAGCCGATCGACCGCGCCATGCTCGACGCGCTCGTGCGGGAGCACCGGCTGCTCGTCACGGTCGAGGACGGGACGGTGACGAACGGGTTCGGCGCCTACCTCGCGGGCCTGGTGGAGACGGTCGCCCCCGAGGTGCGGGTGGTGCCGCTCGGCGCGCCCGACCGGACGTACGAGCACGCGCCGCGGGCGCAGCAGCTCGCGGAAGTCGGGCTCACGGGGCCCGGCATCGCGGCCCGGGTCCGGGCCCTCGCCGCCGAGGAGTCGCTCACACCGTCATGAACGTCGGGGTCGTCGGAAACCCGAGCTATCGCGATCTGAAGAGTCTGCTCGCCCACCTGGCGCAGGTCGCGCCACGGCTCGGCTGCGCGCTCTACACCGAGGAGCGGATCGCGGCGCTGTGGCCCCAACCCGGCCCGCCGCTGCTCGACCGGGCGGCGCGGCTCGACTGCATGATCACGCTGGGCGGCGACGGCACCCTGCTGCGCGGGGCCCGCACCTTGAACGGCGCCGGCACGCCGATCCTCGGCGTCAACCTCGGGCGCGTCGGTTTCCTCACCACGGCGAACTCACAGACGCTCGACTGGGCGCTCGACGCGCTGGTGCGCGGCGCCTACGCGACCGAGTCGCGGCTCGCGCTGGCCCCCTCCATCGAGGACAAGCACGGGAAGACCCGCGCCGAGCCGGTGGTGCTGAACGACGCCGTCGTGCACAAGGGGGGCGTGGCGCGCGTCATTCGCCTGCGCGTCGCGGTGGACGGCGACGAGGTGGGTCAGTACTCGGCCGACGGAATCGTCGTGGCCACGCCCACCGGCTCGACCGCCTACTCGCTCTCGGCCGGTGGGCCGATCGTCGTGCCCGGCGTGGATGCGATCGTCGTGACCGCCATCTGTCCTCACACGCTCGCGGTCCGGCCGCTCGTCGTGCCCTCCACCGCCCACGTCGCGGTCGAGCCCATCCCCCCCTGGACCGAAGACGTGCTCGTCTCGTTCGACGGTCAGATCGGCACCACCATGCAGCACGGCGACCGGCTCGTCGTGCGCCGCGCCGAGTATCCGGTGAAGCTGGTGCGCCTCGGCCCCGAGGGCTTCTTCGCCCGCATGCGCAAGAAGCTCCAGTGGGGGGACCTCACCGACCGCGAGCGGCAGTAGTGCTCACGGAGCTGCGCGTTCGCGATCTCGCCGTCATCGCCGACGTCACGCTCCCCCTGCAATCCGGTCTCAACGTCCTCACCGGAGAAACCGGGGCCGGCAAGTCGATGCTGGTGGACGCCCTGGCCTTGCTCCTGGGCGAGCGCGCATCGGCCGACGTGGTGCGCCCGGGCGCGCAGAAGACGACGATCGAGGGCGCCTTTGAGCTCACCTCCACCGCCCTCGACCGCCTTGCACCGCCCTTGACCGCCCTTGGGGTGGACGTGGAGGATGGGCGCGTCATCCTCAAGCGCGAAATCACGGGGGAGGGGAGATCTCGCGTCTGGGTGAACGGCAGCCCCGCCACGGTCAGCGTTCTGGCCCAGCTCGGCGCCCTGCTGGTGGATCTCCACGGGCAACACGAGACGCAGTCGCTGCTCCGGCCCGAGCCGCAGCGCGACATCCTCGACGCCTACGCCGAGGCGGGGCTGGAGCGGACGGCCGTGCGCGACGCGCACGCGCGCTGGCGCGACCTGGAGCGGCGCGAAGCCGAGCTCCGGGCCAGACAGGAGGAGGTGCGCCGCAAAGCCGACTACCTCCGCCACGTCGTGGACGAGATCACGCGCGCGGCGCCACAGCTCGGGGAGGCGGAGGCGCTCGAGACCGAAGCGAAGCGCCTGGCGCACGCCGACGAGCTGGGTCGGCTGGCCCGGGAGCTCGAGCAGGCGCTCGACACCGCGGGCCTCGCCCGCGCGGCCAAGCTGGTGACGAGCCTCGAGCGGCTCGATGCGACGGTGGCGAAGTGGCAGGAGCTCCTGGACGGGGCGTTCGCGCACGTGCAGGAGCTGGCGCAGGCGGCGCGGGACTATGCGGCGGGGATCGAGGGCGATCCAGGGCGGCTCGCCGCGGTCGAGCAGCGGCGCGACGTGCTGTTCCGCCTGATGCAGAAGTACGGCCCCGCCCTCCCCGACGTCCTTGCCACGCGCGACCAGGCCGCGCACGAGCTCGAGCTGCTCGACACCGCGGACCTGGATCTCCGCGCCATCGCCGAGCAGCGCGGTACGGCCGCCGCCGAGTTCGCGCGCGCCTGCGCCGCGCTCACGGCACGACGAAAAGCGGGCGCAACGCGGCTCGAGGGAGCCGTCAACGAGCTCCTACCCGCGCTCGGCATGCCGGGCGGCCGATTCGGCGTGTACCTCTCCCCGCTCCCCTCTCCTGGGGCGGCGGGGGGAGAGGGCGTGGCGTTCCAGGTCCAGCTCAACGTCGGGCTCGACGCCCGCCCCCTCGCGCGCGTCGCCTCCGGCGGCGAGCTGTCCCGGCTCATGCTCGCGCTCAAGGTGGTGCTCGCCGAGCACGACGCGGTGCCCACGCTGGTGTTCGACGAGGTGGACCAGGGGATCGGCGGCGAGGTGGGTGGGCGGGTGGGTGAGGCGCTCGCGGGCGTTGGCCGCGGGCGACAGGCGCTCGTGATCACGCACCTGCCGCAGATCGCCGCCTACGCCGATCACCAGCTCGTCGTGGCGAAGGGGGCGCAGCGCGGCGTGGCGACCAGCGACGTCCAGGTGGTGACGGGAGACGCGCGCACGCGCGAGCTGGCGCGCATGCTGGGCGACGCCGACATGGACACCGCGCTGCGCCATGCGGCGGAGCTCCTCAGAACAGCTTCCGCGAAGTCCGAAAGACGATCCGATACCGCGTCGCGGCCGGCACGACCCCCGCGCCGGTGACGGTCTGCTCGATCGAAAACCCGCCCTCGACCGTCTTGCCCACATAGCTCAGCGTGAACCCGAGCCGCAGCCACCGCTGGGACGTGCCCGCGTCGAGCACGCTCGCGGGCGTGGGGATGCCGAGGCGGGTGGCGAGATCGATCGAGTCCTGCGGGCTCTGGAACGTGTAGTGGTCCCGCGCCTTCGTCCAATAGCCGGCCGTGAACCCCGCGGCCAGCTGCGGCGCGAGGCGCACGAGCGGCGCGACGTCCACTCCCAGGTAATCACCGGGGTCCCACCGCAGCGCCGTCGTCGCTGCGGACGGCACGAGCAGCGCGTACCAGGGCGCCACGCGGCGCACCCGCGTGCCCGGGCGCTGCAGGCCCGCGCGCAGCGCGACGTTGAGCCACACCGGCCCCACGGTCAGTTCTTGGACGAGCCGCCCCTCGAGGTCCGTCTGGTGATCGCCGATCCACTGGCGCAGCAAATCGTCGGCCGAATCCGTGGCGCCCGTCGGGAGGCGCACCAGCGCCACTGCGGTGCCGGCGTAGTGCACACCCGCCGCGAAGCGGTACTTCGCGGCGACCTCGATATCCTCCACGTTGATGCGCCAGCTGTTGCGGAATGGCAGACCACGGTACCCGAAGCCGATCGGGTCGCTCACGATTGCAGACGAGAGCTTTTGGGCGTCCACCGTGTCGCTCGGCAGCAGCAGCGT
>WNGJ01003807.1_pt1 | contig 23387 bp, 20 predicted proteins | sample 5400611 | NCBI WGS metagenome assembly WNGJ01 (sample SAMN13153375, study PRJNA577476) | soil metagenome | isolation source: 40 cm soil or saprolite under Garry oak tree replicate 1 | place: USA:California | collected 2016-06-15
AGGTCAATAGACCATTCACAGGCTTCTTACACAGGCACTCATACACGACGACGCACCACCATACTCCCTCTGGAAAATAATAGTTTGAGGCCCGTGAAAGTACGATCCAGCGAAGAGTTAACAGAGCCAGTCTTGCTAAAGCTGAGATAGCTGATGCTTGCGACATGTGCGTTTAGGAGAGAGCGTGTCCCCGCAGAGAGCTTAGTTCGGATCGAAGCCGCGGGATATTCCGCAACGATCTGTGAAAGCTGCCTCACCATATTGATCGTTCACCGTCGATATCACAATTTGAACCTGGAAAAACTGATCTTGCAGATATCCACCGAATAGATCGCTGAGCATTTGGGAAAACTGTGGGGAACGCGGTAGGACGAGAAAAAAATCTTGGAGTTCGAGAAATAGAGGAAGTTGTAATGGTGTGTCTATCGAATCCGGCTCATGGCGGGCTGGAACATCTGTTCTTGTTCCCGTATCGGGGCCGATGATCTGTATGCTCTGAGTCCATTGTTTCCATTATCGAATGCTGGTTTGGTCGACGTGTTCACCTTTACCCAGTCAGGAATTATCACAGCCCTGATCAGCTCCTGTATGGATATGCCCCGTTCTTCTGCTTCTGTTTGTAAGAGTTCAAAGCTTTCGTCGCGCAAGGACAGCATGAATTTTGCCAAGTTGACACCTAAAGCGTGGGGAGATTTCTGTCGGTGAGTCCGCGATATAAAGATTCTACGGAGAAAAGTAGGGATTATTTTCACTCAAATGAGTCAAAATAGTTACACGGGAATGTCTATCAGCCCCCGACGAACGACGCCTTAACTCCTAGGAAGAGTTTCTAGAGAGGCAAATTAGATCTTGCGAGAGCGCATCGAACTCCATCTAAACGAGGCTCCGCCACTGAAGACCCCGGTCCTAATAGCTGGACTTCCAGACAGTGGAAGAGTGGCCAAGATCGTTCTCGACCAGCTAGTCAAAAACCTCAAAGCAACTCCCTTGGGCCATCTCTACTCAGACTATCTTCCACCTCGCCTGCTCCTCAAACCCGACGGAACATGTGACTTGATGAAGCATGAAATATTCTACTGGATCAACAAAGACTCTGGCCCGGATCTCGTCCTCTACACCGGAGACGCACAACCAATCCTCCCGGAAGGAGCCTTTCGACTTTCAGAAGCAGTCGTAAAACTCGCCGAAAAACTCGGAGTCGAAACAGTCGTAACAGTCGGAGCCTTCATCACCGGCAAGATCGCTGAACATCCCCAAGTCTACGGCGCCGCAAGCGAACTAGCCCTCGTCAAAGAACTTGAAAGCTTAGGTGTAAAGATCATTGACAGCGGTGCCGTCACCTGGATGAACGGACTCATACCGGGACTCGCGAAAGTCCGGAATCTCAAAGGCCTATTTCTCTCGGGCGAAACCTCCGGGTTCATGATCGACCCGCGCGCAGCAATGATAATCCTCCGCGTCCTCGTCAAGAAGCTTGGCCTACAGATCGATATGACAGAGCTGGAGGGACAAGCGAAAGAGATCGAAACCGCACTCAAACAGAGCAGCGACAAAGATTCAGAATCTTCAGGCAGTTCGGAATACATCGGGTGACTGAGAACTGCCTCCGGCGAACGCCGATTACCGCGTTATCATCGGTGACAGCCGTCGCATGCAAGACCTATCCGATAGCTCCGTGCATCTAGTCGTCACCTCGCCACCGTACCCGATGGTTGGTATCTGGGACGATTTCTTCCGAGAAGAATCCGCAGAATCCTATGACGCGATGCACAGCTACCTCAACCAGACATGGAAGGAGGTGAAGAGAATCCTCGTTGCCGGTGGAATTGCATGCGTCAATATCGGCGACGCGACACGGACAAAGGAAGGTGTGTTCCATCTCTATCCAAACCATTCTCGAGTGATAGAGACTTTCGAGCGACTCGGCCTCGTTACTCTACCCTATGTTCTCTGGAAGAAGCCTACTACGAAGCCCCGGTACAAGGGAAAAGGAGCATTTCTAGGCTCAGGTTTCCTTCCTCCCAACGCGTACGTAACACTGGACATGGAATACATCTTGATTTTTCGCAACGGAAGCCTGAGAACGTTCGAGCCAAAGGATCCGAAGCGTTACAGGAGCAAGTTCACCAAGAAAGAACGAGACGAGTGGTTTTCCCAAGTCTGGACTGTTACTGGAACAAGACAAACCCATGGAGGGCTTGAAAGACGTGTCGCAGCATTCCCCGAGGAAATTCCAAGACGACTCATCCGAATGTTCTCTATTGAAGGAGACCTAGTCGTGGATCCTTTTCTGGGGTCCGGGACCACTCTCAAGGCCGCAATGGACCTCGGCCGGCGATTCGTTGGATATGAGAGGCTGGGGGACTTTTCGGGAATTATTAGAGAACGGATGGGCCATGATTCGGAAAGAATTGTTTTCCAGAAACAGTCTGTTACGGAACAGTTTAGCGAATTATCAGTCTAGCGGCATCGCTCAACGATCCGGCAACATAGTCTGGATGCCCGCCTTTCGGGCCTCGACGTTTCAAAATTATCATCATCATACCAACTCCTTTTGCTCCTTGAATGTCTGTGTTTGGATTGTCGCCGATGTAGACGCAATTCCTTGGTCGTAGGCCGAGTTGTTCGGCGACTAGTGTGAAGGGTCTCCTGCTCGGTTTCACATTCGGTGTATCCTCGCCAGCAACCACTATTGTTTCAAGATACTTCAGAAATGGTTGTCGGCGGATTCTCTTCATTTTCATTCCTGGAGTCCCGTCCGAGTCGGAGACCATTCCGAGTCTATACCCTGCCTTCTTCAATCGATGCATCGTCGACATCGTGTCAGAGAACGGCGGACTGGCTCCGGCGTATGTCTTCCAATATTGGAGGGTTGTCCTATGAATCCACGGACCTTTCAGCACAGACAGGCCGAGCTGTTTGAGCAGTGTCTCCCACCAAACGTCCCTATTGTAGAGAAATTTTCGGCCGTGCATTTCCAGATCGATGAGCCGGAGTCTTCTGAACATGTTCGTCTCAGTGTAGTAGTGTCCTTCCCTCCTCAACCGTTTCGCGAAGATAGTTGCGACTGTCCGGAGGCCTTGGCGAGCGCCCTTCTTGGACTGGATGAGAGTGTTATCTAGGTCGAAGACGACTCCGCGAATCTTCCTCTTAGTCAGTCTCTTTCAATTCCAGACATATGTTTCTGGCCGGCGATCAGCGAATCGTTCCTTACGCAGCCGCGCATGAAGCGCTAGATCAATATCCTCAATGATCATTCCCTCTCGCCGCTCTTTGAACACATTCATCCTTGGGTGAGATATCTTCATCTTCGGATCTTCCTTGAGACTAACGATGATACTGTGTCCGGTGAATAGAGGCGGAGAGTAGACGTTTGGTGCAACAACTGCTATTCGGTTCTCAAGCGATCGAATTGTGACGTATTGATGCCATGGCTCGATTCCTTGTCTCACAATTCTTGAGGGACACATCAGCAGGTCCGCCCCTCTTAGGGTCAGTATTCTCGAAGCCTCTGGAAAATCCACGTCATAACAAACGAGGATTCCGAGCTTGAACCCGTCCAATTGGAAGATCGTGTAGTCGTTTCCTGGACGAGCAATTTTCTTCTCGAAGCGAAACAGGTGAACTTTGGATTGTCGTCCTATGATTTCTCCATCGCGATCGATGACTGGGCTGTTGAGATATAATCGCCCCTTGACCTTTTCGTAGAAAGCTCCGCCGACAACGACAACACCGTACTCCTCAGCAATCGATTGCAAGCCTGGAAGAGGACTCATGGGTGATGGAATTGTCTTTTCGGGCAGCCAGTGCTCTGGTAAGCATATAATGTCCGCTTCCTTCGCTACAGCTTTCTTTGCCTGTTTGACGGCCCGGAAAATCGTCTCTTTGACTGAGGTCGCTACAGGTCGAGTCTGCACCGCTATGGCTCGAACAATCTTTTTCGACGTTCGAAAGGACTCCTGACCCTAGCCTTTCAATCTCTTCACGGCGATGTCCAACAGTTGCCGCGCAACATCACGCTTCGGTGCCAACGCGATATGTGTGACCTTCTTTCGCTCGTCAACAACGAACAGCTCGTTGGTGTCAGTCTGAAACCCCACACCCTCAATCGATACATCGTTGGCAGCGACGAGATCGGCGTTTTTCTCGCTGAGTATCTCAAACGCTTCCGTCACAAGTTGCTCGTTCGAGACGCCGTGTTCTGTCTTGAATGCCACAAGAAACGAGTTTGGGCTCGCGAGGCGAATTTCTCGTATTATCTTCGGAGTGGCCTCAAGCTGCAACTCGACCGTCTTTTCCTTTCTCGTGCTTATTTTTCTGCCAACCGGTTTTGATGGTCTATAGTCGCTTGGGGCTGCAGCGGCGAAAACCAGATCGTGTTTGCCCTTTTTCAATTCGCGCACTGTAGCTTCAAGCATCTCTTCTGTGGTTTCAACCCTGATAGTCTTCACGCTAGGAGGAGGTATGACCGAGCCGGGTCCCAGAATCAACGTTGTCTCGGCACCTCTTGACCATGCTTCTTGTGCAATTGCTACACCCATCTTCCCTGAAGACCGGTTAGTAATCACCCTGACGGGGTCGATATGCTCTATCGTGGGACCCGCGGTAACCAGCACTCTGTGTCCCTCAAGATCTCTCCTCTGAGATGATAACTGAGAAGAGAGACGCGTGATCACGGCCTGGACAATCTTGGAGGTTGATGCGATTTTCGCCTTTCCCTCGGCAATCTCCGGTTCGACAAACTCGACCCCGATCCTCTTGAGACGCGCAATGTTCTCTTGAGCGATTGGATGATCGTACAGTGGTTCGTGCATCGCTGGAGCAATCAGAACCGGCAGCTTGGAACCGATAGCGGTCGCAGCTACTGTCGTGACTGGAGTATCATCAATTCCCGATGCGAGCTTCCCGATCGTGTTAGCAGTAGCGGGAGAAATTAGAACTAGATCAACGTGCCCAGAACTCTTCCCGGCGAGAGCGATATGCTCCAGTTTGCCCGTAAGCTCTCGGACTACTGGATTTCCTGTCGCCCATTCTAGAAGATCGGATCCGATCATCCTCTCCGTTGATGGAGACATTACGACGTACACATCTGCTCCATGTCTCATCAGCTCGCGGGCAATCTCAGGTGCCTTGAACGAGGCAACGCTGCTTGACACGAGGAGTGCTATCTTTTTTCCAGAGAGTTGTGTGCCAGATGTTCCGGTGATGTCCTTGGACGGGTGGGCCATTTCCGATGTTCTTCTATTTCTTCAATTGTCCGCTTTCATATGCCCAGTCTAGAAGCTGGATAATATCGTTGAGAGTGTACTTTCCAGCGCTCGACGGAATCCGTTTGAGAATGTCGGGCAGGCTTGGCAGCATGGGCCGGATAAATCCTGGAATCTTGTCATACATCGCCTGGACTCCCGAAATGATCTCCTTTGCGTCTTTATCTTCGATACTGGTTCCCTTGAGAGCTGTCTTCATACTCTTGGCACTCATATTCTTTCTAACTTCTCACGCTGAATCTATCTCGAGCATATACAGGTTCTTCAACCCTCTCGATTTTCCCGCCTAGATTAGCTCGTGTAGAAAGATCGCAAAAGGGCACTGGTTCAAGCGTTCCTCTCTTCTGTTAAGAGGTCTTCAAAGACTACGGCGGGAACATCGCCAGGTCTTGAAGCAGTCCTGTGGGTTCTTGGTGCTGGTCTGACGAGGGCTAGGGCATAGAGCTTCCATCGCTGCCCAACTTTGGAAGCCCTTGCATGAGCAAATAGTGCTGGTTGAACATGCATGCTTTCCATTTTTTCCACATCTTATTGGAGAAGAGAATGACCAGTAGGTCGTTCATCATGACAAGTGGGAAAGATGCGCTAGCAGCGATGCCGAAGATGATGATTGGGGAGATCAGTCCGAATGCGAACGCGACTTTGTGGGCTTGATTTAGTTTGGTTCCCATTGACCTGAAGGTGAGACGAAGTATCCACAGAGAGACGGCGATGTCGAAAACCATGATGACTGGCGGAAAGAGGTTAGCACCTGCTGCGAAGCCTCCGGCAAGCAGCCAGATCGGAAAGAACGCTACTCCAAGTAGGAAGAATGCTCGGGGCCTCCACCTCGGCTCTGCTCTTACAGTCTTCAGAAAATCAGCAGGCAATTTCTTCGCAGCAACAACGAGCAGCAATACCACGATGCTTGAAAGAATAAGCAGACCCCATATCTCAGCTGGCCAATAATTTACGAGTAACGAAAGCAGGACGGAATCAATAGCTAAGGTGAGTATGCTAACTCGTATTCCCGTTGTCGAGACGAGGCTCTTTGATTTCAGTTCTGGAAAGGCTAGTCCAAAGATGAAGATTGGCAGGCCGATGCTGAAGACTGAATGGAAAATCACCAATCCAACGGTCCAGACCCAGTTGACTCCGAGCCAGTGTCCGTAGACACCTAGATTTCCCACCACTGAAGATGTTGGATTGAACAGCGTTCGCAAGGCTAGCCCCTCTTCCACAATTCCATAGGCTGCGCCGAGGAGGAAGACAGACGCCCAGCCTTTGTTCCATCGAAGCTTGGCCTCCCGGATCAATATGACACCAGGGCCATAGAGTGCAAGGTTCGCGGCGAGAAGTAGAAAGAATACTGGAGGAGATAGAATCAGGAAAGCCATGTTGCTTGAACCTGAGAGATATTCTGGAATCCCGGGGCTTAGAATCAGCAAGCAGAGCAGTGGATGCGCCTTGAGGTAACCGATAATCCGAGCTACACGCCCCTTTTTCTCCGTGACCTGTGGGTACCATGTACTCAAGGGAGATATCTCGAGAGACTACGAGAAGCAGGGGCCTACACTATTAGTCGTCTAATACCAAAGGGGGCTTGTTTCTGTTACTAGTTGAAACCCTTAGAGATCAAATACCCTTGTTGACTAACCAGCCGATGATTCTTCCACGAACTACCAGTTCTTGCCATTTGTCCTCTCGAAGCTCATGTTGTTCGTCGCTTATTGGAACTACTAAGAGGTCTGCGCCAACTCTATTCGCCAACTTTTCAAGAGCGGGTATGATCTCGCCCGGTGGATTGAGGGAATACATGAGAGATGCACCGCGGTATACGTTGAGGTTTGGAAGCAGGATATCATCTGCCACAGCCCTGATCCGTCCAGTCTTGCGCGAGCGCACCCATGACTCATCCTTGTCGGTCACGAGTATCTCTGCGCGTGGGAGAGCCTCGGATATTCGCTCTGCCACGTCTATCCGGTGACCTACTCCAACTTCTATGATTTTTTCTGCGTCGCTGTAGTTCTGTTTGATCCAGTCTATGAGCTGCTCGAACAAGTTCCTGGATAGTTCTCGGGGTTACTTGGGCCAGCGCGGCTGCATAGCTCCCTGGTCTCCGTTGGCCTGACGCATCTTCCTCATCCCTTCAAGGATTAGTTTCTGCTCGATAGCAGCCACCAAGAATTTTGTCTCGATGACCTTGTCGGGGTTTACGCTCATACTGACGGCTCCCTCTCGGACCAGGAACTCGACCACTTCAGGATAGTTCGATGGCGCTTGCCCACAAATCGATGTCGTCACACCTTTCTCGCTGCAGATCCTAATGACATGGCTCATTGCCCGCAGTACCGCAAGATTGCGTTCGTCGTAGATTTCCTGAATTGACGCGTCGTCCCGATCGATGCCGAGAATTAGCATTGTCAGGTCGTTGGTGCCGAAGGATATGCCGTCGATTCCCTCGTCGACGAACTTGTCGATTAACAATACCGTTGCGGGAACTTCTACCATAATCCAGAGCTTGAAGTCGGGGCCCCTTTTCAATCCCTCTTCTTCGAGAATCTTCTTGGCGTTCCTGAAGTCCTCTAGCGTTCGGACGAACGGCAGCATCACGTGGACGTTGGTGAGCTTGTATTCCTCTCTGACCTTCTTGATTGCGCGGCATTCTAATCGGAAAATGTCGGGCTCCTTGACGTATCGGAAGGTGCCCCGAAATCCAAGGAGCGGATTGGGCCCAACGTGTCCAGCTTCCCGTTCGTATTTTTCACCGCCTGGAAGGCCGAGGAACTCGTCAGGCTTGAAGTCGAGACATCTGTATACGACGGGTCTCGGAGCAAAGGGCGTCGCGACCTTTCGCACTCCCTCTGCGAAGGCATCGACCATTTTCTCGCCGCCTCCCTCTTCTATCAGCATTCGAGGATGTTTCCCGACTGAGAGCATCATGTGCTCTGCGCGCAGGAGACCTACACCATCCGCGTGCGTCTCACGTGCGACCTTCTCGGCAAGCTCTGGGAGTGAGATGTTCACGTAGATCTTTGTCGAGGTTATCGGGATAACTGTAGGAATCTCATGCTGAGGCTGGGTTGCCTTGAGAATTTCCTCGACGAGACCGTTGTAGACAACTCCTGATTTCGCATCAACAGTGTATTCCTGTCCTGTCTGCATCAATTTCGTCGCGTTCCTTGCGCCGACGATGCATGGGATACCCATCTCTCGCGAGACGATGGCCGCGTGGCAAGTCGTTCCCCCGTCTTCTGTAACGATCGCTCCGGCGACCTTCATGTAAGGAACCCAGTCGGGGTTCGTCATTCGAGTGACGAGAATGTCCTTGTTTTTCATCAAGCGTCCCGCTTCAAGTGTGGTCGGGACGATCTTGGCTCTTCCTGCGTGCATTCCTGGGCTCGCGGGCAGACCGTGTACGACTGGCGCTCTGTGAACGATGTGGGAATCCGTTTCTCCGTTTGGACTCTTCATTTTGCTCCAGAATGTCTCGGGCCTGGTCTGGACAACGAAGAGTGAGCTTCCGGTGGCTCCGTGCTCAACAGCAAATTCGATGTCCTGGGCCGTGTGATAGTGATCCTCAATGTCCACTGCAACCTTTGCAATTTCGATAACTTGTTCATCGGTTAGGCTCGAAACATTTCGGCGCTCAACCGGGACATCGGCCTGCATGGTCAGCCCGGCCTTATCGTTCGGGATATGTTCGATCATCTTCGGGACGATCTCTTTGTGGATTAACTGCATTGTGCCTTTGTCGACGATGAACCTGTCAGGCCGGACGATTCCAGCGACTATAGCTTCTCCAAGCCCCCAAGTCGATTCAATGACGATCTTAGATGGGTCACCGTTGATCGGGTCAAGTGTAAAGGCAACGCCTGAGGACTCTGACTTTACCATCTTTTGGACTCCAACGCTGATGAGTACTTTGTCGTGTGGGAAGCCTTTCTCTTCCCGGTAGAATATTGCGCGTGGGGTGTAGAGGCTGCCCCAGCATTTCTGGACGTAATGTACGAGCTGGTCCTCGCCCTGGACGTTTAGGTATGTGTCTTGTTGCCCGGCGAATGATGCGTCAGGCAGATCCTCGCTGGTGGCAGATGATCTGACTGCGACAGTCACATTCTTGTCGCCTGTTTTCTCGCACAGCTCTCGATATGCAGTTCGGACCTTGCCGGCGATATCCTCGGGCATTGGTGCCGATTCTAGAATCTTTCGAATCTCCTCGGATGCTTCCTCGTACTGTTTCGGATCCCTTGAACCGTTAGAGATTCCAAGAGTCTTGTGAATGATCTCGCCGATCTTTGTCTCTTCCAGAAATCGTCGAAATGCTTCTGCGGTGACTGCGAATCCTGGGGGGACGTGAACTCCTTTTGCGGTTAACTCGCCGAGGTTTGCGCATTTTCCACCGACTAGTGGAATGTCGTCTTTTCTTACATCTTCAAGCCGGACCACTATAGCGTCAGGCCTGGGCAAACGGTTAGGCTCCTGCTGGCATTTGTGGTGCGACTGGTTCTTCGACTATGATTCTGGTTTTCATCGGCATCTTTGTTCCGGCGACTTCCAATGCTTTCTTCGCAGTGTCAACACCGTCATCGGGTACGTAGATAATGAAGAGGTCCTGACCGTTTTCGACTCTGGCTGCTCTGCCGGTTGGTTTGCCGAAGGCTCGCCGCATTCCTTCCTGTAGTCGATCAGCGCCCGCGGTGGCGATCATTTTGTTTTCTCGGAGAATAATGTGCGGGTACACGCACAGTTGCAATCGATATCCTGTTTCTCCCCATCTGTCGGTTAGAACCTTGTTCGCGGATACACGGGCAGACTCCAGCGCGTTATGACGGATCTGCACGTGCTCTCTAGCTACCAAGTGGACTTTTCGGGCGAACTGCATGGATAGGTCTCCCATGTTGAACTTGGAAACCTTCGGCGCAGGTGACCCGTGGATGTATTTCATCCGGGTGAAAGCCTGGCCTGATGGGGAACGATAGTTACGACCCTTCATTGAGCAAATACCATACGGGCATTAGCTGAGGGTGCTAATGAGGGTTGTTGCGAGAAGAGGACTAGAAGGATTCCGGAGATTCACTATTATGCCATTTTGTTCAGGGTTATCCATCCTCGAAAAAACCGTTATCCCAACTCGTTCATTTTCCAAGGCTAGACTCGCACCCCAGATTTCGGCCCTTGGCCAATTAGGCGCTAAGGAAAATCGCCCATTATCTGCCCTGATATCGAATCTGGAAGGTGGTCTCTAGACTGCCCGAGAAATCGTTCGTGAATCATCGAAGATCTCTCGACTTTTTGCCATCCCACCAAAGCCGGGACCGTGCCCTGAATCCCCGGACTCGCCCGGAATCGTTACCAGACAGGAAATCTTCTCGTCAAAAAGGGGGCTGTGTCAAGCATCCCGCGACGCGTGAGTGGTACCGGTGGACCTACCGAAAGTAAGCCGAACAATCCTTCTCTTGACAAACATCTGATTCGTAACATTTCTTTTTCTGCTTACCATTTTGTACCTTTTCTTTTCGCCTAACAATTCTTCTCCGCCAACTAATCTGTGACCCCCCGGGAGGCTGGTTTTCCCGCGCCCTGCCCTTCATGAAGCCTTGATTCTATGCTTCCCGGCTCTTGGTCCTCAGCTGATCAAACAGGCCTGGTTCTAGGTCCTTTATCGTCGGAATGAACGCCCTCGCCCGTGAAACCTCGTTCAGGTCCACCTTGCATATCTGAAACTCCTCCACATCATACTTGCACTGGGCTAGAACGGAACCATTGGGCGCGATGACTCTACTTCCGCCCCAGAACTGCAAGCCCTCCTCAATGCCAACTCGGTTTACATAGGCTAGATAGACAGCGTTCTCCATCGCCCGGCTCAAACAGAACCCCTCGAAAAACCTCCGCCGCAAACCAGGGCTCGCGGAAATACAGACGACTAGCTGCGCGCCCTTCAGAGCCTGCAGACGAGTCAGCTCGGGAAAGTAGAGATCATAACAGATGTTCAAACCGATCGTTCCGATATCAGTCTTGAACACCGGCGCTTCTTGTCCCGGACGGTAATACCGACGTTCCTCGAAAACAGAATGCGTTGGAAGATGGATCTTCCGGTACCTCCCAATCAAGCCCTTCGGGCCAACAAACACTGCTGTGTTGTGTATTACTCCCTTGACCTCGCTTTCCTCGGGCATGCCGAAGATAACGTGAACACTGTGCTCCTTCGCCTCTTTCTCGACCTTCCGCGTGCTGGGACCCGGAATCGACTCTGCCGAATGGGAAACCTCATCCCGCATAGTATATCCTGTCAGATGCAGCTCAGGAAAGATCAGCAGGTCAACGTTCTTCTTACGGGCCCTTGCTGCCTGTTCTGAGATCTGCTTCAGGTTCCGCTCCTTGTTCCCAAGTCTGGGACCAGTTTGGGCTAGTAGCAGACTTATCGGCTTCATCCACGCTCGCCTACGCTAGATTCTGGCTCAGTTTCGCCATATAGACATGCTCAACGCCCCGGATTAGCCTCGGCTCAGAGTTCAGGGTTACAGCACGGCTTTATGACGCTCAGCCCGTTCCCCGCTCGTTTCACACCCTCAGAGAGGGAATAGATTGCTCTTCACAAGGCTAGCCCGTACTATCATCAAGCACAACCGGGCAGTCTTCATCATCTGGCTAGTGGCCCTCGCGCTGAGCGTCCCAGCTATTCTCCAGGTCCAGAGCGTTATCGTTTACACGGAGACAGCGTACAACCCCAAGACCTCGGAGTCCAGCATCGCTCAATCCATCGTCAGCAAAGAGTTCAGCATTAGCCAGGGCAGCAGCGTCGTAGTGGTAATCACATCAGCCGATGTGAGAGGCAACGACGTTCGCGATTTCACTCTAACGTTCAACAAGACTCTGCGTAATGACCGGACGATCACAAACCTTAGCAACGTCACAAGCATCTATGACGTCTTCTACCAGCTACTCGTCGGCTACACGAGTGAGGTTCATCTCCAGCTCTACCAAGAGAAGAACCTGACCAGTGTTGCCACGTTTCTTGAATTCGGCATCCCCGCAATCTACGTAAACCAGTGGACGACCCTGGTAAACTCCGGGCCCTTCAACATAACACAGGCGCAGGTCGCTGCTTACAACCAGAAAGCCAATCAGTCCACATGGTTGACCGTATCATCCCAAACGCCCCAAGCCTACCTTCCTCTCGCTCTTGCCTATCAGACCCGGTTCTACCAGTCTTGGAACATGACCTTCACCGCGGCTTCGTATACCCAGACACAGCTTGCGACAGTCGCACCTCCGCTAGCCCGGGCTCAAAACGTGACCAAGGGAAACCCTCTGCTGGTAAATCAGCCAGCGTACTACAATATCACTCTGCCATTCTTCCAGTCCAGCGTAACAGACCCTGCATCCCGCGCGCTCTTTGTCGATTCCACGGGATTCTTCAACCTCTATAACTTCTGCCCGAATACATGTCCAAACAATTACTGGAACGACCCTACGGTCCTTCAGGCATTCGTTGTCGACGCCTTTTCGGAAGCGGTCAACGCAACTCCGACTCAGACTTTCATCATCGGTGAGATCTATTCTCTGGGTTCCTCGGCGAGTTTCGGGGATTTTACAAGTCTAGCGGGCACGCTCCTTCGAAATTATAACATCAACACCTACCCAGTCCAGCCGAGTAGGGACGTCTACACTCAATTCGTCTCTGGCTCCAACGACACCATGCTCGTCATACTTGACTTCAAGACAACCGGACCGGACCCAAAGAACAGTATCGCGAGCATAAGGACAGACGTTCAACACGCGAATGTCTTCAGCAACACAAACCTCCTAGTCTACGTTACAGGCGCTCCCGCGTTCAACTATGATATTGAAACAGAATCGATCAGGGACGTTGAACGGATTGACCCCATCACCGTCCTCCTAATCATCGTCATCGTTGGCATATTCTTCGCTTCCCTCGCAGCCCCGCTAATCCCGGTATCCGCTATCGGAATATCTGTAGGAATAGCCTTCGGCCTCGTCTACGTAATCGGCAGTTGGTTCACCAGCGTGCACTTCCTGATTCTGACGCTCTTGCCTGTCGCCATGTTCGGGGCAGGGTCGGACTACTGCATATTTCTCGTTAGCAGATACGCTGAGGAGAGGCGGATGGGAAGGGGAAAGAAGGATGCGGTTGAGCGAGCAGTGACATGGGCAGGCGAGAGCATTGCCACGAGTGGAGCAACCGTTGTCATAGCATTCGGAAGCCTAGCTATTGCTGGCTTTGGAATGCTGCGCTCTATCGGGATTGCTGTGATGATGGGTATATCCGTAGCGCTACTAGTCGCCCTCACTCTCGTGCCAGCGATTCTGTCCATGTTCGGGGACAAGATCTTCTGGCCTGGGGGGCTAGGTCTTTGGAGAAAGAAGAAGGCTAAAGGAAGCAGCTACTACGCCCGTGCCGCAAGATTCACGGCAAAGCACTCGAAGCTAATCCTCATCGTCGCCTTGGCCGTTAGTCTACCAGCTACGAGTACGGTGCTTTCCAGCCAGACAAGCCACGACCTCATATCCCAAGTTCCCAACTCTCTTGAGAGCAGGGCCGGCTACAACAGCATGGTCCAAGGTTTCGGACCTGGCACCATAACTCCAACATACACGATTGTGCAAACGCCAGTCCTGCTCGCAACCGATTACTGGATTAACGTTACCGCCTTGCGATCCCTGTCCTATGCGGAGAACTCCACACGGTCGATCTCCGGCGTGTCGAAAGTCTATGGGCTTACACATCCTTCAGGCGACCCGATCCCGTATTCATCGTTCAATCAGTTGAACACAGCTCAACAGCAGGCAATGATCAGGAGCATGAAGCCCTTCCTCGGGAGCGATGGGAAATCGGCAATGGTCTGGGCTAACCTGTCCAACGAGCCCTACACAGACCAGGCCATCACTACGCTCACGAAAATCCGGCAGAACATCGACAGTCTTCAGAGCAACGACAAGCTACTCGCTGGATCCACAATACTTGTCGGGGGAGAAACCGCTTCCGTCGCAGACCTTGCCAACTCAAGCGCCGCCGACTACTTCAATATGACAGCGCTCGTCCTCGTTGGAGTCTTTGTAGTTCTGATGATCGCCCTAGGCTCGATCTTCACTCCCTTACGACTCATCTTCACGATACTTCTCAGCATTTCCTGGGCGATGGCCGCAGTGATCTATATCTTCCACACGTACATTGGGATGGAACTGATCTGGATACTACCGATCATGCTGCTTGTGATCATGCTCGGACTGGGACTTGACTACGACATATTCCTAGTGACTAGGATCAGGGAATACGTGGTCGGCGGCGCGAAAGATGATGAGGCCATTGAGACCGCAGTTGAGCGCACCGGTGGCATAATCACAGCTACCGGTCTAGTGACAGCAGGTGCCTTCGGAACCATGATGCTGTCGCAGATACCGATGCTGCAACAGCTCGGACTCGCGTTTTTCATCGTCGTCATTCTCGACGCGACTCTAACCCGAGTCTATCTTGTACCGTCGATAATGAGGCACATGAAGCGTCTCAATTGGTGGGCTCCAGGACGGATAAGAAGGGTGCCAATTACTCCAGAAGAGAAGCTCATACCTCCAGTCCCAGTGATAACAAAACTCGTCGTAACAATCGAAACGTTTGCGATCCTAGGGCTCGGACTCATACTCTATCTCGACTACATCAATAACCAGTATCTTCAAGGATTCGTCAACCAGACGAGCCTTAGGCTTCTGGCAGGGATCAACGTCTGGACGGGAGTAATACTTGGAGTGACATCATTCCTGACCACCTACATACTTCTTCGTGGCAAACCCAAGCCGAGCGGATCAGACCAACCGGCCTTGCTTCGCAAGGTGGGATGGCAGTTGGGCAAACTTCGTCCGAGACGTGCGAAAATTCTGTTAATCACCACCACTTCCCATCCATCACCGAGCCTACCTTCACTGGAGTCTTCAGCTACAACGGAGACACATCTCAAGCCAGCAGCCCAAAACCAAGATCAGCCTTCGGCAACGACTGCGAATTCAAGCGAAGAGAAGAAGTAGGCAGCCTAGGATGCTATTCGATACAAGTCGATTTGGACACTCTCCCACTTCTTGTGATGAAACGGGAACAGATGGGGAATGTTCAACCTCATGCTCCGCAATCCATCAACCTTCCGATTTCTCTTCGCGATAAAGCTCTTGAGAAACTTTCTAGTCGAACTCTTGTGAATAGAATACGAAACGGGAGCAAGCTCGAAGGCGCGCTCAAGAAACCGGACATCAAGATGGGGAGACCGCGTCCCATATGGAGGGTTCATTATCACAGTGTCATATTTTCCTTCAACCTCATCGATATCAGATACAAGCCATTCGACCTGAACCCCGGCCGCCACTGCGTCCGCTACGTCAGAGGAAACAGGGTATTGTTCGAGTCCTAGTTTTGGGGTCTGAAGGATCTTCAGCTTTTCAAGATGAATTTCCAGTTGGCGTTTAGAAACTGTTCGTTCTTCTTCCAATTATAGGCGGACCAATCCACGCTCCAAAAGCTGCTCCCAAGTCCAAGCCCCAATAGCGACCAAAATTTCGTCTCTCGTGATGATCGGCTTCGGAAACCTTTCAGGGTCATCAAGTGCAAGGCGGGGACAGGCAGTGTCAACGAAGACGTCGATATCTGTGAAGTCGAGCAGTTTCTGGGGTACAATCTCATCCGAGTAGAGGATGACCGCTTTCTTGCCGGCTTCCTCGATCTGCTTGAGAATTGAGAGAGCAATCTGCGGGTTGCTCTGTCCTGGCTTGGTTGAAACGATTATTCCAAAATTGCTGGCCATCCTGGCTTTGTCCACCATTGCATATCTCTGCCTGATAATCCGGTCCCTATCATGATCAAGAATTTTGACCGTTCCGTCGTAGGGGTCCGCAAGAACTGTCGGTTTATCGACAGAAAGAGCTGCCCCAAGACCGTGGAAGTAGCTGCCTATCATCAGAAATGAGTCGACCTCAGATTGAATCCTCTTGAGTCCAAAATAGTCACAACCAAGGACCTGGCCCGTCTCATGGGACCATGGGCCCCGCCCAGGAACATGAACATTGAATCCTTTCGCCTCAAGAAGTCTCACTGCCTCTGGCAGCTTGTGCAGATGCTGAATGGTAGTGGCTATTCCTATGTTTCTGCCTTGAAGAATGGAAACAGCCTTCTCTAGCACTGGAATGATCTCATGATTGCTCCTCGCGGGAATGTACACTACCGGGACGCCGTGGGAAGCGTCCCGCAGGAATTCATTATGCCCGTAGTGCACTAGCAGGTCGGCTTTCAGGCGAACGGCGGCATCTAAAGAGAGGTCACATGCTCCCCAGGCAGGCACCGCGGAAACAAACACGTCCGCACCCGTCTTAGCTCGAACTAGACCCGCCAGCCGGGTTCCTTCGTTCTTGAGACCATCGGGTAGTTGGACCAGTATCCTTCGGGCACCTCTCCCCGTTATCTCAGCTACGAGCCTATCTTCGTCGAAGTCAAAGATGGACATGTCAAATTCGCCGGGGAGAAGCTATCAAAAGACTGTAGCCCAATATAAACACCGGAGAAACCTGAGGAATTTCCTTCGTGGCAGTCTGCTAGGTAACACGATTGTTAAGCCAGATATGGAGGCTGGGCTGAAACTATGACAGAGAACCAGAAGGCGCAATCCAGACTCGACACGGGTCTCGCAGATCCAAGATCTATAGCTACAATGGTCGACGCTTCTCTTAAGCGCGGGTCCAGCCTGTCAATCGCTCTCTCTGATGCAATTGTCGGGGTCAACCTTGACAATCTAGGCGATTGGACGATCACCGTTTGTCTCTCATCGAGATCGGACCGCTTCCACCAAATAACATCCTCCCTGGAAAGTCTGGGATTCTTTCAAGCAACTGAGAACGAAGGCACCAAATACATGCTTTGGACATCTCTGCTCTCAGAAGTTGGAGACGTCAGGATCAATGCTGAACAGATTCTCTTACTGGCTTTGAAGGTCTTGCAATCGCCGAGCATTCCGGTGTATATCAGATAGTCAAACGATCTTAAGAGATCTCAAGCAGGGACCACGACTGGTTGTCGGGAAGGAGAGTTTCTCCCGACGACCTCGCGAACCATACCGTTCTCCATCTGAATTATGGTGTCTGCCTCGGCTTCAAGGTCTCCAACGTGGCTAATGAGGAAGATTTGTTTGAAGTTCTGTGAGAGCTCCCGGTGGAGTAGTGTAAGAATTCCTTCGCGGCGGACTCTGTCAGAGCTGCCTAGAGGTTCGTCGAGGAATAGGAATTCTGGATTATGGCCCTTGGCTTGGGGTATCAAGGCGAGGGCGAAGGCTAACCTCATTGCCAGTAAGAGCTGGTCCTCGGTGCCTCCTGAGAAAACTTCCTTGGGCTTGAACTCTCCAGCCTCTGGATCAAAGACTCTGACAGTGTAGTCTTCGTCGAGTTGCACTGCTTTGTATCTTCCGGAGGTTATCACAGGAAGAATGAGCCCCATGTAGCGTTCGACCTGGGGCTTGACACGGTTCCGTAGGGACTCCGATGTTTGCTCGAGTCCTTTGACGGACAGCTTGACGACCACGCAGTCCTTCTCGAGGAGCATCACCTTCTTCATTTGGGTCTGAACTTGATCATCGAGATCGTTGTTCTCCTCTAATAGCTGGCGTAGTTCGAGCTGTCGGGAAATTGAGTCTTCGATCTGGGCCTTATTTCTCGAAACGGATTCCTTTAGCGTATCTCTCGCTTCGGCGATCTCTTCAAGGAGCGTCTCAGAGAATGATAGGCCTTCCGGAAGATCTGGCAACTGAGCCATGCCGAACTTCTCTTCAACCTGTTTGATCTCGCTCTGGATAAGGTCGAGGCGTTCTTTGATCTGGGGTTCCTCTCTCAATTGCTGGCCGAGTAATTTGACCTTAGCTTCCAGAGACTGACGCGTTTGCCTGTCGCTGTCGAACAATGAGGATACGGTCTCGAACGCGGTCTTAGGGTCCTTTGACGATTCGACCTTGGCAGAGTATCGCGTGATTGAGGACAGTGTTCCCAGAAGCTTCTCGGACCTTTCAGCAATGCTCTGATGGGTTTTCGCCAGGTTTTGTTGGTTCTCGGCAAGCTCGTTCTCCCATGAGCGGACGAGCTGCAGGCTAGCTAGCTGTTCCTGCTCGTATCTCGAGCTGCTGGCTTGTTGGGAAAGCGAGACAATCTGTCGTGTCAGTAAGAGGAGGGAGACTATAGCGAGGGATCCGAAGGCAACCGCGACTTGAGAGAGACCTATGAAGAAGGAAAGGATAGCTCCGGCGCCGAGCGCTGAGGTTGAGATGAGATACGTCCAGACCCTTCTTGGTTTGGAGTCTAACGGTTTCGGATTTCCGAGACTTGAGACGTCCTTTGTCTTCTCTGCAATTTTGGCTTGTAGATTATCTTTGGACTCCTCTAACTGGGCTCTGCGGATTTCGGCGGATTGAAATTCTTCAAGCATATTCGATGCTTGGGTGAGCTGGGAGTCTATTTCGGAAAGCCCAGAGAACTGTTCGAGTTCTAATCGAGCTTTCTCCAGTTCCTCTCGTTGAGACGAAATCCCAGATAGTTGTCGCTGGAGGTTCTCTGCAAGGCGCGTCTTGTCTTGAATCTCTTGCCGGAGAGATTTCTGGAGCTTCACAGCTTCATCGTATTTGTTCAGGGTCTTGTGGAGAGAATCTGTGGCCGCGAACTTTTTCTCCAAGTCCACAAGTTCTGACTTGAGCTTTTCGATTTTCACTGCCAGCGTCGAGAGTTGGGTCTCCGCTTCCTTGTACCTGTTAAATTGCTCTTGAAGCGATTGGAGACGCTCGCGTTCAACTGTAAGCTGTCCCGGATTCCGAGTCGTGCCTTCGATTCGAGCTCTCTCCGCATCAAACTGGTCCTGCACTCTGTTGAAACTGTCCAGGTTCAGGAAGACGTTGACAACTTTCCTCCGGTCGTCGAGCCTTTGTTTAATTAGTCGCTCGAGATCTTTCTGTGCGACGACGCTGCTTGCAACAATTTCGTTGTAGGTAATGCCTCCGAGAAGTCGTTCAACCTCGCTGGTCGTGTCGTTTACAGTCGTTGCAATTGTCTTTTGTCGACCGTTCGGCCCAAGCTCATAGAGCTGTGCCCGGTTCGGTCTCGTTTTGTGAACCTCTCTTACGACTCTGTACTTGAGGTCGCCGATTGCGAATTCGAGTTTTACCTGGGCTTCGCCGGTTCCGTAGGTGAGGATTTCTTCGTTGCTGGGTTTCTGGCTTGGCCGTATCATTCGGCCGAAGAGGGCGAAGAGGATCGCGTCGAGTATGGTAGACTTTCCGCTCTCGTTCAATCCTGTGATGAGCGAGATGCCCTCCGAGAAGGGTAACGGTTGGGAGAATTTCAGTTTCTTGAAGTTGTGAGCATAGAGGCTTAGTAGTTTCAGTCGACTCCCTCCTCCTGAAGCTTTGCAACGGTAAGCTTCCATGCCTCCTGGACAAGTGGTCTATCCTGGTCGCCTGCTTTCGTTAGCAGGTTCTGGAATGTCCGATCTAGCTCCTGGAGCGGAGTAGTCTTTGGAAGCGACTCTAACGGGATCATATTCAGAACGTTGAGCTGTTCTTCGTCGAATTCGATGTGGAAGAACTTGCCCTCAGCGTAGGTGTAGAGCGCGGATCGCTTGTAAGTGGAGAGCTGGTTCAGCGTGACTTTTCCAGAAACTTTTACGCGAAGTATCTTTTCATCGTCTATTCTCTTTTCTAGACCTTCTTCTATTTGTCGTGTAAGGCTTCCCTCGCCAGCGACTCGGAACTCAAGGGTTTCCATGGGCCGAGCGGGTGTTGGATGGAACTCTTGCTGGACTACTCCTGACTTGTCAAGTTCGAGCCATACGAACCCTTTCGTCTCGCCTTCCTCGTTGAACGATGCTCGCTCAGTGCTTCCAGGATAGACGACTGGTGTCCCGTTGAGGGTTTTTCTTTGATGATTGTGCAGGTGGCCAGAGGCGAAGAGTTGGAGGTTTCTGGGGATAGATGATTTCGGGATATGGACTTCTTGTCCAAAGTACCCGTCGAAGCCTTCGATCGGATAATGTGTCAGGAAAATGTTGACGTCGCCATCTCGGCTGATCTCATAGCCGGCGAGTGGATCTGCGTTTGCTGGTAGGTTTGGATTGAGGCTCATCCCTGTTAGGTCAACAGTTTCGCTTCCGAAGTCGAACTTCTTAGTCGTTGGATGTTGTTCTTGTATGAAGTAGACGTGTCCGGACCTCGCATGAACTGCGAGAGGGGAGGCGCCTTGTTCCGCGCTGCGTGGAGTATCGTGGTGGCCGCTTACGAGAATGGTTTTGATGCTCTTCTCATGTAGACGCTTGAATTGTTCTGCCACGAACGCCCTTGTAGGATTGCCGGGCAGAATGCCATCGTAGAAATCTCCACCGATCAGAAGAATATCGGGCTTGTTCTCCAAAGCGAAATTGACTAGAATCTCAAAACAACGCTGGAAGTCGCGCTTGCGTTCGAACCGCTTCGGACCATACTGGACTGCAGATGGATCTAGGTGGTTGTCGGCTGTCAGGAGAACGTGAATTGTCATGGTAATCTAGCTACTGAAGGCAACCGGCGTCTTCGGATGAACTGGAACGATATTAAGAGTTGGAGATAGCCGAACGTAACCCTGTCGGATCACGAAGCCATGAGGAGCCGTGCAAGATTCCATCTGAGGACGGGAAAGGAATTGGTCGCAGAAAATACCGTCAGGGTAGGAATCGACATCGGCGGAACGTTTACGGATCTCGTGGCTACGGACGAGAAACGCGCGGTTTGGAAGATCAAACTCCTGACCACACCGATGGATCCGTCGATAGGAGCTCTTGATGCTGTCCGAAGATTGTTGGAGAAAGAGAAGGTTGACCCTAGTCTTGTTAGAGTCGTTATTCATGCGACAACGCTCGCGTCGAACGCGCTTCTGACGGGAAACATTCCTAGAGCCGCTCTCGTCACGACCGCGGGCTTTCGAGACGTTCTGGAGATCGGGCGCCAGAACAGACCTGAACTGTACAATCTTCAGGTCGAGCGTCTGCCTCCACTAGTCCCGAGGCGATACAGGTTCGAGGTCCGGGAGAGAGTCACGTATGATGGGAGAGTTTTGGAACCGCTTGATACATCGCAGGCTATTTTGGTTGCGAGAAGGGTGCGAAGACTCGGTATCGGCACGGTTGCTGTCTGCCTTCTTCACTCCTACGCCAACCCGAAACATGAGAAGAAACTTGGGGAGATACTCAAGAGAGAACATCCTAACGCGAAACTTTCGTTGTCGTCGGAGCTTCTTCCCGAGTTTCGAGAGTACGAGAGAACTAGCACTACAGTCGTTAACGCGTGTCTGCAACCCTTATTCTCAGACTACCTGGAAAAACTCGAACAGGGATTGGAAGAGCTCGGAATTCGTGCACGACTCTTTGTAATGCAATCGAATAGTGGGACTGTGCTCTCTCGCCAAGCATCCCTTGAACCAGCTCGTCTCATAGAATCAGGACCTGTTGCAGGGGCGGTGGCGTCCAAGTTCTACTCGCGGGGATCTGAAAGCTTTGTCTCTCTCGACGTCGGCGGGACCACTTCGAAGGCAGGAGTCTGGTCTGGCCATAGGTTCGAGGTGACTAACGAGTATGAGGTCGGTGGATGCTTGCATGGAACCAGGCGAGTTGAGGGATCAGGCTACCCTGTCAGATTTCCAGTCGTAGACCTCGTCGAGGTCGGTATCGGTGGTGGGAGCATTGCCTGGGTCGATGATGCGCGCGTTCTCCACGTTGGGCCTCAGAGCGCCGGAGCGCTGCCTGGTCCGGCTAGTTATGGAAAAGGTGGCAAGCTGCCGACGCTTACAGATGCGTCTCTTGTTCTTGGCCGGCTGAGCGCTAGCTTTCTGCTTGGCGGAGATCTGCGATTGAACCCGCATCTCGCTCACATGACCCTTGCCAAGTTGGTTGCAAAACCGCTTCGAACGGGAGTGATTCTTGGAGCCATTGGTGTTCTGCGAATTGCTATCGCGAGGATTGCGGAGGCGTTGCGTGCGGCAACCGTGGAAAAAGGTCTCGACCCACGCGAAATGGTTCTGGTGGCGTTCGGTGGGGCAGGGCCAATGTTTGCCTGTGAGGTTGCCGGACAGCTAAAGATGGAGAAGGTCGTCGTGCCTCCTGCTGCAGGGCTGCTGTCGAGCATGGGTCTGCTTCTAGCGGAACCGTTGCATGATTCTGTCCTGACCGTGCTGAGAGACGCAGAGAGTGTGAGCGTCAAAGAGCTTGAGAAGATCTGTCGTGGAATGGAAGTGAGAGCGAGAGGTCTGCTCCGAGCAGAAAGAGTAGAAGAGAAGAATGTGACCTATCAGAGATTCTTGGACATGCGTTATCAAGGACAATCCTACGAACTATCAATTCCTCTACGCAGCGGGATTATTACTAGAGGCGCGGTTCGATCTGCCATTCTAGACTTTCACCGGAGGCATCAAATGCAGTATGGGTATTCTCAGCGGGACAGGTCTGTCGAGATTGTCAATGTTCGCAGCTATTGCAGAGGAAAGGCCGGGAATATTGCTGGGGCAACTAGTACTTTTGCACGAGAGAAGGCCTTGTTGAAGAGGAGAAGAGTCTGGTTCATGGATGGACATGGTATCGAGTGTCGGGTCGTTCAGCGGAACAGCTTGCCTCCTGGAACAAAGGGAAAGGGACCGTGTGTGATCGAGGATTACGACTCAACCTTGGTAATTCCACCTCGAGCGAGGTACATGGTTGACCGGAACGGATCGGTTTCTATCGTAATCTGAACCTGGGCATGTAGAAGACTGTTACTCGAATCTGGTAGCGTTGGTTTCAACAGGGCAATATCGGATAGTGCTTGGTAGGTTGCTTTAACAGTGAAGAAAATATGACAAATACATCAAGCGGCTCGAACAGCACGTGGGGAGCGTTTACTCCAGTCATGCCAGCGTTCATTCGTTTGATCGCGGGCGTCATCGTACTAGTGATTATCGAGGCAGTTGTTCTCGGCTTTCCAGGGATCAGCCAGAACATCTCAGGCAGCACCATATCCATCGCGAACATCGTAGTGTTCATGATCGGGCTTGTCGTGGCTTTCATCGTCTTCAAGTTCGGTACACAGCTCTCGAAAGCGGTCTCGGACG
>WNGJ01003625.1_pt1 | contig 23384 bp, 19 predicted proteins | sample 5400611 | NCBI WGS metagenome assembly WNGJ01 (sample SAMN13153375, study PRJNA577476) | soil metagenome | isolation source: 40 cm soil or saprolite under Garry oak tree replicate 1 | place: USA:California | collected 2016-06-15
TCGCCGCTCGTGGCGTCGAACTCCGCCAACTTCTTTCGCAACAGCGCCAGCATGAGGCTGACCTGGTAGCCGAGTTGCCGGCGGGGAACGAGCCGCGGGAGTTCGATTACCCCCTCCTCCGCCGGCCGTTGCCGAAGATAGGCAAAGCCCTCGGCTTCATCGAGCGCCAGGTCGAGACCGAGACAGGCGACGTAATCGCGAACGCGCGCCTGAACGCCGATCAGCGATTGCCACAACAGCGGATCGCTTTCGCGGTCGGCGATGCCCTTCATCAGCGAGACGACGACGACAGAAAGCGCGTCCGTCATCGTCGTCTTCCGGCCCGGCCGGCCACAGCGACGGGACGGCAGAACACCACCATCGGCAGCGTACCTTGTCGAACCCTGCCCTCATCGTCGGTCCAGGTCAGGGTCTGACGCCGCGCATCGTCGATAATGGAGGCGCCGTCCGCCGCCGCGAGACTCATGTAGGCAACGAGCTCGGCAAGGCCCTGCTCGAGCGGATGCGCCTGTTTCTGGCCGAGACCGCCAACCAGGTTCGGCTGAATGATCGCATCAGCGCCAGTATCAATCACGTCGTGGATATGGGGTTCCTGCGCAGGCTACGCGGGACGAACGACAGGTTTGAGGTCCGGCGTATCCTGAAGGCGTTCGTCGACGCCCAATGGCTCGCCGATCTCGACCAGCGTCTTGCGGCATATCAATCCCATTCGTCGAGCGAACAGGCGGCTGTCGAATGAATGAGATGCTTGCGAGTATGCCCGTCGCAAATGTCGAAGCCTCGGCGCCCTGCGCTCCCCCGCAAGCCGGGGAGGGCAGAGGGGGGGCCGCCCGCGCCGGGATGCGGCTTCACCGCTGCGAATTCTTCAATTGGGGCACTTTTCACGGGCGAGTCTGGGGTCTTGACCTTAATGGCGACAACACGCTGCTGACAGGGGACATCGGATCAGGGAAATCGACCCTTGTCGACGCCATCACCACGCTTCTGGTGCCGGCTCAGAAGATTTCCTACAACAAGGCCGCTGGCGCGGATGCCAAGGAGCGAGACCTTAAGTCGTACGTTCTCGGGCACTATAAATCGGAACGCGGCGAATCGGGGTTCGTCGCCAAACCCGTGGCGCTGCGCGATCTCAACACCTACTCGGTCATCCTGGGCCGGTTCCGCAACGACGGCTTCCAGCAGGAAGTGACGCTCGCGCAAGTGTTCTCGTTCAAGGAGGCGCACGGACAGCCAACCCGATTCTACGTTGTTGCGGATGCGCCGCTCGCCATATCGGAGCACTTCAGTGGCTTCGGCTCCGACATCAACGCCCTGAAGAAAAAATTGCGGTTGATGCCGCGCGTCGAGGTGCACGACACCTTTCCACCCTACAGTGCGGCGTTCCGTCGGCGTTTCGGCATCGACAACGAGCAGGCGCTCGACCTCTTCCATCAAACCGTCTCAATGAAATCGGTCGGCAATCTCACCGACTTCGTGCGCCAGCATATGCTCGAAGCGTTTCCGGTGGAGGCGCGGATCGATGCTTTGATGGCGCATTTCGACAACCTTAACCGCGCGCATGAATCGGTTCTCAGAGCGAAGGCGCAGATCGCGCGCCTTTCCCCGTTGATTGCCGATTGCGATCAGCACGCGGCGCTCATGGACGAAGCGATCGCCATGCGCGGCTGCCGGGACGCGCTGCGCGCCTTTTTTGCCGGCATGAAGGCGGGCCTGCTCGAACGGCGTTGCGAGAGCCTCGGATTGGAGCTGGGCCGGCTTTCCGAGCGCATTGCGGCGCTCGACGACAAGGAAAGCGGTCAGCGCCATCAGCGTGATGAAATCAAGCGGGCGATTGCGGAAAACGGCGGCGATCGTATCGAGAACCTGAAAAGGGAGATCGCTGGACGGGAAAGTCTCAAGAGAGACCGCATGGGGCGAGCTGAACAGTACGCCGGACTGGCCCGCGCCGCCGGGCTGCCCGATGTCCTGGACGGGGACGCTTTCGCGGCCAATCGCGCCGTGATCGCGTCGGAGGGTGAAGCCATCCAGGTCCGCAAGGCCGAGACGCAGAATGCCATCACGGACGAGTCCGTCGCGCTGCAACAGCTGCGCGCCCAGCATTCTGAAATCGAGAGGGAAATTGAGTCCCTGAAAAAGCGCCGTTCCAACATCCCGGCCAGCATGCTTGCGATTCGCGATAGCCTGTGCCGGGAGCTAAGGGTCGACGAAGAGAGATTTCCTTTCGCCGGCGAATTGATCCAGGTCCGGGAGGAGGAGGCCGCGTGGGAAGGCGCGATCGAGCGGGTCCTGCACAATTACGCGCTGTCGCTCCTGGTTCCGGACGAAGACTATCCGCGGGTTGCCGAGTGGGTCGAGCGCACTCACCTCGGCGGCCGGCTGGTCTATTACCGGGTGAGGGCGCGTCACGCGACGCGCCCGTCCGATCTCAATGCGAGATCGCTGGTGCTCAAGCTTTCGATCCGCCCCGATTCCTCGTTTTACGCCTGGCTCGACGCCGATCTGGCGCGCCGTTTCGATTACGCGTGTTGCGACACGATCGATAGCTTCCGACGGGAGGACACGGCGCTAACCCGGGCAGGCCAGGTCAAGTCCCGTGGCGAGCGCCACGAGAAGGATGACCGCCACCGGCTCAACGACCGAACGCGCTATGTGCTCGGATGGTCGAACGAGCCCAAGATTGCCGCTCTTAACGAACAGGCGCAGTCGCTCGAAGCGCGCATTGCCGCGTGCGGGGCGAAACTGGCGAAGCTGCAGGGCGCCCAGGCCGCGCTTGATCGCCGGCTCGGCACCCTGCAGCGCCTGTCGGTGTTCGAGAGCTTCCGCGACCTCGATTGGAAACCCTTGGCCATCGAAATCGACGCGCTTGAAGCGGAGAAACGGCAACTGGAGCAAGGTTCCGATGTGCTGCGCACGCTTGAGGCGCAACTTGCCGATGTGGAGCAGGCGATCGCCGCGACCAAGGCGGAACTCGCGAGGGCCAACGAAGACAAAGCGCGGCTGAGCGAACGTGCCGAAATAGCCCGCCGTCAATTGGACGAATGCCGGACGCTCATCGCGGCGTCCGATAGCGATGCCAATGCACGCTATTTCCCCCGGCTGGACGGGATGCTGGGCGACGGCGATCGGCGCATAACGGTCGAATCGTGCGACGGCCGAGAGCGCGAATTGCGCGATCGCCTCCAGGACCAGATCGACAGGGAGGATCACAAAATCCGTCGGCTGCAAGAAAAGATTGTGGCCGCAATGACCGCCTATAACGGCCTTTATCCAGCTGACACGCGCGAGGTGGACGCTTCGCTCGAAGCCGCTCCCGACTACCGCAAAATGCTGAAGGACCTCGAGGCCGACGGCCTTCCCAGGTTCGAGGCGCGGTTCAAGGAGCTGCTCAACGAGAACACGATTCGAGAAATCGCCAATTTTCAGTCGCAGCTGCATCTGGAGCGCCAGTCGATCCGGGAACGGATCGAGAAGATCAATCAGTCGCTCCACGAAATCGATTATAATCCAGGCCGCTTCATCGTGCTGGAGGACGACCACAACGGCGATCCGGAGATTCGCGATTTCCAGCAGGATCTTCGCGCCTGCACCGAGGGAACGCTGACCGGATCGGAAGACAGTCAGTATTCCGAGGCCAAGTTCCTCCAGGTCAAGGCGATCATCGAACGGTTCCGAGGCCGCGAAGGCATGACGGACCTCGACAAACGATGGACCCGCAAGGTCACGGACGTGCGGAACTGGTTCGCGTTCTCGGCATCGGAGCGCTGGCGCGAAGACAACAGCGAACACGAGCACTACACCGACTCCGGCGGAAAGTCCGGCGGCCAGAAGGAGAAGCTGGCCTACACGGTATTGGCCGCAAGCCTTGCGTATCAATTCGGCCTGGAGTGGGGAGAGACGCGGTCACGTTCGTTTCGCTTCGTGCTGATCGACGAGGCGTTCGGGCGCGGCTCGGATGAGTCCACGCGCTACGGACTGGAGCTGTTCAAGCGCCTCAGCCTGCAGCTGCTGATCGTCACGCCTTTGCAGAAGATCCACGTCATCGAGCCCTTCGTCGCCGCGGTGGGCTTCGTGCACAACGATGAAGGCAGCCGGTCCATGCTGCGTAACCTGACGATCGAGGAGTATCGAGCCGAACGGCTGTCCCGCGCGGGATGAGGCGCGACGGCTCAACGGTAGGGTGGGCAAAGGCGCATCGCGCAGGGCCGGGCTGTTGGCACGGACCGTTGCGCGCCTTTGCCCACGCTGTCCGACTCGACTGCTTGACCGCGTGGGCAAAGTCGCGCGAGGTGAGTGCACCATGTCATCAGCAGCGACAAGGCGACTTTGCCCACCCTACGATGCTTCCGCATGACCGGAACAGGGCAGATTGGGATGTCTTGGACCACGCCGAGCGATTTGCGCGAGCAAGTGCTGCGCGTGTGGGAGCGCGGCAAAATCCTTTCCGCGAGCATCACCGGCGAAACGCTGTTTCCACTGAAGCTTTCAATGCGTCGCCCGGACGCGCAAGCAATAGGCCATTCGTTCGAGGCGGTTCGCGGATGGATTCGCGAGCTGGAGGAAAACAGCCGCTGCTGCAAGGGATACGGCTACGACATCGAATGGGCCGACATCAATCATCGCCAGTTGGGTCGCAACAGAATGCCCAGCCGCGTAGCGGTTCCGACTGAATCCGACGCGCTGCGGCTCATCGGAATGGAAAGGGCAGGGCGGCGGTTCAGAGCGCTGGCGCAGGTCACGATGGAAAAGTTTCCAGCCCTCGCGCAATGGCTTTCGCGCCGGCCGCTGGTGGTGCTTGAGCACGCGCAGGATTGGCCGCGAATCCTCGATGTGTTGGCCTGGTTCCGCGAGCACCCGCGATCGAATCTCTATCTGCGCCAGGTCGACATACCGGGCGTCGATACCAAGTTTGTGGAAGGCCGAAAGTCGCTGTTCTCCGAACTGCTCGACATCGTGTTGGAGCGGCATGACGATCCGCTCGCGGGGGCGGCCGCGCAAACATTCGAGCAAAGGTACGGATTGCGCACTAAGCCGCCGGTAATCCGGTTTCGGGTGCTCGACAGCGGCATTGCGATCGCCGGCCTGTGCGACCTGACAATTCCGGCCAGCGATTTTGCTTCGTTGAATATTGCCGCACGCCACGTCTTCCTGACCGAAAATGAGGTGAACTTTCTGGCGTTTCCCGACTTTGCCGAAGCCATCGTGGTATTTGGGAAGGGTTACGGCGCCGGCCTCTTACACGCTGCTTCGTGGCTGTCGGCACGACACATCTACTATTGGGGCGACATCGACACGCATGGCTTCGTCATCTTGGATCGCCTGCGGGCCAGATTCTCCAACGTGCGTTCCTTTCTGATGAATCGCGAGACGCTGTTGGCGCACCGCCCGCTTTGGGTGCACGAGCAAACCCCATACCGTGCTGAGCTTTCCCACCTGGACCCGGATGAGCAGACGCTCTTCGATGAGCTGGTTCAAGACCGGCTCGGCCAGAAAGTGCGATTGGAACAGGAGCGTGTTTCCTACGCCTTCCTGGAAAGAAGCCTGAGAGTCATCAGAGTCTCATACCTGAGCCCGTGACGTAGCGTGATCCGCGTCATATCGCAGTTCCACCCGCCGGCGTTTTGCCGCTTAAAGAAATCTACGACGGGGTGGAATTTCCTGCGCTGCCACGGCTGGTCGCTTGAGGAGGAGGCGTCTCGTGTGCCGGAGGGCGGGCCGAAGAACGGGTAGCAACGAATCCCGCGAGGGATGACCTCGGCTACACGATTCGCATAAGACATATTATGGAATATTTTACATGTTCCCGTACGGTTACATTTGGCTTTCCAAACGCAGACTGGGGCGCATTGGAAATCGTGCTGATCACGGGCGCGTGATCGCGGCGCCAGGCGCGCGTTCAGCGAAGTGCGCCATCGAATTCGATCCGCATACCATCATACCCCGGCTCGACATTCGGCGGCAGCTTGGCGCGCAGTTTGGCGTAGTCGAGATCGCTGTGCATGTTGGTGAGGATCGCGCGCTTGGGGCGGATGCGGTCGATCCATTGCAGTGTCAGTTCGAGGTGAAAGTGGCTGGGATGCGGCCGGTACCATAGCGCGTCGACGATCCACAGCTTGACGCCGTGCAGCGCCTTTACGGCGGCGTCCGGTACGTCCACCAGATCTGGCGTGTAAGCCATGGCGCCGAAGCGGAATCCGAGCGCCCCTATATCGCCGTGGGGAAGCAGGAACGGCACGGCCGAGACGGCGCCGCCCGCGCCCGGGATCGTCACGGGTGCGCCGGGGGTGATCGGGTGCCGGGTGAGGTATGGCGGGTAGCTGCTGCCCGGCGGCGTCACGAAGCAATATCCGAACCGCAGCGACAGGATCCGCCAAGTCGGCTCGTCCGCATACACGTCCACGCGCCGCTTATGGGCGATGAACAGCGCGCGCAGGTCGTCGATGCCGTGGATGTGGTCGGCATGCTCGTGAGTATAGAGCACACCGTCTAGATGATTGACGGCGGCGTCGAGCAACTGCTCGCGCAGGTCGGGCGAGGTGTCCACCAGCACCTGGGTCTGGCCGCCGTCCGGGGCGATGCGATCGACCAGGATGGAGCAGCGCCGCCGCCGGTTCCTGGGGTTGCCAGGGTCGCAAGCGCCCCACCCGCTTCCGGGACGCGGTACGCCGCCCGAGAAGCCGCATCCCAGAATCGTGACCGCAAAGGTCATGCGGCCGCCCCTGCCCTACCCTCGCCGGCATGCGGGAGAGCGTAGGGAGGGGGCACTTTGCCGAACAGGCGAAAGAAATTCTCCGTCGTCTGGCGCGCGATCTCGTCGAACGTGACACCGCGCGTTGCGGCCAGCGTCCTCGCCGTCTCCGTCACATAGGCAGGCTCATTGCGCTTGCCGCGGAACTTGCCCGGGGCGAGATAAGGCGCATCGGTTTCGACTAGGATGCGGTCCGCCGGCAATTCCGCCGCAATGGCGCGCAGTTCCTCGGATTTCTTGAAGGTCAGAATGCCCGTGAACCCGATGTAGAAACCAAGATCGATGGCCCGCAACGCCAGCTCCCGACCGGCGGTAAAGCAATGCAGCACGGCGGCGAAGGCCCCCTGCCCTCTTTCCTCCTCAAGAATCCGTCCGATATCCTCATCCGCCTCCCGCGCGTGGACAACAAGCGGCAGCTCCGTCGCCCGTGCCGCCGCAATATGGCGCCGAAAGCCGATTTCCTGGGCGTCGTGCGGACTGTAATCGTAATGATAGTCGAGCCCGGCCTCGCCGATCGCAACCACCTTGGGGTGTCGCGACCGCGCAATGAGGTCGTCCACCGTCACGTCAAGTTCCTCATGCGCATAGTGCGGATGGGTTCCGATCGAGCTGTAGACGTTGGGAAATCGCTCCACGATCGCCTGCAACTTGTCGAACCGGCGCACCCGCGTCGAGATCGACACGACGCGAGCGATATCCGCCGCCGCGGCGCGCTCCACGATGGCATCGAGGTCGGGCGCGAAATCCGGAAAATCCAGGTGGCAATGGCTGTCGACCAGGAGACTCATACGGCCCGCTCCGGCTCGACATAGCGCGGGAACACGCCTTGGGGCGCAGGCAACGGCGTGCCGGGCTTGAGCGCATGCTGCTCGGTCAGGGCTGCGAAACTTCGTTCGTCTACCGGCACCGCCAATTGATCGAGCAGTTTGCTCATGGCGTCCGGCATGAACGGCTGAATGAGGATGGCGAGATGGCGCAAAACCTCGGCAAGCACATAGAGCACCGTCTCCATCCGCGCCGGATCGGTCTTCCTCAGCGCCCACGGCGCCTGTTCGTCGATATAGCGATTGGACTCGCCGATGACGAACCACAGGTGGTCGAGCGCCTTGTGGAAGGCCTGGACATCGCACTCTGCGCGCACCTGCCCAAGCAGAGCCTGCGCCTTGGCAAGGAAGGCTCGATCGCCAGCGGTGAGAACGCCGCGGTTCGGCACCATTGCGCCGCAGTTTTTGTTGATCATCGCCAGCGAACGTTGCGCCAGATTACCGAGGTCGTTGGCCAGTTCGCTGTTGATGCGGCGGATCATGGCGGAACGGGAAAAATCACCGTCATTGCCGAACGGCACCTCGCGCAAAAGGAAATAGCGCATAGGATCGAGGCCATAGGTTTTTATCAGTTCGTAGGGATCGATCACGTTGCCGACCGATTTTGATATTTTTTGCCCTTCGTTGGTCCACCAGCCATGGGCGAAAATCCGCTTCGGCGGCGCCAAATCGGCAGCCATCAGGAACGCCGGCCAATAGACCGCGTGAAAACGCAAGATATCCTTGCCGACCATATGCAGATCGGCAGGCCAATAGCGCTGGTAGAGTTCCGATTGAGTGTCGGGATAACCGACGGCGGTGATATAGTTGATCAACGCGTCGAACCACACATACAGGACGTGTTGCGGCTCGTTCGGCACGGCCACGCCCCAGGTCATCGCAGTGCGTGAAATCGAAAGATCGCGCATACCGGATTTCACGAAGCTGATGACTTCGTTGCGGCGCGAATGCGGCAGGATGAAACCCGGATTTTCCTCGTAGAATTTGAGCAGCCGGTCGCCCCATTGCGACAGCCGGAAGAAGAAGCTCGGCTCCTCGACCCACTCGCATTCGGCCCCCGAGGGCGCGATCTTCTTGCCGTTGGGCGCGTCGGCCAGTTCGTCTTCGCCGTAATAAGCCTCATCGCGCACCGCATACCAACCGGCATATTTGCCGAGGTAGATCTCGCCGCGCTTGAGTAGTTCGTTCCATAGGGCTTGGCAGGCCTTCTTGTGCCGCACTTCGGTCGTGCGGATGAAGTCGTCATTCGAAAGATTCAGCGCGCTCGCAAGATCGCGGAAAGTCTGCGAAACCTTGTCGGTAAAGGGCTGCGGCCCCATGCCGGCGTCGGCCGCGGCCTTGGCGATCTTCTGGCCATGCTCATCGGTGCCGGTCAGGAAGACGACCTCGTAGCCGTCCAGCCGCTTAAACCGCGCCAGCACATCGCAGGCCAACGAGGTGTAGGCGTGGCCGATGTGCGGCACGTCGTTGGCGTAATAGATGGGGGTGGTGAGGTAATAACGGGGTCGATTTGCCATGTGTCGGAATGCCCGGTCTTGCCTTGGGACCTGCGATCCCGGCGCCAGCGAAACCGATAGGTATCAACCGCGGGACGCCTCGGCAAGCAGACCGAAGATCATAAAAACGAAGGGTTTGCGTTCGAGATTATAAATCTCCACGTCGCGGGCCGACCGGTTGAGGCGGTCCCACAGGTCGGCGGTGCGGACGAGCCGCGCCAGATTGCCCGCCTCCGGGCCGAGCTTCCCCGAGAGCCAGTCGCGGATCGCGCCGACAAAGACCTCCAGGAGGCCGCGGTCGCGGTCGAGCTGGTCACCTAAGGCATGGAGGGCATACGGATCGGTCGACGGCAGGGCGCTGAGAAGCTCCGCCACCCTCTCGCGCAAGGCGAGCATCGGCCCTCCCGCCAATGCGATCGCACGAGAGACACTGCCGCGGGCCGCTGCGGCTGCCGCGGCGACGGCCGGATCGTCTGCGTCGATGCCAAGCGCAGTGGAGGCCGCCCTCGCGACGTCGCCCGGCCCTAGCGGCCTGAGCATCAGCCGGCGGCAACGCGACCGGATCGTCGGCAACAATTGCCCCGGCGCATGGCTGACCAGCAGGAACAAGGACCGCGACGGCGGTTCCTCCAGCATTTTCAAAAGCGCGTTGGAACCCTCGGGATATTTGAGTTCGTCGGCGCTGTCGACGATGCACACCCGCCACCCCCCCTCCCCTGCCGTCGAACCGAAAAAACTCGCCAAGCGCCGCACCTGCTCGACCGTAATGACGGTGCGCATCTTGCCAGTATCGCCGGGCGTGCGCTCCAGCGCCAACAGGTCAGTGTGGGCATTGACGGCGACGCGCCGCACGGTGCGATGAGCCGGGTCGAGCGCAAGCGAACTCGCGGTCAGGAGGTGCGACGGATCCGGGTGGGCGAGCACGAACCGTGCGATACGGTAGGCGAGCGTCGCCTTGCCGATACCGGGCTCGCCTCCGATCAACCAGGCATGGGGGACGCGGCCGGACCGGTAGACGGCAAGAAACTCGCGCTCGGCGCTGTCATGGCCGAACAGCACGGTCGTTTCCCGCGGCGGCGGCGCACCGTTTTTGTCCTCATCTTCGCTCCGCGTCATCGGGCGATTTCTTCAAGGGTCAACGGCGCAGTTTCGGGATGCAGTCGCTTGCAGACAAATTGCAGGATCTCGGCCGCAACCCGCTCCTGGGGCCGGTTCGCATCGATCAGGACACAGCGCTGCTTCTCCTCGGCGGCGATGGCGCGAAACCCGGTGTTGAGCGCCTGGTGGTAGGCGAGATCCTCGGTCTCAAACCGGTCGGGAACGGCATCGCTGCGCCGCGCATGCGCCCGGGAAAGGCCGATCTCCGCCGGCAGATCGAGGATGAATGTAAGGTCGGGCCTGGAATCCCCGACGGTGAGCTTTTCAAGGCCCCTGATGAACGCCAGGTCGACCTTGCCGACGATGCCCTGATAGACCCTGGTGGAATCGAGAAAGCGATCACAGATTACCCATTGCCCCGACCGCAGCGCCGGTTTTATGACCGTATCGAGATGGTCGGCGCGCGCGGCCGCAAACAACAGGGCTTCCGCGTTGGGACCAAGGCGCTTGGCGGCGCCGGACAACAGCACATGGCGAATGATCTCGGCGCCGGGCGAGCCGCCGGGCTCTCGGGTCAGCAGAACACCGATGCCCATGCCGGACAGCCGCTTTTTCAAGAGCGCCGCCTGCGTCGACTTGCCGGCGCCTTCGCCGCCCTCGAATGTGATGAATTTCCCGGCCATCCTCGTCTTGCTTCGTGGTGGTGTGTTGTAGCCCGGATGGAGCGCAGCGCAATCCGGGGACGGCCTGTCCCGGATTACGCTACGCTCCATCCGGGCTACGAGTTACTCCGGGCTACAAGCCCGACATCTTCTTCGGCGCGGCCCGAAACAGGCCGATCATCAGCTCGGAGGCGGCATCGAAGGCGCGCCGCGGAAGATTTCCCCGCTCGACGTTGTCGGCGGCGAACAACGGAGCTTCTGCCGCCAGTCGCTCGCCGCGATAGACATTGAGATTGCCGATTTGTTGCCCTTGCTTCACCGGGGCGGGCACCGGACCCGAATACACGATCTTTGCCGTAACCCGCTCGGTCGCATTTTTGGGCATCAGCACGTTGATGGGCCCCTCCCCTACCAGCCCCACCGAGCCCGACGCGCCACCGAACAGCTTGGCATGGCCGACGATTTGTCCGGCTGCAAACAGCGGCTTCGACTCAAAACCGCGATAACCGAATTCGATGATTTTCTTGGCTTCATCGGCGCGCTCCTTCGCGGTTTTAAGACCGTTGACGACGACGATGAGGCGCGTGCCGTTCTGTATGGTCGAACCGACAAGGCCGTAGCCGCCCTCCACGGTGAACCCGGTCTTCATGCCGTCGGCGCCGAGATTCATCGTCAGCAGCGGATTGCGGTTCTGCTGGCGGATTTTGTTCCAGGTGAATTCGTGCTCCCCGTAAATGCCGTAGAAGGCCGGATAGGTGCGGATGATATGACGAGCGAGCCGCGCAAGTTCCCGCACCGTCACCTTCTGGGCCGGATCGGGCAGGCCGGTCGCGTTCGTGAAGTAGGATCTGGTCAATCTGAGTTCGCGGGCTCGATCGTTCATCATCGCCACAAAGGCAGGCTCGTTGCCCGCAATGCCCTCAGCGAGCGTGATGCACGCATCGTTGCCGGACATCACGATCGCTCCGCGGAGAAGGTCTTCGACGCGAACCCGGGTGTGAATCGGCGCGAACATGCTGGAGGTGTGCGATGGAGCTCCGCCGCGACGCCAGGCGTCCTCGCTCACCATATATTCGTCGTCGATCTTGATGCGTCCGACCTTGAGCGCGTTGAACACAACTTCCGTAGTCATCAGCTTCGCCATGCTGGACGGCGGCGTCGGCACATCGGCGCCCTTCTCGAACAGCACAGTGCCGGTCTCGACATCGACAAGGATGGCATAGGGCGCCGTGGTCTGAAAATCATCCTTCTTGGAGCCGACAAGTCCGATGGCGTTCGGCGCCGCTGCGGCGGAAGCAACAAGGCCCGCTGCTGCGAGCACAGCGAAGCCACCTCGCACCCATGCATGTTGGCCGAATAATGCAGACACGGTCGAACTCTTGGGGTTTCCGGCGCCGCCCCACGTGGCGTGCCTGTGACCAATATCTTTCGTTTCCGGTCGCGTATTTCAATAGCAACCGGCCGGGCGCCGCACAATCACGCGCCTGCGGGCCGGAACGCTTTAAGATCGGGCGGGCCGATAAGGGGCGTCAATACATTCGTGACAGGGGCACCACTCCCCTTGGTCATGGCCGGGGTTGACCAGACTTGCCCCGGCCATCCCGATAATCGGGCACCCTGCCATCCTGATCGAGATCGCCGGGACAAGCCCGGCGATGACGCCTCGAGTTTTGCTCCTGTTACACAGCCTCAATATAAGCTGCGGACGTCAGTCGCCGGCATCAGGAATGGCGGCGGAAGATCGCCATTCTGCATTTCTGACAGCTTCGGCATATAGACCGATGCCGTCGGGCGGATCGGCGCCGTGCTGGCGCTCACGGGTTTATTGTTGCGATCCGCCGCAGACGCGCGGGCGACGCGAAGAGCCCGGCTTTCGGGCGGGGTTGAAACCGCGTGCTCCTCGCCCAGCGAATAGGGCCGCTCCGACGGAATCGGCACCTTGCGCGGCATGAAGGGCTTTGCCGCTGCCACTCGCACCAAGGACGGCGCCGGCGCCGGTTCGCCCTCGCGCAACGTCGCAATCAGCATCCTGTCGTCTGACCCCTCAAGCGGCGCCGTGCCGACATATTCGACCCGCACCTGCGCAATACCGTTGCCGTAGAACCCGAGCAGGATCGCCGTCTTGACCGACACGTCGATGATGCGATCGGCATGATAAGGCCCGCGATCGTTGACCCGCACGATTACGGAACGGTTGTTGGCAAGATTCGTCACCCGCGCATAGGTCGGTATGGGCAGCGTGGCGTGCGCCGCCGACACCGAATTCATGTCGTAAATTTCGCCGTTGGCGGTCTGGCGACCGTGGAAATCCTCGCCATACCACGACGCCACACCCTCAGCGCGATAGTGCGGATCTTCGGCCGGCACGTAGGTACGTCCGCCGATCGAATAGGCGGGGCCGATCCGGTAGGTGCCCCCGCCTTTCGGGATAGGTTCACCGGGTGCAAACAGACGTGCACCTGACGATACGCCGTAACGCGGGTCGATCGTACCGATTTTGCCAGAGTCGGTGCAGCCCGCGAGCACGCCCACGGCGACCAGCGCACACAATCGTGGACCGCAATGATATTTTTTACCCAACCCCAACGCCCCCGAATTGGCTGCGGCGGGTTGTAAAGCCCACCCTTGACCGCCCGGAGGTTTCTCCGCGGCGCGCGCGGCGCAGCGAATATAAACCTCATCTCTCCTGCCGCAGCAGGAAGAAACTCCAATTCTAACTTGGCTTTGTAAATAAAGCGAAAAGAAGACGTCGGCTCTGCTCCGATGTCTCCTCGCGGTGATTTCGCGGCTCGTGGTGGGCGCGCGAACCATCCAGGCGGCGGAGCTCAAAATGGGTCTACTTCGTTCGGAATGATGAGTTCATCGAGGAGAACTTCAAGCGAGGTCGGCCGAATAGCGTCATGCGGTCGCCTAAATTGCGGCATTAGGGACCAAAGGGCGCGACATGTTGTCTCATCCTGCCCTGCAGGTTTTTTAGATGCAAAATTTGTTGCAATGATCTAAATTAAAAACAATGTGGATGAGTGGTCCGCATCTCCGCTCCCCACCCCATGAGCCTCCCCACGCGGACCCGTTCAGACACCTATAATAGTCTATCAAATGACTTGGCCACCCAATCGGGTGGTCACTCGTTTTTTGGTGACTCTAACGCTTGTTTCCGTCATTCCGGGGCCCGAGCGAAGCGAGGGAGCCCGGAATCCATAACCCCGGTCGGTGGTTATGGATTCCGGGCTCGCCGCTTCGCGGCGCCACGGAATGACGCCGATGGGGTATGAAGCGTTAGAGCCACACCACTAGCTGTGCCGGCGATGGCGCAGCTTCACCAGCGAACGATCCGGCAGCTGTGCCGGTTGCGCATGGTAATATGGGCTCGCGACGCAGTTTCCGCCGATGCCGGACAGCGTCGTCATGCATTGCTGCCAGCTCGTGAAATAGCAGGACATGGCGCCGCCTCCAGTGTTGTCGCCGCCGCTCATGACCGCGCACCATGGATAAGAATAAGGCGATTGCGCGTTGCCAGCTTGCGTTTCGCCCAGCAACGCAGCGGCAATGACAAAAAGCACGAGGATTGGCGCGCGCATCACGGTCTCTCTCCCTGTCGTCGTTTTTGTTTGCCTCTCACCGGCCCTTGGTCGCCGTTGCCATGTTGTTGCAAGCCAAGCGCGGACGAGGCCGGCGGCCATGGCAATGCGGATTCCGCGCGCTGTCAAGGCCCCTCGATTGCGCTCCGGCCCGCGGCCGTGATCTGCACGCGGATGACCTCGATCGCCCTGCCGCCCAGCATCACCGTGTCGCCCTGCATCGTGGCAAGCCCGTCGCGGACAAGGTCCGCCAGCATCTCGGCTGGGAAGCCGTTCGCAATCAGCATATCGAGGATGCTCCCGCGCGACCCTGCGTCTGCGAGCATTTCGAGGGCTCGGTATTGTTCCGCACTGAGCATCATTGACCCCACGCGACATTGATCATTGGCATAGAAATTGCTTCATAAATTAACGCCCTTCGTGGGCGGTTATCCTCCTCGACTTCGGCCGCTGTCGATCGGCGGCCTTTTTTGTCTGGGCTCGCACTCACCCGATCAAGTTGGTAAGCGCCACCAAGCCGGCAAAGCGGCCCGTCCAGGTGGCGTGGCGGAAGGGGTGGGATTCGAACCCACGAGGGAGCGTAACCCCCTGCCGGTTTTCAAGACCGGTGCCTTAAACCACTCGGCCACCCTTCCCTATCAACAAAATGAGGTACTTATGGCTTGCCGCTATAAAACAATCTGGGAACGCTGCTACAGCTTTGCTACCGAATGGGTCCAATCGGGTAGCAACGGGGCCCATATCAGGTTTTCGTCTTGTTCGCCAACGCCGCATTGATCGCCTCGGCCGCGCCTTCCCGTCATCCTTGCGGAACAGGTGCGCGTAGATTTTCGGGGTAATCGCCGGCGACGCGTGGCCGAGGGCGTTTCGAGATCGTCACCACGTCAACCACGGCGTCGATGAGCGGCGACGCGTGGGTGTGGCGCAAGGAATGCAGGGGGACGCCGGCGAAGGCGATCGCATCTGCCAGTCACGCCATTCCGCGCTGAACGCGCCAGGCGATGCGGGCCGGCACTGTCCGGCGTCTCCGGGAACACGGGCGCGTCCGGGTCCAGCTTGCCGAGGCCGAGGGCGAACCGCCAACACCGATTCGGAGCGGGCGATCCGGTGGCTCATAGCCTTGATGGTGTTGTGCTGCGACCCGCTTGCCATTGCTGACGGCCGCGGCGTCGGCCCGATCGTAGTTGTGCTGGTTACTGCGCGGCGCCGGCTTTATCTCTCAGCGTGAAACTCGCGGGTGCCCCTTGGCGGATGGCTTGGATGCGAGACTCGCTTTCCGCGCAACACAATCGTTGAAAGTGGCCTGTTGGGCCTCGTTCTGCCAAGTCCACATTGTTAGCGTACGTCCACCGCTTAGTTTCTGGACCAGCATGTCCTGCTGCCACCCAAGCTCTTTCGCGCACTCGACCCAGTTCTTGTGATAATCCTGCGCCGATGCTGGGTTGACCACCATGGCTGCGAAAGCCAGTCCAAACCAAATTTTGTACATCGCTCCCTATGGGACCAGTGGCCAAAAATGCGCCCTGGCTGGGAGATCATAGTGTGAGCTGGATCACACCGATTCCAAAAAATCTAAGCCGCTTTAGGATGGCGGTGCAGACGGCAATCCGCTCGCGAATCGCGCTGACGGGCGCGGCCTCGGGCCCCGCGCTAACTATGATTCGGCGCCGCGCTTGCACGGTGCGACGCCGGTGTCACAAGAGGGAGGCGGCGGCAGCATGAGAGAGGGAGGGGTCGTGACGTCCCCGTGGCAGCACGCATTTTTCGAGCTTGAAGATACGATTTATGATCTCCCGAGGGTGCTCAACATCCTCCGGAGCGTCCACGAATGCGCCGACTTGTTCGGGGAGGTCGAGGCAAAGGAGGCAATGAGCTTCGCGCTCGACCAGTCCTACCTGCGGGTGGTCAAGTTCACGGAGACGTATAAGCGGCTTTCTGAGGAGGCGATGCAGCAGTCCAGGGGGCAGGAGACCACGTTGCCGAGGGTCGAGCCGGACGTGTGGGCAACCGGTTGATTGTCAAATTTACAGGCGCGCGCCCGTCACGAAAAGAAGCGCATCAACTCGCCGTGCGCAAATGAATCTCCACCGACTTTCAAGACCGGTGCCTTAAACCCACTCGGCCACCCTTCCCGGCTGGTTCGAATCGCCAGCCGCTGCGACATATAACAGATCATGTGCCGCGGGCGGGAAAACGTGCGGGCGAATCGGTGATCCTCACGGCGACCGTTTGTTGCCGGAAACAGCCGACGAAGGTGCGCGATCTCGCAAGATCATCTCTTCGCAGACATCGCACGTAAAGACGTCCACTTCGGGCAGACCGCTGTGGCCCGGAAAGGATTCGAAGAAACTGAGCTCCTTCCCGCATTGAGGGCATGATAGCAAAGTTCTAGCGGACGTTGGACCGAACTTCATTGACGAAACCTAAGCTGTCCGGCGCGTTGCGGCAGCAAAGTTTATTGTATCACATCTCTATCGTTGCAACAAAAATCGCGCTTTCCTTCCTACGGGCTGGGGGCCGGCCCGAGATGGCAGGGCCACTGCCAAGTCTTCGCCATGCTTTTGCGTGATCGACCCCGCCGGGCGACGCGCCGCGAAGGGCGCTGCCACATCAGGCGCGCGAGCCGAAAGCCGCAGAGATTCGACATCGTCATGAGAAGGTAGGGTGAGGGCAGCTGTCGACCTTTAGTTTTCGGAAGATGTCGACCAGAGGTGCAGCATCATTGGCAGGCTGTACTGGTCGACCTCCTCTCCTTCCGGTCGGATTTTCCATATCGCGTGAGCAAGCTCCATCATTTCGCCGTAGGTCAGCGTGCGCATCAGCGTTGCAATGTCATTCAAGCGATTGCGGCCCAATTCGTCTTCAGGCCTGTGCAAATCGACTCGGCCCGAAATCTCCATCGCAGCTTCCGAATAATTTTGATCGCTCAGTTCGTCGCCATAGTAACTTTCGCCCGCCGTGCTGCTTGTGTCGAGCAGGCGCACCCTTTTTGGACGATAGTCGCTCGGGATCGGGCGCGTGTCTAATTCGCGCGGCGTCGGCACCCGTTTTGGAAATATCACATCAGCCATGTGGCTCTCTCCTTCGACTTGGTAGGCCGCAACCTCTAGCCTCCTCTCGGTTTTCTTCCCGCCTCGCTATTCGCCGCGAAATCGCCAGGCAATTGTCTGATGCTCCATCGCCGCAATGCCGTATCGTGAATGATTCGGTCTCTTAAGATCTACCCTTGTTCCACAACAGGCTCAAATCTAGACCAGGGCAGCAGATCGCTTGGCTGCCGGCGTAGAAGGGCCGAACCTCTCGACATCATGCCTCCCTCCCTTACCCTCCCCCATCCGCGGCGGAGGGTAACGGAGGTGACAATGCCGGCGCCCGCGCCTGGGCGTTGAAGACGAAGGGGTGCGCTCGTCCCACCGTCCGAGGTCTCGGATGGTAACGCCGCAAGGCGCGAGGACGCAGCTGAAGCGGGCAAAGGAGGTATGTGGTGAAACGCGCCTGCGATGACGACCGCGTCATTTGTCGGGGAACGCGGCGCAGCCACAACGGCAATGATCGGCACCAGACCAGCGCAAGATAAAGCGCCGACCTGCGCCAAGAAAACGCAACGCCTTACACTCGGCAGCGCGAAACCAACCGTCACGGAGCAGCTTTCAGAGTCGAATGACCCTGTTAAGAGTACTCCCTTCCCCAACCCGGCATTATTGCGGTACCGCCCAAAATGTAAAGTGCTTTTCCCTTCGAGGGTTAATCTCGCGCGATCAGCGCCGCCACCTCAACGCCTCCACACGTCCGTTAGGAACGGGCGAGCACGAGGGTCGCCCCATTGGCGCTAACTTAGGGCCGCGCTGCTCCCTCGCCCCTGTGTGGGAGGGTTGGGGTGGGGGGTCGTGCCGCGGTGCACGGGCGGTGCCACTTGGCTCGACCCCACCCCCGACCCCTCCCCACAAGGGGGAGGGGAGGAGTACGCTGCACGGTCACGCCTTAAGTTAGCGCCAATGAGGGTCGCCCCAAGGGTCGCCCCTACATCATCATCGTAACGCGATCGCCGCGATGCCCACCGGCACTGGCTTATCCGCCGCCCTGCATCGCGGAGCTCGGTCGCCCTCCGGGTTCTTGCTCGGTGGGTCGGGCGTTCGGATGGGCGGCGTTTACGGCCGCCTCATTCGCTGGCTGCTCCAATTGGGCCACGAGGAAGCCCGCTCGCCGTTCGACGGCCTGCCGCGTTGGCTCCAACAGCTCGTGAATGCCGGCCGGCATTGCGGCAACCTCGGACGCGGCGGCAGCAGCTTCCGCGACGGCGGATTTTGCCAAGGCGCCGACGCGGTCGACCACCTGTCTCGGATTGAGGCCGCACTCGCGGGCGAAGCGCTGCCAGTCTCGTCCGGTGAGGTCGTCCCCTCGGCTCTTGCCGGCGACCGTCTGCGCGAGGTTCTTCGTGACGTTGCCCCACACCTCGCCGCACATGATGTCGTAGATCGGTGCAAGGCAGGCGCCATTGCCGCGGATCATGATGGAGTAATTCTTGGCGTGCGCGTCGGTGTTGCAGCACAGGATATTGAGGACAACGAGGTCGAGCAGGCGGATGATTTCGGTCGCGGGCAGGCGCCGGCGGGTGACGTCAAACATGTCCTTGAGCGTCGGTCCGCGGATTCCTGTTTGATTGGCCTCATATTTGGCGGATGGCGGGGTTCCGAGCGCCTGGCAGTAATCCTCCTGATGCAGACGACGCCAGCGCCCGCCCACGTCGGTTCGATCGTATCGCTTCGCCAGCAGGAACGTTCGTTTGCCGGCCCTGCCCGTCGTGACCTCCGGCGTCGGAATTTTCATCCGGCGCGCCAATGTCAGGCAGAAAGCCTCGTTCTGAACGCCTCCAGGCAGACGCGGCGAGTCCGGCTTGAGGATGTGCGTCGACGGAGAGCCGTTCATCGGAATGCAGATGCGGCCACCCTCGTCGACCGCCACCGCGAGCTTGGACTGCGCGCCCGCGAGCGACATCGATACGCCTTCCTCGCCGACCAGGAACGGCTTGTTCGGCAGGTCGTCCAGGACAGCTTCGAGTTCATCAGGCGTCCCGACCGGTCGCCACTGCACCGAGGAGGTTCTTCCCGGTTGCCCGATCGACAGTGCGCCTGCCGTGTCGCCGCCGATGGCGGACAAGAGACCGATTACGTCGCTGCGCGCCATCCCGAGAAGTTGCCCGAGCGTTCGCAGCTGCTCGTTCTCCGGAAGGAGGTTTGCGGCCCAGGGCAGGAAGATATCGGGCCCGACGCGGTCGGGCACGAGCGGCATCGTTGTCGAAATCGGAAACGCACCGCGCAACCTGATCCAGCCTTCGTCATAGGTGAAGCCGGGCCCGCTCTTGTCGACATCGATCGCGCCGACGACTCGCTGCTCAAAATATACCGGCAGACCGACCATCCGGTTCCTCCATGGCTTCCGGAAGATCGGGCAAGTCCGGATCAGGCAAGTCCGGCGCCGCGGCCGTTGCCGACCCGTCGCGGTGAGCCAGAATGTCAGCAGCCGTCAGACCGAGCGCTTCGGCCACCAGGAGACTTCGCCCGAGTTGACAGGACGGCTTGCCGGCCTCGAGCTCGATCAGGAACCGGCGGCCGACCCCCGTTGCGAGAGCGAGCTGATCCTGGCGCAGCTTCAGGGCCTTTCGCCGGCCTCGGATCATCGATCCGAACGCCGATGCCGTCCCTGAAGCCCTTCGGTCGATCGAGTTTTCTTCGCTTTCCATGGATCGCTGCAGTCGTGAATATTTCATTGTAACCACTCGAAAGTTAAGGAAATGTACCCGTCGGGGAACATCCGGCGGATGAGGGCGGCCTTTCGCGCAAAAAGTACCCGGACGGGAACATTAGGTCAGAAATCGGCACAAGGGAAGACGCCCTCTGAACGTCATTCCGGGCGTTGCCACCGGGTCAGGCCTGCCGCCGCCCCCGATGACAGTCATATGGAACCACCTGCCATTGTTCCCGGGTCGTGGCCGGGCTTGTCCCGGCCACCTCGATTCTACTTGCTCCGCGCTCCAACGCTCGGGGTCGCCGGGACAAGCCCGGCGACGACGGCGGGATGTGTGATTCGAAACGATCGAAATCCGCTCTAGGAGGGCCGGCAGATCCCTGAGAACAGGGAATTTAACAGGGACTTTTCAATTTTTAGTCTTGTTGCGCAGGGGTGGCCGGCAAGCGAGCCGCCCGGCTGTCGGGGGCGGGCCGGGTCCGGCCTTTCGTCCGGCGCGGCGAACGCCGCGAGCTTCCGGAACGCCCTCCCCTGATTTTGCCGGCGTCGACCGCGGGACTGCGGCGGCGCCGTCCGGGCTGCGGCCGTGCAGGCTGGATACCTGCGCTCCGTTCGGGACCGTTGCGGCGGGGCAGAACGCCTCGCCGTTGCCCGCTTCCTGAGCCGGACGGTAGCGCAGGCTTCCGCCCGGCCGGAGAGGCCGCGGCGTCTTCCGGCTGCGGGGCGTGGACTGCGGGCGGCGCAGTCGGTTTCCAAGCTTTTTCACCTCCCCCTGGAGGGGGGAGGTCGGCCCGCGTCAGCGGGCCGGGTGGGGGTGACAGCGGTTCCGCAAATTCAGCGTCGCTGTCATCTGTGGCGCGGCCGTCACCCCACCCCGGACTGCCTTCGGCAGTCCGACCCTCCCCCTTCAGGGGAGGGTGCAGCACACCGCGCTCCTCCTGCCGCCTCTCGCCGTACGGGTCGATCCCGTCGGCCTGCTGGCGCGCCGGCTCATCGTCATCGGCGCCGGCGCCGTCATCACGATCGGCGCCGGCGCCGTCATCAAGGTCGTTGTCGCCGCCGCGGTTGGCTTCGGCTTCGGCGTCATCGGTGTCGTCGACAACATCATCATCGTCAACATCATCGTCATCGGCGCCGATGTCCCACAACATGGCGGTGATGTCACGTTTCCGCTCAATGTCCCGGATCATCGCCAGGATGTCGCGCTGCGCCCGCGCGTTGCCCCCGCCGGTAGCGTTCTCGAGCTGGCGGCGCAGGACGGCCTGGATGAACGGCATCGGCACGGCATGGCCGTCCTCCATCACGACGGTCGTGCGGTAGGCCTCGTACATCGCCAGTTCGTCGAGGCGCGCGGCTGGCGACCGGCGTGGCCGTCCGCCCGGATTGCCGGACTGACCCTTCTGGAATTGCGTATGCCGGGGCGGCTTGCGGTAGCCGACCTCATAGGAGGCGGATGTCGTCTTGGGGGCGGTCATGATGGGGTCTCGTGCGGAAAGAGGAATGGGACAGCTCTAAAGAGGGGAGAATTGAAGAACGACCGTGATTTGGAGCACGCTTCAAACAGGTCTTCGGACAGGCCGCGCCGCAAGAGGCCAAAATAAAGTATACAACCTTTGAGGGAATAAGTCAATGAATTGTTTATTATGCGCGCATGGTCTGATGCATGGAGGGCAAAACGACTTCATGGCTCCTGGAGGCGTGTTCCCGAAGCCGTCGTCAATCATCTCTGACGAGAAGATGTAGACCCTATGTACGCAATGCGAGCCTAACAGCATCGTATCATCCGCTCGGCGTTTCCTCCGCGACTGTCAGCGTATCGCTGGGTGAATTTTTGCAGCTTGGCGAGGTTAGGGTTGCTCGCGCGGGCAACACCCCCATTTCCGGATTTTCTGGATTTGCTATATACGGCGCTGGGGAAGGGTCGCCCTGAGGTTTGTGATGCCAGCGCTGAAGCTGATCGATGGTGACATTGATGTCCGGGTGGCGGTGCCTCCGGCCGGCACGCTTGCCAGCGTGGCGAGCGGGGCGGCCGTGCTCGTTTCCAGCAGCTTTCTCCGTGACATCGCCGAGGGCAGGGTGACCCGCGCCGATCTTGATCCTGTGTTCGATGCTCTGGATGAAGAACAGGAAATGACTGCAGGCATGGCAGCCTTCCGCACGAAGACGACTGGCGTCGACAATACGATCTTCATCTCCGCGAGGGTGCCGCGGCACAAGCCGCGCATCAAGGTCGCCATTGATCCGCCGACGCATTTGGACAGATTTGGCGAAAGCGCCTCTGTAGCAATCGCCGACGGGAGCGTTCTTGCGGGCAAGCTTCCGTCGCACGTGCATAAGCAGGTCTGTGGGTTCCTCGATCTCAACAGGGACGTCCTGATCGAATATTGGGAGCAGCGGATCGACGATGCCGAACTGCACGAACGACTGAGGCCATTGCCGCCCCGGTAGGTGACTTTCCGGCCGGCACGCCACCGCCTGCTCGGGCCGGCTCGGCCATGGCGCGGCCTTTGGCTTGACATCACGCCGGCACATGCCGACATTCGCAGAGCGCGCGCATGACGCGTCGCAAGGGCCGCGCCGGAGCCCACGTAGATCGGCGAGCCTGCAGCAGCACCCTAGCGCTGCACCGGAGGCTCGCCTATGTCCGCACTGCGAACCCTGGTCGATAAGCTCGAATCCGATCCGGCCGCAAAGACTGCGGCGTTGAAAACGTTGCATCGCATCACCCGAGAATGGGCTTCGGTGCGCCCTCGTCGAAGACTTGGCCGAGTCTGTCTCTCGCGCTCAACGTCGTACATCCCACCACCGACGTAGCGCACAGCCGGAGCAGCTCTACAAGGCCATCGGTCAAGGAGTTGGGCACCAGAAAGTGCCTGTTTCGCCGTGTAGTGGCGACCAAGGGCCTTGACGTGTGACGATGACCGTGATTCTGGTCGCTCGCGATTCGCGAAGTGCGATTCGCGCGAGCGATGTTCGGAACTCCGCGAAGATGTCGCCAGTGGGATGGGAGGCACTCGGGCAGTGGGGTGAACACGTAGCTCGCATCGAACCACTCGCTGGCGGAGTCGCCAACGACGTGTGGAGCGTGCGCGGGCACCTCGCGGTCGGTCGTCTCGGTGCCAGGAGCGACGCTGATCTCGCGTGGGAGACCGAGCTCCTCCAACACCTCGACCGTGAAGGTCTGACCGTGCCGGTGCCGATCCCGACGACGGACGGACGGCTGTTCGCGGACG
>WNGJ01002356.1_pt1 | contig 23382 bp, 27 predicted proteins | sample 5400611 | NCBI WGS metagenome assembly WNGJ01 (sample SAMN13153375, study PRJNA577476) | soil metagenome | isolation source: 40 cm soil or saprolite under Garry oak tree replicate 1 | place: USA:California | collected 2016-06-15
TATTCCGGCAACCAGTTTGCGACCCGCTCCGGCGCGATCGCGGCCGGCGCCGCCGGGGTCGATCCCAAATACGTCGTGATGCATCAGATGTGGCTGGGCGGAGGTTTCGGCCGGCGGCTTGATGCCGATATGATGGTGCCGGCGGTGCAGGCGACGAAAGCCGTCGGCAAACCGGTCAAGGTCATCTACTCGCGCGAAAACGACATGACCATGGACTTCTCGCGTCCACTGACGTTCCAGAAGGTCAAAGCGGGCGTCGATGGCGACGGCAAGCTGATCGCGATGAATCACGACGTGGTCAGCGCGTGGCCGACCAAGCGCTGGGGCATCCCGGACTTCCTGTCGCCTTCGGTCGACAAGAAAGGGGCGCTCGATGCGTTCACGGTGAACGGCGCGGACTTCTTCTATTCCGTGCCCAATCACAATGTCCGTGCCATCCTCAACGAGATGGCGCACAACGCCACCCCGTCGGGTCAGTTGCGCTCGGTCGCCCCGGGCTGGACCTTCTGGGCGGTCGAAAGCATGGTCGATGAGCTTGCGCACGCGGTCGGCAAGGATCCCGCGCAGTATCGTATCGACATGCTCGACGGCAAGGGCGCCAATGCCGGTGGGGCGCAGCGCCTGCGCAACACTTTGCTCGCCGCGATGGGCATGGCTGGCTACGGCACCAAGCAATTGCCGAAGGGCGAAGGCATGGGCGTGGCCTGCGTGTCGTCGCAGGAACGGGCGACCGCAAGCTGGACCGCCTGTGTCGCCCATGTTGCCGTCGCACCATCGGGCGAGGTCAAGGTCAAGAAATTGACCGTGGCCACCGACGTCGGCACCCAGGTGCATCCCGACAACATCCGTGCCCAGGTCGAGGGCGCGGCGTTGTGGGGACTTTCGCTCGCCATGTATGAGAAGGCGACGCTGAAGGACGGCGGCATCGAGCAGACCAACTTCGACACCTACACGCCGCTGCGGATGAGCCAAACACCGGAAGTCGCCATCAGCGTCATCGCCAACGGCGAGAAAGCCACCGGCGTCGGCGAGCCGGCGGTGACGGTGATTGCGCCAGCGCTTGCGAACGCGATCTTCAATGCCAGCGGCGCCCGCGTGCGTTCGCTGCCGATCACGGCCGATGCCGTGAAGGCCGCGATGAACAAGGCATAAGACAGCCGCGCTTGACGCGACAACAGCAATCCGCCGGAGGCTTCCTCCGGCGGTTTTTTGCATGGCAAGTGCGATCGTTAAACTTGTCCATGAATCCATATCAATGCATTCACGATAGCCCGTGTTCACAATCGCCCTTAAGATTCGGAAAATGTCTTCTCGGGTAAATATGGCTCTTGGCCGGCGCAGCCATTGACCCGAGGAACCATGACAGCCCTAGCGAACCAGCCCTCATCCAAACGTCGCTTGCTGCTGGCCTCGGATCGGTCCGACCAGAGCCGCGAACTGGCCAGCATTCTGCAATCGGTGGGCGAGGTCGACACCATATCGACGTCGGAAATTCCCGCCGCGCCCGCCGATCATTTCTCCGGGATCGTGGTCGATATCAATCTGCGGTCGCCGGAGAGCGTGCAACTGGTTCGGAACAAGCTGCGCGCCGAAGCCTATCGCTCGATGCCGCGGTTGTTCGTGCTCGCGGACGCGCTTCATCATGGCTCGATGCAGGCATGGGCGCTGGGCGCAACCGATACGATCGCGCGGCCGTTCGATGCCCCGAGCATTCTGCAGCGTATCCGCGCCGCGTTCCCGGATAGCGCCGCGTTCGACGCGACCGACAGCGGCAAGTCGCTGAACCGGGGCGTCGCCGCCGCCCAGGAGGTCATGGCCAAGATCTTCGAAAATCTCCCGGCGGGAAGGCCGCTGAAATTCGCCGACGTCGTGGATGCCGAATACAAGATCCTCAAGGCCATCAAGCAATCCTCGCTGCGTGAATGGCTGACGGTGGTCGGCCGGCACCACACCGACAGCTATCGGCACTGCCTATTTGTCACCGGTTTCGCCGTTGCGTTCGCCCAGCACCTCGGCATGCGCGAAGACGACCAGCGCCGTCTGACACGCGCGGCGCTGCTGCACGATGTCGGCAAGGCGTTCATTCCCCTTTCCATCCTGGAAAAGCCGGGAAAGCTCACCGAGGAGGAAATGAGCGTGATGCGCGAGCATCCGCGCCGGGGCTATGAAGCGCTGGCGGCCGGAGGCGGTTTTCCGCCTGAAATGCTGGATGTGGTGCTGCACCATCACGAACTTCTCGACGGCACCGGATATCCCAACGGCCTGCGCGGCGATCAGATCAGCGACATCGTGCGGCTGACCACCATCGTCGATATCCACGCGGCCCTGGTGGAGAAGCGGGCCTACCGGCTGCCGTTCACCCACGCCGAGGCGTTCGCGACCATGGAACGGATGGAGGGCAAGCTCGACCCGCATCTGCTGCACGCGTTCCGCCCGGTGGCTTTGGGGACTTGATCGAGCGCTGAGGCGGGGCGCCCGGCTTCATCTCAATGGTTTCGGCAGCGTCGCTTTGGCCTTAACGCCTCGCGGTCATTGCGAGGAGCGCAAGCGACGAGGCAATCGCGGCCTTGCTTCGCCGCTTTCTGGATTGCTTTCGCTGGCGCACGCAATGACGGAGTTATCGATTGGCGCCGGTGTCTAACGTAAGGTTTGCGCCGTCTGCGTACATCACCCTGTTGCCGACCATCGCCAACACCGACTATGCCGCATCGCTTGAAACCGGAACGATTTTGGCCAGCGCCTTGCCGATCGCTTTTTCCGCCGTTGCGATATCGAACTGGGTTTGAAGGTTGAGCCAGAATCCGGCCGTCGTACCGAGCGCTTTTGAGAGCCGAAGTGCAGTGTCCGCCGTAATGCTTATTTCTTCCCTGGCGATACGCTCAATGCGCGTGCGCGGCACATCGCAAATTTTCGCCAGCGCATAAGGCGAAAGGGCCAGGGGAATCAAAAATTCCTCTCGCAAAACCTCGCCGGGGTGCATCGGCGGCAATATCTTGCCATGGCCTTTCTCCCTCTTGCTATGTCAGCTTAGCACGTAGACGTCATTCCGAGGAGCGCAAGCGACGAAGCAATCCAGCCTTGCTTCGCCGCTTTCTGGATTGCTTCGCTGGCGTACGCGATGACGGAGAGAAACTTCGGTCTGAATTGGGCCGCGCGCTGATGCGTTGCCTATTACCCCAGCAGCTTCCGCAATTCCGCTTTCGCCACCTTCTCCAGCGTCGAGCGCGGCATCTCGTCGACAAACCGGATCTCGCGCGGGACCTTGAAGTCCGCCAGCGAATTGCGGCACGCGGCCATGACGGTGTCGTGCAGGTCGGGCGGCGCGCGTTCGACGCCGGCCTGCGGAATGATGAACACCACCGGGACCTCATCGAGCATCGGGTGCTTTTTCGCCACCACCGCGGCCTCGCGGACGCCGGGCACCACCGCGATCACCTGCTCGATCTCGGAGGCCGCGACGTTTTCGCCGCCGACCTTCAGCATGTCCTTGGCGCGGTCGCCGAATTTTATGAAGCCGTTGTCGAGCAGGGTGACGCGGTCGCCGGTGACAAAATAGCCGTGCTCGTCGAAACTCTCGCGAGTGGCTTTTTCGTTGTGCAGGTACTCCTTGAACAGCGACAGGCCGGGCACGCCCTGGATCAGGAGATTGCCGGTGTCGCCGACGGCGGTCGGCATTCCCTGGTCGTCGGTGATGCGGAGGGCGTATTCGGCTGCCGCGCGGCCGATCGACATCGGCGTGTTGGGCTGGTCGACCTCGCCGATGATGCCGTGGGTGATGGTTTCGGTCATGCCCCACCAGCCGATGATCTTGATGCCGAACACGGCGAACGGCGGCGGGTCGCACACCGCGGTGCCCCAGAGCCGGAATCGATGCCGCGTTGGAATCTCGTGCTCCAGCAGCGCCTTCATGCAGAACGGAATGGTCGAGGTCCAGGTGCAGCCGTGCTCCAGCGCGACCTGCCAGAACCGGCTCGCCGAAAACCGAGGCTGGATCACGCAGCTGGCGCCGACCCACAGGCTCGCCAGCATCGAATAGGCCAGCGCATTGGTGTGAAACAGCGGCAGGTAAGTCTGGTGCACGTCGCCTTGATGCAAATCCTGGTGCGCCGCATTGACCTTGGCGCCCCACAGCGCATTGGCGTGGGTCCACAGCACCGCCTTCGGACGCGACGTGGTGCCGGAGGTATATTGCACGCTGCAGGGCGCCAGCGGGTCGGTGGCGCGGCGCAGCCGGTCGGCGCTGTCGGCAAACAGGGACTCGAAATCATCGGCACGTTGCGCGGCGTGGCCTTGCGCCGGCGCAGCACCGGCGTCGTGGCAGATCACCGCGATCCAGCGCAAATTCCGGCAATGCGCCGAGATCGTGTCGGCATAGGCCGGCTGGGTGATGGCGGCCACCGCGCCGCAATGATTGGCAAAATATTCCATCTCGGCCGGCGCGGAGCGGGTGTTGGTGGTGACCGCGATGGCGCCGAGCTCGACGCAGGCGAACCAGGCCAGGACAGCCTCGATGCAGTTATCCAGATGGATCAGCACATATTCACCCGGCTTGACGCCGCGCTTGACCAGGCCCGCGGCCAGCGCGCCGACACGATCGTGAAATTCGCCATAGGCCCAGATCCGCGCCGGTGCATCGAACGGCGCCCAAATCAAGAACGGATGGTCGCGGCGCGTTTCCGCACGCATCCGCAGCAGCCACGGCACATCCAGCCCCGCGAATGGTCCCACCACGCCCGGTACTGCCTGTGAAATCGACATGGATCCTCCCGTGCAGACCTTGGCGGCTGCTTTTGTATCTTGCTTGGGTGTATGTGTGCCACTGGATGAGGCCGTGGGCAAATCGCAATCCGGCTTTGGTCATGGCCGGGCAGAAGCGCGTCTTCGCGCTGGATGTGCCGGCTATCCCGCGCGAAGGCGGACGCGAAGAAGCAATCCATCTTGCTTTTTGCTGCGGCCATGGATTGCTTCGCTCCGCTCGCAATGACGGTTTCAAAATTCCATGTTTTCCTGGCTGTTTGAAAATTGAATCGAGAACTCAAGCAAAAAACTCCGCGTCGTCCCGGACAAGCGAAGCGCGATCCCGGACCTATAACCACCGATGCCCGTATGGTGCGAGGCAGGAGCGGCAATTGTATCCAACGGCAAACATCGGTGGTTATGGGTACCTGGGTTCGCCGGGACGACGAGAGAGTCGTCACATCCATCAAGCCCGGCTGCCATCCTCATACGACGAGATCTCGATCAAGCTGCCGTCGGGGTCGCGGCAGTACACCGAGCGCAGCGTGCCGCGGGCGCCCTGTTTGGCCACCGGGCCTTCTTCGATCGCCGCGCCGCATGCGTTGAGATGCGCGACTACCTGTTCCGGCGTGCTCGAGGTGAGAAAGCACAGATCGTCACTCCCCGCGGTTTCATGGTCCGCGGTGAACCACTCGACCTTGTCGGCACCAAGCGGTCGCACATTGATTTTCTGGTCGCCGAAGATCAGCGAGGTCCGCGGCGTCTTGCCGGGACCCGGATCGAATACCCTGACCTCCATGCCGAGGATTTTCCGATACCACTCGGCGGAGCGCGCCACGTCGGCGACATTGATGACGAGATGATCGAGCGCGTTAACCTTGATCGGCATGCGTTATCCTTTCGTCGCGGCCGGGGCGCAGATGCACGACTAGCCGCCTCGGACTTTGTTTGTTACAACGCGGCCCGATCGTCAATTCAACAAGAGCGGACCGCATACCACCGAAGCGTCCGCCAGGGAGAGACTGCATGGCTTCACGTCGCACCGCGATTTGTCTGATCGCGATGGGTATTTCGGCAATCGCCTCGATCGGCGGCGTTTCGGCGGCGGATTATCCGACCCGGCCGGTACGCTGGGTGGTCGGATATCCCCCCGGCGGCGCCACCGATATCATTGCGCGGCTGATCGGCCAGCGCCTGTCCGAGCGGCTCGGCCAGCCATTCGTGATCGAGAACAAACCCGGCGCCGGCAACAACATCGCCACCGAGGCTGTCGTCAATGCCGAACCGGATGGCTATACGCTGCTGCTGGTCAATCCCGCCAATTACATCAACGCCTCGCTCTACACCAATCTGAAGTTCAACGTCGTCCGCGACATCGCGCCGGTCGCTGCCTTTAATCGGGTGCCGAATGTGATGACGGTCAATAACGACGTGCCGGCGAAGACGGTCGCCGAGTTCATTACCTATGTGAAAGCCAATCCGGGCAAGGTCAACATGGCGTCATCGGGCAACGGCACGTCGGTGCATTTGTCCGGCGAAATGTTCATGATGATGTCGGACACCAAGATGCAGCACGTTCCCTATCGTGGCGCCGCGCCCGCGATCACCGATATGCTCGGCGGCCAAGTCCAGCTGATCTTCGACAACATGCCTTCGATCATCCAACACGTCCGCGCCGGTTCGTTGCGCGCGCTGGCGGTGACGACGACGGCGAGATCGCCGCTGTTGCCGGACGTGGCGACGGTTGCCGAGACCGTGCCGGGCTATGAGGCGAGCGCGCTGTTCGGCATGGGTGCTCCGAAGAATACGCCGAAGGAGATCATCGCCAAACTCAACCAGGAGATCAACGCGGTGCTGGCCGAGCCGACGATCAAGGCCAAGCTGATCGACCTCGGCGGCGAGCCGCTGATCGGCACGCCGGAAGCATTCGGTGCGATGATCGTGGCCGAAACCGAAAAATGGGAGAAGGTCGTCAGGTCCGCCGGTGTGCATGTCGACTAGAGCTTGATCCGGAAAAGTGTGCCCTCTCGACATGGGTGGACGCCGGTTTTCCCTCGGGACAAACGCGAAGCGCTTGCCCGGAGATCATGCTCAGACAAAGATCAAACAAAGAGATGAGATCATGGTCCGATTCAATCCGATCGGATCGTGATCTTGCGCGCGACTGGAACGTTGTTAAATCGGCCCCGTTTTTGATGGAGAGATGACGCAAGACGGCAAGGCGGGCGCCGAGGCGAGGAGACCAGATCATGCGCAACGCAATGTTGGCCCTGTTGGCGTTGGCGGCGACAGGTGCCGCGACAATAACCGGTTCGGGGCCTGTGGCCGCGATCGACTATCCCTATTGCATCCAGGGCGGGGGCTGGGGCATTCCGGGCGACTGCTCTTACCGGTCGTACGCCGAGTGCATGGCGTCCGCGTCGGGCCGCCGTGTGTGGTGCAACGTCAATCCGCGCGCCGCCTTCGGCAAGCAACGGCGCGCGCGGCCTTATCGGGATTATTAAGGCAACCAAGGCCAGCCGGCGCGGCTTGACTCCAGTTTGCTTGGGCGTATACTAAACCAAATGGTTAAGTATCAAGATACTATGCTGGATAGCACCTTCGCGGCGCTGGCAGACCCGACCCGCCGCGCGCTGTTGGCGCAGCTCGGCAGTCGGGACAGTTTTTCGGTCAGCGAGCTGGCGCGGCCTTTTTCGATGTCGCTGCCGGCGATCATGAAGCATCTCGACGTGCTGTCGGACGCCGGTCTGATCGCGCGCGAAAAAACCGGCCGCACCGTGGCGTGCCGGCTGACCGCGAAACCGATGGAGCAGGCGATGGACTGGCTCCGCCACTACCAGCGCTTCTGGTCCGAAAGCCTCGATCGCCTTGCCGCTTTTGTGGAGGAAGATGAATGGCACCCAAATCAAGCGCTGCCGGCGCCCCCGGTCTTGTCGGCAGACCCAGCCTCACCTTCAAACGTCGTCTCCATGCGCCGCCGGAGAAAGTCTATGCCGCGTGGACCGACCCGCAAAAAATAGTCAAATGGTTCGGCCGCGCGGACGCCAGGCCCGACTCGTTCCAGGCGGAAATCGATGCGCGGGTCGGCGGCCGTTTCCGTGTCAGCTTCTCTACTGATAGCGAGTATTACGAAGTCGGCGGCGTCTATCGCGAGGTGGTGCCGAACCAGCGCCTGGTGTTCAGCTGGGCCTGGCATTCGACACCGGAACGCGAGTCGCAGGTCGCGGTGATGCTGAAGCCTGAAGGCGAAGGCACGCTGCTGACGCTTACCCACGAGCAGCTCTTCGATCAGGCCGCCCGCGATGGTCACGAGCGCGGATGGCTGACCGGGCTCGACAAGCTTGAAAAATGGATCGCCTGAAACGTCTTAACGGAGGAACCGGTCATGCATCCGCACAAAATCGTCTCGCGTGAAGAATGGATCGCCGCCCGCAAAGCCCATCTGGCGCATGAGAAGGAATATACCCGGGCGCGCGACCGGCTAAGCGAGGAGCGGCGCGCGCTACCCTGGGTCAAGGTCGATAAGACCTATGTGTTCGACGGCCCGAACGGAAAGCGGACGCTGGCCGATTTGTTTGCCGGCCGCAGCCAGCTCGTGGTCCAGCATTTCATGTTCGGGCCGGACTGGAACGAAGGCTGCAAGAGCTGCTCGTTCTGGGCCGACGGTTTTGAGCGCATGATCCCGCATCTCGCGGCCCGCGACACCACACTGGTCGCGATCTCGCGCGCGCCGCTGCCAAAGCTCAATGCATTCAAGGCGCGGATGGGCTGGACCTTCGACTGGTTTTCCTCTGGCGATAGCGATTTCAACTACGATTACGCGGTCTCGTTTACATCAGACGAAATCAAGTCGGGCGCCAAGGTCTATAATTTCGGAACGTCCGGGTTCGGCGTCGATGAGGCGCCCGGGATCAGCGTGTTTTTCCGCGACGAGGCGGGCAATATCTTCCACACCTACTCCTGCTTCGCGCGCGGCCTCGACATGATGAACGCCGCCTATCACTATCTCGACCTGACGCCGCTGGGACGTCACGAAGAGGGCCTGCCGTACCCGATGGACTGGCTGCGACTGCGCGACGCATACAGCCCGTCGGCACCAGTGCCTGCTGCCAGACATAATCCATAATCGCATGTAATCGTCATTGCGAGCCAATGGGTCGCGCGAATGCGCGCCCGATGACAGCTCCGCGAAGCACTCCAGAGCCGAAGAAAGCCTGGATTGCTTGGTCGCTTGCGCCTTCGCTCGTTGAGCCACGGCGGACAAGCCGCGCCTCGCAATGACGAGAACAACAAGGAATTTTCGATGCCTTATGTCGACGGATTTATTGTCGCCGTGCCGAAGAAGAACCTCGATGCCTACCGCAGCCTCGCCAAGAAGGCGGGCAAGGTCTGGCGCGAACATGGCGCGCTGGAATATTGCGAATGGGTTGCCGAAGACGTCAAGGTCGGCAAGCGAACCTCGTTCCCGCGCAGCGTCAAGCTCAAGCCCGGCGAGACCGTGGTGTTCTCCTGGATCACCTACAAATCGCGCGCGCAACGCGACCGCGTCAACGCCAAGGTGATGGCCGACAAGCGGCTCGCCGGCATGATGGACACGAAATCGCTGCCATTCGATGCCAAGCGAATGATCTTTGGCGGGTTCGAGAGCCTCGTGAAGGCATAAAGATCTTGACGCAGCTGATCGAGGCTACCTCATGTCAGCCAAATCAATAATTTCGGCTGAGGGCTGACCGGATGCCAACGGCACCTCGGCCAATTCGTCCGCGCGTGCGATGTGCCAAATGATTTCAGTATTGACAAAGGCGGCATGCGAAATCGGCATCATGTGGCCGGCGGACGGCACATGTCTTGTCTCGGCGTTGGCGATCGTCGAGGCAAGCCGTCCGACAATCCGCTGCGTCAGGAAAGGTGACAGGCCGCCTGACATCAGCAGCGTCGGCACGCAAATGGCGGCCGCCGCCTGCGCGACATCTTTCTCGGCGAGGGCGGCCGTGAAGTCGAAGGCAAGCTTCTCGATGTGCTCCATCAGGCGGATGCGTGTTTTCGCCGGGAGCGGTTCGTTGGGGCCGGAGCCGTTCCAGAACGACGTGAACTTGTCGATCGCTTCGAGATAAGAGCCGTTCCAAAGATATTCATGAACGCCATGCGCGACGTCGACGAAGTCATCATGCAGCCGTCGATCCGTTTCATCATCCAGGAGAAGCGTCGGCAGCACCGGCTCGATCAAGGTCAGGCTGCGCACCCGAGGTGAGAGCGGCGAGGAGGTCGCGATCTTGAAGGCGACCGCGCCGCCATAGGAATGACCGACGAGATGGATCGGACCGTTCGCCTCCTCGAGGCGTTCGCCGAGCAACTCGACTTCTTCCGCCAGCGTCGTCGGCAGGATAAGGGGGTCTGGATTGTTGCCGTAACCGGAAATATCCGGCGCGATCATCTGGTAGTCGCCTCCGAGCTGTTCGGCGAGTGCGGTCCACTGCCGGCCCGAACCAAGCGAGCGGTGCAAGGCTATCACGCAGCTTTTGGCGCGTGTTGCGGCGGGAGCCTGAATTGTGATTTTCATCGGATGATTCCTGATTGTGCTTTGGCGCTACAGAAGCCGCCGTCCCCGCGCACTCCGAGCTCGCGGGTGGTAAGTTCGGAGTGCGCCGCTTGCGGGTCGTGCGGACGAAGGCGCTCGGGGAGGCTGGCTAGGCCTTGGTGATCACGACCTCAAGATATTCGCTGGGCACGACCATGGTGCCGTCGTCGGCCCTGTTCATGCGCACGACCAAGGCGTGCAGATCGTTCCGGAATTCTTCCTGCTTTGCCGGATCGAGGGCGGCGAAGGCCTTCAGTATGGGGCCGTAGAATGTCTTGAACACGTCCAGAAAATGCTCCGGCGAGCGATAGCGGAAGTTGAAGACGCGCGATTCCGCCTTGATCGAACTCGCGTCCGATCCGAACATTTCGGCAAGCCGGGCGCGCGTTCCCCAAAGCGCCGGCGATTTGGCGCCGGCCGGCGGCGGCAGATATTTCCCGAGCGTCTTGAAGACTTGTCCGATGAAGCCTTCGGGCGTCCAGTTGGCGAGCGCGATCTTGCCCCCGCGCTTGCAGACGCGCAAAAGCTCGGTGGCGGCCTGGTCCTGGTTCGGTGTGAACATCACCCCGAAGGTGGAAAGCACGACATCGAAGCTGTCTTCTTCGAAGGGCAGATTTTCCGCGTCGGCTTCCTTGAACTCGATCTCCAGATCCTCTCCGGAAGCACGCGCGCGGCCGCGTTCCAGCAAGGCAGGCACATAGTCGGTCGAGGTTACGTCGCACCAGCGCCGCGCCGCTGCCAGGCTCGCCATGCCGTTGCCGGCGGCCACGTCGAGCACCTTCGAACCCGACCGCAGGTCAAGGGCCTCGCAAAGCTCCTCGCCGACGATCTGCAGGGTGGTGCCGACGATGGCATAGTTGCCGGACGACCAAGCCGCCTGCTGGCGGGTCTTGAGGGCGGCGAGATCGGGCGCCCCCGCGGCCGCGGAATGGTCGGTTTGTTTCGGGCTGGTTGCTGTCGCGTGGGCCATGGCCGTGTCCTCCCAGAATTGTCGATCGGCTGCGGGGTGCAACCGCGATGGTTCGAGCATGGCCGGGCGCGGCCCTGAAGACTCTGAGGGCTCCTTGATTTTTCCGTGAGACAGGCTTGAGCTTCCTTGAGACGCCACACCGGCCGAAATCCGGTTTTAGCCGCCGCAAGCGAACCGCGATCGGGGGAGGGTCGTCAGCGACTGATCGTCAGGTCAGCAGCAGGGCCATCCCGGGATCACCTTTTTCCATCGCCCGGCGGTAGGCTTCGCGGCGGCCGATGCGCCCGAGGTAGCCGAGAAGGTTGGGGCAACGGGCGAGATCGTAGGGCAGGAAATAGCGCATGGTGGTGAGCGAAAAACCCATCATGATATCCGCCGACGTGAACTGGCTGCCCGCGAGATATTCGGCTTCGGCAGTCCTTGCATCGATCAGATCGAAGGCCCGGTCGACCCGCGCCTTGGTGGCAAGCAGGATCGGATTGTCTTCCGGCAGTTTCAGCCTGTTCAGGATCATGTTGCGTCCCATATTGGCCTGCAGCGTGCCGTTGGCAAAATGGAACCAGTAGAGAAAATGAGAATAATCGCGGTGGCCGGCGTCCAGCGCGAGACGGCCGTTGCCGTACCGTCCGATGATATACTCGACCACGGCGCCGGACTCGGCCAGCACCAGATCGCCATCGGTGATCACAGGCGCCGCGCCGATCGGATGCAGCGCCTTGTATTCCGGCGGCGCCAGCATGGTGACGGGATCGCGCTGGTAGCATTTGAGCCGGTAAGGAATTTCCAATTCTTCACATAGCCAGACAATCCGCTCGGATTGCGACCTGCCTAAATGATGAACGGTGAGCATCCAGATCTCCGGTCGTCCAAGAGTTTCGGGGTCGCCGATCATCCGCGCGCGACGCGGCCACGTCAACGTAAAGCTGATGGCCGCCCGCCCAGTCGGTACAGGATCAATGCGAGCGGGGATGCCAGTGACAGCACGATTCCGAGCCCTTGCGCGGGATCGCTGGAGATGGCCGCCGCCAGCAACGTCCCGGCCGCCCCGCCGGCCATTTGCGTGAAGCCGAGCAGGGCGGCGGCGACGCCGGCCTTGTTGCCAAAGGGTGATAGCGCCGCCGCGCTCGACAGCGGGCTCGCAATGCCCAATCCGAACAGGAAGATCGCCGTTGCGGCGAGAAAGGGCGGGAACGCATCCGGCGCAAACAGCGCGGCGCCCAGCAGCGCAATCCCCCCGATCGTCGTAACCCCAAGACCGAGCGTGGTAGCGCGATAGAGCCCGAGCCGCGCCGATAATCGCGTCGCCAGCACGCCGGCGCCAAACACGACGAAAACCACGCTTGCGAACAACAGCCCGAGCATGATCGGAGAGAAACCGAACCCTTCGGCAAGCACGCGTGGCGCGCTTGAGAAGATCGCGAACAGTCCGACCATGAGCAGGCCCGCGGTCCTGGCCGGCACAGTGAATTCGGCATCCCGGATCAAGGCGAGATAGGAGACTGCGACCGCCAGCGGATTCATCGAAGTGCGGGTGGACCGAATGGTTTCGCCCACGAACGTTGCGTAGGCCGCCACCGCGCCGACCGCGAAGGCGGCGACAAAGATAAATTCCGTCCGCCAGCCGAGGAAATGATCCAACGCACCGCCCACGAGCGGCGAGAACCCGGGGGCGGCCGCGGTTGCGATCGTGATCGCCGCCATGGCCTTTGCCAGCATCTGTCCTTCGAACAGATCGCGCGCGATGGCGCGTGACAGCACCAGAGTTGCGCATCCGCCGGAGGCCTGGATGGATCTGCCGATCAACAGATCCGAAAGTTGACGGGCCTGCGCGCACCAGATGGTGCCAGCGACGAACAGGCAAAGCCCGATCAGGATCAGTGGTCGGCGGCCGTACCGGTCCGATAGCGGACCGACGATCAATTGTCCGACGGCAAAGATGGCGAGGTAGATCGTGATCGCCGATGTAACCGCGGCACTCGACACATGGAACGTCGCCGCCATCGACGGAAGCGAGGGCAGAAAGATATTTGTCGCCAGCGTCCCCATGGCGGCGAATGCACAGATCACCGCAATCGAGGTCGGTGTTGTCCGTTTCTTCAGCTCCGATGCCGGCGTCGCGCCCGGAATATCCTGACTGCTCATGGCGATCCGACCCTTCAAATTCTTCATCGAATGCAAAAAGGCGAGGATGGCAGCCGCCGTCCTCTTCTTGATTCCGGTGCCGCGACGGCTCAGCCGCCCTGGCGCGTTGCACATCGTGAACAATTGAAATGGGGATGTCGTCCTCAAAACAGAGGAGACGATCGGGCCATCGGACGATGGTTCTACAAGCCATCCGTGGAAGCGACGGCAATGCCGTGCGGTAGCGCGCGTTGAGCGCGCGCTTGGCCAGACGCGCTGTCTCTTGGATCATCCCGCCCAGCTGGGGCGCAGCGACGGCTACCGGGTCGTCTCTTTACGGCGCCGGGCGGATGATCGGTGCGGCCTCCAACGCCGCATGAAGTCTGACGCGCGGTTCACGCCGCGGTGGCGGGGTCGGCCTTCTCGCCCTCGATCGCGCGATCGATCGCGTCGATCAACACCTGGGTCTCGATGAATTTGATCCGGGCTCGCTCGGCCTTGTCACGGTCGAACGGTGCGGCAAGGATCTTGGCGAAGGCGTCGCGGTCGTCGGTCATTCGCGCGCGTGCCTTTTTCAGCGTCTCAAGTCGTTCGCTCATAGCGGCATCGCTTTCTGTTTGGTCGCGTTGTCTCGATTGGCGCGAACGGTTCGGCGCCAGGAGCCGCGAGGCCTGGAACCTCACCGCGTTCGCGCGCAGCGTCAAGCTCCATCTCGGACCTGAAGCATAAACGTCACACCCTGCCTCGATCACGCGTATCGTTTGGTTCGGGTTGCGGGCTCGCCTCGACGAGCGTTAACATGAAACCTCAATGGTTCACCGGTCTCGGCGCCAATCCCGTCTCACGAAATTCATTATGGAAAGGCTTTGATATGCTGGCCATCACCGCCGTGATCCGTGTCAAAAGAGGTCACGAAGACACCATGCGCCGCGCCTTGCTGGAGGTCGCCGAAAACGTCCGCCTCAACGAACCCGACACCGTCGGTTTCTTCATTTCACAGGAACAGGATAACCCGAGCGTCTTCACCACCTATGAGCGCTTCCGCGATCAGGCCGCCATGGACGCCCACAACGATTCGGCGGTGGTGGCGCGCTTTTTCGGGATCGCAAAACCCATTCTCGACGGCGATGTCATTCTGGTCACCAGTACCGAGCTTTCCGCCAAGGCCTAAGCGGAGCGACGCGCGAGGCGGGCTGTTGTCATGTGCCAACCTGCTGCCTGCATCTTCCGTTTTGCCATCGGAGCGGCAGCGAGGAGACGACCGGTTCAAGGGTTTGCCGCATTCGGTCGCGATCGTCGCCATTGTAGGACGCCGTCAGCGTGCGCCGTCGCGTCCGTCCGAACGCCATAACGTAACGAGGCGCACGGTCAAATGTGTGAACCCGTTCATAGCCTGGCTGATCCTGTCCGGACGGGCCGCGGCGCGGTGCCAGCCGAGCAATCACACATGAGTCGGCGGAATACACTGTCGCTATTCCGCCCTAAGCGCTAGATTGCGTGAAATGTCGTCCGGCTTCCTTCAGGGGCGCAGATGACGACTTGTTCAGCAAGACGGCGTGAGTTCATCACGCTTCTTGGCGGTGCGGCGGCCACGTGGCCGCTCGCCGGAGGATTCCCACCAGGAGGCCAACATGTCCGATCCACAACGTCGGGAGTTTTTGGCCGCGGCCGCCGGAATCGCCTCGCTGGCAACGCTGAGCGGGTCGCAACGGGCCGTCGCCGGCGATCCGAGCTTCATGAACAACGTTCCGGATCCCGCCCTGTCAGGCAAGGACCTGCCGACATTCAAGTTCGCCCTTGAGAAGTCGGACGGCAAAGTCATCGGCAACAGCTACGGGAAAGAGGCAACCGTCACGCAACTGCCGATTTCCAAAGGACTTGCGGGGGTTTCCATGCAGATCGAGCCCGGAGCGATGCGCGAACCGCACTGGCATGCCACCGCGGCCGAGTGGGCGTTCGTCCTCGAGGGGCGGGTTCGTACCACGGTTATCGATCCGAGCGGCTTCGCCGAGACGAACGACTTCGAGCCGGGCGACGTCTGGTACTTCCCGCGTGGTCACGGTCACATGCTGCAGTGCCTGGGCGACAAACCCTGTCATTTCATTCTGATCTTCGACAACGGCTACTTTTCCGAATTCGGCACGTTCAGCATCACCGACTGGGTCGGACACACGCCAAAACCGCTGCTGGCGAAAAATTTCGGCCTGCCCGAAGCGGCGTTCGAAACAATGCCCAAGGAAGAGGTGTACTTTGCCCGCGGGGTGCTGCCTCCCGCGGAGCCCACGGTACCGCTCCAGGGGTGGAAGTTGCCGCCGGAAACGCACAAGTACCGCCTGCTGGCGCAGCCGCCGCACAGTACCTATCCGGGCGGCCGCGAGTGGCGCGTTGATTCCAGCCGATTCCCGATTGCCAAAACGATCACGGGCGTTGTCCTCGATCTCGATCCCGGCGCGCTGCGAACGCTGCACTGGCATCCAAATGCCGACGAATGGCAATACGTCGTCGAGGGCACGGTGAGCGTCACCCTGTTCGGCTCCCACGGGCGCTATCGGATCGAGCAGCTGCAGCAGGGGGACGTCGGGTATATCCCGCAGGGCTACGGGCACTCGATCGAAAATGTCGGGGACAGGGCCGCTCGCATCCTGATCGGTTTCAATGCCGGCATCTATGAGAGCATTGACCTGTCGCAATGGATTGCGGGAAACCCCGCCGACGTTCTGGCCACCAACTTCGGCCAGCCTTCGGAGTTGTTCCGGAAGTTCCCCGATCATGACGTGTTTGTCGCTGGCGGGAGTGGACACGGCAAATAGGTTACCGATACAGCAGGGATAAAACGACGATTCAGTAGAGCCGTCATTGCGAGCCACCGGGTCGCGCGAATGCGCGCCGGATGACAGGCTCCGCGAAGCAATCCATCGAGCCGCAACGAAAGATGGATTGCTTCGTCGCTACGCTCCTCGCAATGACGGTAAGCCCATTCGTACCCGCTCGTCGTCCCGGCGAAAGCAGGGACCCATACGCCGTGCTCTCTCATTTTTGGCGCGCACTCCGAAACCTTCCGTCTCAACAAGCGCCGGTGGTTATGGGTCCCTGCGTTCGCAGGGACGACGCGAGAGGATTCAATTGTCAAACAGTCAACCCGTCATTGCGAGCCAACGGGTCGCGCGAATGCGCGCCGGATGACAGGCTCCGCGAAGCAATCCATCGAGCCGCAACGAAAGATGGATTGCTTCGTCGCTACGCTCCTCGCAATGACGGTAAGCCCATTCGTACCCGCTCGTCGTCCCTGCGAAAGCAGGGACCCATACGCCGCGTCCTCTCGTTTTGGGCGCGGTGGCCGAAACCTTCTCTCTCATTGAACGCCGCTGGTTATGGGTCCCTGCTTTCGCAGGGACGACGAAAGAGGATTCAATTGTCAAACAGCGGACACGCTTCCAGCAGATACGACTTCGTCCTCGCGGCGCGAAGCGCCCGAGGTTTGCTTTTAATCTCGCCCTGAAAAACAGAGGGCGTGGGGAATGCCGGGTGCCCGCTGCACCCGCAGCCCCGTGTGCAGTGTAGAAAGCACACGGGTAGTCGCCACAGGTACACCGGAATCACCCGGCATTCCCGCACGCAATGGTTTTAACAGCTTATATCGTGCTCTCCTCGGTGACCGGGCTCTTTTGCCACCGTCGTCAGCGGATATGTTTTGTCTAAGCCCGGTTGGGCCGACTTAAACTCCGCGAACTTGACGCCAGCGTCGGGGCGTCAGGACCACACGACTTCGCCGTACGCAGCAACATCTCTCGTCCGCACGCTCTTTGATCGCTCACAGGCCGAAACCTGCCCTGCAACCATTTCGCGCGCAAAACGCTGCCGCGTCCACCGCATCCCACCCCGCGTTCGTGACGATCATGATACGCCCCTCTTGTGGGGTGGGATGCGCAAAGTTGTAGAGATGATTTGGGGTGGATGAAAACCGAAATATTTTTGCAAAGCGGACTCGACACAAAACCGCCCGACGGGCAAATCACCACACGGCGGCGAGAGCAGGTTCCACTCGTGTCCCGGACACGGTGCAGTAAGTAGGTTGAGCCCTGCGAAACCCATCACTTCTTCAAGATGCAATTGATGGGTATCGCTCCGCTCCACCCATCCTACATACCTACCGCGCGCTTACTGCGCGTTTGGAGACGAGATACGCGATAATCTCTCGCCACTAAAGCTGAGCTTCGATCGCTGCCTTGTCTATAACCGACCATACCTGGACAATCTTTTCGCCGCGAAATTCATAGAACACATTCTCGGTAAAGCAAACGCGCTTCCCGTTTACATGGAGGCCAAGGAACGTTCCCTTTGGCGTACAGTCGAAGCCTAGCCGGCTCGCTACATAAGGCGGATCGGAAATCAGCATCTGGATGTTGAAATAAAGGTCCGGAATTTCATCAAAGTCTCGCTCCAGCATTTTGAGATAACCTGACAAGGCGACCTGCCGACCGTTGTGGATCACGTCATCATCAACGAACTGTCCGAGCTTCGGCCAGTCCTGCCTGTTCAGGCAGGCAATGTAATCTCGGTAGAGGTCGGAAAGGTCGGCTTTAATCACGGCAATTGCTCCTATCTTCTACAAGGCGTGACTCGCAAAGGTAGCGTCTCAGTTTGAACTTGCCGCGCCCGTCGTAACTTCACACTCAGGATCGAAGCGGCCAATACCATTGTGATACGGTTTCCAAGCCAGATCGATGGCGCGGCTCGCATCAGTCCGTAGATGGTCCACAGTAAGTAGGATGGTTTGAGCGGAGCGAAACCCATCATCTCCATAAGACGCAATTGATGGGTATCGCTTCCGCCTTCGCTCTGCGAGCTACGGCGGACAAGTCGCTTCGCTCATCCTGCGCGCTACCGGTTGGTCCGATTGGATGCACGGCGAGGCGACGCGGCGGGAGCGTGAGGACAGGAACGTTTACGTTCAGCCACCGTTAATGATCCGGAAACAAGGGGAGTCCGCCATGACGAAACTGGCGATCATGGGCGCTATTGCGTTGTTATCTGCGCTTGCCACCCCGGCCTCGGGGCAGCACGTAATTTACAATCCGGGCTGGTGCGCCCAGTTCTATCCGAATGCAAACTGCCAGAATTACGGGCCCGGTAATCCCTACACGAGCTACGGTTGGCGACGAGGATATTATCATCGTCATCAGCATTATCATGGTCATCACCGCCGCCATTGGCACTGACGCCACCGGTCCACCCGCTAGTGTTGTTCACGGCCCGACCGTGTCGACGACTGGAACAACGCCCGCGATATTCGGCGCAAAAAGATTTTTTCAGATGGGACTCGACAAGAGGGCAAATCAGCAAAGTGCGCCGTTCGACCCGCCAATCCCGGAGCCTTATTTTTTGGCTCTATCAAACTGATGCGGTAGTACTAGGATGGGTTGAGCCTGCGAAACCCATCATCTCCATCAGATGCAATTGATGGCTATCGCTTCGCTCCACCCATCCTATGCACTACACGCTAATCCCCCCGACGGGCTTCAGAGCGCGTCACGCGCGAACGTGAATTGACTGGGAACAAAAAGGCCTGTCTGCTTGCGATCTCAAAATCCAGCCGAGCCGGAACAGAGGACGCAATGCGAAAGGGGAACAAAAAGGCCTGTCTGCTTGCGATCTCAAAATCCAGCCGAGCCGGAACAGAGGACGCAATGCGAAAGGCACTTTGGGCGCGAACGGTGCGCATTCCCGCTTTGGTGATTTTGACGGTTGCGACGGTTTTGGCGGCGACGCCTGCTCACGCCCAGACGTACGATCCGGCTTACCCGGTGTGCCTGCACAAGTACGGACCGGCCACCTATTACGAATGCCGCTACACGTCGCTACCTCAGTGCAACGCGTCGGCATCGGGCCGCGCCGCCCAGTGCGTTATCAATCCATATTTTGCGAGCGCGCAAGCGCCCCCTGATTATCGGCGGCATCGCCGCGTCTACTAAAGCACATGGCAATCTAAGGCGGTAGCGAGCGAATGTACCTGGTTGTGGTGCAGGGGCCTCGGGTGCGCGCAGCCTGTAGCCGCAGGGCGGGTTAGAAGGCGTAACCCGCCTCTTTCTCGTCGATGAGCGGCCGATTACGCTGCGCTAAATTAGCAAGTAGCCCGCATGAGCACATGCGATATACGGGATCCAAAGGAAACATGAAAATCCCGGATATCGCTTGGCTCATCCTGGGCCACGCTTGCTGAACCGTTCGGCCCGCCCCGCCATCACGTGGCTCGCCCGACGCTGCCGCGTCCACCGCGATGATCGCGATACAGCACGCGAGCGGATCAAGGCGTTGGCGATTGGTACCTCGCAGACGTAGCGGAACTCAAAAGGTTGAGAGCGCGTTCAGAATGGACTTGGCTCACGATCGATCAAGACTTTGGGCAGGTGGAGATAAGCCTGGGCTTGACCCACGGATATGACAACGGAGGTTCGCCATGCCGGTTACTCCAGAAATGAAGGATCATGTTTACAAGATCCTGGAGCTCGTAGGTTCTTCTGAAAAAAGTATTGAAGATGCCATTCAGAATGCCCTGACCCGCGCAGCAAAGACCATTCGCGACATGAAATGGTTCGAAGTCGTGCAAACGAGAGGGCATATTGAAAATGGGTCGGTTGGTCATTACCAGGTCACCTTGCGCGTTGGATTTACGCTGGAGCGGTAATTTCCGGCAAAGCACCCGAGCAACTCGTAAGGCAGGGTTGGCCCAACGGGTCCGCGCAAAGCGCGCGGCCCGATGACAGGCTCCGGCGTAACCCGCCTTTTTATCAACGGTCACCAGCGGATCACGCTGCGCTATCGTCCTACGGGCTACGGGCTGGATTCTCCGGCGGGCGGACGTTTCATGGAATGTCGTTGCGGCGACAGAAGCTGGACCTCGGAGAAAGCGTGAGGCGATTTTTTCAGCGTTCCGCGTCATTGATGACGGTGAGGGCGAATTCCTCCGCCGTGTAGACGCGGCCATCCGCGACAATCGTGACGAAAGGCATTCCTTGATCGAGGAAATCCTTCGCCGCCCGCAGGGCCTCCGCTCTCGTGTCCTTGACGACTTTCACGATCCCCTCCGGCGCGCGCGGCTTGGCCTGCACAATGAACACTTTCAGCTCCTGCCCCCTCAGCCCGAAAGTCAAATTCGGCCGTGACCCGGGTTTCAGTTTAGGGCGCAAGAAAGCAGCTGGCGCTGACAAAAATACATCAGTGGCCGCCAATCAGCAGAGCGTGGTTTTCAGTCAAAACGACAGTGCGCTGTTCAAGCGGAACCAATGCGAACGGGGAACATTGGATCGCGGTAGCGGCAACCTTCGAACCAACAACCAGACGAGCAACGGGATGCCGCATGGTCACGTGAGCGAGGACAAGATGATGAGCATTGACCCCCCACCCTTTGTCCATGATGGTCTCGATCCTGCACCGGAGCCAAAATCAACCGTTGCGGAAGTGTCGGAGGCGGTCAGAGGCACCGCCAACAAGATCGGCGGCGCCATCGACGCAGGAAAGAAGCCAGGCATGCCCTTGAGCATTTTGAGCAACATCGCCCGCGAGGCGCCGCTCGGTTCGCTTCTCGCAGCATTCCTGTTGGGTGTTGCGGTTGCCCGGCGCTGGTAAGCCGATCCGGAATCCGCCGCTCGCACGGCCGACGCTAACCCACGGCGACATCCTGCGGCGTCCTCACGCGCGCCCACCCTCCTGCCATCCGGCAACGGCCGCCGGCGTAACGCCGTCATCGCTGGCGCGGTAGCTGCGCCAAGTGTTCGTCTTTTTCGGTGGATTTGATCGATTGGCGCTGGCTGGCATCCAGCTTCTCGGCCAGACCCCGCCATGCCTGCGCTATTTGCAGGAGACGCGCTCTATCGCCCGGATGTAAGGCCTTGGTGGCGAGCACGATGCATTGCTCGGCGTATTCGTGATACTCGTCGGCGGACGCCATGTACAAGGGCCCCAGGATTTCCCCGGTAAATCTCCACAAACGCTATTTGTTCCAAAAATACGGCTTGTCACGTTTATGAAATCATTCCGAACCAGGTTCCACACCCGGGCGTTTTTCCTCCGCCGATGGCCGAGGAGGCCGAAATGAAGAATGCAACGACCTACCGCGAATTTGCCGCCGATTGCATTCGCATCGCGCAAACGATGAGCGCCAACGACCGACAGATTTTGCTCAAGATGGCGGAAGCGTGGGAAGATCGGGCGCGCGAAGCAGAGCGGCATGAGAAGAAGATGGAGAGCGGTTAGCTCGTGGTAACGGGTATCTCGCACCGTGGACGAAAGATGGCGAATTGGCGGCGGAAGGACGCCGCGGAACCGGACCATAAAAGCCGCGATCGAGTCCCAGATCGGCCGACTTTGGACCGGAGGGTGGCAAGGTCGATGCGGGGCGCAGTCGACCGGGGTTTTGTCATGGCCGTGTTTGATTGGGCGATTGTCGCGCTCAAGGTGCTGCTTTTTATCTGGGCTGCTCAACTGATCTGGATGGGATGGCGTTTACTGGAGCACCATTTGGCGAAGCGGGGTCTTAAGCGGGGTCTTGCCCGTTCCGGATCGGAAGACGCGCCACGAGAAGCCGCTGCGGCGCTTCGATCAAGTCTCTAGAACCCGGTCGTCGGACGTCACGCCGTCGGGAATCGGCTTCGATTGGGTGCCGCGATCGCTTTTTGAATTCGGTCCAGATCCCGGCAAAGGCGAACCGAAGGAAATACGAAAAGCCGAAATACGAAAAGCCCTTGGAGGTCGCGGAGCTATTCATAGGCGCGTTCGCGCGAGCAGTTGGCGCATCGGGGCTTCTCTTGCCGCAGCTCCTTGTCGTCATCGCGATCGTCGCCGGTGCCGATAGCCATGCTCAGCCGCAAAATTCCGCTGCGATCACGACCGTGTGCGCCGGAGTTGATTTCGTTCGGACAAACGTGTGAAGCGTTTCACACCGCTCGCTCGCGGCGGCTGGTTACGATGTCCGGGTTCTGGAGCAGGGAGCCGCGCATGCGACGATTACCGGATAATCTTGATCCCGAAGACCATCGCATTCACCGGAAATGGGCAAAGGGCTTTTTTGTTTTTTATGGTGTACTGATGATTGTTGCGGCGGGCTTGGTGTTTGGTAACCGATTGTCGAATAACCCGACCCACGAGGTAGCCCTGGCAGGGGCCGGTGGCGAAAAATTGCAGACGGCTCATCGCGCGGCAAGACCTCTGAGTCAAGCGACGGGGCGCGACTGATCGCCGCCTGATCTTCCTTTCTCTTCCCCGCGCGCGACGATCTTCAGCGCCCGCCGGTTTCTTTTGATGGAACGGCGTTCCAACGTTACGGCACGGAACCAGGATCCGAATTGGACATCGGCAATTCACTGCGCAGGCCGGAACTGGCCGCGCGTGACGGGATTGGTGCTGGTGGGTTCCAAAGCGGAGACCGAGCGTGAAACGTGCGTTGGCGATTTTCGCGGCCGTAGCTGTCACCGCCGTGCTTGTATTGGTGGGCTTGGGACGCACCGGCACCATCGACATGAAAAAGCCAGTTGCCGCTATCCCGAGCGGCGCCGTCCCGCATGGCGGTGCCGAAAAACCGCTGTCCGAACAGACGACGGGGAGCGCACACCGATGAGCCGAGAAAAACCAAACGACGACCCGCGCCAGCGGACCGACTGGAAGAACACCAAACAAACCGACGAGCCGTGGAAAGGGCCCGTCGAAAAGGAGCAGAAGCCGGGTGGCCCGCCGCCGGATTTAGAAAAATGGAATGACAGCAGCACGCATTGAGGAAGCATTGCGGCGTGCGTTGCGCACCGCCGGCGCCGGATAATCCGGGAAAATTCCGGGCAGCGGCGGCAGGTTGCCGACGGATTGATTCATCACCTTAAGGGTGCGGCTATCCGGGATTCGGTTCGTGGTAATCGAATAAAGGTCGCTCGTGTCATCACAGCTGTAGCGCGACGCGGCTGTTCCTTCTGCCTAATGCTAGTGGCAT
>WNGJ01001444.1_pt1 | contig 23374 bp, 26 predicted proteins | sample 5400611 | NCBI WGS metagenome assembly WNGJ01 (sample SAMN13153375, study PRJNA577476) | soil metagenome | isolation source: 40 cm soil or saprolite under Garry oak tree replicate 1 | place: USA:California | collected 2016-06-15
TCTTTCTCGCCGGGTTGGAGGTCGAACTTGAGAGGTTAAGAGGTCGCCTTTTGGTGTTCGTTGGCCTGGCTTTCCTCATTTCATTAGGACTGGCATTGCTGGTCGGGTATGGACTCTATTTAGCCAGGCAGGTGGTCTCACCACTGCTCATCGCGATTATCCTCGTTGCGACCGGGTTAGGTATCGTCATTCCGGTGCTGAAGGATGCAGGCGAAAGCGCCTCGGACTTTGGACAGCTTGTCATTGCTGGTGCTATGTTCGCTGAATTTGGCTCGATCATCTTGCTCTCATTGTTCTTCTCGCGTGAAGCCACCGGCACCGGAACAAAGCTGGTGCTGCTTGGTGGTTTCGCCCTGCTAGCTGCTGGTTTGGCCTTCGTCGTGCTCCGCCTGGAGCGGTCGAAGCGCATGACTGCAGTGCTGCTGCGCCTCCAGGACACGACTGCGCAGATTCGCGTTCGTGGTGCTTTCATGTTGCTGGTCTGCTTCGTTGCTCTGGCATCAGTACTCGGACTGGAAACCATTCTTGGGGCATTTGTAGCTGGTGTAATCCTGAGACTGGTTGACGGTGACCGCATGATGACACACCCGCAGTTTCGCCAGAAGCTTGAGGCGATCGGCTTCGGCGTCTTTATCCCGGTCTTTTTCATAGCGAGCGGCATACGGTTCGACCTGGCTGCGCTCTTCTCAAGCCCTTCAACTATTTTACGCGTACCGATATTCCTCGCGGCATTGTTGCTCGTCAGGGGTGTGCCTGCTCTTCTCTACCGTCCACTCGTTGGCAATCGTCGTTCGGTTGTCGCGGGACTCTTACAGGCAACATCGCTTTCGTTCATCGTTGCTGCGTCGCAGATTGGTTTGGAACTCGGCCTGATTACAAAGGCGACAAGCGCAGCCCTTATAGCCGCTGGGCTGCTGTCGGTCCTCATCTTCCCGCTACTTGCTCTGACGCTCTTACGCCGGACTGAACCGAGTCCAGCCCCTGTACAAGAGAATTCCGTGCCTGTAGAGAAGCAGATCTAATTTCCTGACAGCCATCGCGACCGTCGATACTAGAAAAACACCCAGAAAATTGCCCCGCTTTTTTATGCTCTCTTAATAGCCTTCGAAGCATCTATTGTGTACACTTGCAGGGGGGGTTCGTATTTTCACGTAATACAGGTACACAAGGAGGCGAGCAGAGAGCATGAACTTGCTAACCATTCTGATTGTCACACTGGTTATCGCCCTCATATGTATCATCGGAATTGTTATTTTCTCGCGGAGAAGAAAAAGTCGTAAGCTCAGCAGGCGCGTTATTGCTTCGATCACAAAAATAGAGGTCGAAGCAACCTCTTTGAGTAGTGGATGGGTTATCACAGCACAGTGGTCAGATATGCAAACCGGGCAGACAATTACATTTCGCAGTCACCGTCTCCAATTTCCTCCGAGACAGCACATTGGAGGGCCTGTCACGGTTGATATTGACCCTAGAAATCCAACACACTATCGCATGGAACTCTGAATTTCTCTGGTCATTTTTTGCCAGAGTTGATGGTGTTTGCAATGGAGAACAATCAAGTTGCTTGTCGCTTCGCCAGGCGCTTACCCACTGAGACGAAGAGCGTACGTACATCTCTGAGCATCTTATCCAACGTACGATTCAATTCTTGCCAGGCGCGCCAACCGTTAACTCGCCAGGGCGGCGGGGTTCCCTGGATGCGTGGTGGAATTGTGAGCATGATCTCTGTTGTCGCTAGTTCACGCTTTGACATCTTGTGTAAGTGAACTGGAATCGTCGGTCTTTCCTCGATGACGTAGCTTGGGCCGGGTAAGGCATCGTACCAATCATTTGGCACAAGCCCTTCCACCGGATCGAGCAATTCTGTGGCGCCATACGCACGCAAGACGTCATAGGCCACATCATTACAATTGTGACGTAAGACTGAATATGGCTGCCGACTCTCCCAAATTACGGTCTTCCAGGCGTCTTTCGGGTGAGGATGTGTAACATAATAAACCTTATACTCATCATACGTAATAATCTGTTTTTGCATCGCCCCGATCGGATCGAGCGTATGCATAGACCAGAATCCCATTTCTTGCGGCTTTACAAAGGGTTTCCCCTTCTCGTTCTCGACCGAACCAGCGTTAAACCAACCGTTGTTCCACTCGAAGGCCCAACCGATATGACCCAACCCGTTTGCCCCTGGATGCCGGACGAAAACGATCGCTCGACGTGTCGTTGGAGGAAGATCAGCAGGCAAATCCGGAATGCCCTCTGGAGCCTCTAATTTCTTTGCAATAACCAAAGACGGCGCAAAGCGAAGAATGAGACCTCTGACCAGCAGATAGAGCCCATCGCAGAATGCATAGGCCACTATGAATATGATGAGAAGGACAAAAGTGACGTACCGAAAGTTCTGACCTAGAAATATAGCAAGGCCGAATAGCATTAAGAGTATGCCAAAGAGCCAGGTTAACCCTTCGTATTTATGATGCGAGTGTCGTGCATCAATGATCACCCTGACTCCCCTGATGATAATGCGGACCGCAATGACCGCACCTATGAAGATTAGTGTCGATATGGGAGATACGAAGCTGATCAGACCAAGCAAAATACTTACGATACCGAAAAGATAATTGGTAAATTTATGCTGGGTTTGGCGTTTACCCGTCGCAATCCTAAAAATATCAAGGATGCCGTCGATAATCAGGTAGATTCCCAGAGCGTATATTAAGATATGAAGCGTGAAATTTGTGCGGGTAAGAAGGATGATACCAAAGATGATATTGACAACACCGCGTATTACCTCCATCCACCAGAGCCTTGTATGAAATTGTTCAGGTTGAAGCGTCTGTTTTATAAGTGTCTCTTGCATAGTTTATTCTATCCTATTATGCGGTAGGTGTTTGTTTTATCCAGGCACAAGGAACGAACCATGCCATTTTTCGATTTTATTATACGGTATCGTTGAGTCTTATGGTAGACCAAAATGTACTATCTTCGTTCAGTGGACTTCACATAGTCTTGACCTTCAGGGTCTTATATTGGACACGACAGCGATTTTGAAAACGGTTGCTCATCGCCCATGGCCACTACCTGATAAGCCATGGGTGATGACACAAATATGGCACGAATTGCTCTTCGCCCATTGGCCGATTGAGCCAGTCATATTGCGTTCCCTTGTACCGTCTACTTTACCCCTTGACACCTATGAAGGACAATGTTGGGTTGGTATAGTGCCTTTCCACATGACTTACGTTCGTCCTCGCTGGGTACCACCTATACCTGAACTGTCGAGTTTCGTCGAACTAAACGTACGCACCTATGTGACTCTGCATGAGATTCCTGGTGTCTATTTCTTTAGCCTGGATGCCAGCAATCCTATCGCCGTTGCCATCGCACGGACAATGTTTCACTTACCCTATTTCAATGCTGTGATGAGCAGCGAGCGCGTGAACGACACCATTCATTACTATAGCCGACGTACTCATCGCGGCGCAATTCCTGCAGAATTCAAGGCTATATATCGTCCAATAGCACCAATTACCTTCGCACAGCCTGGCTCGCTCGAGCGGTGGCTTACTGAGCGGTACTGCCTTTACACTGTGGTGCCCGGTGCAGGTGTGTATCGCGGTGATATACATCATGTACAATGGCCACTCCAGCCCGCAGAATTCGAGGCCAGTATAGATACGATGGCGATCTCGCATGGTATACATTTGCCTGAAATACCACCTCTGCTGCATTATGCTAAACGACAAGAGGTATTGATTTGGCCTCTTAAGCGCGTCTTGTAGCCGCCTGATTTCGCGACTGCTATGAGTAATCCAGAATTGTAAATGATATAATTCTGAACCAATTTCATGACAAAATAAGCTTCAACCGCAAAGAACATAATGGTTATAGCTTCGTGATTGATTTGTGATTTTCAGATCGATAGCTATGATTTTTTTGTGATTTTAGCCTATTATATTATTGGAGTGCCGGACTGTTGAAAGTTTTTCAGGAGTACAACGCGGAAGGATAAATTTTCAATGAACACATCTTTGCAACAGATGCATATCCAGGTGGTTGTTGAGCGAGAACATATCCAGCAATTATTTGTAGCTTTGACCAGCAAAGGATACCAGATTGTAGGGCCAACCGTCCACGAGAACGCCATTGTGTACGATACACTGACCTCCCTTACCGATCTACCTATAGGTTATACGGACGAACAGGATGGGGGAACTTATCGTCTCAAAAAGCGAGTGGATGAGGCGTTGTTTGGCTATGTTGTCGGCCCGCAATCGTGGAAGAAGTTTCTCCATCCTCCGGTTATGCGACTATGGCGAGCCAGGCGCGAGGGGAATGGTTTTGAGGTAATCCCTGAAAATCACGACGCTCCCAAATTCGCATTTATTGGCGTTCGCTCGTGTGAACTACATGCTATCTCAATTCAAGACAGGGTATTCATACGGACAGAGTTTACAGACCCTACATACCAATCGCGGCGAAACAACGTGTGTATCATTGCCGTCAATTGTGGGCAGGCTGGTGGAACATGTTTCTGCACGTCAATGGGGACCGGGCCAAAAACGACTACTGGCTTTGACCTGGCTCTTACCGAGGTGCTGGCTACGGATCGTCATTACTTCGTCGTCGAAGTTGGTACTGAGTTAGGGGCAGAGTTACTGCAAGCTATTCCACACCGGGAAGCAGGTCGGGACGATAGACAGTTGGCAGAAGATATCGTAGCGAACACCGCCAGGCATATGGGCCGAAGTATGGACACGACTGGCATTAAGGATCTGCTCTATCGCAACATGGAGCATCCTCGCTGGGAAGATGTCGCCACACGTTGCCTGACATGCAGCAATTGCACGATGGTTTGTCCCACCTGTTTTTGCACGACGGTAGAGGACGTCACCGACCTGGCAGGAGAAAATGCTGAACGCTGGCGCAAGTGGGATTCATGCTTCACGATGGATTTCTCATACATTTATGGCGGTAGTATCCGTTCCTCGACGAAGTCTCGTTATCGCCAGTGGATGACGCATAAGCTGGCAACCTGGATTGACCAGTTCGGCACCTCGGGATGTGTGGGATGCGGGCGGTGCATCACGTGGTGCCCGGTTGGTATCGATATTACCGAAGAAGTCCGCGCCATTCGTGAAAGCGAAAGCGCACCAACCCAGGCCGTAAAGGAGCAATAAAGATGCAGACACTTGAATCGATCGTGGCGGAACATCCTTTCTTCGAAGGGCTTAAGCCTCCTTATTTACAGTTGATCACCGGTTGCGCCTCGAACGTTCGCTTTGATACTGGAAAATATATCTTTCGTGAGGGTGAGGATGCGTCACAGTTTTACCTCATCCGCCAGGGCAAAGTGGCACTTGAGATTTTTGCGGCGCAGCACGGGCTAATTACTATTGAGACAATCGAGGCTGGGGAAGTGCTTGGCTGGTCGTGGCTTTTTCCACCGTATCTCTGGCATTTCAGTGGGCGCGTCATCGAGCCGGCGCGGGCAATCGCGCTGGATGGGAAGTGCCTGCGCACCAAAGGCGAAGCTGATCACGATCTGGGTTACGAACTTATGAAGCGGGTTGCTCAAATCATGATGGAGCGATTACAGGCAACGCGCATACGGCTGCTCGACATCTATAGCGATCGCCCTGGAGGTAGTTTATGACAGTGATCTTGCCCGATCCCATGCTGCCACAACGCTACCGGGTACAGCATGTACGGCGTGAAATACCGGATACGTTCACACTGGAACTCGTGCCTGAGGTAGGAGGAGATATCCCTCCATTTGCCACCGGACAGTTCAACATGCTCTACGTCTTCGGCGTGGGCGAGATTCCGATCTCGATCAGTGGCGACCCGGCCAAGAGAAGGCCGCTTGTACACACAACGCGAGCTGTGGGAACAGTGTCGAGGGCAATGCGCGAACTGAAGCCCGCTGATGTGATTGGCGTGCGTGGGCCTTTCGGGAGCCACTGGCCCATTGAGCAGGCGGAGGGAAAGGATATTGTGATTGCTGCCGGAGGAATTGGGCTGGCCCCGCTCCGCTCAGTCATGTACCATATCATCTCCCAACGAGAGAAGTACAGCAAAGCCGTACTCCTCTACGGTGCACGAACGCCAGCGGATATTCTCTACCGTCGTGAACTCGAACACTGGCGCGCGCACTTCGACCTTGAGGTATACGTCACTGTAGATCGCGCTACAGGCTCCTGGCGCGGGAGTGTGGGAGTTGTCACGCGGCTTATTCCCAGAGCGCCTTTCGATCCACGAAATACAGTAGCGATGGTCTGCGGCCCCGAGATCATGATGCGCTTCACAGCAGCAGAGCTTGAGAAGCGCGGAGTAGCGCAAGAGAACATCTACGTCTCGATGGAGCGCAATATGAAATGCGCAGTCGGCTTCTGCGGGCACTGCCAGTATGGACCTACATTCGTGTGCAAGGACGGTCCCGTGTTTCAGTACAGCCAGATTCATGGCTTGCTTACAAAGTGGGAGGTTTGATATGCTTCGAAAGCAAAAGCCGAAGCTGGCTGTCTGGAAATTCGCCTCTTGTGATGGCTGTCAACTAAGTCTGCTGGACTGTGAAGATGAACTGCTGGCTCTGGTCGGTGAAGTCGAGATTGCAAACTTTGCCGAGGCATCACGCGCTGTAGTGAAAGGACCATATGATCTATCGCTTGTCGAGGGGTCCATCACGACTCCTCATGATGCTGAGCGGATCCACCGCGTGCGACGCGCCTCAAAATACCTGGTGACAATCGGCGCTTGCGCCACGGCAGGTGGTATTCAGGCACTACGAAACTTTAAGGATGTAAATGAGTTCATCTCTATCGTCTACGCTTCACCGAAATACATCGAGACACTCAACAAATCGACACCTATCGCCGATCACGTATTTGTTGACTTTGAGTTGCGCGGTTGTCCGATCAATAAACACCAGCTAGTAGAGGTGATTAGCGCTTACCTGCATGGGCGCAAACCGAACACACCGGCACATAGTGTCTGCATGGAGTGCAAATTGCGAGGAACAGTCTGCGTGATGGTCGCGCATGGCACACCATGCCTTGGTCCTGTTACCCATGCAGGATGTGGAGCCATTTGCCCGGCGTATGCGCGCGGGTGCTATGGGTGCTACGGTCCAAAAGAGACACCCAATACAATCGCGTTAAGCGCACGTTGGAGTCAGCTTGGCGCAAAAGAGCGGGAGATCATGCAAACATTCCGCGGCTTTAATGCCTATGCTGAGCCATTCCGCAAGGAGAGTGAATCCCATGAAAACTAAGACTATTAAAGTGGATTACCTGGCCCGCGTCGAAGGGGAAGGGGCGATGTACGTCAAGATCAAAGGTGACACGGTTACTGATGTGAAATTGAAGATCTTCGAGCCGCCACGCTTCTTTGAGGCTTTTCTCCGGGGACGTATGTATGGCGAGGCGCCGGATATTACGGCTCGCATCTGCGGTATTTGTCCGGTAGCCTACCAGATGAGCGCTGTGCATTCCATGGAGCGTGCTTTTGGGGTCACTGTTGATGGGCAACTTCGCGAACTGCGGCGACTCCTTTACTGCGGTGAATGGATCGAGAGCCATGTGTTGCATGTATACATGCTCCATGCACCCGACTTTCTTGGCTATTCTGATGTGATGCGTATGGCTCAAGATTATCCGGACATAGTGAAGCGCGGTCTCCAAATGAAAAAGGCGGGAAATGCGATTGTCTCCCTCCTGGGAGGAAGAGAGGTCCATCCTATTAATGTGCGCGTTGGCGGATTTTATAAAACGCCTTCGAAGCAGGACTTCGGCCAGCTCGTGGAGAAACTTAAGTGGGGCCGGGATGCCGCGCTAGAAACTGTACGCTGGACTGCGCAATTCTCTTTTCCAGATTTCGAGCAAGACTACGAGTTTGTTGCGTTACGGCATCCCACCGAATACCCCTATAATGAGGGCCGAATAGTTTCTAATAGAGGGTTGGACATTGCTGCTCAAGAGTACGAAGATCACTTTATCGAAGAGCATGTGGCCCACTCGAACGCACTACATTCTGTACTAAAAGAGCGAGGTGCCTACTTTGTTGGCCCACTAGCACGCTATAACCTGAATTTCGATCGGCTTTCTCCACTGGCGCAGGAAGCAGCACAAGGTGCCGGACTCGGTCCTGTATGCCGGAATCCTTTTCAGAGTATTATTGTGCGCAGCGTGGAAATATTGTACGCATTCGACGAAGCTCTGAGAATTATCGAGGGATACGAGATGCCGGATCAGCCAGCGGTCGAGCTGCATCCACGAGCAGCGACAGGCAGCGCATGTACTGAAGCGCCTCGCGGTATACTCTACCACCGCTACAGGCTCAGCGATGAGGGACTGATCCTCGATGCAAAGATCGTCCCGCCAACATCACAGAACCAGAAAACCATCGAAAATGACTTAAGGCGCTATGTTGAGCAAGCCATAGAGCTACCAGAGGATCAGCTCACATGGCAGTGCGAACAGGCGATCCGTAACTATGATCCGTGCATCTCCTGTGCCACTCACTTCCTGAAGCTGCACATCGAACGTGAGTGAGGAAAGGATGCGTATCTCATCACCAATTCTTTTGATTGGTATAGGCAACGAATACCGGTGCGACGATGGTGTTGGACTGACCGCGATTCGTGCCCTCAACATACAGAAATTTCCAGATACCCTCCTGAAAGAATGCAGCGGTGACGGTGTAGAGTTGATAGAAATGTTGAGTACGGCCAGGATGGCAATTCTTATTGATGCCGTTTCCTCCGGGGCAAAACCAGGCACTATTTACCGGCTCGATGCGCTTACGCAACCAATCCCAGCCCAACTTTCTTTTCAGTCCACCCATGCCTTCGGCGTAGCAGAAGCTATCGAACTCGCACGTATAGTAAACCAACTTCCGCCATCTCTCATCGTATATGCCATTGAGGGGGAGAATTTCTCAACTGGCGTTGGACTTTCTTCAACAGTTGAGGAAGCAGTGCGAAAGGTCGTCGAGCAGGTAATCAGCGAAATTCAGGATGCTCTGAAGCAGGCATGAACCGAATTTTCCCTGATCGACAATATTTCTCCTAAGAAGGACTTGGAATAGCGCACATGTTTTGTTATACTCAAAGGGGATGATGAACAACAAACCGACTGCAATTAAAAACATAGCAATACAGGGGTAGCGATTTGCGCATAGCATTCGGAAGGATGTACAATAAAGTCAATAGAGGCTCGAAGGATCCCAGCCATAACAGAGGGAGTCAGATACATGGTTGAGATGACAGTTGAAAGCGTGCGAATCAATTTGCAGACATCGCAGCGAGTGGTCATCTTGAAAGCAACGAAGCAAGAACGCTATTTATTCATATGGATAGCGCATGCTGAAGCATATGCAATCGCTATTGAACTTCAAGGGACGAGTTCGCCTCGCCCTCTCACCCATGACCTGCTTAAAAACATTATCGGTGACCTTGGAGCCAAAATCGAAAGCATCATGATTTCGGAATTGATCGAAGACATCTTCTATGCGCGTATAGTGCTGGATGTTGATGGCAGACATGTCGAAGTTGATTCGCGTCCCAGCGATGCTATCGCACTTGCTGTTCGCGCGAAGGTGCCAATCTTTGTCGAGGATAGCGTACTTGAACGCGCGGGAGTGGCTTTGGAAGCCACCGAAGAGCCACTCACAGCAAAATCTGACTCGCAAACAGAGCAGGAAGATGAGAACCTGGACGCTTACCGTGACTTCATCAATAGCCTTGATGTGTTGGATGAGTTCGGGAAAGACTAACGTGAATTCAACAGGGCTTTAAAGAAGCGTACCAGAATTCGTGAAAGCAACCCATACACAAAAAGAGCAAACACGATAAGCAAATCGGAGTAGAGCTCTGTGCCAGAGAGAAGCGGTATCTTCACATTTTCCAAAAGCAAGGAGAATGGCAAGAGGAAGAACGTGCTTATGGTGTACACGAGCGCTACCCACACATTACTGGCAGATACTCCAAAGAGCAGGAACACAAGGCGCAGAAGCAGCAACAATTCTACTGCGAGGAAGAACAACCCTACCATTGCCGGAAATATGCTTCTACGAGGCTGACGCCGCACCATCGCTTCGGGTTTGCCTGGATGCTTGTATGGCAGGGCACCTCCAGGAGGTCTCCCATTGCGACTCTCAGGAGAAGCAGGTGGCAAAACTGGATATACAGGCGGAGTCGCTGGCGGTTGGCTGAATACATCTACAGGAGGTGCACCTGATTTGGGAAAGGGTCTCTCATCAAGTTGTGGCGCAGGAATGCCTTTCTGATCAATCGATGCCCCTGTCTGATAAGTAGGCGCTGAAAAGGGGGACAGAAAGACCTGCGACATTGGTTCTGTTGGCTGTTCAAAATCATCCATACACTCAAAACGCTTCTCTTGCGGCTGCTGTCCGCTCACTATTGCTATGTTTTCCTGGATAACAACACATTAGTCCTCTATGTATAACGATGTGTTGTTCCAAACTACATCAAAATCCTGGTATCGAGATACTATATCAGCATACGTCTCTCTACGTTCCATCACCTGTACTGGTTCCTCATCCACAAGTATTACGAGCGGACGTGCCACAAGGTTATCAGTTTTCATGCAAACTTGCCCTTGCGCCCTTTACCCGATGTAAACTCACGAGAGCCTGCTAAAGGCTCACCGCTCTTAATTGTTTCTACACCCAGCTTCACTTCTAGCTGCAAGCCTTCTGTCAATTCTTTGCCCAAGCTACCATATACTGCTTGCCGATCATTACGCATACAAATCTGAGGGAATTTTGCTATCGCATGCGCCAACTCAAGCGATCGTTTCAGACTTTGTCCAGGTGGTACCACCTCGTTTACAAGGCCAATAGCCAGCGCCTCTTTAGCAGCCACTGATCGCCCGGTAAGTATCATTTCTAAAGCGCGTCCAAGACCGATTATACGTGGTAAACGCTGCGTTCCACCATCTACTAATGGGACACCAAAACGGCGCTCAAAGCAGCCAAACACAGCCGTCTCAGCGGCGATGCGCAGGTCACACCAGCATGCAATCTCTAATCCACCTGCTACACAATAACCAGCCACAGCGGCGATAGTAGGTTTGCTGACAAATAAGCGAGTGAACCCCAACGGCCCCGAATCTCCTTCGATGTCTGTTACCAGTTCATCGACTTCGTTTAAATCGGCTCCAGCACAAAAAATCTCATCCCCGCCTGTTAAAATACCTACCAGGGCTTTTTCATCGGTTTCAAAAGCCAACCAGGCATCTCTGAGCGCTTGAGCTGCCGCTTTATTAATGGCATTCCTGACACGAGGACGATTGATTCGAATGATGGTGACCGGCCCATCGTGGTTTACTTCGATTTCTTTCGTTTCTGTCATGAGAGCGCCTTTCTGAACTAAACAAAATACTACTTCGCCTGTTAAGATATCTGGACCAAATCACGGGTTGATTCGATGTTAGGGTTCTACAGCAACGACCACGAAGCGATGTCTTGGCAGATGAATACCTTTCTGGGCAGTGCTTTTCTTCCAATTATAGTCCCCAGTGTAGCACCTTCAGATGCCTCAGTCTAGCCAGGCTCAGGTACACACCGAGTTAGAGAAAGCCTATGAAGAACTCTAACTCGTAGAGGAAAGTGTCAGGTGCTTAGTACACTATCTTGGCACCCTATGCTAGAATAAGACCATATTCATAGCGATGTAGAGGAGAAATTTCGCACTCATGACACAGACAGGTAAACGCCTGGAGGGCCGTCAAGACACGACAGTGGGACGCAAGCCACGCCTGCGCTTCGCACCCAGCCCAACAGGATTTGCGCATATTGGCGGGTACCGCACAGCCCTTTTTAGCTGGCTCTATGCTCGTCACACAGGTGGTACATTCATCCTGCGCATCGAGGATACTGATCTAGCGCGTACAGTTGAAGGCGCCGTTGATTATCTTATCGATGGTTTGAAATGGCTCGGCATGGATATCGACGAGGGTCCCCTGGTCGGCGGACTTTATGGACCCTACTATCAGACACAGCGTAAAGCGCTCTATCAACGATATGCTCACCAACTGATCGCTTCGGGCCACGCATACCGTTGCTATTGCACGCCAGCACGACTGGAGCAGATGCGCAACGAGCAGATAGCCCAAAAATTACCCCCCCGTTACGACCGGCGCTGCCGCTATCTGAGCGCAGAGGAGCGCGCGGCCAATGATGCCGCTGGTCTCACGTGGGTGGTACGTTTCGCCATGCCGCTGGAGGGCGAGACAGTTGTGCATGACGAACTTCATGGCGATATCACCTTCAAGAATGCCGACATTGACGATACAGTCATTCTCAAATCAGATGGCTTGCCTACCTATCACCTCGCGCACATTGTCGATGACCACTTGATGGGGATAACGCACCTGCTGCGGGGCGAGGAATGGATATCTAGCGCGCCACGTCATATACACATGTGGCAGGCATTGGGATGGCAACCACCATTGCTCTATCATGTTCCAGATGTGCTAGGCAAAGATAAAAAGAAACTCAGCAAGCGCCACGCCGCGCCCTCGTGGAAGGAGTTACAACACAAGGGCTTTTTGCCGGAGGCAGTCTTCAATTTCCTGGCATTGCTCGGCTGGTCGTATGATGATAAAAGCGAGTTTTTCACGCGTGATGAGCTGATTCAAGTCTTCTCATTAGATCGTATCGGCGTCTCAGGCGGTATCCTCGACATGGAGAAGCTCGAGTGGATGAACGGTGTCTACATTCGCAATTCTTCTCTGGATGAGTTCACTCGTCGTACCATTCCCTACATGGAGCGTCCAGAGGCCGATGGTGGTTTACCGGATAGTATCTCGCGCCCGCTTGACTTCGATTACACCTCTCGTGTCCTCTCTTTAGAGCAGGAGCGCTTGAGGACCCTGGGCGAGGCTGCGCATGCGGTGTCATTCTTCTACTCTGACGACCTGGTCTACGACACGGCAATGCTGATTCAAAAAGGTATGGACGCAGAACGTACAGAGGCAGCTCTGTCCAGTGCCCAGAATCTTTTAGCTGGCATAGGGCAGTGGGAGCACAGCGCCATGGAGATGCCCATGCGCGAGTTAGCGGTAGAGCTTGGTCTGAAAACGGGGCAACTTTTCGGCTCCATCCGCGTGGCAATCAGTGGACGCACCGCGACGCCCCCACTCTTCCAGATGATGGAGGTACTCGGGCGCTCGCGCACGATGCAACGTATTGAGCAAGCAATTGCGCGCCTTCAGTAGAGGTAGAATTGAGCTTCTATGTCGCAAAGAGATTATATTCTGAGGATAGCGGAAGAGTTCGGGAGAGCGTTGGCCCAGGTGCTCTATAATAGGCAAATCAAAGATTTCGCAGCAGCTCATAAACTCATCGACGAGCAAAGCAAACAGGCATTTGGGATGGGTATCGGTTTTATGCGCTCGGTACCTGAAGAGACGCTGTTATCGATGCTCACATCATTTGATTCCTTAGATACCGAAAAATGCTGGTTGCTCGCCCTCTTCCTAAAAGCAGAAGGTGACATTTACCAGGATCAAGGGAACACCAGTGAAAGTTATTACAGCTATATCAGGTCTTCAAATCTGATTCTCGAGGTTTTGTTACTTGATACTACTAGTAGTGGCAAAGATGTTGTTCCCGAGCTTGAGGGTCTTCTTTACAGTTTAAGCGATTACGAGCTTCCGATAAAGACTAAGTTACGGCTTTTCCGGTATTTTGACCGTGCTGGTAAGTATCCCAGGGCAGAGGACGTGCTCTTTGAGATGCTTGAAGAAGGTGATCCCGAGGGAGATATACTTGCGCGAGGCATGGCTTTCTATCAACGGCTCAAGAGCAAAAGCGACGCGCAGTTGAGCACAGGGAATTTTTCGAGAGCAGAGGTGGAAGAGGGGTTGACGCGTTTGGAGAGGATGGGAAGTTAGGTCTTTAGAAATCTTTCTACCCCGAAGAGGAACACAAGTGTCAACGATAAAATCACCTCAAGTCGCCCGATCCACGGTCGCCGATACCTGGCGCTGGCTGTGGCCAGACGTGCTCATGCGCATCATTCCTTTAGGGACTACCCCATTGCTCTACATTGCCATTTTTCACTTACCACTGGCATTTTTAGGGCTGACGTTGCACAACTGGCCCCAGCAGCTCGTTATTGGCCTGGTCATTGGCGTTATGATGACATGTTTCGCCGCCGCGTACCGTATGTTTATCGTTGGCTCCTTTTTTCGCTGGCCTACGCCCGGTGACCATCTGTTACAGGGATTCTATTACCTGGTCATTAATGGCCCGGTCGAAGAGTTATTCTTCCGTGGTTTCCTGCTGGCAGCAATCACACAGTGGACAGGCTGGATAGGTTGGGGATGGTTGGCGAGCACAGCCACCTACACGCTCTATCACCGCCTGGGCAAGTGGAACTGGCGCAGTGTCGGAGGAGTAGGTTTGGCTGGCCTGGTTTTCAGTTTTCTGTACCTGGCACAGCCGGAACCACGCTCACTCTTAGCGGTTGTAATTGTGCATGGTTTCACGACCTGGGGTTTTCTTAGCCTGGGTGATGAGATCATGTACCGGAGGTGGAAACGCAAGCACACTTAGTGTGCGTCATACTACAATAGAATGAGAGTGTAATCTATACCGGGCGGGTTGATAAGCGTCCTATATCGTTACCTTGATGTATGCCAATCGTCTGGCATTAAAGTATGATAATTTTAGGCGCCTGGCAAAAGGAGCTTTTTGGAACATCACCGATTTCTTCAGTACGTTGGAGGTTCAATTCATTGAAAATCGTCGTTACCGGTGGAGCAGGATTCATAGGATCCCATCTTTGCGCCCGCTTATTGGAAGATGGACACAGTGTGCTGTGTGTAGATAGTCTTCTCACTGGATCAGAGCAAAACATTGACTCATTGCGCAATAATCCACGATTTACATTTGTACAGCACGACATAACACAGCCCTTTGGCTTTGAAGCAGAGGCTATCTACCACCTGGCGAGTCCTGCCAGCCCGGTAGGTTACATGGGACACCCTATTGAGACCATCATGGTTAACAGCCTGGGTACATACCGGATGCTCGAGCAGGCTCGAAAGCAGAAGGCGCTCTTCCTATTTGCTTCAACCTCAGAGGCTTATGGAGATCCACTTGTCCATCCGCAACGCGAAGACTACTGGGGAAACGTAAATCCAATCGGGCCACGAGCCTGTTACGATGAGAGTAAACGTCTCGGCGAAACGCTGACGATGGAATACTACCGGCAATTTCAGGTCAATGCGCGTATTGTGCGTATTTTCAACACCTACGGCCCACATAGCCAGGCAGACGATGGTCGCATGATCCCCAATTTCATTACCCAGGCCTTGCAAAACAAGCCTTTGACCATTTATGGTGACGGCACCATTACCCGCAGTATCTGCTATGTGAGTGACCTGGTTGAGGGGCTAGTGTTAGCACTATTCAAGCCTTTTACCTCAGGTGAAGTTTTTAACCTCGGAAATACGGAAGAGCGTACTGTGCTTGAGTTTGCCCAGACTATTATGCGTTTGTGCCAGTCTTCATCTACGATCACTTTTGAAGCTGGCCGCATCGATGATCCAGAACGCCGGCGTCCGGATATTTCCAAAGCACAGCAAGTGCTAGGCTGGCAACACAATGTCTCGATGGAGGATGGACTGAATCGTACGATAGAGTGGTTCAGCACGTACATCTCACATGTATCCACAGTCTGATTGTGGTTTCTTGATGAACGTTCAAACTTTTGTTAGATAGAGATGGTAGCGCTTATGAATAGTCCCAGCGTTGGCGGGTATGTACCTACCCGCCACATCTCCTGGCTTCATACAATATTTCGTGCGTCTCGCGACTTCGTGACATCATCAAACCTGGCGGGTTTGATAGGTGTGATTATTGCCCTTTTTCTCTTACTTGTTCCACCTGTACCATGGAATATTCGCCTGGCGCTCTATCTTACTATTCTGGTGTGGACAATTTTGCGTCCACGGGTCGCACTCTACTTGATGCCCATTTGCGTACCCTGGGGGTCGCTAGATTTCATCGATGTCAAGGGACTGCGTCTCAATAGCGCCGACCTGCTGGTAATTTTCCTGGCAATAGGCTGGCTTATGAGCTTCGGACTGCGCCAGAAAATAGGACCGCGCGATCGTGAGGCCTCACATATTCCGCCCTACCTTGTGATCGCCATGCTGACACTCGTCGGTACAATGGTCCTTTCGACGACGGTAGCGCTCAATATCAGTTCCAGTCTGAAGGAAATCAGCAAATGGCTGGAATTTGTGATACTGATCCTGTTGGGTAGCCAATACTTGCGCACCCGTCGCCAGGTCTGGACGATTGTAGCTCTTATTTGTCTCGCGGGGATTTCTCAAGCTTTCTACAGCTATATTCAGGCATTTTTCAATCTCGGTCCCCAATCATTCATACGCGATGCCAGCCTGCGCGTTTACGGCACATTTGGTCAGCCCAACCCATATGCAGGCTACATTAACATTCCCCTGAGTATTGCCCTTGCGCTGACCTTGCTCGGGCGTAACTGGGTGACACGCCTTCTGGCAGGTCTAACGGCCATCATTCTCGGTGCTGCTGAATACCTCTCACAATCGCGCGGTGGGGAGATCGCATTTGTGGCAGCGCTTATCTTTATTGTATTAGCTGGTATGCCACACATACGCGTACTCATGAGGGTGCTCATCGTCCTACTCCTGGGTATTTTAGAGGCGTTGTTAGCCGGTTGGATACCTCAGTCTATCTTCACACCAGTAATGCGGTTCCTTGGCCTGATTCAAATTTCCTTCGTCTCGCCTACCGCCCAAGATTACTCAACGGCCGAGCGCCTGGCCCATTGGATTGCCGGGTTGCATATGTTCATAGACCATCCAGTACTCGGCGTTGGCATTGGCAACTACGCTGATGCCTATCCCCGGTACTTTATTACTATTTTCACGGACCCTTTAGGACATGCGCATAATTATTACATTAATATTGCTGCTGAAACTGGTTCTATTGGATTGATAGCCTTTGCGCTCTTCTTGTTCGCTGCTTTTGCCGCAGGTGGACACTCGCTACGAGAGATCGGCAAGAAATTGAGGCAGGCAAAAGCGCAGGTATCGCAGGATCAACCGGTCATCCAGGCGCCGTTGGGAAGGCATAACAAGCTCAATCTGCTTTTGCATCCATTCAGCCTGATACAATATTATCGAGGGCAAGGACAGTTTGCAATTGTTGGCATGCTCACCAATGATAGAGCTTTGGCGATAGGACTGCTGGCTGCCCTGATCGCCATCTGTACACATAATCTAGTTGATGATCTATTTGTTCACAGTGTAACGAACCTTCTCGCGTTACTACTCATCGCTCTAATACGTCTAGACAGGGTAACGCCTGAGGTATCGGATTAAAGGTATTTGGAGGATAATTTGCTTACGCAGAACACTGGTAGTGCTTCCGAAACTGATGTACCATCTGTACAAGACGACCAAACCGAAGCTATAGAGCAAAAAAAGGCAGAACTGCTCAAACAAGAGACACAACAAGAGCCAGAGATAACTCAAGAGCAGCTTTCTATCGGGAAGCGACTCCTGGACTGGCGCACGATTGTACCGCTAGTTATTGCAATAGTTGCCATTGTTTTCTTTGTGCAGAAGGCTAATATAAATCCACAGCAAACATGGGCAGCAATGCGCAGCGCTAATATCTACTTTGTGCTTGCCGCTTTTTTTATCTATTACCTTTCATTTCCTATACGTACGCTACGCTGGCAGTTACTCTTGCAAAATGTAGGCTATACGAAAGCAAATGGAGTTGAATTACCAAAATCCCCAAAACTGCTTGAGATTATCTACATTTCCTGGTTTGCCAATGTGATTGTCCCTGCCAAGTTGGGTGACCTGTACCGGGCATTCCTGTTACGCAAGGAAGCAGGGCTTCCCGCTTCAAGGACTTTTGGGACAGTGCTTGCAGAACGTCTCCTGGATCTGATCATTCTGCTACTGCTCTTTATCTCAGCTGTCATGATCAGCCTCCGCGAGAATCTACCGCCACAGTTGCTGCTTGGCCTGAAGATTACTCTTGTAGCCGTAGTAGCCGGAATTATTGGACTTTTCTTGCTGCGCATGTTTCCTACACAGATCGCCAGGTTGGTACCAAAACGCTTTCGCGGCCACTACAATCATTTCCAGGAAGGCACTCTTGGTTCATTCCGCCGTGTTCCCGCTTTAACGTCTCTCACTCTTGGTGTATGGGCCTGTGAGTCATTGCGATTCTTTTTTATCGCCCTGGCACTGAACCTGATCAGTGGAAGCCTCGTACACATCATCGCTGCTGCGCTCTTCATCGCGCTCGGTGAGGCGCTATTAACAGCAGTTCCATTTACAGGCGGAGGTGTTGGACTGGTAGAAGGCGGGATGCTAGCCATGATAGCGCTTTTCGCAGCCAATTCTACGAACCAGGCAGCAGCGGCTATTCTCATAGACCGCACAATTAGCCTGCTCAGCATTTTAGTGATTGGCTTTATCGTATTCATGTTCGCTTTTGGAAGACAAGCGGCAAAGCAGAGCCAGCCCCAAAAACTCGTTGTGATACCACAACACAATCTTGACACGAAATAACGTATAGCGTATCAATGCGTAAGATGCTATGTGTTTCTGACGGATTTATCATTTTCCAAACAATCTTACGAGGCACTATGGCAAAACGTGATCCGCAGGTAGAAGTCTCTCTAGACCTGGGCAGTGATGAGGACGAAACAGCTTTTCAGCACCTGCTTTCTTCCTTACCACTCGAGAAAGTAGTTTCCCAGACCTTACGGAAAGCAGGTATCAATCAACCTGTAATGCTGACATTGCTGATTACCAATGATGAGACCATACACAACCTCAACAAGCAATATCGAGGTCACGACAAACCCACAGATGTGCTTTCATTTCCTTTGCTGGACAAGCCCCTGGTAAGCGCGCCTGCCGATCAACTTTGGTTACTGCCTGACGCGCTTGATAGAGGAGGAACTCAAACAAAACAAGAGTTCGTTACTCCTGCTGAACTAACTATGCATCTCGGTGACATTGTTATTTCGTGGCCGACCGTTGTACGCCAGGCCACCGAAGCGGGCTATAAACCGGCATACGAATTGCTCTATCTCCTCTCACATGGTGTGCTGCACTTGATTGGCTATGATGATCAGACAGAAGCGGGCTACCAGGCGATGATGCATATACAGCAAGCTGTGATGGAAGCCACCGTGCAGAAGGCATAGCCGTCATGAGCGACCTGAGACCACCACATCAACAGCCGCCGAAGAGCGAGTGGGCAAAATTCATCGCTGGTTTTGGGCACGCCTTCAGGGGACTCTGGTATGCGCTGCGCACCCAGCGCAACGCACGCGTACATGTCTCCATCGCGATTCTGGCAATTCTCCTGGGCATTGTGCTGCGTATTTCAGCCGTCGAGTTCGCCATGATCTTTGTGGCGATTACCGGCGTGTTCATTGCAGAGATGTTCAATACAGTCTTCGAGTTATGCATTGACCTGGCTTCGCCTGAATACCACCCTCTGGCAAAAATTGCCAAAGATGTAGCAGCAGGCGCGGTTCTGTTGAGCGCTATACTCTCTGTTGTGATTGGGGTATTTGTGTTTGGGCCACATTTGTGGGGGTTACTTCACCCGTGAAACGTACTGCCCGGTTCGCGTATCAATGCGAATTTTGTCACCAGGGTTCACGAACAAAGGTACATTGATGACAGCACCAGTCTCCAGCGTTGCGGGTTTAGTGACATTATTGGCTGTATCACCTCTCACGCCCGGCTCGGCGCTCTCTACCGCAAGCTCGAGGAAGTTGGGAAGCTCTACAGCGACAATCGTCTCTGTTTCGCTGTCTACCAGCAATTCCACAACATCCCCCTCTTTGAGGAAGCGCACTGCATCACCAAGCATCTCCCTTGGAATTGGTTGCTGATCGAAAGTCTCGGTATTCATGAATACATAATCATCGCCATCTACATAGAGGAATTGCCAGTTCTGATGTTCAACGCGCACGGCGTCAATCGCTTCGCCCGCGCGGAAGCGCTGCTCTATGACACGTCCGGTTCTCAGATTCTTCAGGTTTGCGCGCACAAACGCGCGCCAGTTTCCAGGGCTGACATGATGAAATTCGGTCACCGTGTAGAGGTCGTTGTTATAGCGTATTACCATGCCGTTGTAAAAATCGGCTGTTGTCGCTGCCATGAGTAAATCCTCCTCGCCATAATATAAAAAGATGGTGCAGCCATGCGTACATGATAACACAAACCATGCTATCAATTCTCTAGGCCAAAAGCTTTGATACCTTCTCTGTATGCTCCACAAACTTCGCAAGCCGTTTCTTTTTCAGATTCTCGCGCAGAATCCAGTTGATATCAGGATCACGCCACCCGGCACATTCACGCATCAGAGCAAAGCCCTTCTCAGGTGTAGAGGCAGCTACCACACTGAGAGTGTACCCAAGTGCCTTGCGCAAGGTACGCACATCTTCGCGTTTGCGAACAGCGAGCGGTAGTGCGTGTAGGCGCTCCAACACCAGGCGTTGTATAGTCAGCGCTGCATCGATCATAGTCGGTGTATGAAGCAAAGGTGGCTCAGCAATAGCTGCGACACTGGCACGCTGCTGCAAGCAATTTCCCTGCGTAGCCAATTCAATCAAGTACTCAAGCGTTTCTAGCGGCGCTACAGGTAACAAGCGCTGAAATGCCATCGCTACCCCCTCTCGCACACGCCAGGCGTCACTAAGAGCAAAGTCTCCCAACAATTCAAAGACTTCTATACGCCATTCTTGTCGAGCAGCTGCACATGCGCCAAACGCAACAACACCGCAGAGGACAACGAATTCGTCGGGTGTATTACACACCACTATTTTTTGATCCTGAACAAGGTAATTCAACAGCATCCATACTAGATCAGGTTGCTCCGGGACAACTGCGGCCAAAAGGCTGCTCAGATTGCTTACCAGTTCCAGATTTGCACGCGTACCCGGCAAGCGACTCTGCTCACGTAAATAAAACTCAAGAGGACGTTGGTTGCCTGTAAAAGCCCTTGCTACGAGAGACGATAGGTTTTCATGCATAGGTATACATCCTTACGTTCACGCTCACTACGACGATCTGTTTCTGTCTATGAGCAAATCAATGAATTCAAAGCGATGACATGGGTACAAAACTATTTTACCACGCTGACTCTAATGTACACGCCGCTTTTCGCACCTGAGAGCCGAAGATACTATTTCATTCAGCACTCTCGACGAGAGTGCCGGGAGCGCTTGAATCTGGCTCTCTTGGTAATTAACACCAATCCTTGAACAGAGCCAAGCATGAAAAAGTCCGCTGTTCGAAAATCTGTGTCAAAAATTTTGACACCAATCTTCGAATAAAAATGAAGACAGGAAAAGGATGGTGTTCGAAGATTGGTGTCAACCATTGTTCACATCAATCTTCGAACACGCCACCAGGGTTTCATGTCATCTGTCAGGACAATTGCACGGTTTGTCAGGTTATGTGCCTCGCTGCCCAGGGCCCTCAGCAGATGGTCTCTTGCGCGTAACCTGGCGTGACATCAGCACGAAAACAACCTGAGTTTTATGCGCTTTTTACCTCATTTATTCATGAAACTTGCGCCATTTTATGGTTTTCTCGCGGGCTCGCTGATGTGGGAGAACTCCAGGTGGGTCAGGATCGAGGACTCTGCTTGTGTAGGGTCTTCCCATGCGCGTCCCCACGGCATTAACCAACGTTAGCGAATCGGCGCAAGACTTATGCTAGTCCTGGCTCTTGTGCTGGTGCTGGGAGAGTTCGATGGCAGTGTAGGTCACGTTATCCCACGCGTTGTGGATGTCGATGAACAGGATCAGCAGCGTTCCGGCAGCGATGACGAACAGTGGTTCTTCTGGAGAGCAGTGTATCATACGTTCTCCTTCCCCCTCAATCTCATCCATTCCTTGATTCATCAAACTTGGCCATGACCCATCAAACCGGCTCATGGCCACTCTTGGTGCATTCTGCTCGCTTGTCAAAAGGCATAGTGACAGGTCATGATAGAGTCTCTTCCATGAGAATCCTCTAGAACATTGTTTCATCGCCAAGAATGAGGTCGTGATGGAAGGAACTTCCTTGCTTTCCCTGCCTGAAGGGATGCTTATCGAGCAGATCCAAATCACCGAAAACGGCCTGGTCATCGCTCTTGTTGCCACCCATCCCACGTCGGGTTGTCCGCTGTGTTCTGAACCGTCGTCGTCGATCCATAGCCACTATCGCCGCGTTTTGCGCGATGCGCCTTGCGCAGGACGTCGGGTGCAACTGGTGCTCACCATTCGCAAATTCTACTGCCGCAATCCTTACTGTGAGCGGAGAGTCTTTACCGAGCGTCTGCCGACCTTTGTTGAACGGATGCCGCGAGGACGACGATCCGGTACTGTGAGCAGATCACTGCTATCGGGTTGGCGACCTGTGGCAAGGGAGGAACCCGATTGGCTGCCCGGTTGGGCAGCCACACCACGCGCCAGACGATCCTGCGCCGCATCATGGCTCTCCCCGATCTGCCCACCGCTTCCATCCTCTACCTTGGCATCGACGATTTTGCGTTCCGGCGCGGCTGCCAGTTCGGCACGATCCTGATCGACCTCGAGAGCAGTCGGGTCGTGGACCTCTTACCTGATCGGGAGGCAGAAAGCTCTGCGGCCTGGATGCGCCAACAACCAGATCTGATGGCGGTGAGCCGGGATCGTGGAGGGACATACGCATCCGCGGCTGCACAGGGCGCTCCTCAAGCGATTCAGTGTGCGGACAGGTTTCAGCTCCACAAAAATCTGGGAGAGGCGGTGGAGGGACTCCTGGCGCATCATCTGGCGCGAGAGCGCAAAAAGCAGACGCAAGCGAGGCGTGATGAACACACCACCGTTTGGCGGCCCAAACGAGTGGCCAGACCTTCCCCAAAGCTGGAGCGTCTGCAACACGCCCGGCGAGAGGAGCGTCTGGCTCGCTATGAGCAGGTGATGGCCTTGCGCAACCAAGGGCTGAGTCACCAAGCCATTGCTGAACTCGTGGGAGTTGGCCACAGCACGGTCAGCAGATGGTTAGCCGCTGAAACCTTTCCCGAACGCAAACCGCGTGAGCAAACCACTCGCCTGGACCCGTATCTCCCCTACCTGTTCCAACGCTGGTCGGAAGGGTGCCACACGATCGCCTGCCTCTTTCGCGAACTGGTGGAGCAAGGCTACCAGGGGTCCTATTCCTCCGTGCATGACCACCTGGTTCGTCTGCTGCCGGCCGGGCGCAAGCACGCTCCAGACAAGCGACCTCCGGCCCCTGCTCTGCCAACCCCCCGCCAGGCAGCTTTCCTGTTTCTTCGTCGT
>WNGJ01001445.1_pt1 | contig 23368 bp, 19 predicted proteins | sample 5400611 | NCBI WGS metagenome assembly WNGJ01 (sample SAMN13153375, study PRJNA577476) | soil metagenome | isolation source: 40 cm soil or saprolite under Garry oak tree replicate 1 | place: USA:California | collected 2016-06-15
TACACCGCCGCCGCCGGCATGGATCAATACTGTCTCGCCCGGGTTTGCGTGGGCCAGGGTAATGAGGGAGTGGTAGGCCGTGAGATACTGCACTGGAAATGCGGCGCCTTCATTAAGCGTCATCGTCTCCGGTAGCAGAATACAAGCACGCCAATCAACATTAACCAGTTCTGCATGCGCGCCAGGCCTGAGAACGACCACCCGCGTGCCGACAGGAAGCGCATCACCAACCTCTGATCCTGCCGATTCGACCACACCAGAGGCTTCGAGGCCCGAGATGTAAGGCGGCTTAGGTCCACCGGGGTACAAACCCTCACGCTGCATCAAGTCTGCATAGTTCAAACCGCAAGCCTTAACCCTGACCACAACTTCGTGCTGGTCGGACACGGGATCAGGTAGTTCCGCAATCTCGAGCTGATCCGTACCTCCGAAAGCTTTTACCCGCACAGCCTTCATTTTAATTCGACTCCCTTCCGCGCCAGAGTCTTTAGCGCCTCTCTGTCTTGCGCGATACGGCTGGCAACAAACTCGGCGTCGCGGGCAATGCCGCGCAGGTAAGGAGACGCGAAAGTTCGGCCAAATCTATATCCCAATAAATAAAGTCCGCGTGCGCGCGTGCTCTCACAATTCCGAATAAGCGGCCGCCCGTCGGGATCAAATTCCAATAGAGCATCCAGGTGTTGGGTCTCGTAGCGAAAACCTGTTGCCAGTACCACCAGGTCGGGCTGCACACTTCTCCCATCCCTTAGCACAACGCTATTGCCTTGATAACGAGAAACGCCGGGCAGTCGAGTGATGGTGCCTCGGAAAATGGCCCGGCATACCGTTAGTCCCGCCATTGGCTCGCCCAGTCGTCCCGAACGCCATCCGAGCAGGCACGCCGGCAATTGTTCCGGGAGCCAAGCCAGATAATGGAGATCGAGTCCGAAGATCCAATGTGGAACGCAGCGCAAGCTCGAGCGCGCAGACAGCCAGGCTTTGTCACCCGGCTTTTTGATCTCCAGCCACCGCTCGAGTACCTCGGCTGCCGAAGCTCCGGCGCCCACCACCAGCAGCTTGTGCGAACTCGCAATGTCACGCGAGCGTGTGTCCAAACTATGAAGCCACCGAAAAGAGACTTGTTCGGGATGAAACGATTCCGGCAATTTCGGATGACTGATAATGCCGGTGGCATTAATCACGTGGGTCGCACGGATCGAGTGTTTGGCGCCGTCGCTTGTTTGATATGCGACTTCGAATCGATCCCCGATTCGGGCAACTGAAACAACTGTGGCGCCGGAAACTATCTCAATATGGTGTTGCTTTGTATAGAGTTCCAGTTCTTTGACCAGGTCGTTGAACGGAAGATAACTTGGCTCGTTCACCCGCCTGCTCATATCGGGAAGTAGCGACAGCGCCGTGGGTGATAACAATTTCATTTCCGGATCCACGCGACGGAGTGCGGTCGCCGGCATCGGTCCAGCTTCGAGGACCACACAACTAATTCGTCGCTTCTGCAAACACTCCGCGGCCGCGAGTCCGGCGGGTCCGGATCCGATAACCACTACAGGAATGTTGTTAGATACCACCATTGGACTTCCGTGGTTCGAAGTTCTCTTCAAGTTCCGCTAAGAGCAGGTCGAGCAATTTGTTGGCTGCTGCAGTTGAAAGTGCCGTGGTGCGATAGGTCAGGAATATCTGGGCGTAGTCAGGCGATGCGAGCACGGCGACAGCCGCACCCATATGCAAACAAACCGGCGTATAGATTCGCTGCTGCGTGAGCCGCAAAGCGCCTGCAGATAAGCGGGCAATGTCAGCCTGCACGTCAGGTTGTTCAAACCATGTGAAGTGACTGGTAGCAAAGCCGGTTGTCCTGGGATTGACTGCTATGCGGCGGAACAAAGCCCACGGCAGAAATTGTCCGGGGGCGGTGAACAGTGGCGTGCCCAGGTGTGACTGACCGCGTATTCCATGCATTAGCTGCTTCCGGAGCTCGCGCGCGAGTTGATGCAAAGATTGCGTCGCGTCACCGAAGAGCACCAGTGGCGAAATGTAGTTGCCAACAAGATCGCGGCCATTGTTGTGATCGTGATTGCGCCCGCGGCGCAAACTTATGGGAAACTCCAGCGATATCAAGGGTTCAGATTTTTTATTGCGGGAAAGGTTCCAGAGATGGATCGCGCGCATCCAGGCAGCCGCGGACAGCCAGGTTGGGGCGACGCGCAAAGCTGCCGCTCGCTTTTTGAGTTGAGTAAACTTGTCACGATCAAGCCTCCGTTCGCAAGTGTTTGTGTTTCCCGTTGTAGATGCGTCCATAGCCAGGCGAGCACTTCGCCCCGCTCGCGCTTCGCTCGCAAGCCAGCGCGTATAACGCCACAGGCTTCCTAACCTGCGCCGGCGCATTAGTTGTTTAATTGAAATTAAATCATTGAGCGTGGTGACTTGAGCAGGCTTCGGCGGCGCAGGCTGTTTACCGGTTCGAACTTGGGTGAGAAAGTGTGTCGCATCTTCGGTTACTGCTACAAACGATTCGCCATCCATTACGGCGTGATGGGCGCGAAAAGCCACGGTGCTGTTGCCGCCGTTTGGACCAGGGTCACCGCGCGGGCAACCCGCGTCGGGTGGTGGAATCCAGAGCACCTGAAAAGGCGGTTCATGAAAAGGATCGATCGGTTCATTGCGCCATTCAGTTAAGACATCGCTGCCTTGGCCGACACGCAACATGTTTTCGGTTAAGCAGTCTCCCTTCCATTTGAGGCCAACGATACTTTTCTGAAGAGCCTGACCTAATCTTGGCCAACGCGCTACGACGTAAGAGATCATTGCTTCGAGATCCTCGCGGCGAAGCTCGCCTTCCAGCTCGATCTCGCCGCCAAGCTGCATCAGTATGCCGGAGCGTTGCTGATAAGCGACGAAGAAGGCATCGGTTGCTGATAAACGCGCTGCCGGCTGCGTGTTGTTCCGGTCCAGGCTCATGTCATTCCTGCCATTCCCTTCCACGAAGCCAGCCGTTGATTGCGCGCGCGAATCGCCGCATCCCACTCGGCCGCTGCTTCAAACATCATCATTACCAGCTCGGCGCGCATGACTAAGTGATCGCCTTCACGCGCGTTGACAGCCAGGGCAATACTCGATGATTGAAAGCGACTAACCTCGGCTTTGAGGACTAGCGTCGCCGGCAACCGCACCGGCCGCAGAAACTTTGCGTCACGAATCATTCCCAGCAGTGACCATCGCTCAACATCTAAACGCAGTTTCAAAACCTGCTCGGCAAGAGGTCCGGCGATCTGTGCTGCAAGTTCAACCAGTAGCGAACCTGGTAGCAGCGGTGCGCCGGGAAAGTGATCTGCGAAAAGCGGGTGGTCCGCAGGAACCATCGCCTCACCACTTGACACTCCGGCAGCGGCATCAACAGAGATCGATTGGATCAACTCGAACATGCATTTTCACTTAACATGGCGCGCCAACTTAAAGTCTACGAGTCTTACGAATGCTGCCACCGTGCAATAGCGTGGGAGCGTAGTTGCGTGAATGCGGGCAGGAAGAATCTCGGGCGGGGTATCATAAAGCATGGCCATCAGGCGTTGGCGGCCGGGCTCGCTCAGCACCCCGTCTACCGCAAACTCAGTTTCCGGCATCTCTCCGCGCGCGAGGTGATAAATCGTTCCTTCTGGAATACTGATCTGAAAATGTTGCTCGATGCGAAAGAGTAGATCCAGAAGATCCATCGAAGTGAATCCAAGGTCATAGAAGAAGAGCTGGTTCGGTTCGATTGGTTCGGCCTCTTGCAGCGCCAGTGTCTTCCTGATTAATTCGGCCACTTGCTCAAACGTGTCCTGCTCAGGAGTTTCACTTTGGACCGCGGCTGCCTCAACATTGTTAGAGCTCACGCTGTAAAACCTCCATCGATCGACCAGACCTGTCCCGTAATGTAAGAACTCATCGGCGAGGCCAAAAAAAGTACCGCCGGTACGACTTCATCGGCCTCGCCTGCTCTTCTCATAGGAATTACCGCCCGGGCCCGATCGAATTCCTCGTCAAGAATTCGCGCCGCCAAGCCTCCGGTTAGTAGTCCGGGTGCAACGGCATTGACGCGAATGCCGCGGGCCGCTGTCTCTCGCGCTGTTACCCTGACAATGGATTCGAGCGCCGCTTTTGAAGATGCGTAAGCGGCTTGACCGACACCCGGTCGCTGAGCGGCTGTTGACGAAACAATCACGATATTGCCGTCTCGATGCAGGATCATGGGCCTTAGAGCTGCCCGCAAAGTGCGCAACGCTCCCCATAAGTTGACTTCATACACTTGAGACAATTCATGGTCCGTTAGTCCGGCAAATAATCCATCCGCAAGTGTTCCGGCGTTTACAATCAGAGTATCGATCCTGCCGGTCTTAACCAGCGCCTGACCGACAATGCGTTCGCCAGCAGCACTGTCAGTAAGGTCAACTGCAAAAGTGTGAACACGATCCCGTGCCGCTCCCAACTCCTCTGCGAGTTTGTCAAGCGCTTCTTCGTTGCGTCCGGTTAGGAGAAGGGTCGCACCAGCGTCGGCAAATCCGTGCGCGAGTGCACCGCCCAGATAACCCGTAGCGCCGGTGATTACAGTGACCCGCCCTTCCTGTCCCCAATCGGGAAAGGCCGTCATAAACTCACCCGCTGAAGGATTAGGGCCGCATTCTGTCCACCCATGCCGAATGATACCGAGAGTACTCTCGCGACGTTTGCATTGCGCGGCTCACCGATCACATGGTCCAACTCGCAGCCGTCGTCGGGTTCCTTGAGATTTACTGTCGGCGGTACGATTCCCGTTCTGCATGTTTGTGCCGCGACAATCGCCTCGAGGGCTCCGGCCGCGGCCATCGCGTGACCAATTGCCCCTTTCACTCCGGAGACTGGAATACGTTTCCAATCGCTTCCGAAGAGTCGTCGCAGGGCCGCCGCTTCGGCAAGGTCACCGAGATATGTTGCTGTTGCGTGTGCATTAACGGCGTCGATTTCCTGCGGCGCCAGCCCGGCGTCGATTAGTGCGCGCCGCATACAAAGTTCCGCTCCCGATCCATCTTCACAAGGGCGATTGAGATCGAATCCATCCTGGCTCATCCCAAAACCCATCAGTTCAGCAAGCGGCGTTGCGCCACGATCACGAGCGCTATCCAATGTCTCTAAAACCAGCGCGCCCGCGCCGTCGGCCAGCGCGAAACCTTTACGGCGGCGATCGAAGGGGGCGCAAACTCTCGACGGATGATCGCCATTGGCGCCATTGTCAGGGGCGACAGCTTGCAATCCAGCGAAGCCAATCAAATAAAAAGGCGTAAGCATCACGCTCGAGCCGCCGGCAACGCACGCATCAATGCGCCCGCTCTTGATTAAACGAAACGCCTCACCGACGGCTTGCGTGCCTGATGCGCAGGCGGCCGCGATCATGCGTTTGGGCTCGATGAAGCGACCGGCGAGAGATGAGAAGCAGCGGCCGGCTGAGCGATGAACGAAGCCGTTTGAATTTGCCTGAAAAGTATCCAGGCCTGTGGACCAAATAAAGCCACAATCGGCGGCAACGCGTTTTGCAGTCATCAGTGCATCGTCGATGGCGCGATTGGCAATCTCATGGTCACGGTCAATTTGATCATGCGGAACAGCGTCAACCTCACCGCCAGTGGTTACGCTGATTCCCGATGACACCAGTCGCTCGACGGTGCGGATTCCAGGGCGATTCGCGATTAGTCCGTCCCACAAATCCTTTGTGGTTTGACCCAGCGCAGACAGTGCACCGGTTCCGGTAATAACAACGCGACGGCCAGATTTGTCACCACGCTTGCCGCCATTAAGGGCGCTCATGATCCGATCTCCACGACGATGATAATCGAAGAATAGCCATCAGTTTGTTCACGCGGGACGTCGTATGAAAGGTATCCCTGCTTCTGTTTTCCGATCGCCACCAGTAATTCACAAAGACCCGTCGCGGCATGCGGCCGAATATTTGAAATATACGGCTGGACTGTGCGCCCAATTCTAACAACGCGGACCGTACGACCCAGCGGTAGATATGGCCGCGCGTCTTTCGAAAACAATAAGGCCACGCCGATACCTGCGGCCGATTCATCAGTCGCATCCTGGTCGCCGCCCATCAGGAGAACTTCTTCAGTGCCGACGCTCTGGTCCGCTGCAACACCGTCGAGCTTTTCCATCACCGCCTCGAGTCCACACCATGCCTGTCCTGCCGCGCCGCCTAGGCCTAGACATTCCGCCTGGTTTCCATAAGTAATTGCAAAGGCAGACATCGCCAGGTTATCCACTGCGTGCAGCGTCTGGGTCGGATTCATGCGCAAGTCGCCCAGGGTACCGCTGGCCATCCCGGAGGTTACGACGTCTCCCCAACGATAAAGATCAGCCGAGCCGGGTTGGCAAGGCGCCAGCGAGATGACCACGGCACTCCCAGGGTCGCGAGATGTCGTAATAACTTCTTCAGCCGCAGCCAGTGCTAGCTGGATGGGCAGATTGTAACGACGCACGCGGCGCCATGTCTCTGGTGAAGACTCTTGTATTGCCCTCAGATCGCGCCGTTCCGCGGATGCAACGAGATAAGCCATTGTTTAGTTCTTACCAAAATAAACCGTGTGGATACCACGCTTCACTTTCGACCAGTAGTAAAGATTCGTGGCCAGGTTGACCCAAAGATTGAGTGGTTTGCGCCGTAAGACAATCCGCTGAAAAATGGAGCGAAGAGAATAAAACTGTTCGACCGCATTCCACCATCCGTCATGAAGTTCGGTTGGTGTCAGCTGCTCGGGTTCGAAGACCACATAAGGCTCGCGTAGATGACTGAACTTTTTGTCGAAGACTTTCTCCGAGCGCCAGATTTTGTCGCCCGTAGGAGAACCTGGATACGGAGTCAGAATAAAGAACTGTGTCACGGGCACTTTGAGATTTTTCAGATAGTCGACAGTGTATTTGAACGTATCGGCATTATCGTCAGGCAAGCCAAAAATTATTAACGCATGGGGACTGATGCCTGCATCCATGATGCGCTGGAAACTTTCTGCATACTTATCGACTGCATGAAACGTTTTGTTCACCTCCTGCAGATTTTTGGCCGAGAACGTTTCCACGCCCAATGCCATCAGCACGCAACCTGATTCACGCGCTTTCTTAAGCAGCTCAGGATGCCGAGCCACGTTAATGGTGGTCTGCGTTCCCCAGCGTATTGGCGCGCCCTTGAGCGCAGTGAAGAGCTTCTCGGAAAACCTAACGTCCTCGCAAAGATTGTCGTCACAAAAGTTTATGTTCCGGCTGCCGGTCGCCTCAACGTCCCGAACAATTTGATCGATAGGCCGCTTTCGATACAGGCCGTCATAGACCGCGGCGATTGAACAGTACTGGCAGGTAAACGGACAGCCGCGGGTCGCTTGCACCGGATAAACGACCATGCGATCGCGCTTGATGAGATCGTAGCGCGGCACAGGCAGATTATTGATTTCGGGTGGTCTTGCTGTCTTGTATCGGCTCTTGAGTCGATTGAGCTCAATGTCCTCGAGAATCTGTGGCCACGCTTCATCGCCTTCACCAACGACGATGGCGTCAAACAATCCTTCAACTTCACCCGGCAACATCGAAGGCAGATAGCCACCGAGAATCACTTTTTTCCCCCGCGCGCGAAACTCCTTCGAGATATCAAGGCAACGGTCGTATTGCATAATTTGCCCCGACAGGGCTATCACACCGGCGTCGCTGTCAAAATCGATGTCCTCGAGGTATTCATCAACCAGACGCACTTCATGCTTGTCTGGCGTTAGCCCGGCCATTAATGCCGGCCCAAGGTGAGGCAGGTAAGCGCCAAGCCGGTCATACCATTTCTTTGACTGCACCAAACTACCGTCTTCTCGATAATGCGCCGGATGAATAATGTCGATCTTCATGATGAGGAACTTTCGCCTAAAGTTTGGACGGCACAGTCGATTGAGGAAGCACTCAAGCCAGACATCTCTAGGTCGGGAAGCGTGGTTCACCCCCGCGCGTTGAATGCTATTCTATCTGAGCGAGGGCAAGCCCGCCTTCCTAACCCTGAGATCTTCTTCTAGTTAACTTTGCCATGCTGAAGTGATTGAACCATCACCGCCAATTTGCGCAGGGTCGTTCCGCCGTTACACACATTCATGAGCGACTCGCGTGTAATGCGAATCGCATAATGATCTTCAACCGCTACCACTACCCCCAGCAAAATCACAGATGAGAATGGGATGATCGCATCGAGCAATTCATCCTCGCTGCAGTTTCTGACCTGCCCCGCCTGTTCGGGATCAGGCGCAGCTTTGACAATCAAATCCCTCAGTTCATCGACGATGGCGGTAGTTGTTGCGGTAGCTATGCGTTTCCCCTCCCCATAATTTGAACTAACGCCGGACCGTTATCGACTTTAACCGGCATCGGTGAAACTGGCTCAGCTTCCGGGAAGAAACGTTCGTCCTTATGACGGTAAAGGTTGTTATATGAACAACCCGGCATGAGACGACCGTCGGGCATCACGTAGTGCGTGCAACACTTCTTGAGTCGCGCCACATCGAGGTCCCAGGGATCCATGAAGTTATGGATAAACAAAGCTTTACTGCGGGCCTCCGTGCGACGCTCGATATCGGAAGCTGAGAGTGGATTACGCGAATTGAAAGTGTCTTTGAGAAATGTTTTTAGTGAGGCAAGAATTACTGCTGAGTCCTCGCCCACTTTCGTTGCCGACCAGAGACTGGTGATCGAATCAAGAATCATTTTCTCCAGTTGATCGTCGGAACGAATGATGGCGCGATTTGCCATGGCGTCAAGATATTGTCTGATATTGACGAATTCCGGCAGCGGCACATACTTGCCGTCGTTCATTTGAAATAGATAGGTGGCGGTGTAGCAACTGGGATGCGAACACGGCACGGGATGAAAATAGTCTCGCTTGAACCAACCAGTCTGTTCCTCAATCAGTTCATGTACTTCGGGCATGGTGAGGCGGTGCCCGGCGGGGTTCCCATGATAGCCGTCGCCGCCGTCACCAGTGTGGGCCATCGGTTGAATGACGATACTGGAACACTGTTCAAGCTCCAACCCAAATTCAACCAGCGCGCCAAGCTCGCCGCTGTTGTCACCTTTCGAAACCGTCGGCACGATGACCGTGGGTATGTCCAGCTCTTTGATGACCTCAATACATTTCATCTTCATGTCAATCAATTCGACACCACGCGTTTTTGGGTAAACACCGGCGCGCAAAGTATCGAATTGCAGCGAGGCATACATACCGCCTGCTTTGAATTGCTCGGCAAATTTTGGGTTATTGGCTATGCGACGTCCGTGCGTTGAAATGAGCAGGCGTTTAATTTTACCTGCATGCGGTCCGCGCAGCACGTAGTCGCAAAACTCAAAAAACTGCGGGTGCAGTGTGGGTTCTCCGCCCGATAGCAACATGATCGGGAGTTCTCCCTCAGCCGCGACGAGGAAATCAACCGACTTCTTGAAGTCATCAAACGACATTGAATAGCGTTGCTGGTTGCGCACAATACAGACGGGACAGGTGAGATCGCAGACATCATTGATTTCGAGTATCGGTGAACAGGTATGCTGCAAATGATCCTCGCACAAACCGCAATCCAGTGGGCAGCCATGCTCGACCTTAGTGGCAAAGCGATAGGGCATGGTGCCTGGTTTTGTATAAGAAAGCGACTTGACGTAGTACTCCGCGTCGCTGGAAATCTCGACTTCAAAGTAGCCGTGTTGCGGACATTTTTTCTGCATCCAGACACGATCATCGCGGAGCACGATGTGAGCGTCAATGATCTTTTTGCAACTGGGACAAATCGAACGGGTGTAGGAAAAGAAAGCCGCGTCTCGATCTTTTTTTACGGCTGGAGCTTCGAAGAGAGAGTTGAGTGGAATCACGTTTACGCTCCTTTTTGAAAGCTTCGTCGTCGGGTTTGAGAAGCTCGTGAGAAAGTCTGTGAAACCGGAAAGCGAGGAAAAAGACGCGTCCGAGAAACTTGATTATACAAACGCTGCTAGAAGGTGGCAGTGTATTTCATTTGCTGAAATATTGAAACAAAAAAACTGCGAGCAGTTTAGAGTTCAGGCTTTAGCCTGCCTGTTGGAATAGCAATCTCAAGGTTTAACTCTGAACTGCTTGTCGCTATTCACGCTAGCGTGCCGCCGTCGAGAAAGAGTACGGTACCGTTCACGTAAGTATTGCGTTTCGAACCCAGCCACGCGACCAGCTCGCCACATTCCGACGGCTGACCGAAGCGAGAGAGGGCACAAGCGTCGAGGTAACGCTTCTGATGATGTTCAGGAATTGTCGAACGAAGGCCGCCTTCAAAAATGCCGGCCGCGATCGCGTTTACCAACACTCCATACGGGCCAACTTCATGGGCCAAACTCCGTGTCAGACCCTCAAGCGCGCCTTTGCTGGCAGCATAATGCACGGGGCCCGCAATCGATCGCGATCCAGTGATCGAACTAATATTTACAATGCGCCCATGCTTCTGGCGAATCATTCCCCGCACCGCGGCGCGGCACATTCGAAAGGCGCCAAACAGATTGAGTTCCATCATGTCAGCGAAGTCATCATCGTCAAGCAGAATGAATGGCACCGCTTCGCTGACGGCAGCATTGTTGACCAGGGTATCGAGACCGCCCCAGGCGTCTTCCGCGGTTGCAACAATCCGCGTTGCCGCATCGCGATCGCGCAAGTCCGCTTGAATTGCCAGGCATTCTCCGCGGTATTTACCCAGTAAAGTTTGCGTTAGATCTGCCCCGCTCTGGTTTCCGCACCAGGTAAACGCCACTTTAGCGCCTTCACGAGCAGCGACCTCGCATATGCCCTGGCCGATGCCACCGGAACCGCCTGTGACAAGCACGCGCAGGCCTTCCATCAGGCGACCGCCATTAGCTTCAGGCGTTGCCCCAGGTTCAGTGGTCCCAGCCAATTTCACCTGTATCTCCAGTTCCACTCAAATCTATCTGCGCCATGATTAGACCAAGATCTTCGACTGCCGCACTCAAGCTCCACGCGGCGTCTTCGCGCGAATCACCCACGGTGCAAAGCGCTGGCCCGGCAAATCCCCACCGGCGCGCTATTAATTGTGATACGAAGCCAGGCGTCATCTCGAGTATGGCACTGGGAAGAAGCCTGCTTCCAATTCTAGCCTCCGGCGGTGGCGCCAGCGGCTCTTGCAATCGAACCAGAACAACGTCAGGTGGCTCGACAGGGCGATGACGAGGGGCCTCGGCTGCAAGGCGACGTAGTAATGCATTCATCAACGGACCTGTCGGCGCCGGATCATACCAGGCTTTTTCCGATCGATCCTGTTTGCCTTCCTGAACATAGGACGGCTCTGTGCCCACCCTGGCAGCGGCGCACGATCCATTTAACGCGCGGCAGCTAACCACAACGTCGTCAATTTCTTTTGCATTCCTTTGCAGCTTCAAGGGCCTGCCATCACACGCGTTGGCCGCCGGCATTTCCAAAGTTGAGATTGCTTGTGGCGTTCGCAGAATCAATGCCGCAAGCGCTACCGCTAACAGGCCCGATGCTCCCAGAGTATGTCCGAAGTTAACCAATGGCGTCGCCAGCGGAACATCGCCGGCAACAAATTGTTGAAATGCCGCGAGCTCTGATTCATCGTTCGCAAACGGTCCAGTTCCCTGCCCTAGCAAGAAGTCTGGACGATGCAGCGCCAAAGATTTTAGTACTTGTTGCAAACCACCAGCACGCGTGAGTTCGTTGGCAAGCACCAGACCCTTTAAGCGAGGCGCAGCTACTCCAGCGGCATCGCGAACCAGCCTAAGTGCCACTGCCGCTTCGCCCAGTACGAAACCAGCGTTGGTCGGCTGCCATGGCATTGGAGAATCTGAAAGCACGCGCAGCCCCTCGAAATTCTCCTGATTTGAACGCGACAGAATATCGACAGCCAGGACAACCGCTTCATTGGCGCGTCCTGACAGCAACACTTGTCTGGCGGCATAAAGCGCATGCAATCCCGAATTACATGAAGAACTAAATACCGGCAAACGCTGTCCCGCCCATGCCGTGCCTTCAAGCAACGCAGCCGAGTTGAAGGCGTCAGTCCAACGATCGACGTCGAAGTCTCCAGCGCTACCGTTACACGAACCAATGAAGATTGGAGTCTGCGGAGAAGGCGATTCATTACTAAAACAATCCTGGAGCGCCAACTGAGTGAGTGCTCGCCAACGCGCGATTCCAGTCAGACTCGAACGTATGCCGAGCGCGGGACGGCAAGAATGAGATGTGGCCCAACCATTGACCGGCCAGGGCCACTGTGCCGGCGCTAACAGCGCTGCGCCACGCGAAATGCTGCCCGCACTTCCTTGCGCAGTTGTCAAGCCGATTGAGGAGATAAAGATGTCCATTGGCCCTTATGAAGGCGTGCCACGATGTTGCCTCTCGTCGTTGCAGGAGAAATACAGAACCGGGAGCGCTAGCGACGGGTTCAACTAAAGCTAAGGTCCAGTTAGCGCAGACCAAAGACAGGGCCGACCGGGATTCTTCGATTGCTGTAGTCTAAAGCTCAAGCTGAACCAAGTCGCTACCGCTCTCGGTTCTGAATTAGTTGGCCCACAATGCGAAAATCATGGCTCGATCGCGAATGTTGTTTAGTGTGGAAGTCCAGCCGTGTTCTATTTCTTTCTCAACCAAGTCGCCGGCATCGCTCAGGTTTTGTAACTTCTTGCGCTAAGAAGGTCCCAACTATGTCGTGCCCCAACGACCAAACTCGCGCAGTTTGTTATAACGCCTGGTCAATCGTTCATCCTGACTACAACTAACGGCCTCAGCGAGTCGTTCAGTGAGAGCCGCATCGAGAAAGCGAGCCGCTTGATCGTAGTCAGTATGAGCGCCGCCGGAAGGTTCGCTGATGATCTGGTCGACGATCTTCTCTGCGTAAAGATCCTGCGCGGTTAGCCGCAGCCCGGTTGCAGCCTGGTCCGCGAGTTTGGCGTCCTTCCAAAGAATAGCGGCACAGCCTTCCGGCGAAATTACCGAATAGATGGCATTCTCCAACATAAGGACCTGGTCGCCCACGCCGATTGCCAAGGCGCCGCCGGATCCGCCCTCGCCGATTACGGTGACGATCACCGGCACCTTTAGCTTTGCCATCTCCCGCAGATTGTAAGCTATAGCCTCGGCCTGCCCACGTTCTTCGGCGTCGATCCCGGGATAAGCGCCGGGCGTGTCGATCAATGAAAAGATTGGTCGTCCAAATTTTTCAGCCAGCTTCATCACTCGAAGGGCCTTACGGTAACCCTCGGGTTTGGGCATGCCAAAATTGCGATACTTGCGTTGCTTGGTGTCGCGGCCCTTTTGATGGCCAACGACCACTATCGGTAAACCGTGAAAACGCGCGGAGCCGCAAACGATTGCCGGATCATCCGCGAATCTCCGGTCGCCATGCAATTCTACGAACTCATCAAATAATCTCTCGATAAAGTCCAGCGTGTGCGGACGCTCGGCATGGCGGGCAAGCTGCACTCGCTCGATGGCCGTCGGCAACCCGGACTCCGGGCCCGGCTCAGTTGAACCGGAACTATCAGCCGGTATAACAATTTGTTTCTCTCTTTTGGCCATCTCTTCCTGGTTGCTTAACCGAGTATTATCAGACTCCGTGAGAAAGCGCCATTCTCTCGACCTTCACTCCACAACCCATTTTCCGCACCGCCGTCTCAAATTTTTCACTACGCTCTACACGTAGCGTGGAGCTGACTTTCACGCGGACGAGCAGGTCTGTATCGACGGACGTCTCCAACATGACCTCGCAGTTACCCGCATGTGTATTGATGACATGGAGAATACTATCAAACAACAATGCCGGGTCAGACGCCTGTGGGACCTGCAAGACTACGATTTCCCTGGCTTTCAACATCTCATCCAGACTCTGCACCTGGTCAAGAATGATCGTGGGCGGATTGTCTTCGCTGAGTTCCAGTCTGCCGCTCACCAGAACTGGAAGTTCATTCTTAACCAGCATTGAATACTTCCGATAGGTTTCCGGCCACAGGACACATTTCGTGCCTCCGGCTTCGTCTTCCAGACGCAAGAGCGCAAATCGATCACCCTTCCTGGTTGTCTTAGGTTGAAGATCGCTAATGACGCCGCCAACATGGATCCGCGTACCACTGCAGAGGCCGGGAAGGTCAACTGACTTTACGGCTTTTGAGACTTGCAAAAGTTCGGCGTAGTTTCCAAGTGGATGAGCGGTTACATAAAATCCGAGGGCCGCTTTTTCGGCAAGCAGAAGTTGAGAGCGCGTCCAGATAACACCGCTGGATAATGGTTGTTCTATAAAGTCGGAGTCTTCAGGGAGAGAACCAAAGAGTCCGTTTTGACCTTGAATTCGTTCGCGCTTGGCGCGCTGCGCCCTGGCCAACGCTGCATCGATTGAATTATGGAGCGCTCCCCGCCATTCGTGCAGCTCGCGTGAATCTGATTTGAGAGAGTCAAACGCTCCGGCGCCAACCAAGCCCTCGAGCACGCGCTTGTTTAGTCCACCATGCGCCAACCGCTGAGTGAACTCGAAGAATGATTTGAAAGGGCCGCCTTTGCGGGCTTCAATAACTGAATTAACAGTCGACTGCCCAAGACCCTTGATTGCCGCCAGGCCGTATCTAATGGCCCCAGGCAGCGGCGTAAAACCGGAATAGCTTTCATTCACATCAGGCGGGAGCATCTTAATTCCCTGAGATCGCAGCTCCTTCGAATACTTAAACACTTTAGCGGCGTCCTGGGCCTCGCTCGAAAGAACCGCTGCATAGAAGTGCTCCGGAAAATGGGCCTTGAGATACGCAGTCTGAAACGCGAGATAAGCATAGGCGACCGCATGACTTCGAGGAAAACCGTAATCGGAAAACTTTTGCATAAGCGAGAATATTTTTTCCGCCTTGTCCTTCTTGATTCCCCTCTCTACCGCACCGTTAATAAACTTTTGTTCGTGCAAAGCCATTTCCTCGCGCTTCTTCTTACCCATCGCGCGACGCATCAGATCCGCCTCACTGAGCGTGTAGCCGGCCAGCTTTTGCGCCAACTGCATAATCTGCTCCTGGTAAACGAGAACTCCAAAAGTGTTGCTTAAGATCTCCTTCATTTCCGGAACGAGATAACGCACTGACTTCTGGCCGCGATGACGCTGAATAAACTCCTCCACCATTCCACCGTCCAGAGGCCCCGGCCTGTAAAGAGCGTTTAGCGCAGACAGGTCTTCAACATCCTTTGGTTTAAGCTTTCTACAGATCTCCTGCATACCTGAAGACTCAAACTGAAACACCGCATCCGTGCGGCCTTCCCCGAAAACCGCCATCGTTTTTTCATCGTTAAGCGCTATATCAGCCCAGTTAATCTCAGCGCCAAGCAATTGTTTAATGCTGCTTAAGCAATCATTTATAACGGTTAAGGCGGTAAGCGCTAAAAAGTCCATCTTAAGCATGCCGGTTTTTTCAAGGTCCGACATCACATATTGTGTGGTCAATTCTTCCTTACCGGAAACGGCAATCGGGATTAATTCCTGAAGCGGAACGGGAGAAATAACGACGCCCGCCGCATGGACTGACGAATGGCGGGCACAGCCTTCCAGGCGTTGGGCGATCTCCATCAGTTCTCGAACGCCAGGATTGGTTTCAATCTCCTTCCTAAGTTCCGGGACCTGTTCCAGGGCCTGAGTGAGACTAACGTTTCTGCCGCGAACCGGTGGCGGAATCATTTTCGCGATCCGTTCGACCTCCGCGTAGGGCATCTCCAGCGCGCGACCCACATCCTTGATCGCAGCCCGGGATGCCAGCGTGCCGAAGGTTATGATCTGGCAAACTGAATCGCGGCCATAAAGATCGGCGACATGGTTGATAACGTCTCCGCGACCTCTGACGCAGAAGTCGATATCGATGTCTGGTAGAGAGATTCTACCGGGGTTAAGGAATCGCTCGAAGATAAGGTCATACTGTAAAGGATCTACATCAGTTATTTCGAGGCAGTAAGCAACCAGGGAACCGGCCGACGAACCGCGACCCGGGCCAACTGGAATAGTGTGTTCTTTGGCGTAGCGTACGAAATCCCAGACGATCAAGAAGTACCCCGCAAAACCCATCTGCTTGATCATCGCAATCTCGCTGGCCAGACGCGTCTGATAATCAGATAGCTCGTGCTTCAATTCACCTCGAGAGATTTGACGTTCCCAAACTTGCCGGCGCCGGCGCTCAAATCCCTCCCTAACGACTTTTTCGAAATAATCATCCGGCGAAGCCGCCTGTCCCTCGGGTATCGGATAGTTAGGCAGATGATTAATGTTTTCGGGTAGTTTCAGATTGCAGCTTTCGGCAATCTCGACCGTACGCAAAAGAGCATCCGGCAATTCGCTTCCGAATATCCGCCACATTTCCTCGGGTGATCGAACATAAAAATTCGGGCTGGCATAGCGCAGACGATTCGTATCGTTGACCGTCTTTCCCGAGCCTATGCAAAGCAGGACGTCGTGTGCGCGTGCGTCTTCGGGGCTTAGATAGTGAGCATCGTTTGTAGCAACAAGAGGAACTCCGGTTCGACGTGAAAGCTCCACTAGCGGCTTACGAATTCTTTGTTGCGGCTCAAGTCCATGCTCCTGAATCTCCAGGAAATAATTCCCCTTCCCCATGATCTCCTCGAACTCAACGGCTGCGGCCGCGGCGTCGTCACAGTTTTCGCGCGCCAACATTGCCGAGGGCACACCCGACATACATGCCGAAAGCGCAATCAGCCCTTTCGAATGTTCAGCCAGGAGCTCCTTGTCGATTCGGGGTTTGTAATAGAAGCCTTCGGTATAAGCCTTAGACGTCAGACGAACGAGATTGCGATAGCCTTCCAGATCTTTCGCGAGCAGGATCAGATGAAAGTTTGCTTTTTCTCCGGGCGCTGAAGCCGCTCGATCCTTTCGGCTGCCACGCGTGATGTAAGTCTCACAACCGATGATTGGATTCACGCCCCGACTTTTCATTGCGTTGTAAAAAGAGATGGCTCCAAACATGTTGCCATGATCGGTCATAGCGCACGCCTTCATGCCAAGTTCTTCGGTTCGCCTGGCAAGGGGTTTAATCTGAATTGCGCCGTCCAGGAGGCTGTAATCGGTGTGCAGATGCAGGTGTGCGAATCTTTGATCCGGCATAGCAGTAATGAAAAAGACTAGCTGCCCATTTTGGAAACCGGCTGGCAACAGGCAGAACAGGAATAAAGTGTGATTAATTCAACGAGTGCCACTATAGCATGCTCACGCGTATCGTCGCCCGCCGCATTTCCGCGCTGAATGCACGCCGCCGCTGGTAAACCAATTCAATGCAAAAACTTCCCGCCGGTTCCAAAGAAAATGCTTTAAAACCTATGCTTCAAAAACAAAAGGCACTACTCCCACTCAATAGTGCTGGGCGGTTTTGAACTTATGTCGTAGACAACTCTATTAATCCCGCGAATCTCAGAAATGATTCGCGAGGAAACGCGCGCGAGTAGTTCTTGCGGCAGTCTTGCCCAGTCAGCCGTCATGCCATCGACGCTGGTGACAGCCCTGATAGCTACAACTTTTTCATAGGTGCGTTCGTCTCCCATCACACCGACCGTGGAAACGGGTAACAATACCGGAAAAGCCTGCCAGACCGAATGGTAGAGGTTGGCCGCCCGCAGTTCTTCATTGAGAATTCGATCTGCTGCCTGTAGTAGCGCCACTCGTTCTTCGGTTACTTCGCCTATTATCCGCACCGCCAAACCAGGACCGGGAAACGGATGTCTGGTAAGGATCTCATCGGGCACTCCCAATTCCCTTCCAATTAGCCTTACTTCATCTTTAAACAATTCCCTTAGCGGTTCGATCAACTTCAACTTCATCTTCTCAGGTAGTCCGCCAACATTATGATGGCTCTTTATAACGGCGGAAGGGCCGCGGACCGAGACGGATTCAATAACATCGGGGTATAACGTGCCCTGAACGAGAAACGCGACGTCGCCCAGTCGTTTGGCCTGCTCCTCAAAAACATCGATGAAGACTCTCCCGATTGCTTTTCGTTTTTCTTCCGGCTCTGTCATCCCTTGCAGTGTTTTCAGAAACAGTTCGCCGGCTCGGACTCCCACAATATTCAGTTTCATCTGCTGTCGCAGCAGTGCCAGGGTCAACTCAAATTCGCCATCTCGCAAGAGACCGTTGTCCACGAAAATGCACGTTTGGCGTTCACCTATTGCTTGATGCACAAGCGCCGCGGCGACAGTCGAATCCACCCCTCCTGACAGTCCACATACGACTCTACCGGTGTTGCCAAGCTCATCACGAATACGGTTGACCTGTTCTTCAATGACAGCTTTCGGCGACCAATCACCGCGGCACTTACAAATTGAAAACAGAAAGTTGCGAATTACCTGAGCGCCAAGCGGTGTATGTGCGACTTCAGGATGAAACTGGACGCCGTATATTCCGCGCTCGCTATCTTCGATCGCATTGAGCGCATCGTCCGTGAGAGCGGTTACATGAAACCCACTCGGCACCGACGTTACCTGATCGCCATGGCTCATCCAGACATCCATCTCCGCCGGCAACTCTTTGAACAGTGGACTCGTTTCATCGACGACCTTCAGTCTCGCATAGCCAAACTCGCGATTGCTCGATGACTTAACGTCGCCGCCCATATCGAAAGCGAGAATCTGTAAGCCATAGCAGATGCCAAGGACGGGACTCCTGGCCGCCTGTAGCAGCTTTGAGTCAGGTCGCGGCGCGCCGTTCTGGTAGACCGAAGATGGGCTGCCGGACAGAATCACGCCTTTAGGCTGGCGCGCGACGATCCTTTCGATGGGTGTGTTGAAGGGCAGAATTTCGCAATAGACCCCCGCTTCCCGAACGCGGCGCGCTATCAGCTGAGTGTATTGCGATCCAAAGTCAAGTATTATGACCGTTTCGTGTTGAATTTCCGTTATCAAAAAAGAAGACCTCTAGCCACTCTGCATGCGTCTAAGCCATCTACAAGATAATGAACCGTGGATTATACGTTTCGACGTAAATAACTCAAGAACCTGGAGCAATTGGCCATCAATCTGTTAAAGCGAATGTTCATATCCATGACAACGGCAAGGAAAACACTTTCTGTCGGCCTGCTGGTTTTTAGTCTCGTAAACGCTATTGTGGGCGGCTCTGCTCAAACCACCAACCATTCGAATGCTGACCCATCATCAGCCATTGCGCTCGATCTTTCCCAGCCTCTGACGGTCAGCTGGCGCCACGAGTCGAACCTGACTCTAAATCTGACACCTGCCTTCGACGAACAACGCATTTACCTGCCGCTGGCGGGTGGCACCATCGTCTCGCTCATGGGTGCTACCGGACAACTCAATTGGCGTTCGGAAATCGGCGGGGAGCTTTCAGCTTCTCCAGTTGCCGACCAAAACGGTGTTTATGTCGCATCGGAGATTGGCAAACCGGAGAGCGGGGCTCGTCGCGCTACAGGCGCGCTGCGGGCACTCGGTCGTGAGGGCGGTGTAACACAGTGGATGCGTACTCTGGCGATGCCGCTGCGGGGCGCTCTGACACTGAGCAACGGCAAACTGTTCGCCGGCGGGAGCGATGGCAAAATATATTCATTCGACAGCAGAAACGGTGAAGCGCGCTGGTCCTACGATTATGGAGCACCCTTCAACTCGCAACCGATTGTCGCCGACTCACGCGTTTACATCGGAAGCGAAGATGGTAATTTGCTGGCCCTCGAAGAAAGCACTGGCAAACTGCTCTGGCATTATCGAACAAAAGGGGCGGTGCGCGGTCCCGTCGCCAATGGAAACGACTTCGTATATTTCGGTTCAGGCGACGGTTACGTCTACGCTGTTGACGCTAAGACTGGCCGTTTGGTTTGGCGCAAGCGAACAGGAGCCGGTGTGCAGGCGGTAGTGCGGGCGGGTGAGCAGTTGCTGGTGTCCTCGTTGGACAATTTTGTTTACAAGTTTTCTCTGACCGGGACTCGCTCATGGAAACGGCGGCTGACGGGAAGGATCTCTTCCCAGCCGCTGATCACCGACAGAGCAGCGCTGTTTATGCCGCTTTCAAGTTTGAGCGCGGTGGTGCTCGAACTTCGAGATGGACGACAGGTCAACTTACTTCCAATCGGTGAAGAAATTACTACTTCGGCCTCGCCGATCGCAATCGGCGATGTCGTATTGCTCACCACTGAACATGGCCTGCTCGCCTTCGCGCAACCGCGCGAAACGCAGGCTCCTAAAAAATAGTCGGATGTTTGAGTAGAAGTGGAATGTGGCTAGGGTTGGTTTACCTGCACACCTGCCTCGTTAAGATCAGAACGCCGGCGAAACATTCCGAGTACGCGCGACAGCAATCCGTGGAGAATGTATCCGATCACAATCGCCAGCAGGACATAGCGTGAGTAAATAAAAATGAGCATGCCAATGGCCACGGCAAGGATGATAGTGCGCATGCTGCGGCTGCGAGTGCCCACGGTTTTGAAACTCGGGAATCTCAAAGTGCTAACCATTAGAACGCTCAGGAGTCCCACCAGAGTCATCAACAGAATGGAATAGATTTCAGCCCGCTCTGCTCCATACCTCACCAGCGGAACCGGTGCAAAGTGGATAATAGCCGCGATCAGGCCTCCGGCAACCGGGATTGGTAAACCAACAAAACTCTTCTTATCCGTCTTGATGGTGCCTTCGGCGAGTAGCCTCGGGCGCGAAGCTTGAACATTAAAACGAGCCAGGCGAAAGGCGCCGCACATCAGGTACATAAACGAAAGAAACCATGCGAGGCTGTGCAATCCGCCTCCCTCTTCAAGCGTTGCGCCGTAGCCCCAGACATAAGCCAATACCGCGGGCGCCAGGCCAAAGGTGACGACGTCGGCAATAGAATCCAATTGCACGCCAATCTCTGTTGTCGTCCTGGTCATGCGTGCGATGCGGCCGTCAAGCATGTCAAACAGTACCGCCCAACCGATCGCCTTGGCGGCGTTATCCAGATAGATTGAAGCCTGCACCAGATCAGCCTGGGTGCCATGTCCCACAAACTGAAACCCGCGAACAGCAGCCATCACGGCGTAGAAGCCCATGCCGATGTTGGCAGCCGTGAAGACGGAGGGGATTAGGTAAACGCCTTTCCTTAGCCCACGCCGTTCTGGGTTTCTTGTCTCCACGTCTATCTGCTGACGAGCAACAACCGTCATCGTATTTTCCCGATGATTGTGATTCCACCTTTGACGCGGGCGCCCTCAGTAATCACGACGTCCACGTTTTCGGGCAACAAAACATCCGTCCGCGAACTAAACTTTATCAACCCAAAGCGCTCGCCCAATGCTACTCGTTCGCCGGCTTCCTTCCAGCAAACAATTCTCCTGGCGAGAATGCCGGCAATCTGTTTGCAGACGACGGTGATTCTTTCTCCCTTAATCGTTAGAGCATTCTGCTCATTAACCAAACTGGCGTTTTCGTTCGTCGCCATCAAAAACTTTCCCCGCGTGTAGGCGACGTTGGTGACCTCACCGGCAATCGGCGCGCGGTTTATGTGCACGTCGAACGGCGACAGAAAGATACTAACCACGGTTGCCGAAACCTCTTTGCTTCTCTCTACCGGTCTGACGCGCGTGACGCGTCCGTCGGCTGGGGCAACAACGACGTTAGGATCTACCGGCGCCTGCCTCTCGGGATCGCGAAAAAAGAAGGCCATAAAGGCGGCCAGAATTACCAACATCAGCGCCAATGGCCACCAACCTAACAGGAAAACAGCAACCCCCAGGGCAGCGGGTACCAGAACGTAAACTATTCCTTGGCGAGCTATTCTCACTCCTTGTGGTCCGCGATTATGTGACCGACCACTGCTGCAAATTCTTCCCGTTACCTGTCCACCGTCGACCCTCACTGTAAGAAAGGGGACGTGTGATACATCCACGTCCCCTCCAACGCAAACCGATCGGGAGAATCTCTTCTCCGTTTACTTTAATGACTAACGCTTTGATTCTTCTGGTGCTGCATAATTAGCGAGTACATCTGATCTTTAAGAGCTAACTTTTTCTTCTTTAGCGTAACCTCTTCCAGTTGTTCTTCGTCGCTCGGATAAGCCAGGGCCGTAAGTTCACTTAATCGCTCTTCGTATCGAGTGTGTTCGCGGGCTAATTCCCGGAACTCGGGGTCTCGATTCATCAGTTCTTCCTTAAGCTTATCCGCAGTTGTAATGTCCATGTTCGTGCATGTCTCCTTTCAGACGATGGGACGGGCAAGATTGAGGAGGCCTTGGAAAACCTCGCTGGAGTGGTTCCGACACGAAAAAATGGTAGCCCAATTATCACGAGGGATCAAGCGCTTGGACGAGTTGAATCATCATGACCAGCGCGTCTTCCACCGGCTCTGAGTAATACTTGCTGCGCCGGGAGGTCACATGGAAGCCACAGCCTTCATAAAGCGCAAGTGCGGCTGTGTTTCCAGCGCGCAATTCGAGAAAGGCGTGGGGCACTCCAGATTGCTTCCCTGCTTCCAGAACACGGTTCAATAGTAGTCTGCCAATACCCAGCCTGCGGTAACTATCTCGAACTGCGACGTTGTTGATGTGAAGCTCATCGGCCCCCATTCGGCCGACGATATATCCAGCCAGCCGATGAGTCATTCTCGTGCGATCAGAGTCGATTACACGCGCCACCAGCATCAGTTCCTTGTTGCTTCCCTGCAACTCAGAATAGTATGCTGCCCACCCCCAGCGACTCAAGCCTGTGCTCTCTTCGATTTCCACGACCTCCAGCAGGTCGTGCTCAGTCATGCTCGTGATGGCGACACGTTGGTTCGCCGCCGTAATAGCCTGCTGCGTTAACGACATTGTTCCTTCAGTTCCGCGTCCGAGGGTCGTACGTAAATCGCGCTCAGAGAATACGGAGATTGAGTTTTGCCGGCTTGAAAAAGCCGTAGCGCGAGCGCTGCCACATGCTTTGCGAGATTTGTCTCTTTCGGAGCAAGCAGCCAGGTATTGTCATCCGTCGCTCCGTTCAGGAAGACTGATTCGGACGTCCCGTCCGCGAAAACGATGCCTCGTTCTTGCGCATAAGTATTGAGAAAATCACGCTGCAAGTAAGCGCCGCTGCCGGCCCATCTAAGATTCTTTATCGCACCGTATCTCTCCACGAGCTTTTGCGGCGACAGATGAGCAGCCGCGTCGAGTTCGGTAATAGTTTCTTCCGCAACGAAAAACATCTCCGCAAAGACTTCGCCACGTCCGGCGGGCAGGAGCGCCACGGTTGCGCTTGAAGGGCCGGCAGCATGAGCAATCGCTTGAAGCGTAGGGATACCAATGCACGGTCGCTTTAGTGATGCGGCCAAAGCTTTCAGAGTAGAGATTCCAATTCTTAGACCGGTAAAACTACCAGGACCGATCGCGCA
>WNGJ01004024.1_pt1 | contig 23357 bp, 22 predicted proteins | sample 5400611 | NCBI WGS metagenome assembly WNGJ01 (sample SAMN13153375, study PRJNA577476) | soil metagenome | isolation source: 40 cm soil or saprolite under Garry oak tree replicate 1 | place: USA:California | collected 2016-06-15
AGGCCTACGAGCACGCGGGCGGCGCCTATTACCCGAAGCTGCAGGTGTCGGTGCCGTTCACGCCGGCGACCGGCCGCCGCCTGCTGGCGCGCCCCGGTCCTGCTGCCTCCGACATCCGCGCCGGACTTGCCGCGGGGCTCGTCGAACTCTGCCGCCTGCGCGAGGCGTCCTCGGTGCACGTCACCTTCGCGCCCATGGAGGAATGCCAGCTGCTTGGCGAGCGCGGCTTTCTGCGCCGCACCGACCAGCAGTTCCATTGGGAGAACCGCGGCTACGCAACGTTCGACGATTTCCTCGCCGCGCTCGCCTCGCGCAAGCGCAAGGCGATCAAGCGCGAGCGACGCGATGCGGTCGCCGCCGGGATCGAGGTGCAATGGCTCACCGGCGCCGACCTCACTGAAGCGGTGTGGGATGCCTTCTTCCGCTTCTACATGGAAACCGGCTCGCGCAAATGGGGCCGGCCGTATCTCACGCGCGCGTTCTATTCGCTCGTCGGCGAGACGATGGGCGACAAGATCGCGCTGGTGATGGCGAAGCGCGCCGGGCGCACCATCGCCGGCGCCATCAACTTCATCGGCTCGGACGCGCTCTACGGCCGCCACTGGGGCGCGATCGAGCACCACCCGTTCCTGCACTTCGAGCTATGCTATTACCAGGCGATCGAGTTCGCGATCGCGCGCGGGCTCAAGCGCGTGGAGGCGGGCGCGCAGGGCGAGCACAAGCTCGCGCGCGGCTACCTGCCCGTGACCACCCATTCGGCGCATCACATCGCCGATCCGGGCCTGCGCCGCGCGATCGCCGATTATCTCAAGCGCGAGCGCGCCTACGTCGAGATGGCCGGCCAGGAACTCAGCCAAGCGGCGCCGTTCCGCAAGGTGGCGGTCGCGGACGAGGCTTAGGAAGGAACCACATGCCGAGCTACGATCCGACCAACATCTTCGCGAAAATTCTGCGCGGGGAGCTGCCGTCGTACAAGGTGTATGAGGACGAGGGCGCGTTCGCCTTCCTCGACATCATGCCGCGCGCGCCCGGGCACACGCTCATTCTGCCCAAGGCGCCCGCGCGCAACATCCTCGACGCTGATCCCGACGTCCTCGCCCATGTGATGAAGGTCGCGCAGAAGATCGCCAAGGCCGCGATGACCGCGTTCGAGGCCGACGGCGTCACCGTGCAGCAGTTCAACGAGAGCGCCGGCGGACAAGTGGTGTTCCACTTGCACGTCCACGTGATTCCGCGCCACGCGGGCGTCACGCTCAAGGCCCCGGCGAGCGTGAAGGAAGCCCCCGACGTGCTCGCCGCGCACGCCGAGCGGCTCAAGGCGGCGCTGGCACAGAACTAGCCAAACAAAACGGCCCCCAGCAGCAGCGCCGCCTCGCCGATGGCGATGCCGGCGAAGGGCGAGCGGCGCACGATGAGAAATCCGACAAAGCCGAGCGCGAGCGCGGCAAGGCGCACCGGCGTCGGAATGCTGGCGAGCGCGCCCGGCGGCACCAGCACGATGCGGGCGATCACGCCGCCGAGCACCGCGGTCGCGACCGCGCGCACCCACACCACCACGGGCGCGGTCTCGTCGAGCCCGCGCGCCAGCACGATGCCGAGCCAGCGCCAGATCTCGTTGGGCAGGAAGCCGACCAGCAGCAGCAGGAGGTAAGGCCAGAGATCGGCGCTCATTCTCGGCCGCTCCGCAAGCGGTGCACGAGCCAGGCGAGCGTGCCGGCGATGATCCCGGTCCACACCAGGTCGAAGGCTACGTCGGCGAGCGCCAACGCTCCGCCCACGGGAAGCCCGAGCGCGAGCGCCAAGCGATCGACCGGGTGGCGGCTGCTCGCCCACACCGACACCAGGAACGACGCCGGGGTGAGAAAGAGCAGCGCCGCCGCGAAGAGCACCGGCAGTGCACCGGCGAGGTAGAAGCCGGCGGCGGTGCCCGCCCACGCCGCGGCGAGGAGCCCGGTGCCGAGCCCATTGTAGAAGGCGATGCGACGCGCGCGCGGGACACCCGGCAGCAGGCGCAGGCCTTCGACCCAAACGCTGATGGCGGTGAAGTGCGCGGGCACGATCAAGCTGCGGGCGCGCACGCCCGGCGTTTTGATCAGCGGCAACAGCGACACCACCATGGGCAAAAGCCGTACCCCGCTCAGGCTGACCGCAATCGCCGCGGCGATCGGCGCCGTGCCGGCGCCCAACGCCGTGACCAGGATCACCTGATTGGGCGCCGCCCATAACAGCACAGTCGATGCCATCGCCCAGCCGACGGAAAAATTCAAATCATGGGAGAGCGCGCCGATGCCGATGTAGGTGCCGAACAGCACATAGACGAACACGGACCGCGCGGACGCCGCGAGGCCGTTTGCGAAGGCGGCGAGACTGGAGGATGTTTCGGCGGGCGGGCCGGCGGACATGGCGCCCGTCCTGTCCCACGCGCGCGCCGCCCGCGCAATGCTTCACACGGGATTTGCGCGGGGCACTCGCCTCCCCTCCGCCGTCACCCTGAGCAACCATTAAGTGATGGCTACTCGAGGGACCCAGGTGGCGTCTCGGGCGACGACAGTGTTGACGAAGATAATGAGCTTGCGCGTGCAGGCGATGAGGGCAAGCTTGTGCGGCTTTCCAGCGGCCCTGAGGCGGCGGTAGATCGCGATGAGTTCGGGGTTCCAGTGGAAGGCCGCCGGCAGGGCAGCCGTGTAGAGGCTTTCGCGCAACCTCTCGCGGCCGCCTTCGACATGACGCGATCCCACGTGCCCGCCGCTGTCCGCGTCGTAGGGAGCCACCCCGACGAGGGCAGCCGCCTGCCCGCGGGTGATCCGGCCGATCTCGGGCATTCGCACCAGGATGGCGACGGCCGTTCGCAGGCCGACACCTTCGACGCTGGCGATCAAGTCGAGGCGGTGTGCGAGATCGCGGTGTTGGCGGATGGCTGTAACCAGCTGCTTGAGCCGCTGGCTCACCAGCCGTTTGAGGCGGGCGATCTCCTCAGTCCAGAAACGCCGGGCTTCCTCATCACGGGACATCTCGCGCCGCGTCTTGTAGCGGGCAACGTCATCGGTAAGCTGCTCGATGATGGTGAGAAGCTCGGCAAAGGGCGCCAGGCGCGGGTCCGGAGGAGGATAGATCTTCTTAGCCTCCGCCGTGCAGGTGGCAATCAACGCGGCATCGATCTTGTCGTTCTTGGCGCGCTGCAGCCGATATTTGGCATAGGCGCGTACTTGGGCGGGCTGAAACACGATGACCACGAAGCCGTTGCGGCGAAGCGCGGACACGACGGCCTGTTCGTAGCCACCACTCGCCTCGATGCCGATCCGTTCGACGCGGCGCTTGCGCAACCACGTCACCAGCTCGGCATGTCCTTCACCATCGTTGTCGACCTGCAGCCGATCGGGGCTTTGATCGAGAGCCACATCGAGTTTGCATTTGCCGGTATCAATACCGGCACAGATCATGGTATGTCTGCTCATCTTCGTCGACCCTTCCTTGTGATGCGAACCCTTGGTTCCTTCAACCATCCGGGCCTCGATGAAGAGCCGGCCGCGATCTTGCTCAGGAACAGCCCCTCAGGGCTCTGGAGGCGGCGATCCGACGACCGGCGAGCCGGCCCGGGTGGCCACCCGGGCCGGGCCGATCCTCATGAAACACCGCCACACTAGTGATTCGCATCAATACAAGGAGGCCGCTCGCGTCAGCGAGCGGCCGTCTCGAAGGGTGGCCACAGCGGAGTTTGCTTCCATCCTTCGAGACAGCCGCGCGCAAACGCGCGCGGCTTCCTCAGGATGACGTTTTTGTTTGTTGCGCAGCCGACTTTAGCGCCAACTACACCTTCACCAGCGGCACCTTGGGCACGGAGCCGCGGCGCGGGGGCGAGCCGCCGCCGTCGCCCTTCGGTCCGGAAGGCTTGAACCGACGCTGCGGGGGCCGCCGCTTGGCGCGGGCGCGGCGTGGCTCGGGCAGCTTCTCGGGCTTGGGCATCACCGGCCCGTCGAGATATTCGAAGCCGAGCTTCTCGCGGCCTTCGTCGTCCTTGGTGAGAATCACCCGCACGTGGCCGCCGGTCTTGAGCCGCCCGAACAAGACTTCGTCGGCGAGCGGCTTCTTGATGTGCTCCTGGATCACGCGCGCCATCGGCCGCGCGCCCATCTGCTCGTCGTAGCCGTGCTTGATCAGCCAGTTGGAGGCCTCGTCGGAGAGCTCGATGGTCACGTCGCGGTCGGCGAGCTGCGCCTCGAGCTGGAGCACGAACTTCTCGACCACCTTGATGATCACTTCGCGGCTCAAGTGCGCGAAAGTGATGATCGCGTCGAGCCGGTTGCGGAACTCGGGGGCGAACATGCGGTTGATCGCCTCGATGTCGTCGCCCTCGCGCTTCGAGCGGGTGAAGCCGTAGGCCTGCTTCGCCAACTCCGCCGCGCCCGCGTTGGTGGTCATGATCAGGATCACGTTGCGGAAGTCGACCTGCTTGCCGTTGTGATCGGTGAGCTTGCCGTGGTCCATGATCTGCAGCAGCACGTTGAACAGATCCGGGTGCGCCTTCTCGATTTCGTCGAGGAGCAGCACGCAGTGCGGATGCTGGTCGACGCCGTCGGTCAACAGGCCGCCCTGGTCGAACCCGACGTAGCCGGGGGGCGCGCCGATCAGGCGCGAGACCGTGTGACGCTCCATGTATTCCGACATGTCGAAGCGGATCAGCTCGACGCCGAGCAGCGCCGCGAGCTGCTTGGCCACCTCGGTCTTGCCGACGCCGGTCGGGCCGGAGAACAGGTAGCAGCCGATCGGCTTCTCCGGCTCGCGCAGGCCGGCGCGCGCGAGCTTGATCGAGGCGGCAAGCGCGTCGATCGCCTTCTCCTGGCCGTAGACCACGCGCTTGAGGGTCTGCTCGAGGTGCAGCAGCACCTCGGCGTCGTCCTTCGACACGCTCTTCGGCGGAATCCGTGCCATCGTGGCGATGGTGGTCTCGATTTCCTTGATGCCGATGGTTTTCTTGCGCCGGCTCATCGGCAGGAGCATCTGCGCCGCGCCCGACTCGTCGATCACGTCGATCGCCTTGTCGGGCAATTTCCGGTCATGGATGTAGCGCGCGGAGAGTTCCACCGCCGCCTTGATGGCGTCGTTGGTGTATTTGAGCCGGTGATAGTCCTCGAAATAGGGCTTGAGCCCGCGCAGAATTTCGATCGCGTCGGGCACGGTCGGCTCGTTGATGTCGATCTTCTGGAACCGGCGCACCAGCGCGCGGTCCTTCTCGAAATACTGGCGGTATTCCTTGTAGGTGGTCGAGCCGATGCAGCGCACGGTGCCCGAGGCGAGCGCGGGCTTGAGCAGGTTCGAGGCGTCCATGGCGCCGCCCGAGGTGGCGCCGGCGCCGATCACCGTGTGGATCTCGTCGATGAACAGGATGGCGCCCGGATAGGCCTCCAATTCCTTGATCACCTGCTTGAGCCGCTCCTCGAAATCGCCGCGGTAGCGCGTGCCCGCGAGCAAGGTGCCCATGTCGAGGGCGAACACGGTCGCATCCTTGAGCACGTCGGGCACTTCGGCGTTGACGATGCGCCGCGCCAGCCCCTCCGCGATCGCGGTCTTGCCCACGCCGGCGTCGCCCACGAACAGCGGATTGTTCTTCTGGCGCCGGCACAGCACCTGGATGGTGCGGTTGATCTCGGCCTCACGCCCGATCAGCGGGTCGATCTTGCCCTCGCGCGCCTTCTTGTTGAGGTTGACGCAGTAGGCTTCGAGCGCGTCGCCCTTCTTCTTGGAATCGTCGCCGCTCTTGGAATCGCTGTCCTCGTCGCTGCCGCGCACCGGGCGCGATTCGGAAAGCCCCGCGCGTTTGGCGATGCCGTGGCTGATGTAGTTGACCGCATCGTAGCGGGTCATGTCCTGCTCTTGCAGGAAATAAGCCGCGTGGCTCTCGCGCTCGGCGAAAATCGCGACCAGCACGTTGGCGCCGGTCACCTCGTCCCGGCCGGACGACTGCACGTGGATCACCGCGCGCTGGATCACGCGCTGGAAGCCGGCGGTCGGCTTGGAATCGCCGGAGCCGTCGGTGACCAGGCTCTCGAGCTCCGATTCGACGTAGGAGACGAGATTGCGGCGCAACTTGTCGAGATCGACGTTGCACGCGCGCATGACCGCGGCGGCGTCCTGATCGTCGATCAGGGCGAGCAGGAGATGCTCGAGCGTCGCGTATTCGTGGTGGCGCTCGTTGGCGAGGGCGAGCGCCCGGTGAAGCGATTGCTCGAGGCTGCGCGAGAATGTGGGCATCAGGGTCCTTGCCGTTTCCAACGTATTCGGGGCGCTCTCGGTTTCCTCGCCGGGAATGACTTTTCCTGCGAAAAAGTCATTCGCGTATCATTGGGCATGGTCTTGTCCGAAAACCGGTATCCACTTTTCGGGACCATGCCCCCGGTTACTTCTTTTCCATGACGCACTGCAAGGGATGCTGATGCTTGCGGGCAAAGTCCATGACCTGCGTCACCTTGGTCTCGGCCACCTCATAGGTGAAGATGCCGCACTCGCCAATGCCGTTCTGGTGAACGTGCAGCATGATGCGGGTGGCGCTCTCCCGGTCCTTGTTGAAGAAGCGCTCGAGCACATGCACGACGAACTCCATCGGCGTGTAGTCATCGTTGAGCAGCAGCACCCGATACATGTTGGGCCGCTTGGTCTGCGGCCGTGTCTTGGTGACGACGGCGCTGCCCGGCTGGCCGGTTTCGCCGCGCCGCTTGCGGTCGTCGTCGGCAAGGCGCGGCGGCGGCGGATCGTGCCGGGCGATTTCGATTCTCGGTTTTGGCAGACGGCTCATGGTCCTGTCGTCGAGTGCCGGCCCCGCACCGGCCTTGCGAAGTGAACGGGAATCGCCTGCCGCACAGCCCGGCGCGCGATTGCCCATCACATAATAATCATGCCAGCCACTGCGTTCCAGACTCCCCCTCACAAGCGCGTAAACCTGCGGCATCCTCGCTGCGCCGGCCGATTCAACGCTTAGGCTCGCGGGCGAATAAGGCGAATGTCGGACGCTTTTTATCCCTCCCCTGCAAGGGGAGGGTGCCGAGCGAAGCGAGGCGGGTGGGGTTCGTTACGCAATAAACGCCCCCACCCGGCCGCGCGCTGCGCGCGCGTCCACCCTCCCCCTTCGGGGGAGGGATAAGAGGGGAAAAACAAAAGCCCGACCGAACGGCCGGGCTTGCGCAGGTGGCGGCGCACGGCGCCGCGATGAGACGGACGCGATTACTTCGCGCCGGCCTTGGCGAAATAGCCTTCGAGCGGCTTGTAGGCTTCCTTCGCGAGGTCGGCGTAAAGCTCGCTGAACTTGCTGCTGCGCGCCACGAATCCCTCGTAGGAGGTCTTGACGAAGTCGGACTGGACCTCGATCGCCTTTTCCAGGCTCTTGGCGCCGAACAGCTTTTCGGTTGCCGCCGCCGTGTTCTCGAAGGCTTCCTTCGAGTAGTCCGCAACCTCGCTCGCGATCGCCTGGGCGCCCTTGCTGAACGCGCCGAACTGCTGGAGCACGACGTTCACGCCCTCGCTCCCGAACTTCTGGAATTCATCGAGCTTCAACATGGCTATCCCCTTGCGGCCCGTCGCCGAAGCGGGGCCCGGCTTTGTGTGGGTGCGCCGACCCGACCGGGACGGCATCGAACGGAATATATTGCACTGCACAATAAAATCAAGGGGCTTTTTGCAGTGCGATAGACATGTTTGCGCCGTATTGGCCCGCCCAGAATACCCGTGGTTGCTTAACCGTTTGGCAACCGCGGCGGCCTAGCGTCGGCGATCAGGTTTCTCGCCAGAAGGCCGCCCGCACTGCGGAAGGGGACGTTTCTCGCACGGCGTGACGGACGACTGGCGATCGCACCGATCGAGCGGGTGCGTTGCCGTCGGCATTTCCGCGTCGGGTCGGGACAACAACAGGGACGCCGGGCACTGCCGTTGCAGTCCCGCGCATGAGGGACGGGAAACATATGCGCCGCTCTGTCGACCGGCCGGCGCGCCGGATTGGCCGAAAAATTGTCGCCCTGACCGCCGTGACCATGGCGGTCGCGATCGTGTGTGATAACGCCGACGCGCGCAGCCGGCACCGCCGCAGCCACGGCACCCATAGCTCGCACCGCGGCTACTCCCCGCCCTATGCCGACATCGTGGTCGACGCCAATTCCGGCCAGCTGCTGCACGCGGCCAATGCCGACGCGCTGCGCCACCCGGCCTCCATCACGAAGATCATGACGCTCTACCTGCTGTTCGAGCAGCTCGAAGCCGGCAAGCTCAAGCTCGACTCGCGCCTGCCGGTGTCCGCGCACGCGGCCGCGCAGTCGCCCACCAAGCTCGAGCTCACGGCCGGGCAGACGATCGCGGTCGACGACGCGATCAAGGGCATGGTCACGAAGTCGGCGAACGACGCCGCGGTCGTGGTCGCCGAGGCGATCGGCGGCAGCGAGGACAACTTCGGCCGGCTGATGACGCGCAAGGCCCACGCGCTCGGCATGACGCGCACGGTCTATGTCAACGCGTCGGGACTGCCGAGCGCCGACCAGCTCACAACCGCGAGCGATCAGGCGATCCTCGGCCGCGCGATCCAGGAGCGCTTCCCGAAGCACTACCATTATTTCTCGCTGCCGAGCTTCCGCTACCGCGGCGTGGCGATGCGCAACCACAACCATCTGCTCGGCCGCGTGCAGGGCATGGACGGCATCAAGACCGGCTACACCCACGACTCCGGCTTCAATCTGGTCACCTCGGTTCACCGCAACGGGCGCCATGTCGTCGCCGTCGTGCTCGGCGGCGCCTCGGGCGGCGCGCGCGACGCGCGCATGCGCGAGCTGATCGAGAGCCACATCGTTCAAGCGTCGACCCGTCGCAGCGCGCCGATGATCGCGGAATCGACGACGCCGATGCGCGCCATGCAGCTTGCCAACGCGCGTCCGGAGAAGCCGGTCGAGGCACCGGCGCCCGCGCCCGCGGCGCATCCCGCGCGCGCCGTAGCAACGCCGACGCCGCCGGCGGGATCGAGCGATCCGATCCGCCCGCTGGTCGTCCGCACCATCCAGGTGCGCGCCGCCGTGGTACGCACGGCGGCGATCGGGCCGCTGGTCGTGCCGCAACCCAATTCGGCGGTGGTGCCGCCGCAACTCGCCGCGCCGGCGCCGCAGCCGGTGCCCGCGGCCGCCGCCGCCGCCCCGCCGCCGGCCGCACCGGCCGTCGAGCCGGTGGCGCGCGCGCCGCTCCCGCCGCCGCCCGGCGCGCGTCCCGGCGTGCTCGGCGTGATGCCCGTGCGCGCCGCGCCGGCCGAACCGCCGCCACCCGCAGTCACCAAAGCCACGTTTGCCGAGCGCGTCACCGGCGCGGCCGAGCGTGAACCGGTCGCGGCACCGGCAGCGCCACCCGCGCCGCATACCGCACTCGTCGCGCAACCGACGCCCGCGCCGCAGCCCACGCCAGTGCGCCACGCGCGCGGCGAATGGGCGATCCAGATCGGCGCCTTCGGCGACGAAGCGGAAGCCCAGGCGCGCCTGCGCACCGCGGCCAGCATCGGCAAGAAGGTGCTCGGCCATGCCGACCCGTTCACCGAGAAGGTCGTGAAGGGCTCGAAGGAGCTTTATCGCGCACGCTTTGCCGGCTTCGACCACGACGGCGCCGAGGCCGCCTGCCATCACTTCAAGCGCAACGACATCGCCTGCATCTCGCTGAAGAATTGACCGCGAATAGTGAGTAGCGAATAGCGAATAGTGCTCGCTGTTCCTGCTCGTTTTTCATTCTGCCCGGTCGCCGACGCGTCCCGCTGTCCAGGTGGGACAGCTATTCGCTATTCGCTATTCGCTATTCGCTATTCGCTATTCGCTATTCGCTATTCGCTATTCGTATCCCACAGAAACCCAACATTAACGAGATCGCGTCAACTTAATACCGCTGGTGATGCCGTTGCGTAAGGAGTGCATCAGCGATGGCGACGAAGCAGAACGTCCTTGGCTTCATTGACGCGCGCCGCAAGGTAGGTCGAGCCTCCCTGGTCGGGATGCAGCCGCTTCATCAGGGCGCGGTGCGCGCGCCCGATGTCCTCGGCGCTCGCCCCGGGCTGAAGGCCAAGGATCTGATAAGCCTCCTCCTGCGTCATTGGCCCGCGCGGCGTCCCGCTCTGCCCCGCTGCCGCATCTCCCTGCGCGTGCTCACGCCAGCCGGGCGCCCGGCGGTCAAGATACGCTGCCAGTAGCGCGCGGCTCTCCTCGTCGATTTCCCCCAGCATCCCGACGAGCGCCGTCGTCTCGAGCGTATCGAGCGAGGCGCCCTCGTGCCGTCCGGCGAGGATGCGCCCACGCATGGCGCCGGTGTCGTGATCGAGCTCCATTTCCAGGAAGGCCGAGCGGACGCGCGAGGTCTGCCCGCCGGTCCGGGCGCGCCGGCCGAAGGCGCCCATGCCGGGCCACCAGCCGAGCAAGGTGAGCCCGGCGATGCCGAGCGGCAGGGCGAGCGCGACGCGGCCGGTGGCGGCAAGGGTCGCGGCGCCGGCGAGCGCCACGGTGCCGCCGGAGACCTTGGCGAAGCGCACGACGGTGCGCGGATCGGCGCGGGCGAACGCGTTCATCGCCCACAGGATCAGCAGCAGCACCAGGATGCCAAGCAGGAGAGTGGGCATGTGATCACGTCATCTGCCGCAGCAGCGCCTGGACGCCGGCGCCGTGGCGGGAAAGGTCGTTGAGCGCGCGCATGCCGCCCGCCGCGTAGGCGGCCGCGGCACGCAACAGCTCGCGCAGCTGGTGGGCCGCGCCCACGTCGAACCGGCAATAGGCCCCGCGCGTGAGCCGCGCAATCTCGCGGAACGCCTGCTCGGCCCCGGGATCGTCGCCCTCCTGGAACACGAAGGCCGGAACGCCGCGCAGGCCGAGTTCGCCGGCGGCGGTGGCGAGATCGTCGATCTCCTCTTCCATGGCATCGCCCACGAACACCAGGGCCTGGGCCTTCATCTTCTCGGTCTCGCGGCGCGCATGGGCAAGCACCTTGCCGATCTGGGTGCGCCCGCCGCGGCAGTAAATCCCGCTCATCAGGGAGGCCAAGCGCGCGCCGTCGGCGACCCAGCCGGACGCGCGGCACTCGTTGAAGCCGCGGTAGTAGACGAGCTGCACCTCGAGCCCGCCGATCGCCGCCGCCTCGCGGAACATCTCTCCCTGGAGCTGGCAGGCGGCGTCCCAGGTCGGCTGCCGGCTCATGGTGGCGTCAAGCGCGAAAATCAGGCGGCCGCGCTGGCCCGCCTCGAGGGTCGGCGCCAGCGTACGCGCGCGGGCGATGAAGGCGTCGATCTCAGGCCGCGCGGACGCGGCAGCCGGCTTGCCGGCCCCTTGGGCCGGAGCAGGAGTGCTGTCGCGATCCTTTGCCATGATCCTTGCCGCGCGGCGGTCACGCACTAGTGTCCCGATTCCGAAGTTCGCCCGAGTTTGCCGCGCGCTCCGTAGCGAACTTCGGAATCGAAGGACACTAGCAACGTTATGATTCCAGTGCCGCTTTGAACCCGAAGTTCGCGATCGGATTCGCGGCAATTGCTGCGCGAACTTCGGGTTCGCGGCACGAGTATATCAGGTATATCAAGTGGCGTGCCGGGCGTCCGACGCAATGGCCGGTCCGGGCGCGGGGCGGCTACTCGGCGACCACCTCCTCAAGCTCGAGCGGCTTTTCCAGGGCGGCGACCCACTCGGCGCGGGCCGCGGCGCGGCGCCGACCCCGTTCGTCGAGGGGGAGCTTGAGGCGATCGATGAGCGCGCGCACCTCCTGGTGCGCGGTGACGTGGGCAACGCTCGGTCGCGTACCCAGCGTCGCCTGGTCGAGGTTGTCGAGCGCGCTCAGGCCGCGCGGAAACATCTCGCGATAAACCAGACGCTCGGCAAAGCCGTCGACCGCCCGGAAGCCCAGGCGCAGCCCGAGTTCGTTGAGGCTCTCGGCGATCGCGCGCTTATTGCGCGAGCCGAGGATGGAGAGGCGGTTGCGCACCACCACCCAGTCGGTCAACGAGCCGTCGACGACGCGCCGCTGGCGCCGCGCATGGCGCACCATCTCGGCATAATGGCTCTCGCCGGTGACCGCGAAGGTCGCCGGATCGACCGAGCCGAGCACGTCGAAGTCGACAAAACTGTCGTTGAGCGGGCTCACCAGGGTGTCGGCCATGGAATGCGCCAGCCGCATCAGGTAGCTGTCGGTCGCCGGCGTGTCGATCACGACGAAATCGTGACTGTGCTCGGCCGCCGTGATCGCCTCGGCGAAGCCGGCGAATTCCGCGGTCTCGTTCTCGTCGACCCGCACACCCTCGCCGCGCCGCACGTGGTAATGGGTCGGCAGCTCCAGCTCGATGCGCGCGCGACGCGCCCAGGCACGGCGGTTCTCGACGTATTTCGTGAGCGTCTTCTGGCGGCTGTCGAGGTCGATTGTGGCGACGCGCTGGCCCGCCTTGAGCAGCGCCACGGCGACGTGCATCGCCGCCGTCGATTTGCCCGAGCCGCCCTTCTCGTTTCCCAGCACGATCACATGTGCCGAATTCGAGACCGCAACCGGGGCCTGGAGCAACATTTACGCAACCCTCGACTACGGAGTCGATTTCAATCTCGAAGCGCGTCGCCGTCAAGACGATTTGCGAGTCGCTGATCGATTTATTTGATTCCCGCGTGGCCGTCGCCTGACACCTTTGTTAGGTTTGCGCCGCAAAGATTAACGGAACCATCCGACATGCCACCGAGGACATCCCGGCCGCTCGTCGTGCGCACGCTCGCTCGCCTGCGCCGGACCGTCGGCCAGTGGCGCGCAGACGGCGACACCGTCGCGCTCGTGCCGACCATGGGCGCGCTGCACGCCGGCCACCTCTCCCTCGTGCGTCTTGCACGCCGGCGCGCGACCCGCGTCGTGGTGTCGATCTTCGTCAACCCGGCGCAGTTCGGCCTGAGCGAGGATTTCGCGACCTACCCACGAACCTTCGCGGCGGACGTTAAGGCATTGCGTGAGGAGCACGCCGATCTGGTGTGGACCCCCGCGGTCGCCGACATGTACCCGGACGGATTCGCGGTCCAGGTGGTGCCGGAGGGGCAGGCCGCGGTCGGCCTCGAAGACGCGGCACGCCCGCATTTCTTCGCCGGGGTCGCGACGGTCGTCGCCAAGCTCCTGATCCAATGCCAGCCCGACGTCGCCGTGTTCGGCGAGAAGGATTACCAGCAGCTGCGCGTCGTCATCGCCATGGCGCGCGACCTCGACCTGCCCGTCAAGATCATCGGTGCGCCCACCGTGCGCGAGCCGGACGGCCTCGCCATGGCCTCGCGCAACGTCCACCTCTCGGCCGACGAGCGCGCGGTCGCGCCGGTACTCTACCGCGTGCTCAAGCTGTGCGCGGAGAAGATCGCCGCCGGCCGCCCGGTCGCGGCGATCCTCGCCGAGGGCCGCGAGACCCTGGAACGCGCCGGCTTTCGCCTCGACTATCTCGAAGTGCGCGATGCCGCAACGCTACGCCGCGCGGCAAAAGGCCGGCCGCTGCGCCTCCTCGCCGCCGCGACGCTCGGTCGGACGCGGCTCATCGATAATGTGGCGGTGCCGTAGCCCGCATGGAGCGAAGCGCAATACGGAATCGAATGGAATCCCGGACTTCGCTTCGCTTCATCCGGGCTACAGGCTCACAGCAGCCCCAGCTCGCGCAGCTCGCGGCGCAGGCCCTCGGGCATTTTGGCGGCGCCGGGCGCGGCGCGGTCGAGGTCCTTGGGCGCGTCGTTGACGGCGAGGTAGCGCCAGCCCTGGAAGGCGCGGTAAGGCCGCGGCTGGGTGAGCACCAGCTTGCCGTCGAGCACGATGCGGCAGCGGCCGATGCCGTCCTTGTCGATGAACGGGCGCACGGCGAGGATGCGCTCGCGGCACAGGACCGCGCCGCGGATCACCCAGAAGAGGGAGCCGCCGTCGCATAATTCGTCGGCGCGCTTGGGCACCATCCGGGTGGTGTGGATGTGCTCGAGCGGCTGCCGGCGCTTCTTCTTTTCCGCGAGCTTCTCGCGGATCCAGTCGCGCAGGTCTCTGACCGAGTCGCAGCCGACGCACAGCTTGATGAGATGCAAGGCCATTTCGTTCGAGTACCGTTCCGTGAATTGGTAACGCTCAGTCCGCCGCCGCGATCACCATAACCTTCGCGCCTTCGGCGATCTGGCTGCCGGCGGCCGCCGCGACTTCCGCGACCGTGCCGGCCATGGGCGCGGTCAACGCATGCTCCATCTTCATCGCCTCGATCAGGGCGACGCGCTGACCCTTCGCGACGGCGGCGCCCTTTTCCACCAGGATCGCCAGCACCTTGCCGTGCATGGGCGCGGTAATCAGCCCGCCGGTGTCGAGGTGGTCGACGTCGACCGCCGCGAAATCCTTCAGCCGCACGACGGTCTGCCGGCCGCCGCGCAGGACGTAGACCGCTTCACCCGCCTCGATCGCCTGCGCGTCGGTCGCCGCCGCCTCGCCGTCGACCGTGACCCTGGCGCCGTTCGGGCCGTAGCTCAAGGCCGCGCTCACGTTTTCCCCATCGACCAGCACCGGCAGCGCTACGCCGCGGCTGCCCGCGAGCTGGAACCCGTCGGTTGCGTCCCAAGGCGAGGCGCCCTCCCACGCCGAGCGCGCGGCGATGCGCGCCTGCTCGCGGGCGAGAAGATGCGCGACCCCGAAGGCGGCGGCGGCGCGGTCGAAGCCACGCGGCACGGCGCCGAGCGCCGAAAGGTTGCGGTCGATGAAGCCGGTGTCGAATGCCTCGCCGCGAAAGCCTTCGCTCTTCGCGAGCGCGGCAAGAAACGCGAGATTGGTCCGCGGGCCCGCGACGCGTGTGCGTTCGAGCGCGGCGGCCAAACGGTCGAGCGCCTCGACGCGATTTTTCCCGTGGGCGATGACCTTGGCGATCATCGGATCGTAGAAAGGCGTCACCTCGCTTCCGGCAGCGACGCCGGTATCGATGCGGATGCCCTCGCCGGAAGGAAAATCCAGCGCCACCAGCCGGCCGGTCGACGGCAGGAAACCTTTCTCGGGATCTTCCGCATATAGCCGCGCTTCCACCGCGTGGCCCTTGAGCCGCACCTCGCGCTGGGAGAGCGGCAACGGTTCACCGGCCGCGACGCGGAATTGCCACTCGACCAAATCGAGGCCGGTGACCGCCTCGGTTACCGGGTGTTCGACTTGGAGCCGCGTGTTCATTTCCATGAACCAGAACCGGTCGGCCGCGAGGCCCTTGCCCGCCTCGGCGATGAACTCGACCGTAGCGAGCAGTCACGCTCATTGAGATGAATAACGTTGCCGCGCGTATCGCCGAACACCTGGATTTCGATGTGGCGCGGCGAGGCGACGTATTTCTCGACCAGCACGCGGTCGTCGCCGAAGGCGGCATTTGCCTCGCGCATGGCGCCGGCGAGCGCCGTCTCGAAATCGGCGTGCTTGTCGACGCGGCGCATGCCCTTGCCGCCGCCGCCCGCCACTGCCTTGATGAGCACGGGGTAGCCGATCTCGTAGGCCTTCTCCTTGAGAAACTTCGGCTCCTGCCGCGTGCCGTGATAGCCGGGCACCACCGGCACGCCGGCCTTTTCCATCAGCACCTTGGCGGCGTCCTTGAGCCCCATGGCGCGGATCGCGTCCGGCGGCGGGCCGACGAAGACAATGCCGGCGGCCGCACAGGCTTCGGCGAACTGCGGATTTTCCGCCAGGAATCCATAGCCCGGATGGATGCAATCGGCGCCGGCGCGTTTGGCGACGTCGATGAGCCGGTCCGCCGCAAGGTAGCTCGCCGCCGCGGGGGCCGGACCGATGAGGTGCGCTTCGTCGGCGAGCCGCACGTGGAGCGCGCCGGCGTCCGCCTCGGAATAGACCGCGATGGTGCGCAGCCCGAGCCGCTTGGCCGTGCGCGCGATGCGCGCGGCGATCTCGCCGCGGTTCGCGATCAGAACGGAGGAAAACATGGGCGCCCGGCGATCGACCGTTGCTGACGGCCATTCAGGTTATTGCTGATCGGGCGCCGCGGTCGTGCCGGTGGCGGGCGGTGCAATCGGCGCGGGCCTCGCTGCGGGACGCGCGGCCTTGGGCGGCGGCGGGCGGCGCGGCGGCGTCGGAGCCGCGGCGGCAGGCGCACCGACGCCCGGCTCGGTATTCATGATGCTCACCGGCGGGATCGACGAGGCCGACGGGAAGGTGACGTTCGGGTTGGGGACCGGAGCCGCCGCCGTGGTCGGCACATGGACGCGGTTCGCCCAGGCCACCGCGTTGCGCGCGACCAGGCTTTCGAACGTGCGCTCGGCGAGATTGGCGCGCACGCGAGTCGGATCGGCGAGGCGTTCGAGCCCGTCGCAGCGGCTCGCGCTGCAGCCCTCGCGGGTGCTCAGCACCTGCGCGAGGAAGCCGTAGCGGTCGGCCTGCAAGGTGCGGCGCAGGCCGTCGAGCCGCGCGTCGTACCCCGCGTCACGCTTGGCATGTTCGACCGCGCGGCTCAAAAGCGACCAGCGCGCGGCTACCAGGGCGGTCGCGGCGCCGATGGTCTCGGGGCTCGCGAACAGCTCCTTCTCGCAGGAATTGTCGACGGCATCGCCCAGCCCCGGCTCGAGGCAGCCGAGCACCGAGGCGGGCGCGAGCACGCGGGCGGTGAGTTCGTCAATGCGCTGATCGAGCGCGCGGCGCGCCTCGATGCGGTCGCGGTCCTGCACCCAGTTGAACACGACCCAGGCGGCGACCATGGCGAGCGCCAGAAAGGCGATGCGCACGACGCTGCCGATCACCGCGCCGAGACCGCCGCGGAAGAGGGCGATCAACAGCAACAGCAGCAGCAATCCGGCCGCCGCGCCGGCGGCCCAGAGCGGCACGGTCAAAGGCGCGTACGGGTCGAGCCCGGAAAGGGGGAGCTTGTCGAACATGGCCATTGCCGCCTGTTTGGGATCGATCAGTATGCCGCAGACCGGCCAGGGGGACCACCCCCGCGCGTAACACCCCCGCGCTTAACACCGCCGGCGCAACGCCGCATTGCCTTGTCATTGTGGCGCATGCAAGAACGCGACACCCGATCCGGCCCAGCCGGACGCCCCTGCGCCGGGAGCGTGCCATGCCGAAAGACATCAGCGCCCGCGCGGCGCCCGCCACAATCGCGCGCCGCCGGCTCCTGCGCGTTGCCGCCGGGCTGGCCGCCCTGCCCTTCATCCCGAAGCGCGCGGCGGCGCAGAACTACCCCGCGCGGTCCGTGCGCGTGCTCGTGGGCCAAGCGGCCGGCAGCTCGTCGGACATCATCGCGCGCCTGATCGGCCAGCGGCTCTCCGAGCGGCTGGGCCAACAATTCGTGATCGAGGATCGGCCCGGCGCCGGCGGCAACATCGCGACCGAGCAAGCGGTACGCGCGAATGCCGACGGCTACACGCTGCTCCTGGTCAATTCGCAGAACGCCATCAGCGCGTCGCTCTACAAGCTCAACTTCGACTTCATCCGCGACATCCAGCCAATCGCCGGCGTTTCGCTCGTGCCGCTGATCATGGAAGTCAACCCAGCGGTCCCAGCCAAGACGGTCCCCGAGTTCATCGCCTACGCGAAACAAAATCCCGGCAAGATCAGCATGGCGTCCGCCGGCATCGGCGGGCCGCAGCACGTCGCGGGCGAGTTGTTCAAGATGATGGCCGGCCTCGACATGGTGCACGTGCCCTACCGGGGCTCGACGCCCGCGCTGGTCGACCTTCTCGGCGGGCAGGTGCAGCTGATGTTCGACGTCACGCCCTCCTCGCTGCCGCACGTGAAGGCCGGAAAGTTGCGCCCGCTGGGGGTGACCACGACCACGCCCCTCGACCTGCTCCCGGGCGTTCCGCCGGTGAGCGACTTCCTGCCCGGCTATCAGGCGGCGGGCTGGATCGGCTTCGGCGCGCCGCGCGGCACGCCAGCTGCGATCGTCGAGAAGCTGAGCAAGGAAATCGCCGCCGTCGTTGCCGATCCGCAGATCAAGGCGCGGCTCGCCGATCTCGGCGGCACGATATTGCCGGCGGAAACGCCCGCCGACTTTGGCGCGTTCATCGCGGCGGAAACGCAGAAATGGGCGAAAGTCGTCGCGTTCGCCGGCATCAAGCTGGAGTGAGCGAGTGTCCCGATTCCGAAGTTCGCCCGAGTTTGCCGCACGCTCCGAAGCGAACTTCGGAGTCGAAGGGCTTTGAACCCGAAATTCGCAACCGGACTCGCGGCAATTGTGGTGCGAACTTCGGGTTCGCGCCACTGGCCGATTACTGGGGCGGGTCGAGCTGGCTTTCCTTGGCGACGCGCTCGTAGGGCTCGCCTTCGCTCTTGATCCGGTAGAGATTCTCGTCCCCTTCCGACGGCAGCAGCTTGACCACCTGGAAGCTCCCGCTCGTGCGCGCTCGGCTGTATGCCCCGGCGGTGTATTGCACCGTCTCGCCGACCGTGTACTTGTGACCCGCCACAGTCGCTCTCCTTTCCGTCAAAGCAAGCAACGCCGTCGATGTCCCGGCGGCGGCGTTTGCGCAGCATTTTATTTCATATCAATACTATAGCAGGCATTGCGCGGATTGTCTCTCGGACTTTGACGGTAATATGGTATAGAGTTAATCCGCGGAACGCGATCTCGCAGTTGTGCGTTCAATGCTCGACTTCGGGTTCCAATCAGGGGAGAGCGACATGCGGGTCTTTCTCGGAATCATCATCGGGGTGTTTCTCACCATCGCGTCCGCCTATGTGATCGATTCCATGAACACGGGGCCGGCCACCGCCGGCGCGACCGCGCCGGCCCAGCGCCCGATGGTGAACTGGGACGTGGTCGACCATAACTGGCGCGCCTTCACCGACAGCGTGCGCCTGGGCTGGAACAGGCTGACCAAGAGCGCCGGATGACGATTCGTAGCCCGCATGGAGCGTAGCGCAATGCGGGGGTTCCCGGATTACGCTACGCTCCATCCGGGCTACATCTACTCACATCCTGAAAACGCCGAACTTCGTCTCCGCGATCGGCGCGTTGAGCGCGGCCGAGAACGCAAGCGCGAGCACGCGCCGGGTCTCGTGCGGGGCGATGATGCCGTCGTCCCACACCCGCGCGGTCGCGTAATAGGGATTGCCCTCGCGCTCGTAATTGTCGCGGATCGGCTGTTTGAATTTCTCCTCGTCCTCGACGCTCCAGCTCTTGCCCGAAGCCTCGATGTTGTCGCGCCGCACCGTGGCGAGCACCGAGGCCGCCTGCTCGCCACCCATCACGGAGATGCGCGCGTTCGGCCAGGTGAACAGGAAGCGCGGCCCGTAGGCGCGGCCGCACATGCCGTAGTTGCCGGCGCCGTAGGAGCCGCCGACGATCAGCGTCACCTTCGGCACCTGCGCGCAGGCGACCGCGGTCACCATCTTGGCGCCGTCCTTGGCGATGCCGCCGGCCTCGTAGTCGCGCCCCACCATGAAGCCTGAGATGTTCTGAATGAACAGCAGCGGCACCAGGCGCTGGCACGCCAGCTCGATGAAGTGCGCCGCCTTGAGCGCGCTCTCGGAATAGAGGATGCCGTTGTTGGCGAGGATGCCGACCGGAATCCCATGGATATGGGCGAAGCCGGTCACGAGGGTGGTGCCGTAGAGCTTCTTGAACTCGTCGAACTCGGAGCCATCGACCAGGCGCGCGATCAATTCGTGCACGTCGTATTGTTTCTTCAGATCCGCCGGCACGATGCCGTCGAGTTCCGAAGGATCGTAGGCGGGCTCCCGGGGGGTTAGCAGCGCTACCTCCGCGCGCCGCGTTTTGCCGAAGCTCGCGACGATGCGCCGGCAGATGGCGAGCGCGTGGTGGTCGTCCGCCGCGTAGTGGTCGGCGACCCCCGACTTGCGCGCGTGCACGTCGGCGCCGCCGAGATCTTCGGCCGAGACCACTTCCCCGGTCGCCGCCTTCACCAGCGGCGGACCGCCGAGGAAGATCGTGCCCTGATGGCGCACGATGATGGTCTCGTCGGACATGGCCGGCACATAGGCGCCGCCCGCGGTGCACGAGCCCATCACCGCGGCGATCTGCGGAATGCCGAGCGCTGACAGCGTCGCCTGGTTATAGAAAATGCGGCCGAAGTGCTCGCGGTCGGGGAACACCTCGGTCCAGTGCGGCAGGTTGGCGCCGCCGGAATCCACCAGATAAATGCACGGCAGCCGGTTCTCCCGCGCAACCTCCTGGGCGCGCAGGTGCTTCTTCACGGTGATCGGATAATAGGTGCCGCCCTTGATGGTGGAGTCGTTGCATACGACGACGCATTCGCGCCCCTCGATGCGCGCGATGCCGGTAATGATGCCGGCGCCGTGGATCGCGTCCTCGTACATGCCGTGGGCGGCGAGCGGCGAGAGCTCGAGGAAGGGCGAGCCGGGATCGATCAGCCGCATGACCCGGTCGCGCGGCAAGAGCTTGCCGCGCTCGAGATGGCGCTCACGCGCCTTCTTGGGACCGCCCAGCGCCGCCTCGGCGCGGCGATGCTCGAGTTCATCGACGAGCGCGCGCATCTGCGCGGCGTTGGCGCGGAAATGCTCGGCGGTGACGTCGACGACGGAGGCGAATTTCGCCACCGGGCCCTCCTCGAACGTGGGACGGCACTATGGCGCGGGCACGCCGGGAAGGAAACCGGCGCGCGAAAGCTTCAGGAGATCGAGGGAAGGCTTCAGGAGATCGAGGGAAGGCGCGCGGGCGCCACAATGAGGAAGCGGCTGTTGAGGCTGCGCGGCGGGACTTACATCCTCGGATCCCGCTCTTCGCCGCGTGGCCACCCGCGCTGTGAGGACTATATCACAGCCGCCGGCGCGTTCCATCGCGGCACGGCATCACCCGGTGGACAACTGCGGGGATAATTCGGGCGGCCATGACGCGAAAAAGCGAGACCAGCGCCGGGCTCCTGGTGTTTCGCCGCAAACCCGGCGTCGAAGTGCTGCTCGGGCATCCGGGCGGCCCTTATTGGGCGCGCAAGGACGCGGGCGCCTGGTCGATCCCCAAGGGCCTCGTCGGGCCTGACGGCGATCTCGTCGCCGCGGCCAAGCGCGAACTCGCCGAGGAAACCAGCTTCATCGCCGACGGGCCGCTGGTCCCGCTCGCGCCGGTGCGCCAGAAGAGCGGCAAGATCGTCCATGCCTTCGCGCTGGAAGCGGATTTCGACCTCGCGCAGTTCGCCAGCAACAGTTTCGAGATCGAATGGCCGCCGCGCTCAGGAACCCGTCGGACGTTTCCCGAGATCGACCGCATCGGCTACTTCGGCGTCGACGAAGCGATGCGGAAAATCCTGACCTATCAGCAGCCGTTCCTGCGCGAATTGTTGGAAAAGCTCGGCGCGCTGGAACAAACCTCTCAAAAGCCGCGGAACTGACTGTTGTAGACCGCGCGGATGTGCTCGACTCGCCGGTTCAGACGCGCGACCTCTTCCTTAAGACCGAGCCGCTGCGCCGCTTCGATCGCCCGCGCGAAGGCAAAACACGCGTCCTCGTAGGGCTCTTTCGCGCGCCGTGCTTCGTACATTTCCGAATAGGCCGCCTCCGCGCGCCGCTCCCATTCGTCGAGTTCGGCGCGATCGGACGGTTCGCCCGTCACCGGCCATCTCTCACGTCCCCGCGGCCGTTGCCGTTAATCGGCAGCAGGATGCGGAACACCGACCCGGGCCGCACCCCCGGCTCGGCCCACAGACGTCCATTATGCGCCTCGACGATCGAGCGGCAGATCGACAGCCCCATGCCCATGCCGTTCGATTTGGTGGTGAAGAAGCGGTCAAAGATGCGGTCGAGATTATCGGGATCGATGCCGGGCCCGGAATCCTTGACGGTGATCAGGATGTCGCGCCCGTCGCGCAACTCCGAGTTCACGCCCAAGACGCGCGCCCCGTTCTGCACCGATCCCATGGCCGCAATCGCGTTCATCATCAGGTTGAGCACGAACTGATGCAGCTGAACCCGGTCGGCCAGGATTTTCGGGATGCCGTCGCTCAGCTCGATCCGCGCCTCGACCTTGTTGCTCTTGAGCTCGCCGTTGACGAGGGCGAGAACCTCGCGGATCAGCGCATTGACGTCATAATAGGCGCTCGCCTGCTCGCTGCGGCGGAACATGGCGCGGATGCCGGCGATCACCTCGCTGGCGCGGTGCCCGTCGCTGACGATCCGGCGCAGCGCGTTCCGCGCCTCGGCCAAATCCGGCGTTTTGTTGCCGAGCCAGCGCAGACCGGAATTGGCGTTGGTCACGATCGCGGCGAGCGGTTGATTGATCTCGTGGGCAATGGTCGCGGTGATTTCTCCCATCATGGTCGAGCGCTGCACGCGCGCCAGTTCGGCCTGCATCGTTTGCAGCGCCTCCTCCGCACGCCTGCGCTCGGAAATGTCGACGATCGAGGCGAGGAATAGCGAGGGCTGGGAATCACTGCCGGGAATGACCGACACGTAGCTTTCGCCCCACATCCACGTGCCGTTCCTGCGCCGGTATTGTTTGACGATGACGTAATGCTCGCGCCTGCCTTCCCTGAGCTCGGCAAGCAGCACGCGGGAGCGCTCGCGATCCTCGTCGAGGCTGATGTCGAGCGGCGTGAGCTCGCGGAACTCCGCGTCGCTGTAGCCGAGCATCGCCTGGAACGCGGCGTTGGTGGTGAGGTAGCGCAGCGAATCGCGATCGATCAGCGCGACCCCGAAGGTCGAGTTGTCGAACACCAAGCGCCAGCGTTCCTCGCTCACGCGCAACGCCGCCTCGGAGCGTTTGCGCACCAGGCTGTCGCCGAGAACCCGGCCCAGTTTCTCGACGGTGTCGAGGAAGGCACGTTCGGGCGCCCGCGTGTGATCGGACAGGAACTCGAACACCGCCAGCATCTGGTCGCCGAGCATGACCGGAAAAGCAAAGGCTGCCTTGATCCCGGCCGCGCGCGCCGCCTGCAGCCGCGGCAGGCTGGCCTCGTCATCGATGCGCGTGGAGATCCACACCGCGCGTTTGGCCTCCCACACGAGCCCGGGAAGCCCCTGCCCGCGCATGAGCATGGTGCGCAGGCTGAGCACGCGCAGTTGCGCGTGTTTCGGCCCGCCGAAGAACGCTTCGCCGGAACAATAGAGCGCCGCGTCCTTTTCGTCGGGATACCAGACTTGGCCGAAATGCCACTCGCACGAGCGGCAAATCTGCTCGAGGCAGGCCTGCGCCAGCGCGGCCGCGCTGGTCGCGGAGCTTGCCGCCCCGGTCACTCCGACCAGGAGGCTGAGCGCGTCTTCGGCGGCACGCACCTGATGCGCCACGTCGACTTCGTGCGCAGCGGCGAGTTCGGCGAGCATGCCGTTGAAAGCGCCGGCGACCCGGCCGATCTCGTCCCCTTTGGCGTGCTCGAAGCGCAGGCCATAGTCCTTGGTCTCGCGCACGCGGCGGGCGAGACGTTCGAGCCGTTCGAGCGGCCGCACGATGG
>WNGJ01001448.1_pt1 | contig 23353 bp, 19 predicted proteins | sample 5400611 | NCBI WGS metagenome assembly WNGJ01 (sample SAMN13153375, study PRJNA577476) | soil metagenome | isolation source: 40 cm soil or saprolite under Garry oak tree replicate 1 | place: USA:California | collected 2016-06-15
GTGAGCAAACCCGTTCTCGTATTTGCCGGCTTGGACGTACCGGATGAAATTCTGCACCGTCACCGGTTTGTCTTGATCGTACAACTCCACTTCAATATCGCCAAAAACGGTGCGGAACTGGGCCAGTGTGCCTCCGTTGCTGGGAGCATGGCCAAGGAGCAACAAAGAAACGCAGAGGGCGACTTTCCAACCAGGCATGAAAACAGGATGCAAATCAGGCGCCCCAAGGCAATGCTAATCCGCCAGGCGCAGATGCCGCCTAAGCAAACCGTTGCTGGCGATCAGACGATAGGCGTATTCGCCCGGAATCGCCTGTTGCCAAAACTCGCCGCCGGCGCTTTCGACAATCAATCCGCCGGCGGCGATGTCCCAAAGCCGGATGCCGCGCTCAATGTAGGCATCGAAACGGCCACTCGCCACATAAGTCAACGCCAGTGCCGCCGCGCCCATGATTCGAATTTTCCGGACGCGGCGAACGAGCTGGTTAAAATACGGCAGGGTGGCCTCGAGGCTTTCTCGGGTCTTGGCAAAGCCGATGGACACGATGGCCTCGGCCAGCTTCCGCCGCCGGCTGACGCCGATGATTTTCCCATTCAACCGCGAAGGTTGGCCGCGAACGGCAGTCCACAGCTCGTCGCAGAACGGATCGTAAACGACCCCCAGCCGCGTTTGATAACCATCCTCAAAGGCTGTTGCGCCGGGGCCGGTGCTCCGCTGCTGCAGCGCAATCGAAATGCAGGCGTGCGGGATGCCATAGGCGAAGTTGACGGTGCCATCAATCGGGTCCACCACCCAGCGGTATTCTGCATCCGCCTTACCCTTCATTCCTTCCTCGCCAAGAAGGGAGACTTGAGGCAAAGCCGCGGCCAACGTTCGTTCAATCAAATGCTGAGAGCGAACGTCAAGTTCCAGCTTAATATCGTGTTGCGTGACCAGGCTGGTTCGTTTGGCAGTTGCCAAATGGCGGCGCATCAACACCCCAACGGCTCGCGCCGCGCGGACTGCGGCTGTTTCTGCTCTCCTCAAGTCCATTTGTCCGGCCATTTTTCCGGGCCATTAAACGGCGACCGTTGCGGCGTCATTGGATGCTGGGAAGCCCTATCTCTTCATACTTCAATTCCCACGAATATTGGTCGAAGTAAATGTTGTGGCCACTCCATTCGAGTTCGCCGCGCTGGAAGTCCACATCGTCGGAGCGCATCGACTGCTTGGGGGGAGTCAGAGTCTGGCTGTGATCGGAGTTTGCGGCCATGCGATATTGGTCCAAACCGCCAAAATAGAAATCGCGGATCTCCCGCCTTTGTTCGGGGTTGAGTGTGTTCGCGTAACGCATGGCGTAAATTCCCATGTAAGGGTCCACCGGCATCCATCCGTAGGGCGCAACGTAGATTTCCGACCAGTCGTGGATAGTCTTGGCGCCGGGGAACATGTTCCAGCCCGATTGCCAGCGGGCGGGGATGCCATTGAGGCGGCAGAGGGTGATGAACAGCAGGGCTTCCTGGCCGCAATCACCATACCCGTTCCTGCGGCAATAATCACTGATGTTCCGGATGGTGGAGTACTCGATGGCGTAGCTGTATTTGATCTGGCCGGCAATCCAATCGTAAAACTTTCTCGCTTTCAGATAGGGATTGGGTTCGTCTCCGGCAATTTCCTGCGAGAGCGCCCGAATGTCCGGCGTGAAGACGACGTGCGGCGCTTCACGGATGAACGGTTGGAGGGCTGAATCGTTTGGGTCGCAGGCGGTGACCTGCTCTGGCCGCACGTCAAACCAGACACCGTGAGTGGTGTAATGGTAATCGATCGTGAACTCCGTAGGTTTCTTCTTTCTGGCCGCCTGTTCCAGATAAACGCAGCGCACCGAGTTTTGCTCGTCCCCTAGCTGCTTCGCCGGCGAAGAAGTTGAAATCAACTGGAAATCTCCCTGAAACGGATACCGGCGTGGGACTGGCAGCCAGGCGCGGATGGTTTCCCCCGCGGGAGCCGCATTGGAGGCCGCAGTCACGGTCATAGTGACGTGAAATCGCCTGGGCAGAACGTAAGGTCTGTGCTCTGCCAACGCCGCCTGCTTGATGGCGGCGCAGGTTTTCCAGATGGCTTTTTCGAGCTCCGCAGTCTCCTTCGGCGGGATGCGGCGCGGGTTCAGTTCCGGGTAGCGGAAAAAAAGATTGCTGACGCTGGAAGTCATGAAGTAGCGCCGGCCATCAATCTCGCGGCTGTCGAAGCGGCCTTCGCCAATCCAACGCCCGAATTCTTCGCTGGTGAGGCCCTTGACGGTACTTTTTAATTCCGCAAACAGTTGCTCTCTGGTATAGGGAAAATCCTTCTTGATCCGCTCAAGCCGGTCCAATTCGAACTCCAGGTTCTTCCGCTCCGCTGACGTCAGGGATTTCCTCTGTAGAGCATTTTCCAGCACTCCGGCGGCTTGCTTGAATTGGCCTGACTGTTCGAATTGGTTCACGCTCTGGATCAAATCCTGTTGAGCCTGGCCGCTCTGCTGCGCGATCATACACAGCCCAAGGGTGGCGAGGAGCAACTGCTTCATAACTGCCCAACCATGCCTGCCGCTGCAATAGGAATCAACCTTCGAGTGCGGCCAATTCCGCCAGAAGTCGATCGCTTTTCATCTGCCATTCGGCCAGCCGCGTTCGCTGTTCCTCCAACACCTTGGCCGGAGCCCTTTGCACGAACAGCGGGTTGCTCAACCGCGCCTCTAATTGTGTGACTTCGACTTGGGTTTTTTCCAATTCCTTCTTGAGCCGCGCCCTCTCGACAGCGACATCAATCACCCCTTCGAGCGGAAGATAAAGCTCGCCCAACTCTGAATGGACAGTCGGAGTGCCCTTCCCGGGTTGGTAATCGGGATCAATTTGCAGCACTTCGGCATGGAGCAACAACTTTATCACTTCCAGATCGTGGGCTGATAGCGCGCTGGCTGGTTTGAGCACGTATTTGACTTTCTTGGAGCCCGCGATGCCGGCTTCGCGGCGCAAGTTGCGCCCCTGCGTGACCAGTTCATACCTGGCGTTGGCCATATCCAGGTAGCAGGCATCCAGGCCGTAATGGCCGCGGAAATCCTCGTCCAACGGCTTGGGCCACGGGGCGAACATGATGGTTTTCCCGCCTTGATTTTCCGGCATGTCCTCCTGATAACCCATGCACTGCCAAAGTTCCTCCGTGATAAAGGGCAGGAAAGGGTGGAACAAGCGGAGGGCGTGGGCGAGGACGAAATCGATCACCGCCAGTGTGTTCGCGCGGTTTCTTTCCAGCGCAGCAGAAGCGTGAGCGTCGCTCCCTCGAGCGCCGCCTCCGGCAAGAACGGCCTTGCTGGCTTCAACGTACCAATCGCAATACTCGCTCCAGAAAAAACGGTAGAGCGTTTGGGTCGCTTCGTTGAAGCGGTACTCGGCGAAGGCATCGGTGATTTCGCGGATAGCCTGGTCAAGCTTGAGCAAAACCCATTTGTCATCGGTGGCGAGGAGCAGCCGGTCAATTTCGCCCTGCACCTGGCCGCCGTGCATTTGGCGAAAGCGGCAGGCGTTCCAGAGTTTGTTGCAGAAGTTGCGACCCAACTCGACGTCTTTTTCGTCGAACAGCACGTCCTGGCCCAACGGCGCGCTGCGCATGGTGCCGAAGCGAAGGGCGTCCGCCCCGTACTTGGCGATCAGATCGAGCGGGTCGGGGGAGTTGCCCAGGCTCTTGCTCATCTTGCGGTTCAGCTTGTCGCGAATGATGCCCGTGAAATAGACATTGCGGAACGGCAGCTCGCCCATGAACTCGTAACCGGCCATAATCATTCGCGCCACCCAGAAGAAAATGATGTCCGGGGCGGTAACCAGGTCTGTAGTCGGGTAAAACTTTTTCAGAGTCTCAGTGCGCTCCGGCCAGCCCATCGTGGCGAAGGGCCAAAGCCAGGAGCTGAACCAGGTGTCCAGGACATCGGGGTCTTCGGTGAAGTCGCAACCCGCGAGAATCCTGGCCAGGCCTTCGGAAGTTGTCGCGACGTAAATGTCGTATTCTCCCTCGGTCTGGGCAACCACAGGCATTAGCGCATCCGTTGCCGGGTTGAGTTCCTTGCCATCTGCTACCCGAAGGATGCGCACAAATGAGACCTCATCCAGGTTCTCTTTCGCAGCTTTTTCCCAATTGCCACTGACGAAGGAGTCCCAGCCCCAGGGCAGCAGTTCATGAGTCCAGTTTTTTTCGGTAAGGTGAACTCGCTTGTGCCACACCGGAATTCGATGGCCCCACCAAAGCTGCCGGCTGACGCACCAGTCTCTGATGTTCTGCATCCAGTGCGTGTAGGTCTTAGTCCAGCGTTCCGGATGAAATGCGATGCGGCGTTCCTCCACCGCTTTCGTGGAGGGTTCCAGGCTCGGATATTTCAAGAACCATTGCTCACTCAGATAAGGCTCGATCGGCACATGGCTGCGCTGGCTGTAGCCGACGTTGTGGACAAAGTCCTCGACCTTGACCAGAAGAGCTTGCTCGGTTAGTTGCTCGATCACAGCCTGGCGAGCTTCCATGCGATCCAGGCCCTCGAAGTCTTCCCCAGCTTGTTTGGTCATCAGGCCGTCAGGGCCGATGACAATTGTCAACGGCAGGTTGTGGCGCAGCGCCATCTGGTAGTCGTTGGGATCGTGCGCCGGCGTGATTTTGACGCAACCTGTCCCGAATTTTGGGTCCACAAACTCATCGGCAATGATGGGAATGGGTTTGTTTTGCAACGGCAACAGGCAACTCCGCCCAACGTGCTTGGTATATCGCGGATCGGCTGGATTGACCGCCACCGCTTCATCGCCAAGCATGGTCTCCGGGCGGGTGGTGGCCACGACAACGAATTCGTCTGCTCGCGGCTGGCCAGTGCCGTCCAGCAGCGGGTACTTGAGATGCCAAAGCCGGCCTTTCTCTTCGATCATCTCAACTTCCTCGTCGGAGAGCGCGGTGCGCGCGGCCGGGTCCCAGTTGACCATGCGTTTGCCCCGGTAGATGAGGCCCTTTCGGTAAAGATCCACAAAAACCTTCTGCACGCACCGCGAATACGCCGGGTCCATGGTGAATCGTTCGCGAGTCCAATCGCAGGAACAGCCGAGTTTCATGAGCTGCTGAATGATGATTCCGCCCTGCTTTTCTTTCCAGGTCCAGGCGTGTTCGAGGAACTTCTCACGGCCGAGCTCTTGGCGATGCTTCATTACTCCCTGTTTGCGGAGCTCTTTTTCGAGCGCGGCATGAGTGGCGATGCTGGCGTGGTCGGTCCCCGGCAGCCAGAGGACTGCCTTTCCTTCCATTCGCGCCTTGCGGGCGAGGATGTCCTGGATGGTGACGTTAAGCACGTGTCCCATGTGAAGCATGCCGGTGATGTTCGGCGGGGGGATGACGATCGAATACGCCGGCTTCGGGGAGTGCGGGTCGGCCACGAAGCACTTCTGGTCGAGCCAGAATTGATACCACTTTTCCTCGACGGCTTGGGGTTCGTAGGCTTTGGGGACTTGAGACATACGATCTGAGACTGCAGCGGACCTCAATTTACGCGGGAATCCCAGTAATCGCCCCGCCGCTTTGCATGGGCGACGGCGACGATGAGGATGCGGCCAGATTCCTCTCGGTAAATGATGCTGTGTGGAAATCGAGTCACGCGCCACTTTCGGGTATTCCGCCGGTGCGGGGTGCCGAGCAACGGATGCCTTTGGAGCTTGCGCTCCGTCAGAGCCACAGCCGCTTGGAATCGGTCGCCCACGCCGGGTTGTTGTCGTTCATACCAGACGGCGGATTCCTCGACATCAAGCCGCGCGCCGGGAAGATATTCGACCGGCCTTGATTTCATTCAGTCGGCGGCGAACCGCAGCATGAACCTTTTCGGAGCGAATGGGTTTGACTTTGCCTGTTTCATATTCATCCAGGCGGCGGTCAATCTCCCGCTCCCACGCCTGATCCATCTCCTTCTGGTACTCGCGCGGGACGCTGGCGTAAAGCAGGTCGGCCAGCTCGACTCGTTGGTCCGGCGTGAGTTTCGCCACTAGCTCATCAGCCTTCTCTTTCAGAGCGACCGTCATGCGAGCAATTTGCCAGCTTCAACGTGGCGACGCAAGCGCGCTTATCTGCGCATCAAGGCATACTCGATGCTATCCACCAGCGCCTGCAGGCTCGCTTCGATGATGTTGTCGTGCACCCCAACAGTGCCCCATTGTTGTTTGCCGTCGGTGGACTCGATTAACACGCGCGTCCGGGCGCCGGTGCCCGCGGTGGAATCGAGGATGCGCACTTTGTAATCTGTGAGATGGATTTTCTTGAGTTGCGGGTAAAACGTCGCCAGTGCTGCCCGCAAGGCCTGGTCGAGCGCGTTGATCGGGCCATCACCCTCGGCAATGGTGTGTTCGGCTTGGCCGTCAACGAGAACTTTGACACTCGCCTGGCAGACCCAGATCGAGCGGTCGCGGCGGATGGAGACATGGTAACCCTCAACTGAGAACGGCGGCTGCTCATGCTTGAGGATTTTGCGGATCAACAACGCCAGCGAGCCTTCGGCCGCCTCGAATTCGTAGCCCTCGTGTTCGAGTTGCTTGATGCGGGCCAGGATTTCTTTCAGCTCGGGCTGGTCGTTGCTGATCTTGAAGCCCAGCTCGTGGGCCTTGATGACGATGTTGCTGCGTCCGGCCAGATCGCTGATGAGCACGCGGCGGACGTTGCCGATTCTGGCCGGATCAATATGTTCGTAAGTGCGCGCCAGCTTTTGCACGGCGTTCACGTGCTGGCCGCCCTTATGTGAAAAGGCCGCCGAGCCGACCCAGGGCAAACGAGGGTTGTGGCGGATGTTGGCGATCTCATCTACGAACTGAGAGAGCTCCTTCAATTTCCGCAGTGAACCGGCCGGCACACAAGACTTCTTGAGCTTTAACGCCACGTTCGGGATCACGCTGATCAGATTGCAGTTGCCGGTGCGCTCGCCGTAACCGTTGATGGTCCCCTGCACCTGTGTCGCACCGGCTTCGAGCGCAGCCAGCGCGTTGGCCACGCCCAGTCCGATGTCGTCGTGGGTGTGAATACCGAGCCGGGTGTGCAGCTTGTTCCGGGCCAGCGATGTGACGCGCCGGATCTCGTTTGGCAAACGACCGCCATTGCTGTCGCACAACACGACAAACCCCGCGCCGGCTTTCTCAGCCGCCAGCCAGGTGGCCAGCGCGTAATCCGGGTCGTCGTTGAAGCCATCGAAACTATGTTCGGCGTCGTAGATGACGAATTTGCGATGATCTCTCAGAAAACGAATCGTCTCGCCGATCATGGCCAGGTTCTCCTCGGGCGTCGCGCGCAAGACTTCCTTGACGTGCAGCAGCCACGTCTTGCCGACAATCGTTACCACCGGCGTCCCGGCCTCCAGCAGCAGCCGCACTTGCTGGTCATCCTGGACCGCGACCCCTTTGCGGCGGGTGGACCCGAAAGCCGCGAGACGCGCATTCTTAAACTTCTTTCGTTTGGCCTGCTCGAAAAATTCCATGTCCTTCGGATTGGAACCCGGCCAGCCCCCTTCAATATAATGAATCCCGAACGCATCCAGTTTGTCTGCGATGCGGAGTTTGTCCGTCACCGAAAAATTCACCCCTTCGCCCTGGCTGCCGTCGCGCAGGGTCGTATCGTAGATCTCGATTTCGGGTTTCACAGCCACGCCCGCAAAATCGGGCAGCAATATCTACGCAAAGAAAGCCCCGATGCAAAGTCCAATCCACTCCCGCCTTTCTAATAATCAGCCTTGCCAGTAGCGCCGAGGAACGTGACCGCTGATTTCTTTCCACGGCGTGGAAAGCTTCTGCGAAGGGATCAGCAGACTGAGGCTTGGAGAACTGAACCGAAGCTGGCGTAGCCGCCGACGTCAGTCGGCGCAGATCTCGCTAAACCCCCTCACGCTCAGCCGTTAATTGCACAACGCCTGGGTCCGCCCACGACGCCGCAGAACACTGGCACCCGATTTGCTGCCAAGCGGGAACCGTTTTGAGCCCAGGCTTTGTTCCGAAAACCGTTTTGGAAATTTGTGAATGATTGGGCGCACTGGCGCCGCGTTAACAACTATGTTTGCTGAAAATTCAGAAGTCCGCGCTGAATTACTGGCGATCGTTCGCCGGGCCACGACTGATGCCCAATTGCTCGAAGATTTCTGTCAGGAGGCCCTCCCGCACCTGTTGCGAACTCGCCGCTGGTGAGCCAAATTGCCTTTACCAATAACGGCGTGCAGCGCATGGTGACAACGAAGCAAAATGACCTTTTGAACCGGTTGACGAACAGCTCCTCTTCGGATTCGTTCGTTTACGCCTACAATAGCGCCAACCAGCGCACCCGGACGACGCTGGCCGACGGCTCGTATTGGGTTTACGCCTATGATTCCTTGGGCCAGGCGACCTCGGGCAGGAAATACTGGAGCGATGGGACGGCCGTTGCCGGCCAGCAGTTTGAGTACAGCTTCGATAATATTGGCAATCGGCAGAGCGCCGGCAGCGGCGGCGATCACGATCAATACGGGGGTGCCCTTCATTACGGCAGCTATTGGGCCAACAGCCTCAACCAGTACACCAGCCGGGACGTGCCTGGCTACGTCAACGTGATCGGCTCAGCCAAAACCAACGCAACAGTGAGTCCCTGGACTGCCGACGGTTACTGGTTTAGAGTTACTGGTACCCAACCCATTCGGGTCTATCCGCCGTAGAAAATATCAGTTTTTTCATCAGCACATTTTAAATATGAAACTCAATAACCCGAAATCAATCGGCGCGCTGGTGTTTGTTTTGCTGGTCGGCGCGTCTCTTCTGGTTCTGGCTCCAACCCTTCTCGGAATCAAGGACCGGCGGGCCCAGTGTTTTAACAATCTGAATCAGATAGATTCGGTGGTAATCAACGTTGCGCTGGCAAATGGATACAAACGAGGTACCCAGATTCCACCCGAAAAACTAACCCCGTACCTTTTACACGACCAACTCCCCGTGTGTCCAAGCGGAGGGCATTATTCAGTTCCACTCGTTGGCGGACGCCCTACATGTTCTTATCACGGAGATTTGCTTATCAAAGGATGGACATCTACAAACACTCTTTTGGATGTGTCTGAACTCGTGACACCAAAGCGGACGAAAGGCTTCCCAAGTAAGAGCGAAAAGTGTCGTGTCAAGACCTAAATCGATTCACGAACAGTCTCGGTCAAGTCGCGACCGCAAAGCCCCGCTATGCTCGCCACCCTCCTCTACCTGGCAGCCGGCATCGGCGTGATCACGCACGTCGCTTACCTATGGAAAGGCGTTCGCCGATTGCGCGACGATCTCCTCGGGGTCAGAGAACCTGCTGAGTTCCTGAGCCATCTCCAACTCAGGATCGTAGTGGCGCGCAGGCAAATCATACTTGCACTGGGGTTGCTCTGTCTCATCACCGCAACAGACATTCTGTGCGTAGCCACAGGGGCCAAATTCAGCCCCGCCGCGGAGGGAATTTTAGTGTTCATGTTCGGCATGAACTTGGCGGGACCGTTTCCGCTGACCATGGGCACGGCGGGCGGCTATGCCGCGTTGGCAGCGGTGTTTTGGCTGCTTAGCACATGGAAGGCCAGGATCCAGATCCGGCTTATGCTCGCACTTGGAAAGCATCTCTCAATTGATACCTCCGCATACAACCTGGGCCGGCCCCGTTAGTCACTGTCTGAGAACCCAAGTCAGCCAGAGCGATACCCGGCGTGCCGGCATTGTCTGAGAAAAGCTGCAGAGTGCCCGTGCTATGATCCGCTGCGCCCTGTGCCAGGCCTACGGTCGCGGAGGACAGCGTCCAAAACCGACCATCCGTCTGGAAGGAAGAGCCAGCCCATTGACTGGAGCTAAAAAGAACGAGTGATAACGCATTGCTAAGCGAGGAGACGATGGTAGCGGCACGAGTTGGGCGTGGGCTGGTCAACAGCAGCGCCGCAGCGCAAGCTGAGAGTCTGGTAACGCTATTCACAAGGCGGCGGGAAACTACCATGCCCAGGACAGGGAGATTCATCCTGCGTTGCGCGACATTTTTTTGATTGCTGGTACAGTTCGGCTTCATGGTGTCGCGAGGGACAAGATGCCGTGCTGCTCATCTTAGTTCTTCCGCCGATTTTGCTCCGCGACTACGCAGCCATTCGACTATTGCCTTCGCATCGCTCCTCTGCGCCGCATCAATGGAAGTCCGTTTTTCCCATCCCGGAATCCAATTCACGTTCGCGCCGTGCTCAAGGAGGTATTCCGCAGCACGCTGCTGCCCGCAATGACAGGCATACCAAAAGGCATGGTTGATATGATCAGACCGGACACCAAAACGGACACCAAAATAGTTAAAACCAGTATGCTTCAGTTAAGCCGATTTAAGTTGATTCCCAAGCAAAATCGGGCATTTTTAGCCAGTAATCGGGGCGAAAAAGGGCCGATTGACCCTCGCCTCCACCTTCAAGTAATGACAGGATAGTGGCTGTGTACTAGTACAGATTTGCTTTTAAAAACTGATCGATCTTACGGAAGAGATTGAAGCGGTTTGTTTCGCGTCCGAATCCATGGCCTTCATTTTCCTCGATGATCATTTCAAATTTCGCCCCATAGCAGAATCTGTGGGTTGGAAGTTTGGCGCGATCAGTACGAGTCATCCGGAGCGATTATCAACGCGAATTCTGGTTGTTCTTAGGTTACTCCGATGGATGACGTGTTCGAATTGCTTAATTAGCTTGGCAAACCTAACCAGGACCAATTGGATGAGGAGATGACACCTTCGTTGCAAACCTGGTCATGTTCCCTGTAGTTCAAGTGGCAATTCATTCCAGTCAGTTTCCCGAACGGGTGCGCCGTGATCTGCTGGACTGCCTCCAAAAGCGCCAGGTCAATCACAAATTCCATTACGACAGCTTCAAGCAGACCCAGAAATGGATCGCCCTGCACCAGGCCTATTCCCCTTCGCGCACTGATGCAGATTGCGCGGCCACCTACGACCGAAGTTTCGCAGCCGTTACGGCGATGATTCGGCCCAGCCGCGCGCATCTCATCGGCCTTGGCTGCGGCGGCGGGCAAAAGGATTCGCGCCTGCTGAAACTTCTGCGCGACTCCGGCAAAGAAGTCTTCTACACGCCTTCGGACGTCAGCATCGCCATGGTTCTTGTGGCGCGGCAAGCGGCCCTGGTGGCGATTCCAGAACAGAACTGTTTCCCGTTGGTTTGCGATTTGGCCTCCGCTGACGATTTGGCCGCCGTGCTGGACAATCGGTCTCCTGGAGAAGCTGCGCGTCTAATCACCTGCTTTGGCATGATCCCAAATTTCGAGCCACAGAGCATTTTGCCGCGCCTCGCGTCCCTGTTGCGCTCAGGCGATGTCCTGATGCTGAGCGCCAACCTCGCTCCCGGCCCGGATTACGCCGCCGGCGTCGGGCGCATCCTGCCACTCTACGACAATGCCCCGACCCGGGACTGGCTGATGACCTTCCTGCTGGATCTGGGCGTGGAAATGGCCGATGGCGCCCTGCGTTTTCTGATCGAGGACGACCCCGCAGGCAGTGGCGCCAAACGCGTCGCGGCCTATTTCCAATTCGTTTGTTCACGCCAAATTCATCTCGATGAGTGCCGATTCGAGTTTAGTCCAAGCGAATCGATTCGGCTCTTTTTCTCCTACCGCCACACACCTGCGCTGCTCTGCGACATGCTCGCCCGGTACGGTCTGCGAGTACTCGAGCAGTGGATTACCCAATCTGAAGAAGAAGCTGTCTTTCTGGTTGCCTGTAGGTAGGCCCGCGCCGCCACCAAATTGAAAAAGCTCCAAGCACCAACATCCAAGCTCCAGAGAAACTCCAAGAGCCAAGCTCCAAGACCTGACACAGTCCGTGTTTGGGGCTTGAAGTTTGGTGCTTCCCTGGTGCTTGGGGTTTGGAGCTTCGATCTGCTGCCCCGTCTCGTGTCAGAAGACACTCAACGTCTCAAGCACCGCCCGGACGCGGGACACTTCGTGCGTGCGGAATAGATCCGTTTTACCCAGCGCGGCCAGCACCGCAAAGAACGGTTCCGCGCACCGCACTTCCTCGCCAAAATATTCAAACGCATGCGGCAGGGCATGGCAAATGGGGCAGCCCAAAGCGCGCAGCCGGAATGAGTTCAGAAAAATGGCCATTTGATGGCGCACTCGCGCGGCGCTGTCTTGCAGGTTGCGATAGTAGAAGCCCAGACCGGGATCGAGGATGACTCGTTCCACACTCTGGCGCGAGGCTCGTTCGATCTGCCGGGAAAAGTAATCCCCCATCATCTTGGCCGGATCGGCGCTAAACTCAAAATCGCCCGCTTCCCGGACATTTTTTCCCTGCACATAACAAAGGAGCACCGCCGCATCATGTGCTGCGACGACGTGGAATAGTTCGTCGCTGCAGTCACTACCTGTCAGGTTCAAAATGTTCGCGCCCGCTTCCAGGCAGGCGCGCGCCACCGCAGGCTCGTAGGTCTCGATGGAAACCAAAATGCCAGACTCACGGAGCCCTTTGATAACAGGCAATAGCCTGGTGGTCTGCTCCGCTTCACCCACGCGCGCCGCCTGCGGCAGCGTGGATTCCGCGCCGACATCAATAATCTGTGCCCCTTGTTCCCGCAAAACCCGGCCACGGCGAATCGCGCTTTCCGCCGTCAGACAAACGCTCTCCCGATACCACGAGTCCGGGGAAAGGTTGATCACTCCCATGATCGCAGGTCCGGAATTGAAAGCAAAGTGCCTGCCGCCAATGGTGAATTCTCTCACGAGCGCCCGCGCAGCGTCACGATGTGTCTCCAGAAGGTCACTGAGTTGTTCCAGCCCTAACACCTTGGCGAAGGGATTGAAGAATCCGTTCCTTCAGAATTTCACGTTTTCCAAATACCGCAAGCTTTGCGGAATCTGTTGTTCAGATGACGGTGACTCATCCTCGATAAAATACCACCTCACACCCGCCTTCTTGGCGGCGCCCAGGACGCTCACTAGATCAATCTGTCCCGCGCCCAGCGCCGCGTCGTTGGTCACCTCGCTGTGGCCGGTGAGCAAGCCGGTAGGCGTGCCCTTCTTCATGTCTTTCAGGTGCATCAATTCCCAGCGCTTGCCATATTTCTCCAACAACTTTACCGGATCCTGACCGGGGTGAACGATCCAGAAGATGTCCATTTCGTAGCTGACAAAATTGGGATCGGTTTCGGAGATGAGCAGGTCCAGGAGTGTTCCCTTACCGTGGGGCTGAAACTCATAACCGTGCGTGTGGTAAAAGAATTTCAGACCATGCTGTGCCAGCGCCTGGCCTGCTCGATTAAAGACCGCGATGGCCTCTCGGCAAGTCTTTTCATCGAAATCGCCCTCGTGAGGAATCCACGCGCAGCCGGCGTATTTTAGGCCAAGCGCCTTGGCCTCGATCGCAATGCCTTGCACATCATCTCGGAATTTTTCGTAAGGAAAATGGCCGCCGACGGCTTCGATGCCGCGTCCGGCCAATTGGTCCTTGAACTTTTCCGGAGTCAGATTGTAGGTGCCAGCCAGTTCCGCGTATTTGATGCCGAAGCCTTTAACCTTATCGAGCGTGCTCGGCACGTCTTTTTTGAATTGTTCACGCAGGCTGTAGAGTTGGAGGCCAACGGGTCCCTTGAAGCTTGGCCCGATGCCCGCCGGAGCCGCACTGGCGACGGATTCGCTGGACAGAACACCCAACGGCAAGGCCAGCCATGACAGCAGGAGTTGAGAGTGTAGTTTCATATTTGCCACAAGTATCACGAAAGCCTGTGCCCTGGAAGCAGAAGTTCTGGGCTCAGCCCGGGCCCAAACATGGGCGAAAGACCAACAGTCAGGATCATTGCTGGAAAATCGTGAGCACGAGCTTGACTGTCTCGAAGGAGATGGTCAAAACTTGGGAGTCACCAATAGCCGATCGGGGCCATGAAAACAAAATACCTCTTGCTGCTGCTCCTCGTGGGCTTGCCTTCAGCCGTTGATGCCCAGAACTACTCCATTGATTGGTTCACCATTGACGGCGGCGGGGGCACCAGCACGGGCGGTGTCTATTCGGTCAGCGGCACCACCGGCCAGCCCGATGCTGGTCATCTGAGTGGGGGAATTTATACCATAGATGGGGGCTTTTGGGGAATCATTGCGGCCATTCAAACACCTGGCGCGCCGCTGTTGCGAGTCGTGCTCACCAGCACTAACACAGTGATCGTCGCCTGGCCTGTGCCGTCTACCGGTTTTTCTTTGCAGCAGAATGCCTCTCTGGGCACGACCAATTGGTCTGACCTAACCAACGTTTCGGTCGTCGGGTCGGAAAAGCAGGTCCTCGTTTCACCGCCGGTCGGCAATAGGTTTTACCGTCTCTTCCGCCCTTAGGGTCTGTGCAAAAATAAGTACCGAGCCGGAGGCGTAATTCATACATTTTAAAAGGCGCCCTTCTCCCCGTTCGTTCCTCGCGGGGAGAGGGAGGACCTGGCTGGAACACACGCTTCTGGTGTTTCCAGAGTGACGCTGAGTTCCTTCGCCTGATGAAAGGAAGAATCCAGGAGCCATGTTCCGGTTTTCCTCAGCACCCTTCTGTCCAACTTGATTGCGACACGAAACCGAAATCGTTTGGTGTGCGGCGCGCGTCGTGCTATATATATGTGTGCAGACGACTTAAACCTGGTCAAACCGCAGCGATTCGTACCTTCGGATGCGTTTTCTGTTTTATTCTAGCGACGGCATGGGGTTGGGCCACGTCCGCCGACATCTGGCCATCGCGTCCGCCCTGGCGGAGATGTCACCCAAGGTGAAAGTATTGATGGCCACCAGCGTGGATGAGGTGTGCCGGCTTGGGCTGCCGCCCAATGTGGATACCCTCAAGCTCCCCGGTTTGCGGAAGGTGGCCAATGACCAATACAATTCGCGCCGTCTGGGCCTTCCCACCGATGAGATTCGCGCCTTGCGGTCCGATTTGCTTCATCAGACCGTCCTCTCCTTTCGACCGTCGGTGGTGCTGGTGGACAAGAACCCCTTCGGCGCCAGCGGCGAGTTCAGCATGGCGCTGAGGGCAGTCAGGTCTTCTGGTGGCCGAGCGGTCTTGGGCCTGCGTGACATCCTCGACGATAGCGCGACGGTGCGCCGGGAATGGCCGGGGGAATCAGTTCAGGAACAGATTGCGGATCACTACGATCTGGTGCTCATTTATGGCTCTCCCCACACGTTTGATCCCATTGAACAGTATCAGTTGGTGCCAGCGCTCAGGGAGCGGATGACCTATTGCGGGTATGTGGTGAATCAATCGGAGTGGGGATGGACTGCAGAGGGGGCGCCCCTGCTGCTTGAGCGGGAGCCTGGACGGCCGCCGATTGTGCTGGGCACCACCGGCGGCGGTGAAGATGGATTCACTTTGTTGAAGACTTTCGTGCACGCCTCGGCCGGCGCGCCGTGGGAGGCCATCGCCATCGCCGGTCCGATGCTAAGCCAGCAGGAACTGACCACGCTCCAGCGCCTGGCATCCGACAGCGGAGTGAGGTTGCATACGTTCATTCCTTGTCTGTCAAATCTGTTCTCGAAGGTGGACGGCTTGGTCTGCATGGGGGGTTACAACACCTTGGTGGAGGCGCTTTCGCAGGGTGTGCCGACGGTTTGCGTTCCGCGCAGCGCGCCTCGTTCAGAGCAACTAGTGCGCGCTCAGCTCTTCGAGCGGCTCGGCTTGTTGCGGTGCATTCATCCGGAGCAACTCACCGCCGATAAGCTGCGGTACGAGTTGACTGCAGTGCTGGAAATGTCTCGGGCTCAAATCAGGCAGCGCGCCAGCGCGGCGCTGGAGTTCGACGGCGCGCGCCGGGCGGCGGGCCATCTTTTGGGATTGTTGACGAGCGCGGAGCAGACCAGGAAAGTCCGATTCGAGCGGACGGTTTCGTGATGAGCAGCGCCCCGCGGCCAAAGATAGGCTACGTGGTGAAAATGTTTCCGCGTCTGTCGGAGACTTTCATCCTCAATGAGGTCCTGGAGCTGGAGCGTCAGGGGCTTGACCTGCGGATCTTCTCGCTCAAGCGTCCGACGCCGGATGAGGCGCGAGCCGCCGCACAAACCGCGCGGGCGCCGATCATTTATCTGCCTGAACGGGTTCACCGGGAGCTGCTCCGCGTTTTGCGCGCGCATCTGGGCGTCTTGCGGTCGCATCCCCGTGGCTACGCGCGCGCCCTGCTGCACGTCGTTCGCGGCCGGGATCTCGGTTCGATGCGGCGCGGCTTGAGACGATTCTGCCAGACCTGCTGCCTCGTTCACGAACTGCAAGAGGTGCGCCATCTCCACGCTCACTTCGCTACCGACCCGACCCGTCTGGCCTCCTGGGCGCGCATGATCTGTGGCGTCTCCTATAGCGTCACGACCCACGCCAAGGACTTGTATCAGGGCGGTCGCGTTAACTCGCCCGGCCTGCGATATAAGCTTGGTCCGGCCCGCTTCGTAGTCACCAACAGCGACTACAGTGCCGCGGACCTGCGAGCCTCTCTTAATGGCGAAGTTCCCGGGAGAATCTTCACTATCCATAATGGCGTGGATTTGTACGCCTTCCCGCGACGGCCAGACGAGCCGGCCCAACCAGCCGTTCTGAGTGCGGGCCGCCTGGTCGAGAAGAAAGGATTCACTGATTTGATTAAGGCTTGCCGCATTCTCAGGAACTGGGGCGTGTGTTTTCGTTGCGAAATCGTCGGCGCGGGGCCGCTGAAAAATCATCTCCAAAATTTCGTTGCGGAGTCGGGTCTTGAGCACACCGTCAAATTGCGAGGCCAGATGCCTCAGCACGAACTGCGAGAACATTATCTTAAAGCGATGGTCTTCGCCTTGCCCTGCGTCGTGGCAGCCGATGGCGACCGGGACATTTTGCCCAACGTCCTGAAGGAAGCCATGGCCGTCGGAGTGCCGGTGGTTACAACCCGGCTGGCAGGCATCGAAGAACTGGTGGCTCACGAACAGAGCGGCCTGTTGGTCCCTCCCGGCGACGCGGATGCCTTGGCCGCCGCGTTGCGGCGGCTGCTGGCCGACGCGGGGCTGCGCCGGCGATTGGCCACGCGGGCGCGCGAGGTTATCGAAGAACGCTTCGACCTGCGCCTTAACTTCGCCCGGCTCAGACAGGAGCTTCTCAACGTGTTGGCCAACCCGTCACAGCCGTAGCCATGCACCGGATATGTCCTCTGAGCCCGACTCTGGCCCCAGCCGCCCCGCGGCGAACGGTACAAAGGGCGGCCTGTGCGCCGGCGAGACAGCGTCATGTGCAAGCCGCTTAAAATCGGTTACGTGCTCAAGCGGTTCCCGCGCCTGTCGGAAACATTCATACTGAATGAGATCCTGGAATTGGAGCGGCTAGGGGCACAAATCCAGATATATTCGTTGATTGATGTGACGCTGCTCGAGGCCGAGAGCTTGCGGCACGGGCTTGTCCGGGAACTCAAGTCTCCTGTCGTCTATTTGACTGCCCGTCAACCTTTGAAGAAGTGGCGGGTCAAGGTGGGTCGTTTCGACGACTCTGGATTCGTCAAGCGGTCTTTGAAAGAAATCTGTGGAGGCGATGTGCCGCATGATGCAATTTTACTTCTTCTCGCCGCCCTGGTGGGCAACCTGGCCAGGGCACAGGGCGTTGGCCATCTGCACGCCCACTTCGGGACCGAATCCACCCAATTAGCGATGTTGGCTAGCCGGCTGGCAGGCATTCCGTACTCCTTCACCGCCCACGCCAAAGACATCTACGACCAGTCCGTTGACGGCGCGCTGCTGCGGCAGAAGATCCGCGAAGCCAAATTTGTGGTCACCGTTTCCGACTACAACCGGCGCCATCTGGCCGAACTGGCCACGGAGGAGATGGCTACGAAGCTCATCCGCCTCTACAACGGGATTGATCTGGATCGCTTCCAGCCCGACCAGGGCACACTTCGGGAGTCAGATCTGATTCTGGCGGTTGGGCGGCTGGAGCAGAAGAAGGGCTTTCAAGACCTCATCCAGGCCTGCACCCTGCTAGGCGATACGCGCCGCCCCGCTGCGACAGAGCGCCAGCGCGGCGAGTCAGTCCGCTGTCTCATCGTCGGCGAAGGAAGGGAAAGGCAAACCTTGGAGAATGAAATCCAAAGGCTGAGTTTGGGAGACCAGGTAGTTCTTGCGGGCGCGCAGACCCAGGAGCAATTGATCGAAACGTTCAAGCGCGCAGCCGTCCTTGTCCTTCCTTGTGTGATCAGTTCAACGGGAGACCGTGACGCGCTGCCGACGGTGCTGCTCGAGGCGATGGCTGCCGGCTTGCCCGTCATCTCCACTCGGCTTGCCGGCATTCCAGAGATCATCGAAGATGGCAAGACCGGGCTGTTGGTGCCGCCGGGCGAGCCGGTGCAACTGGCGAGGGCCATCGCCGAAGTGCTCGATCACCCTGAGCTCCAGCAATCCTTTGGCCGCGCGGGAAGGGCCAAAGTCGAAAGGCTCTTCGACCTTCGCAAAAACGTGCCTGTTCTCTTCGATCTTTTTAGCCGATCCCTGGCAGGAGAGGAAATTCTGCATCTGCCAGTACCGCGACGAGAAAGTGTGGAGTGCGGAGGGGGGAGTGCAGAGGGGGGAGGGGTTTGACCCTTTCAGGGTCAGAGAGGTTTTTGGTGGATTTTTCCGTGGGTTGGCACCCACGGCTATTCACGTTTGTCCGCTTCGCGGACTTCGTGCGGGCCGAAGTAGATGGGGAATGAGGCTGATGCGTATCGCTTACATCACCGCTGACCCGGGCGTGCCGATCTTCGGTCAGAAAGGCTGTTCGATCCATGTGCAAGAGGTGTTGCGGGCGTTGGACAAGCGCAACGCGCAAATTGATTTGTTCGCTACGAACTGTAGCCGACCTCAGGAGGCGGCGTCCTGCCAACCCCTTCTGAGTCCGCCTCCTCATGGCGGCGACGACGAAGTTTGTGAAGTGTTCGGGTCCAGGCGTGTTCACCTGCACCCCCTTCCTCCTCCTCCCGAAGGCGATTTGGCTTTCCGGGAACAACAGTGCCTTGCGGCAAACACTCAGCTCCGCGCTGCCCTTGAGAACCAAGGTCCGTTCACCCTGGTTTATGAACGCTATTCGCTTTGGAGCTATGCGGGGATGGAATACGCCCGGGCCACCGCCACACCAGGTTTGTGCGAAGTCAACGCGCCCCTGATCGAAGAACAAGCCGAACATCGCGGCCTGGTCGATCGCGCCAACGCCCAGCGCGTGGCCGAGCGGGTGTTCAGCGCCGCCACCGCCCTGTTGGCTGTGTCGGATGAAGTCGCCGAGTACCTCGAACACTTTCCCGCAGCGCGCGGCAAAGTGCAGGTCGTGCCCAACGGAGTAAACCCCGATCGTTTTCCGCCAGACCTGACACCGTCAGTTCCCAGTCCTGCCGGAACATTTACTGTCGGCTTTGTTGGCACTTTGAAACCGTGGCATGGCCTTCAAATTCTGCTGGAAGCCTTCGCGCGGCTCCACGGACGCGACCACAGGATTCGACTGCTCATCGTGGGGGCTGGACCCGAACGCGAAAAACTGGCCGCTGAGGTCTTCTCGCGTGGCTTGGCGCAGGCAGTTCATTTCACAGGCGCAGTCGCCTCAGCCGAAATTCCCAACCTCCTGGCCTCGATGGATGTTGCGGTGGCGCCCTATCCGGAGTTGCTGAATTTTTATTTTTCGCCGCTCAAAGTCTATGAGTACATGGCGGCTGGCCTGCCGGTCGTGGCCAGCCGCGTTGGTCAGCTACAAAAACTAATCGAACCAGGCGTTAACGGCCTGCTGGTTCCGCCGGGTGATACGGCGGCACTGGCAGCGGCGCTCGGGAGATTGCAAAGTGATCCTCAGTTGCGCTTGCGGCTTGGCCAGGCTGCCCGCGCTACTGTCATTCGGCAACATACCTGGGACGCCGTCGCCGAACAGATCCTGCGGCTGGCCGTGCCCTCACTGTGACGAAGATGGAAGATGCAGGACTGGCGCAGGAAGCAAGCTTCCATATCCCATATCCCATATCCCATCTTCGAAATAGCCAGTGGATAAAGGCCGCCAGAAAGTGTAGGATAACACCATGACAATCACAGAGCAGAGGGCCGCCAACAAACCTGCAGAGTCGAATGTCGCGACCTGAAACTCTCCAGCAGAGCTTGCCCGGCTTGTGGCGCATCCTGATTCATTTCTGGCCCCAAGTCCGCAAGCATCGCTTGCTCATTGCAGGTTCGTTGACGGCGCTGTTCGCAGAAATCGGTTTGCGCCTGCTCGAACCCTGGCCGCTGAAATTTGTTTTCGACCACGTCATTGGTTCTATCGCCCGGAGCAACTCTGCGTTCGTTGCGCGCCTGGCAAGGTTCGAGCCGGGCACGTTGTTGACATTCGCGGCCCTTGCGGTCGTGGCCATCACCGGTCTGCGCGCGCTAGCCGCTTACTGGAACACTATCGGCTTCGCCAAACTGGGCAACCGCGTGCTCACCCGGATACGGACCCAACTCTACCGCCACGTGCAATATCTGTCGCTGTCTTTTCACACCAAGGCCCGGACCGGCGACCTGGTGGTGAGGCTCATCAGCGACGTGGGCATGCTGCAGGACGTTGTGGTCACGGCGTTCCTCCCGATGATGGCCAGGCTGTTTATCTTAGCCGGCATGGTGGCGCTGATGTTCTGGCTCAATTGGCAGCTCGCCCTGCTTGCGCTGGCCGTGTTTCCATTGTTCTGGCTGCGAACCGTCACGCTCGGTCCCCGGATTCGAGAAGCGGCCCGCAAACAACGACAACGCGAAGGCGCAATGGCGGCCACCGCCGCCGAATCCATCGGCGCGATCAAGACCGTGCAGGCCCTTTCACTGGAAAGCGCGTTCCAGGAAAGTTTCGCCGGCCAGAACGAAAAAAATTTAAAACAAGACATGAAGGGCCGGCGATTGGCCGCCAGCCTCGAGCGCTCGGTTGATGTCCTGACGGCGGTCGCCGGCGCGCTGGTGTTGTATTACGGGACCAGGCTCGTTTTGCGCAAGGCCCTCACGCCTGGCGACCTTTTGGTTTTTCTCGCCTATCTGAAAAATGCATTTCGCCCGATCCAGGATTTTGCCAAATACACAGGCCGCCTCGGCAAAGCCGCGGCCGCCGGCGAGCGCGTGCTCGACCTGCTCGAACGGGTCCCCGACGTGCGGGACTTCCCAGGCGCGGTGCCGGCGCCCGCTTTTCGTGGCGAGGTGCGGTTCGAGAACGTCAGCTTCGCTTACGAACGCGGACAGCCTCTGCTGAAGGAGATTGATCTGCGTGCCTTGCCCGGCCAACAAATCGCCATGGTCGGACCTTCCGGCGGCGGCAAATCATCGCTGCTCAGCCTGATCCTGCGATTATATGACCCACAGCAGGGGCGGATATTAATTGATGGCCAAAACATTCGCCAATTCACCCTCCAATCCTTGCGCTTGCAAATAGCGGTAGTCTTGCAGGACAACGCATTGTTTGCTGCCAGCGTTCGCGATAACATCGCCTATGGCGCCCCCGCTGCCACTGACGTCGAGGTTGAAGCTGCCGGCCGCCTCGCCAACGCCCATGAATTTATCGCCGCCCTGCCGGAAGGCTATAATTCCCTGGTAGGCGAGCGTGGAGTCACCCTTTCACATGGCCAACGGCAGCGCATCGCCATCGCCCGCGCCGCCATCCGAAAGGCCCCCATTCTCATTCTGGACGAACCGACCACCGGGCTGGACGCAAAAAATGAGCGCGCCGTCCTCGAAGCGCTCGCTCGCCTCAACCCGGGCCGGACCACCTTCCTCATCACCCACAACCTGGAGCAGGCCGGTGCCGCCGACCTGATCTGTTACCTCGAATCGGGCGTCATAATCGAGCGCGGCACGCACTCCGAGTTGATGCAGGCCAACGGCCGCTACGCTTCGACGTGGCGGCTGCACATGCCTGAGGCGCGCGCTGCGAGGTATGCCTATGGGGCGCCTGCCTCGGCCCCTCCCTGATACTTGCGTGGTCGGCCCCGAATGCTGAACTCTTTAAAAATCCAACTGAAAAATGGAACCATGAAAAAAATCTCCAATCTCCAAACTCCAAACTCCAGAGAATCATCAAACCACAAGCCACAAGCAGGCCGTTTGAAGTTTGGAGCTTGGAGTTTCCCTGAAGCTTGAACCTTGAAGCTTGGAGTTTCCAACCTCGGAGTTTCCCTGGTGCTTGGAGTTTGAAGCTTGGAGTTTCCGCCCATGAGCGCCCTCACTCCCTCCGTCGCAGAGCCTTTGGAGGGCTGGCCCTCCATAGGCTCGGCGTAGGAGGGGCCATCGCATGAAAGTCACCATCCTCAGCCACAATCTTTCTTCCAATGCCTCCATGCGCGCTCATCGCTTGGCGGTGGCCGCCGCCCATTTCGCCGAGGTGACACTCATTGGCCCGGTGGAACGCAGAGGGCTGTGGCCAGCGTTGCCCCAGGAATCCTGGATCAAGACGGTCACAGAAGAACGGTTTCCTCGCTTTACGACCTCCTTCCTGCAACTGGTCCGGGCCTGCGAGGGCGATGTTCTGATCGCCGTCAAGCCGCACATGGCTTCCTTCGGCGCGGCTTTGGTGGCCGCAGAGTGCCGCCAGGTTCCCGTCATCCTGGATCTCGACGATCTGGATATTGCGCTCGCGCCTCGCTCTGATTGGGCAGAGAAACCCTCGATGGCGGATCTGCGCCGGCCAGCCTCCGCGGTTTATCTCTCGCTGCTCACCAAGGCCACCGGCGCTGCTTCGGCCATCACGGTCGCTTCCATTGCGCTCCGACAGCGCTTTGGCGGTACTTTGGTCCCGCACGGTTCATTGACTGAACTGTTCAACCCGGCCGCGATTGACCGGGAAAAAGCCCGCCGCGGCTTTGGCTTCAACGGCCCAACAGTTTTATTCCCCGGCACGCCGCGCTGGTACAAAGGGCTGAAGCCCCTGGCCAAAGCCCTCACCCGCGTGCCCGGCGCTCGCCTGGCCGTCCTTTGCCGCCCCGAAGACCTGGCCACAGAGGACTGGGACCGCTTTCCCTTGCAGAGAATCCCCATGATTTCCTATGCCGCCCTGCCGACGTTGCTGGCAGCGGCTGATGTGGTCGCCATTCCGCAATTGGACACCGAGCCGGCCCGCTACCAAATGCCGATGAAAGCGTATGATTGCATGGCCATGGCCAAGCCGATCGTGGCCAGTGCCATCTCCGATCTCCCCGAGACACTCGCCGATTGTGCTCGCCTGGTGCCGCCTGGCGACGTCGAACAGTTGGCCGAAGCCATCGACAAATTGCTGGCCCATCCGGAAGAGGCGCGCAGGCTCGGCGAAAAGGCGCGAGCCCGGTGTGTGCAGCATTATTCCATGCATCGTATCGCCGAGAAGTTATGCTCGGTCGTCAGTCAACTCGCGCCCTCAGAGCCTG